>Ga0181570_10000109_pt1 | contig 74640 bp, 70 predicted proteins | sample 101ome_18_FD_148667 | JGI IMG/M metagenome (GOLD analysis project Ga0181570, IMG submission 148667) | Coastal salt marsh microbial communities from the Groves Creek Marsh, Skidaway Island, Georgia - 101406AT metaG (spades assembly) | ecosystem: Environmental > Aquatic > Marine > Intertidal zone...
TATCTCTAAATGTCTCTCATCTCTAAAATAACCCTTCATAATTGATTTTTCATCAATAATATTTCTACCAATACCTCCTGTCAAATATATTTCCTGGGGTAAAAATACTAATGCCAAATCCGCCAAGTAACTACCCACACTAAATGAAATTTCCTCAATAATCGTTTTACATATATTACCATCATCATTAATATTTTTTGATTTATCAAAAATTAGTTTTCCTATCTCATTTGATATTTTTAATTTTTCAATAAATTTTTCACTCAATCCTAAATTATCAATTTCGGTCAAATAATCTCTTAAATTTTTAAAACCTATTGATGAAATTATCATTTCATAACTAACATGAATTTCTTTTTTGTTGATATAGTTAAATAAATCTTTATGAAAATTAGAATATGGAGTAAAACCTATATGGCCACCTTCTGATGCATTAATTTCAAGATTTTTTGTATAATGAGCTAAACCAACACCCGTGCCAATTGATACTATCAATTTAATTTGACTCAAATTCTCATCATTATTTTTTCGATATATTCTTTTTAAATCATTATTACTCAGATGATCGACATAATGGGCCGCAGCAAATAAATCATTTATACAATATACATTCGCATTATATTTCTGTTTTAGTTTTTCAATGTCAATTTTCCAATTTGAATTTGTCAATTTAATTTTTTTATTATCAAAAATTGGTGTTGCTAAACCTAAACCAATATGATCTATTTTATATTCACCAACAAAACTATCAAGAAAATCATCGAAATTATTAAAATTATCATTTAGATGAGTTTCTTTTTTTAATATTTTTTTATCATCATCAATAATGGCTATAGACGTTTTTGTACCTCCTACATCAGCAGCTATCAACATCTTAATTCACATAATAACTCTGTAATTAAAATATTTTTATTAGCTACTCAAAGCATGTTTATACGCAATTATATATTGTATGAACTATTTTTGAAATGTTTAAAATTATATATGAGTAAAAACAAAATTTCAATAAACACCAAATTTATAAATTTCTATGAAACCTCAAATTTTTAATTTAAGGCAGTGTGATCCAAAGAAGTGCTCAGGTAAAAGAATTATAAAATTTGAAATAGTAAATGAAGTAAATAAAAAAGGAATCAAAAATAGTATTTTACTTTCTCCATTTTCAAATAAATCTATATCTCAATCAGACCGAAATTATTATCTCAATAATAATATCACCGTAGTTGATGGCTCATGGAACCAAATTGATGAAATCAAACACCATTTTGAAAATGGACTTCCACGTGCACTTCCTTTTTTAGTTGCTGCTAATCCTACTAACTTTGGTAAACCAACTAAATTAAATTCCGCAGAGGCTTTATCTGCCGCATTATGGATATTAGATGAAACTAAGCTTGCAAAAGTAATTTTGTCAAAATTCAAATGGGGTGAGGCATTTATAGAAATTAACATGGAACGTCTAGAAGGGTATAAACAATGTTCTGACTCTGATGAAGTAATAAAGTTACAGAATAAATTTTTAGATGAATTATATGGATAAAATGGAGGTAACTATAAGCCAGTTTCTGTAAGAGTGCACCGATTATTTCTTGCTTTTCTCTCGATGATATTTATCTACGCGCATACCTTAACTCACTCAAAGGAAAAGTTACAAATTTAATTGTTTGAGTATTTTAGCTTGTTACCGGATCTTGGCTCGTTCCAGACTACATATAGTAGTATACGTTTCTATGCCCAGAGGCAGATTTCCACCTGATCAAATTACTTTGATATCCGTTCCTTTAGTAAACTGGACTTTCCTGATTTTTTTAAAAAAAACCTTTATCATCCATTACCTCCTTAACTCCTTAAGATTGTCAATTTAAAAAATCTATGAAATATTATTAAATTAGTACAAATGTATCATGTAATATCTTATTATAATATATAACAGTTCAACATAATTACTATAATGGATTTCAAGTGGGATTTGGTAGCAATTGATAGTGGTGGAACATTTACTGATGTTATTGCTCTGAAGGGTAATGAAATATTAGTATTCAAAATATCCTCCACTCCAAAATCACCACAAAATGCCATCCATAACGTAATATCAAAAATTGAGAGTACCTTTGAAATAGTCCATGGTACTACTATTGCAACAAATGCAGTTATTGAGAATAAAGGGGCAAAGACTGTATTGATTTCCACAAAAGGATTTAAAGATGTGATTGAGATAGGACGCCAAAATAGGAATAATATATATGAACTATATCCATCAAGACCAAAACCACTTGTCCCTCAAAATTTAAGGTTTGAAATTGAAGAAAGAATAGGCTCTAATGGTCAAGTAATTAAAAGTTCAAATGATAATGAATTTAATTTTCTCTTATCACAAATCTCTAAAATTAAACCTGAAGCTGTTGCAATATCATTAATTTTTAGTTTTCTTAATCCAAATCATGAAATACAATTAAAAAATAAGCTAATAGAAAATTCAAACTTATTCATATCAATATCTTCTGAAGTATTACCCGAATATCGAGAATATGAACGAACCTCCACCACTGTCATTGATGCATATTTAAAGCCACTAATCCAAAATTATCTCGAAAATATTACAAATAAAATAAATTCAGATAATTCGTGTAAAAATATTTCAATAATGAAATCAAACAGTGGCCTCGCTAATATTGCATCGATATTAAAACGACCCGTAGATACTATTTTTTCTGGTTTAGCTGGAGGCTTTAAAGCATCAGAATTTACCTCAAATTATTTGGATGAACCAAACATTATTTCCATTGACATAGGTGGTACATCAACAGATGTCTCTTCATTAAGAAATTTTAAAGGAGAAATATTGAATAACCTAAAAATATCTGGCCATCCAATATCTCGCCCCGCAGTAGACGTCGAAACAATAGGCGCAGGTGGAGGTTCAATAGTAAAATATACTGATGGATTAATAAAAATCGGTCCAGAAAGTGCATCTGCAGATCCAGGTCCTATCTCATATGATAAAGGAGGGTTGGACTTGACTATAACTGATATCAATCTTGTGATGGGTATTTTACCAACTACCTTAGCAGGTGGTGAAATAAATTTAAATTTAGATAAAGCATTAAGTGCTGTCGATAGCCTTAGTCAAGAAATAAATTTATCAATCAACAAAACTATATCCGGTGTACGCAGAATATTTCATGAAAATATTGCCAATGCCATCAGATCAGTATCAACTCAAAGAGGTTATGATCCAAGAGATTTTGTATTATTAGCCTATGGAGGAGCAGGGCCCTTACATGCGGTTGAAATTGCAGAAATCATGGCAATTTCAAAAATAGTAATCCCTCCTTATCCTGGAGTTTGGTCTAGCTTTGGACTTATGGGTGCCGATTATGAATATTATTCTTCAAAAAGTATAATTAAACCCTTAAAGGAATTGGATCAAAATTATTTACAAGACTGTATAAATAATCTAATTCAAGAATTAAAAAATAAAATACAATTAGATGGTATTAAATTGGAAACTCCCGAAATTAATATATTTCTAAAATTACGTTTCATCGGACAATCCTATGAATTAAAAGTCAATTACATCCAATTCACTGACATAAAAAAATCATTTTTATCCAAACATAAACTTCTATATGGTTTTGCTGCAGAAAACGAACCTATAGAAGTCATATCTATAGAAGTAAATTATATAATTAAACGAAAATATCCTTCGTTACCATATTTTGCATCGAATAAAAATGAGAGGTATGAAGAAATCAAATTACATGATAATACTATAGTAAAAAAATATAGTAAAACGAATTTAATAATAAACCAAGAATATAAAGGCCCTATTATAATTCAACAAGATGACTCTACAATTTTTATACCTAACACATGGATATTTCACATAGATGACTATGGTTTTATTAGTATATTTAAAAATTCAACTTAATTAAATAGCTTCAATATTCATTTCATCTGAAGTCCCTTCGATAATAACTTCATTTGATGAATTAGATACTCTGGTGATAAGACCATCGGTATATATTTTTATTTTCTTTGACTCTATAGTATTGACATTCAACTCAGGTGTCATATTTTTATCTTTCCAATAAATTGTTGTTCCTGTTTTATCTCTCCTCGTTTCAATTAAACCCGCTGCTTTCATGATTGCTTTAACATCATAAATTCGTCGTTTTGGCACCTGTAATTCCTTAGATAAACTCGAGGTACTCACACCTTCTACACCTGCGGATCTAATTATATCGATTGCTTTTTTTGCAATTTTTTCTAGTTTCATAATTGGCTCTTTATCTCCATATTTTTTCGCTACATCATATTTATTAAACCCATCTAAAATAAGTAAATTAAAAAAAAATTATGAAGTTTTTTTTTTAATGAATAAATCGCATATAATTTAAGTACACGCGATATGTTTATTGATAATATTCTTTTGTTGAATATTGTGGATACAATACGAATCGATACTGACAATTTAATCATGGGTAATGGGGAATTAATAAAAAATGGGTCAATTGTTTTTGAAGGAAATCAAATTATATATTCAGGAGAAATTGAAAACGCACCCAATGTAAAAATCCTAGATAATGTCAACACTATCATGCCTGGTATGTGGGATTGTCATGGTCATTATGTGGGAATGAATGATTTAAATTTTCAGAATATGATTTATACCTCGGATTTAGTACGAGCAATTAGGACTTCATATGATGCACAAGATACAATAATGGCAGGTTTTACATCTGTAAGAGAAGTTGGAGGTTATGGTTTATACTTGAAAACTGCAATTAATGAAGGAACTATAACTGGACCTAGAATTTATTCTGCAGGTTCAGCATTATCTATGACAGGAGGTCATGGTGATATTCACTCATTGCCACTTGAAGTAATGCATAATTTAATGGGTAACGATCATTTCTGGTTACATTTAGTCGACGGAGTGGAAAATTGTTTACAGGGTGTTCGTAAACAGCTTAGAAAAGGAGCAGAAGTCATTAAAATTATGGTTTCAGGCGGTGTCCTATCAGAAATTGACCATCCAATCCATCAACAGTTTAATTTTCAAGAGGTCAAAGCAATCGTCGATGAGGCTCATAGAGCTGATTTAGCAGTCGCTGCTCACTGCCATGGAGCACCAGGTTTTAAAAATGCATTAGATGCTGGAGTTGATACTATTGAACATGGTACATATTTAAATAACGAGTTGGCAGATCAAATGATCGAGCAAGATACAATTTTAGTACCAACTAGAACAATTATCGAAGAGTCAATGAAAATGATTGAATCCCCCTCAATTCCTGATTATTCAAAAGAGAAAATGAAAATGACTTCAAAAATCCATATCAATGCCTTAAAATTAGCAATCAAAAAAGGTGTGAAAATAGCATGTGGAACTGATATTGCCGGGTCAAGATTATCTTTATTCAATAAATGGGGTTCAAATGCAGTAGAACTCGAGCACTATGTCTCTGCAGGAATGAAACCAATGGATGCCATAGTAACCGCAACGGGGAATGCTCCAAAAACTCTTGGAGGTAGAGCTCCTCAATCAGGTTTATTGTTAAAAGATTATGAAACTGATATATTATTGATGAACAAAAATCCAATTGATGATATTAGTATTTTACAAGATTCTTCTAATTTTAAGCGGATTATAAAATCTGGAAAGTTTATAAAGTAAATTCGCACAACATCACAATTAACTCAATTTTTCTTTCTTAATCCAATTATTCAACATGTTCAAATCTGTTGGTTCCAAATTATCATCAAAAATATTTATTGACACCAACTTTTTATTTATGGCTCCCACATCAGTATTTTCGGGGTAAATATTTTTCTTAGGATATGAAAGTTTCTCATATCTTTTTGGCTCAATTAAATTATTCTTATCAATAAATAATTGTCCATAATGGTAATTAGCCATTTTAGTGGCAATATATTTTTTGTCTTTAAGATTATATGGTATGTTTATATTGCAAAATCTAAAACTATTGTTTTCATTGTTGTAAAATTTTTCACATAATTCACTCAATTGAAATAAACTATTTGTAAAACCCTCCTCGCTTAAATCTTCTCCCCTTTCATAAGGTATCGAAATTGCAATTGATTTTATGCCTGAAAAATACCCTTCAAGTGCAGCTCCTATTGTTCCAGATGAATGAAAATTGGAAATACCTAAATTATGTCCCAAATTTGCACCCGATATCACTAAATCAGGTTTATTTTCTAAATTATAGATTCCATAATTAGCACAATCTGCAGGTAATGCGTCTAAAGTAACTACATCATAATTGTCTATTTTTTGTAACTTTTTTTCTATATTTTTTACTCTTCTAGTAAGAGATTTTCCTTTCCAAGATTGTTCTTTTGATGGGACAACACAACTTACATTTCCTATTTTTGATAATTCTTTTATTGTTGGCAACAACGCAACAGAATCAACTCCATCATCATTAGTCAATAAAATTTCCATAAAAAGTAATTAACTTCATTATTTGTAAAATAAGTGCTTATCGCATAATTCTCTTATTATGTAATTTTCTTAAAACATTGATAAATATAATTGATAACATTCCAAAATAATAATTAAATGCTAAAATATCAATATCCGAATTTTGAGATGTGATAGTTGTACTATCGATGTCACTTATATCCATAAAAATTTTAAAATTAACACTATCTGAAACAAGTTCACCATAATTATCATAACCATATAATGTCAAATTATAATCACCCTCAACTAATTCATCTAATGAATATCCATTTGATATATTGAAAATTTCAGTTTCATTAATTAATAAATTCACTATATTTAAATTTGTTTCAAATTCTATTAAAACCGGGTTCTGAATTGTTTCACCATTTTTTGGTGATATAATATCCAGTTTTGGAATTAATTCTGTTTCTAATATGTTAAAATCAGCAGTAATCATACTTTCAGTATCAGAATCAATTATTGTCACTATCACATATATCCCATCATCATTCTCAAAATTCATAATTAATCTCTCATTTTCGCCTATTCCCAAATTTGTCGATTTCATTACATGTATTTCCCCAAAATACGATTTATCCTCATTATAAGAAATTATTTTTATATCTAAATCAACCGCATCATTCACTATTAGATCAAATACATAATTCCTACTCTCACTTACATTTAGTTTCCACGCATAAGTCTTTTGAAATTTTTCATTATCAAAGTCGAATGTTAATCTTTTTGAAAATCCAATATCAACCTCTTCTTTTAATAAGTTAGCAACCGCTCTTGCGTCAATTGCCCCCCATCCCTCATGAAAATCTTTACTATCCCTATTAATAACCGGTCCACCATTTGCATTTGAATTGGGCACAGACTCTCTTCCTATACCAATATTTCCCACCTCATAAGCACCAGTCATTATTAATTGTTTTATTAACATCGGGTGTTCTCTTGTATCCCAATTCCATCCTTCTTTTTCATGCAATTGTGATGCCAATAATGCTGCCAAACCTGCCACATGAGGACTTGCCATTGAAGTTCCCTGGTAACCAATCATGTCATTATCTTGAATGTCATATCCTAATGATGCATCTGGAGCTAAAATGAGTCCAAACCCCAAGTCATAATTTGTTTCAAATCCCAAGATTTTGGATGCATATGATCCTCCAGGTGCTAAAACATCTGGTTTCATATAATTTCCATTTACGCTTTCGGAACCAACATTAGTGTAATATGCTATTTCTCCAATTCTATTAATAGATCCAACAGTAAGAGTTTCAGGCGCAGAAGCAGGTGAATATACTCCTCCAGATGAAATACCTAAATTACCTGCTGCAGCAACTGGTAAAATTCCATTATCTGCTAATTTTTCCATTAATTTGTCTAATATCAAACTTGTTTGGTTTAAACCTAAACTTAAATTCACTACAACAATATTGTACTTCAATTTATTATCTATAATCCAATTAATACCTCTATCAAAGTCGTCAATATCACCACCTGTCATAGCATCTAAGACTTTTACAGCAACTATATTTGAACCAAAAGCTACACCATTAATATCTTTTCCACTATCATGAAAATCAGGTCTTATGTAAGAAATTGATGACTCATATTCTTCATCTTCAATATTCCCTTCATTTAAAATTCCTACATAATAACTGCCTGGATTAATAAATACAGATTGGTCTATATATCCATTATCAGATATTATATAACATTCATCACATGCTAACATATTTGTTCTTGGATCAAATATTGCTAATCCTGCACGTCCATTAGTAACTTCTTCCCCCTCATCTCCCCAATCCATTTTTAAATTAATTTTCGTTCTTTCATCTATATTTTCTAATTGATGTGCTAATGATAATGGACAACCGTCATCATCACATGCAGGAGGAATCATATCTCTGAATGACTCTTCAAAGACTCCCGACATATTTGTTGAACTCGATGCAATTCCCGCAACATGAGTACCATGTCCTACATTATCAAATGGTGCAGTCAAATTATTATCAATCGCATTATAAGATGCAATTAAATTATCATTAAATGCAGAATGGTTCGCATCAATACCACTATCAACAATTGCGATACTCAGATTGGATGAACCAAATTCTCCTTTACTCCAAAATGCACTTGGGATACCCATTTGTTTAGTTGAATCCAATAATAAGGGTTCAATTTTTTTAACTAATTCAATACTTTCAACATTTTCATCTAACATAACTCTCATCAACTCATCATCATCTATCGATATTTTGAAAGCAGATATATCATTGAAAATATAATTTATACGATCTTTTAATTCAAACATATGGTAATTGAAATTTTCATTATGATGAATTATTACCTCAATTGACTTTTCAATTCTTTTTTCTAACAATAAATGATCTATCTTAACATGTTTATTGTCAACAATATTACTTTCCATTTCACTGCTAATCTCATTTAGTTCACTTGCATACATTTGATAATTTACAAAAGATCCGCCTATGACCAAAACCACAGTTAAAATTATAACATTTAGTTTAGAATTCATATTATTATCAAATAAAGTATACAACTTAAACTTTCGCCATTAAAAATAATTTTCATAAAATCTCTTTTTTATTTGAATTATATTTGTACGTAGATACTATTAATAGTCCTAATAACACAAATAATTGATTAAAAGGTGAAGATACCGTTTCAGAAGATAAATTATTCTTCTCAATTTCTATTTGAACTTCTGCAGAAATCTCTACAAAATTCCCAGCCATATCAAAAATTATTAGTTTTATACTATATACTCCACTTTTGGTGTATTCAAATGATAATGTACTCAGTCCTGTCGCATTAACCGTCATATTATTTCCCCAATCTACTTTAACTAAATCCACACCTGTTGGTGCTATACCCACATCCTGATAGGAAATTTGAATTTCTACTTGGCCATTTGATATTACTAAATTTTCAATTGCTCCAGAGGGTCCCTCTTGATCTATAATGATTGTGTGAATTTTAATTTCACTTACATTTAAAGAATTAGTGACATTAAATTCAAATATGTGTACTCCTTGTAATATTGTTTGATTATCATCAAATGAAAAATTAAATGTTGCATTCTCTTTCTCTAACACATCATAAGTCCTTAATAATATCTTATTTGGTAATATATGATTAATTTGTGCTTCAACTATCTCTCCTTTGGGTGTATTTATTTCAAAAAATACAATCGCATTGTCTGCTCTAGTTATAGTTTCATTTTTGTTTTCAATATTAATAATAGGACTTCCATCAATAATTGTTATTGAATAAATCTCACTTGTTAAATTACTATCAACTCCATATTTTAGAAATGATTGAATTTCGATAATATTATCAACTTCATAGGTAGTTAGTGTAACATTGTATACACTTCTTAAACTTGAGTTTACATTTATATTGCCATCAACGGTTGTATTCAATAATGCTTCATCTAATACATTCAATCCATTGACTTCAGTCCATGATGTAGTATCATTATATACTGATATATTTTGGTGAGTTCTAATTTTATAACCAACATCAGTAAAATCATCAGTTATATTGAATGTTGTAATATTAAATTTGACAGTATCAACATCAGTATATAATGACAAACCTTCATTAAAATTAGTTGTAAAATTAAATCCCGTCCCTATTTCATGGTATAAAGCAGAGGTCCCATCAGATCTTTCCCATCCATTTTCATTAAATGCAGAAAAATACATTAAAGGTAATGTCACATTTAACTCAAACTCAAATATAGAATACCAATCCCCATCTATTTCGGTATAATTTACTTTAGTCATGTTACTATATACTATACTCTTTGATTGCTCATATATTGCACTTGAATTCTCAGAAACACTTAATGTCACAAAATCATTAGTTTCATTTTCAAAATTTTTGACTTTATATTGAATTGTAAAATTATTATTATACGGAACATATATTTCTTCATTTGTCAATATTTGAGGATACCATTTACCTTCATTAATATATAATTGATGGACACTCTGACCACCTACTAAAGATACATCCTCATATGTACCATTTTCATAGCTACCATACCAAGCATAAGCATAAAAGTAAGTATAGCTTGTAACATTAATTTGAATAGAATAATAACTCTGATCTCTAAGACTATAATCTTTTGTAAAATTTCTATTTTGGCCCAAATTATTCTTATTTTCCGTCAAATTACTACCTTGCCCCAATAATATTAATCCATCAATATTATATCTATCAGCTTTATAATTAATTGTTATAACTGTTTGATTATCATAAATATATGAGTTAGTAGGTGTTCCCGTATTATTCAAAGATATGAAAACCGGCATTGTCATCGGATTATGATTATCATTTAAATTTACACTTGCCATAGAAATAGGCAATAAAGAAAAGAATAATAGAATTAATAATAAAGTAAATTTAAATTTCATATGCGAACTACCTTTCATCTATATAATATATGTATGTCAAATTCAAGTTATAATAAATAAATCGATACCTATCAGATGATTCACCACCATTTGATACACTGTGATATAAAGAATTTCTAATAATTTCCAACATCTAATTGATTAGACCTTAGACTTTTCTTCATATTCTAACACGTTTTTTAAAAATAGTTCATGTATATCGGTATGTAGAGTTAACTCCGGATGAAATGTAGACGCAAATATATTATTAGATTTTACTAAAACCGCTTTCTCATCAAAAGTAGATAAAATTTCAACTTTATCATTTACACTTTCTATTATTGGTGCCCTAATAAAAACCCCTTCAAATTCATTATTTATTCCCTCAATTTTCAATGAAGATGAAAATGAATTTTTTTGTCTTCCATATCCATTTCTCAAAATCATCATATCTAAAAATGGAAATAAACCTAATTCGGTTTCAGAAGTTTCATCTTTTTTAACATTTTTTGACAAAAGTATTGCACCAGCACATGTACCAAAAACTGGTAATCCACCATCTATGGATAGATTAATTTTATCAATCATATCATTTTTCTGCCCTAACAATCTCATGGTAGTACTCTCACCACCTGGGATTATTAAACAATTAATAATTTCAACATCCTCCTTTGTTTTTACCTTAATAATCTCAAAATCTATTTCCAGTTTTTCAGCACTTTTTTTAATTGCTATCTCATGATCTACAATTGCCCCTTGAATGCCAAATATTCCAATCACAATTTTCATATGAATCTCTATTCCTTAATTATTTCAAACCATGCTCTGATAAAATTATTAAATTTTAGATCCTCTTGTTTGAATTTTATCATCAGCAGCCATCCCTGCTATTCCCTTTCCTGGCATTGAAAGTTTTTCATTAACCATTTCTTGGGCCTCCAAAACTTTTTCAGGATTGTCCCAATTCGTGACCGCATAAACTATGGCATTTGCTCTATTTTCAGGATCTTGAGATTTATATATGCCACTACCAACAAATACACCATCACATTTCATTCTCATCATATGTGCCGCATCTGCAGGTGTTGCAACTCCTCCTGCTGCAAAATTTATAACTGGAAGTCGACCTAAATCTGCTACTTGCAATGCAGTTTCATAACCGACTTTCATTTCTCTCGCTAATATTAATAATTCCTCAGGATTATCTTTTGAAGCAACTACTTTTTGTATTCCATTATTCACCATTCTCATGTGTCTAATAGCTTCACTCACATCTCCCGTTCCTGCCTCTCCTTTTGTTCTAATCATAGCAGTTCCCTCTTCAATTCTTCTTAATGCTTCTCCCAAATCCCTGCATCCATTTACAAATGGTATTGTAAATGGCCATTTCCAAACATGAGAAGCTTCATTCGCGGGTGTTAATACTTCTGACTCATCAATCATATCTACTCCAATTTCTTCCAATAATAATGCTTCAGACGTGTGCCCAATTCTACATTTTGCCATCACAGGTATTGATATACTTTCCATCACTTCTTTAATTGAATCTGCTGATGCCATTCTCGCAACCCCACCTCTTCCTCTAATATCTGCAGGCAATTGGTCTAAAACCATCACTGCGACCGCTCCTGCATCCTCGGCAATAGCTGCTTGTGTTGGATTTGTAACATCCATTACTACACCATTACTAACCATTTTAGCAAATCCTCTTTTAAGTTCAGTAGATCCCAATCTTATCTCTACATCTTTATATTTTTTTAGTGGTGTATAATCCAAATTAGTCATATAATACCAATGTAATATTTAAATTTAAATTATCTTCTAAGAACATTTAATATTGGGCTCTTGATATTAGTAAATAAATCATAATTCAATTTCCCACAAATTTTCAAAAACAATCTCTTCTATAATATAATATATTTAAGATTATTTTCTACAATATATATGGGAACTTTATTTGAACATAATCAAATTTATGAAATGGTAGGGGGTTCTTCTACTTTCCATAATTTAGCCACTCATTTCTATGAGTTAGTTCAAAATGATGAATTATTGATATTCATGTATCCAAAAAAACTCGATATGGCTATTCATAAATTAGCATTATTCTTGATACAAAAATTTGGCGGCCCCGATGAATATCGGCCATTGAGAGGTCATCCACAAATGCGTCGTCGTCATTTTGAATTTCCTATAGACTCTGAGGCACGAAATAGGTGGCTTACCCATATGTTGATTGCTCTTGATAAAGTTGGTATAGACTCCAATCATAAAGCTCGTTTCACATTAGAAGAATACTTTTCATGGATGTCAACTCATATGATAAATAAAAGTTAGCAACTTTTCATTTTTTAGGTTTTATCCTATCAAATCCTGTATATTTTTGTAAAACTTTTGGTATCATAACAGTACCATCCTCCAATTGGAAATTTTCTAATATTGCAACTATAGGCCGTGTTGTTGTAATTGCTGTTGAATTTAAAGTATGAACATATCCTTTAATTTGCGCCCCTTCTTTTTCTCTATACCTAATCATTAATCTCCTAGATTGATAATCGGTACAATTAGAACATGATGCTACTTCTCGAAATCTCTTTTGTCCTGGATACCAAACTTCTACGTCTAATTTTTTAGCTGCTGTTCCACCCAAATCTCCCGTACATATATTCACAACTCTATATGGTAATTCAAGACCTTGAAAAACCAATTCAACTAAATTAATTAAATTTTCATGTTCATCATATGAGTTTTCTGGCTTGGTAAAGGAAAACATTTCGATTTTTTTGAATTCATGAACTCTAAATATTCCTTTGTCATCCTTAGTTGTTGATGATGCCTCCGTTCTAAAACAAGGACTAAATCCTGCATATCTCACAGGTAATTGACTCTCTGTAAAAACTTCTCCACTATGCATTCCTGCCAAAGTTACCTCTGAAGTACCAATTAAATGTAAATCTTCATTTTCAATATTATAAATATCTTCTTTACCTAATGGTAAAAACCCACTACCATAAAGCATTTCAGCTCTTACCATACTTGATGTTGAAAATAATTCTCTTCCGTTCTCTAACACAATATCCATGGCATATCTAAGTAAAGCCATCTCTAATATTACTCCTTCATTTTTCAAAAAATAAAACCTTGCACCTGAAGTTTTTCTTGCTCTCTCTAACTCTGCAATGTCTAATATTTCCAACAATTCATGATGATCTTTAGGATCAAAGGAAAATTTTTTTATCTCTCCCCATGTTCTTATCCCAACGTTAGACTCATCATCTTCTCCATAAGGCACGCTTTCATGCATCATATTTGGGATCCGGTCTAAAATAAATTTTCGCTCTTCAAATAATTCATTTAATTTTTTTTCTTTTTCACTCAGTAACTCATTCAATACTTGCATTTCCTTAATGAAATTATTTTTTTCATCTCCTTTTAATTCTCTGATTTTTTTTGCATTCTGATTTCTTTCCATTCTCATCTTGTTGACTTCTATATCTAATTCACGCCAACTAATATCAAACTCTATGAATTTATCAACCATTTCCAAAAATTCTTTATTTTTTCTTCTCGAAAGATTGTCTTTTACTAAATTAGGACTCTCTCGAAGTAGTTTTGGATCTAACATAAGATTATATTATAGTACTTTTATCTAAATATTTCTATATTGAATATTTGTATTACCAATATTCTAAAATCCAGTATCTTCCGAAATTGAATTAGCTATCACTAATCCTAACCCTAATTCAACTAAAACTCCTGATAGTGCCGCTAATAATACGACTGCACTATCTTCTAATTCAGATAAATTTTTAGAGCTTACTGCATCAAATCCAAAAATAAAATAATACAATGATAAAAATACAATTGCAGCAAATGCCATTGCAGCATAGGATACATATTCATTTTTATATTTTTCTTGAGTCCTAGCTTTTCTACTGTTTAAAGCTCCCAGAGCAACCCCTCCTATAACTCCAAATATTGGGTATAACAAAAATACCAAATAATTATCCGTAATAGTTGACATAGTCCAAATTGCCATGAAAATTCCTCCAACGCTCATTAAGCCACCTAATATTGAACCGAATGCTCCCATTATAATTGCTCCTACTAATTTAGTTTATAATATATAATATATGTCAAACCTTCTTTTAAGTGTACTTAATCAAAATTGAAATTAATAAAACGATGGATCTTTTGCTTCTACTTTTTCCAAATCTTTTGTTCTTTTGTCTTTATCTTTTCCTTCTCTTATCTCTAATATTTCTCCGTTTTTTAATTCTAATATTCTATCTGCTCTTTCTGCTAATTTTAAATCATGAGTTACCATGATTATTGTAGTTCCTAAATCTCTGTTTATTCCCTCCAAAATTTTCATTATTTTTATCTGTATTTCCTCATCTAAATTTCCTGTTGGCTCATCTGCAAAAATAATATTTGGTTTATTACTCAAAGATCTTGCTATTGCGACTCTTTGTTGTTCACCTCCAGATAACTCTTCTGGTATATGTTCCATTCTTTCTTCCAAACCAACCAATTTTAATAATTTCTTAGTGCGTAATAATCTCTCTTCTTCTTTTAAACCGCTCAACATTAATGGAAGTTCAACATTTTGGAATGCATTTAATACAGGTATCAAATTATAACTTTGATAAATAGTGGCTATCTCAAGTCTTCTTAAAAGGGTCAATTGTTTTTCACTCAATAAATCCAAAGTTTTTCCATTAATCGCAACTCTCCCTGAAGTAGTAGTTTCCATAGCTCCAAGTATATTCAATAATGTTGTTTTACCTGAGCCAGAAGCTCCCTTAATGACAAAAAACTCTCCTTTTTTCACACTAAATGATATATTTTTCAGTGCCGCAACTTCTTTATCCTTTAGAAAGAATGACTTTTTCAAATTAACAACCATTACCACTTCATCAATTTCAGGTGATAGTGGTTTAACTAAGTCTTTCTTTTTAAAAAACTCTAAGTTCACTATTAAATTAATGGACTGTCAAAGATAAACTTGTTTAAACAACATATCTTCGCTTCTCATTAATTTTTATGAAATACTATAAAAGTACAATCGGCTCACAGTCATGTATTCTATAGTATATCTATTTGGAATCCATCTATCATTTTAAAAAAGACAATAATTTTACATATTTATAGACGATTAATATGAGTACTCGAAGAAGACGAAGACGTGTTGTCAACAGTGGTGTCGAAAAATGGCGTAATAAAAAATGGCTAGAACTTAAAGCACCTGATTACATGGGAGATCAATCATTAGGTCAAACTCCAACATCCGAATTAGGTCAAGTTATCGGTAGAACAATTGACATGTCATTAATGGACATTACCGAGAAATTTAGTGATTTAAATTATCAAGTCAAATTCAAAGTTACAAAAATTGTAGGTAATCGTGCACATACTGAATTTATTGGTCAATCATTAAATCGTGATTACCGAAGATCACAAATTAGGAATCATCGGTCACAAATCGAAGGAGTGTTCAATTTAACACTTAACGATGGCTCAAGAGTTAGAATAACTGCATTCGCAATTACTTTTTCAAGAGCAGCTCATAAGACAAAAAGAGAAATTAGAGCCAGTATGTTAGAATCAATAACTGAAATAGTTGGTGATTTAAATTTCCCTGCTTTTGTAAACAAACTACTCTCATATGAACTTAAAAAAGATTTATTATTACCTGCTTCAGACATATTCCCAATAAAATTGCTTGAAATATCAAAAGTTAAAGTTTTAAGACTTCCAGAAGATAGAAGAATGATGAATGCCGATGATCTCGAAGTATCAGATGATGTAGAATTCTCCCCATTAAGTGAAGATGTAGAAGAAGAAGAAAAAACTAATATTGAAGAAACTGTAGAAGAAGAAACTCAAATTGAAACTTAATTTTCTTTTAAAAATTTTATCATTTTATTAATTGCAATACTTCTATGGCTCAACAACGATTTTTCATCCACATCTAATTGTCCAAAACTTATATTTTTTTCACTTGGAATAAATATTGGATCATAACCAAATCCATGTTCACCTTTGATTTCAGAAGCAATACTCCCATGACACTCTCCAACAAATAAAAATTCTTTATTTTTATAAAATAAAGCTACAGTCGAAATGAATTTAGCATTTCTATTTTTCTCATTTCTCATTAACTCTAATATTCCTTGATTTCCTATTGTTGAATAAACAAACGAAGAATATGGACCCGGAAATCCATTCAAACATTCAATAACTAATCCTGCATCTTCTATGAAAAAATCTCCTTGAATTTTTCCTTTTAAATTATCTAATGAAAACCTTGCTATTTCCGAAAAACTATCATTTTGACTCTCTACATATTCTAAATTTTCATGAGAAATATTAATCTCATATTTTTCTCCAATCAAAAGAGCTTCCTCAAACTTGTGAATATTAGAAGTTATAAATTTAAGAACCATGATTTTCCAAAAATATTAGAGTTTAAATTTATATTACTCAGATCGTAGAAATTGATTAAATAGACTCATTTATTTCTACAAACTATATTAGATATAACCAAAATACAATAAAAATAAGATGCAATTAGTTTGATATGGAGGATTATAAAGAATACTTTCCCAAATCAAAAAAAGTATATTTTGATCATGCCACAAAATCTCTCCCTCCTTCCGTCTCATTAATTAATTTAAAGCCTTCACGGAACTACAATCATTCTTTTTCAGAAATCGCAAGATCAAATCAGAAATTATATTTATCAATTAAGTCGAAACTTTCTCAAATAACTGGCTTGAACAAGGATAATATCGCGCTTTTACCAAATCGAAATATCGCATTAAATTTGATATTTCATAGCTTGAAGTTAAATGGCCAAAATACTGTGATTACCTCTATTTCAGAGGACACATCAATTATAACACCAATGATCAAATTATTTGATATTTCTTTTTTTGAAAAATCAGACTCAGAGTACACTGATATTGACATTCTTATCTACTCTTGTATTGATAATATTACGGGTCAAATAAAATCATTTGATAAAAAAAATAAGGACCAAATAAAAATTATAGATGCCTCATTTAATTTGTTAACCTACAATGTAAAGAAACACAATGCAGACATAATTATCGCTGAATTAAGTATTGATGCCTTATCTCCATTACCATTATGTATGATCTATATAGGTGAGGCATATGCAAAACTTCAAAATCCATTTCCATCTGATGGTAATATTCAATCTTATAATAAAAATAAATATATTTTTCATAATGACATAAGTTCAATGGAGCTAGGATTAATTGATTATAACGTTCTTCATGCTTATGAGAAAGCTTTAGATTTTAGTTTACAAATAGGCATGAAGAATATATTTGAACATAAGTCTTTAATTTCTAAATACTTGCAAACAAAATTGTCCCCTATCTCAAATCTTTCTGTTTTAATTTTCCCTCATTACCAAAATGATATTCTCTCACATTTGTCTATTCAAGTTTCCAATGCGCATGATATTAACTTATTATTAGATGAAATATCAAATATTGAAGTTAGATCAGGAGAATTATGTTCTCAAATTGGGATTTCGCATTACGGATTAGATAATTTAATTCGTATATCTTGGCATTTAAGCACTTCAAAAAATGATATTGACTATTTAATAGACGAGTTAATAAGAATTTTTGAGATCCTAAATTAATTTAGATTTAACGTAATTTATTGAGTCTCTTATAATATCACATGCAAAATCAATTTCTTCTTTTGAAATAATCAATGGAGGTGCAAATCTAATTGTATGAACATGCGTCTGCTTTGCTAATAATCCCCTTTTCTTCATTTCTAAAACATACTTCTTTGCTTTTCCACCTTTTTCATTAAATTGTATTGCCAATAAAAGTCCTTTCCCTCGGACTTCTTTGATAATATCTTTAGGTAACTCCATTAATCTATTCTTAAAATATGCTCCCAAATTATCTGCATTTTCAGCTAAATTCTCTTCTATCAACACATCAATTGCAGCACTCCCAACTGCGCATGCAAATGGGTTACCTCCAAATGTAGAACCATGACTTCCCGATGTCAAAACAGACAAAATCTCTTTTTTCCCTAAGGCGGCACTTACTGGAAATAGCCCTCCACCGAGAGCTTTACCAACAATTAATATATCTGGTTTAATACCTTCATGCTCAAATGCAAATCTTTTACCTGTTCTAGCAAAACCTGTCTGAATTTCATCCAGTATCATTAATACATTATTATCATCACATACTTTTCTTACTTCTTTCAAATAACCATTGTATGGTACAATTACCCCTGCTTCTCCTTGAATTGGTTCAATCATAAATCCTACAGTATTTTTATTTATTGCTTTTTTTAGTGCATTGATATCTTGATACGGTATTATTTTAAATCCAGGGGTCGCAGGTCCAAAACCACCATAAGTATCAGGATCATCAGAAAACCCTACAATTGTAATCGTTCTACCATGAAAATTCTCATTGACAACAATTATCTCTGCCTTATTCTCAGTTACACCTTTTTTCCAATATCCCCATCTTCTAGCAATTTTTAGTGCAGTTTCTACTGCTTCAGCACCAGTATTCATAGGACATGCCATTTCCATCCCACTATATTGACATAATTTTTTCATGAAACTACCTAGTTGATCATTAAAGAACGCTCTAGATGTTAATGTAATTCGATCCATTTGAGTTTTTGCAGCTTGAATAATTTTTGGATGTCTATGACCTTGGTTTACAGCAGAATATGCACTTAAACAATCAAGATATTTCTTACCATCAACATCCCAAACCCATACCCCTTCTCCCTTGCTAAGTACTGCAGGAATAGGTGTATAATTAGGTGTAATCCAATTTTTTTCCTCATCAATGTACTCTTCAGATAAAGTTATGTTTTGTAATTTCTCCATTTTATCCAATAATTTTACTAATTTAATAATGGTTTTTTCAAGAAATTTTTTTTTGATAATAATCACAAGAATAAACTCATCAACTTTTTATTATCTTTTACAATAGTATAAAATGTGATAAAATGTGGTAATATATATGATTGATAATAATTTCTACGAACGTAATTTATTGGTATCAATCATTATATACTATGTTTATATCGTATTACAAAATATAGCATCAATTACTAATTTTGCCTTATTAATCGATACCAACACATGGACATTAATCGAGTTATTACTATTAATTTTCCCTACATTTATGGTATTGAAAAAAAATAAATCTCAACTAGTTCTTCAGTTACTGAAAATTTCTATTGTTTTGACCATAGGCCTCTATTATTTGGTTTTAATAAATTACTCAATATTAGATTTTTATTTTTCACTTTATATAATTTTATTACATTTATTGATCATTTATATTATCCAAGCACAACCAAATAAATATCTTAAACTATTCAATATCATACTATTATTTGAAATAATAACTCTCATTCTACGTATAAGTAATTTGATAATTTATATTGAATTCATAGGATTTTTCGAGGAACTAATTATTTTTTCATTAGTAGCCTATTACATAAAGTCAAAAGCTAATAATAAAATTGATCTAATAATCATTATAATTTCATTCTTAATGGGTTGGTTGATTGGTGACTTAATAAGTATTTACAGTGATCGATCATTTATCTTCACTACTCTTTTTGATCAATTATTTAGTTTAGGTTCTTATGAGATTTCATCTTTCATCAATAGTAATTTTTTCCTTAATCTTCATTTAGGATTGTCATTGTCTTTAATTTCATTCTTTATAATTAAAAAACCACGATTAACATCCTGTCTATTAATTTTAGTTGCGAGTGATATTTTATCTCCATTTTTAATATTGGCAAGAATTCTTATCATATACAAGATAGTTATTTTAATGAATAAATCATAATGATTACGTATAGCATTTACAAATAATATTTTGATTTCAAATTTAATTCAAAACATATTATTTATTATCCTTTAATTAAATATAATATTGAAGTAATAAATATTTCATCAAAAAAACTTTATGAGCGCATGGCATAGTCTGGAATTGCGCGGGCCTGCGGAGCCCGAGGTCGAGGGTTCAAATCCCTCTGCGCTCGTTTTTTATTTACCATACATGCCCTAAGAGTTGTAATTTACCTTTACGAAAATTTGTGATAACGGGGACATTAATTTTTTTACACCTATCCTTCAATTTTTTGTCATAAGTAAATACTATTCCGTTTACTCTTTTAGCTGTTTTTAGAATTGCTACATCAGTTCCATCATATATTCTATCATCTTCATACTGCTCAAAATTATTTATTAGTTCCATTGCAAATTTAGCATATCTCGCACGCTTATCATTTTTAGTTAAATCCCTTAATATTTCTGATTGTACCATACTATGAACATAAATGGTACTCTTTTTTTCAATTAATTTAGTAACATCATCTTGTATTCTAATTCCATATTCATCTGAATGATATAACACATTTGTATCAATTAATATAATTAAATCTCCCACAATAATTCCTCAAACTATCAAGAGGATATGTTTACTTCCAATTCATTAAATTCATCAACTTCACCATATCCAATTAATCTCCATCTCTTCTGAAATCTCCTTGAAATAGCAATTTTAGACATAGGGTTCATCGCAATTTGAGGTCTCAAGTTCAATGAAATTCTACCCTTCTTCTCGATTTTTTCTACTAATCCCACCGTTGTAGCAGTTCCAACTGTTAATAATAGTGTTTCTCCATTAACAACTGGCTTAACAGTTTCTCTTGTATCGGTTCCTACAACCTCTTTGAATAAATTAACTTTCAATAATATTTTATTTACAACAGGTGGTTCAGCTCCAACTGCAGAAATGATATTTCCTGCTAAATTATCTGATCTTGCCATAGCAGGATCTATCTTTGTGGCCAAAGCTAATAACCCCCCGGGCTGAGCCTCATCTACTGAACCCATCGATCCAACTTGAATACTTTCAACTTTTGTTTTCACAGGAATAAATTTAGTATCTTTACCTTTTTTCTTTTTTAATCCAGGTAGTATTACCACTTCATCTCCAACATTAAGTTTTCCAGTAATTAAAGAGCCTCCCAATACACCACCTTTTAATTTAGAAGGCTTAGTACCCGGTCTATTAATATCAAACGATCTTGCAACCATCATTCTCATCGGTTCATCTACCTTTCTATCCGGAGTTGGAATAAAATATTGTATTGCTGATAATAGCACATCCAAATTTGCTCCATGAAGTGCACTCATAGGAATTATTGGTGCATTTTCAGCAATCGTTCCTTTTAGAAAATTCTTAATATCCATATAATTTTGTTTTGCTTGTTCTGATGTAACTAAATCTACTTTATTTTGAATGACGACTATTTTTTGTATTCCAAGCGCTTCTAATGCTGCAAGATGTTCTCTTGTTTGAGCTTGTGGTACATCATTATTAGCCGCAATAAGCATCAATGCACCATCCATAAGTGCTGCACCAGATAACATTACTTGCATTAAAATTTCATGTCCTGGTGCATCTACAAAAGATACTTTTCTAGCCACTTCTGTTTTTGCTCCACATTTTTCACACTCATCATAAACGGTCCAACAATCTGGCTCATCACATGAACCACATTTCATAATATCTGCATCAGCATACCCTAATCTTATGGTTATACCTCTCTTCAGCTCTTCTGAGTGTTCATCAGGAAATTTCCCTGTTAGTAATTGAATTAAAGTTGATTTCCCTTCATCAACATGCCCTGCAGTTCCAATGTTAATTTCTGGGGGTACATTGGATCTTGTAATTTTGAATTTTTTTTCCTTTTCAATAGTTTTCTCAGGTTTAATATTTTTCTTAGGTTTTTTCACCACTTTAGGTTTTGCTGCTCGGGGTTTTCTTTTCTGTTCCTCAGTTTTAGCCGCTCGGGGTTTTCGTTTAACAATCTTTTCTTCAACTATACTTAATCCCCTCAATTCCTACATTCATAGTTCAGATAATGGCTTAGAGCCTTCATTTGTGACTTTTATATTGAGTTGCGCAATATCATCTTGTATCTCAGCACCTCTTACTCTTTTTTTCTTTCTAATTCCTTTTCTAGTAGGTTTATAACCAACACCACCCCTTAAGAGTAGTCTATGATGACCATTCCCTTTGAGATCTTGTCTTAATGGTGTACCTGAGTCATCACTTCCTCCTGTAATTTTAAATTTATAATCATCAATGTCTAAACCTAAAATTGATCCCTCAAATTCATCACCGATGCTAAGGCCATATAGAGGTACTCTTTTTTCACCTTCTAATATGATTTTATGAGTTGCTCCTTTTGAGGTACCTACATTTAATATCATTCGGTCTGCCATAAATCCTCAATTGCATCTTCTTTTTTAATTACTTCCATATATTACAACTTTTGAAACAATATAACCACTATATAATTTATCATTTGAATTTCAAACAAATCATTATAAATTACAATATACAAGCTACACAAAAATTTTCAAATATATTTTCAAATATATTTTCAAATATATTATTGCACATATCGGAATCTTTCATATTGTTTTTATTTATTAAATTAAAGATAAAATTGTCCTACTTTTTTGTTCTTCATTTTAGCACTTTAATTTAGGTCGAGGGATAAATCTTGTATTATATATCTACAATAAAAAGTACATTAAGAGTTCCACCTTCAAGGTTCAGTGAAAATTTAAGTGATATATTGTTAGAATTAGCACGTGACTCATTGGAAGAACGTATTTATGATAAAATTGGTTTTATAGTTGCAGTTTTAGAAGCTGGAACCGTAGACGAAGGTCATTTAATACCAGGTGATGCAGGTGCATTCTATGAATGTGATTTTAAAATTTTAAGTTATATCCCTGAAAGAGGTGAAGTAATCGAAGGTGAAGTAATTGAGTTAATTGATTTTGGTGCTTTCATCAGAGTTTCAACTATTGATGCACTTTGTCATGTTTCACAAATGGCAAATGATTTCTTCTCTTATAATTCAGGTCAAGAAATCCTTATCGGCAAGCAAGACTCAAGTTTAACCGTTCGTAGAGATGATGTAGTCAGAGGAAGAATTGTAGTTGTAGGAATGCAAAGAAATGCTATCAGAGTTGGAGTAACCATGCGTCAAAATGGATTAGGAAAAATGGAATGGATCCAAAAATGGAAAGAGGAGCAATTAGCAAAAGCATAGGTGATTTATTTTGAAAGCTTGTAAAAAATGTAGACGAATTCTAAAGAAAGATGAAATTGAAGAGATGATGAAAGAAAATCCTTCAATTCGTTGTCCGATTTGTAAAAGTACTGACTTATCAGAAGATTTCAGTGGTCATGTAATCATTGTGGACCCTGAAAATAGTGAAATTGCAGAAAAATTAGGAGTCACACTCCCCGGAAATTATGCTCTAAGAGTCCGTTAAAATATTTAATCTGAGATCTCTTCAAATATTTGTTATTGATTGATAAATATCTTAAATTACAAATAACTAAAAACAATGAAACTCATGGATTTTGAATTATATTCATATCAATTAACTGCCAAATTACGATCCATTTTGGCAAAGCCAAAGGGTACTTTGATTGAGGGTTCAATTGATGAAACATTGCCTGTTTTAAAATCAAAACTTCTTCCCAAGCAAGGGTTAATTATTTGTGTTGGAGATGTAATTACTAATCTGCTTGTAGAACATAATTTTAATCCAGACTTAGTTATAACAGATGGAAAAACAAAACGTGAGTCAATTGAGAAACCATTTCAGAATTCAAATTATATATCCATGAAAACAAAGTCTCCTGCTGGAATGATAACAAAAAATGCTTGGTCTACAATCAAAAAAAGTCTATCTCAGTTATCTGACGGGCAATATATTCATATTGATATTGATGGGGAAGAAGATTTAATGGTACTTCCTGTAATTATTGAATTTCCTATTGGGTCCAAAATTATATATGGTCAACCAAATAAAGGTGCAGTAATACGAGAGATTAATCAAGTTTCAAAAGATGACTGTATATCAATAATTAAACAAATGTTAAAAATTACTTTTTAAATTCAGTATGTCCACAAAATCCACAAGTCCATCTATCAGAATGTTCTGCCATTTTGTATCCTAATTGTCCATCATGTTGGTCACAATTTTTATATTTTCTCTCAAGACTATCACCATTAACTTCAAAATATTCGCTCATTCTGTTTCTTCCTCCAATAATTGGTTTCTTTTCATGATAAATTTAGGTTCAACAGAAATTGACTGTTCATCTTTGTATATATTAGCATACCCTAAACTCATGTTTAAACCAAATTGTGTTTCAATTTTCTTAATAATGGTCATATTTCTATCGGTATTCATCATTGCTGCTAATTTTGCAGCTACAGTCTCTCTTGTAGGAGTCTCTTTCTTATCATGCATTACCTTGAATTCTACCTCAGTTCTCTTTAATAATGAGTTTTCATTTTGATGTATAATCTCTATTTCCATAGTTTTAACCTATAATATCATTAAAAGTGAAATTACATATTAATGAAACGGTATAAAACTGTGTATATTTTCTGATTTCAATTAAAGTAGTTTCTATTTTTTCACATTCACATTTTGCTTTCATAAATAACTACATTATTATCATCAACCCAAGTTCCATCTCCCTTGGCTCTTCCACCTTTCAAATATATTTCATGGACGTCATCCACTCGCATAATTATGAAATATCCTATCAACATTATTGAACCAATAAAAACTAATCCCATTCTTGTTGCCATTTCAATACTAAAACCTGCACCTTGATTCAAGCCTAAAATAGTGGTTGCCCATATAAATGGGCCAATTGCAGCTGATATCCTTCCAAAAATATTTGCAAACCCGAAATAGTTACCTACCTTTGATGGTGGCGATAATTCAGTGACATATTGTCTTTGTACAACCCAGCCACCCCCCAAAGCAGGCCCAACTAAAACAGGGAAAACATATACTAACCATTCAGGAGTATTTGTCCCATTTGCTAATTCTAAATTTGTAAAAAATGCAATAATTAATGCTGTAATCCAAAAAATAGTAATTAAAGTTAATCCCTTTTTTGGCCCGTTTTTATCAATATATTTTCCAACTGGATATGTGAATGCAACCGCACCTATTATACCTATACCTAATACGATTAATACTGGTCCTGAATCCCCAAATTCTAATCCTATTTGAACAATTGGAGTCATATATGCAATTACTGTATTTGCTGCATCTACATAAATTAACCAACCAATCAAGAAAACAAACATTGATCGGTAATTAAAAATTTCTTTAGCTGTATCTATTGCATTATTTTTGACTTCCTCAAATAACTCATCATTTTTCTTAGGTAACATCTCTCTATCTTTTTCTTTCAGAGTTACTATTGGTAATGCAAATAATAAAAATAATAATGCTCCTACAGGGAACATATAAGGAATATATCCTAATTCAAAAACTCCTTCTGATGGTTTTATAACAAAATCTCCAAATGTGGGTGCCAATGCAAAACCTAAACCAATACCAATAAAACTTCCAAAGTAACCTATTGCGACTCCTGTTCCAGAAACAGTGGCAACTTTATCTCTATCTGTAATGAAAGGTAACATACTATCATAAACTATCAAACCTAGTTGATAAAACATATTAGCAAAAAAGAAAATCAATAGTATTATTATAATACTCTTAGTGAATGCTGAAACTACTAATGCGGCCATAAATGTTATACAAAGCATACTTATTCGGATAAGCAAACCATTTCTTCTTTTTAGTTGATCCGCATAAGCTCCTAAAAAAGGAGATATAGATGCTAATATTAGATTTCCGATTAATAAGACTGTAGAGAATGCAAAATTTGCACTATTGATCGCACTATCTCCATCTCCATCTCTTTCGAAATATAGTATTTGTAATAAAGGCAAAAACACTAATGATACGACTACCATTGAATAAATAGTATTTCCTAAATCATAGGATATCCATTTGTATACATTTCTTCGATACCATGGTTCATGGCTAATTCTTATTTCATTTGATATTGTTTCGGGACTATTTTCCACAACTGAGATATAATTCACCTAATTAAAATTTATCTCGAATATTTTAGACAGAAAGGTATATTATTCTAGTATATGTCTCTAAAATAATTCTTTTCGGTTTAATATCAAATTAGTAAAAACTAAAAATAAAGATATTAGGAATAAAATTAGAAATAATAGTAAGGCAATATTTGGTTCTGGATCTAATTTATTCAAATTAAAAAATATCGTCGGTAATATTGCATCTATATAATCGCCTAAATTGAAGTAATTAATTCCATTCTCCAAATTTGTTTGATTGTCTGAAATAGAAGATATAATGAAAAGAGATAAAATAGAACTAAGAATTGCATACAATGATCTATCGAAAATACTTGATATCATCAGCGTCAAAGCAACTATGATTGATTGTAGCAATAAAATTAGAATAAACATAACTAATACTTCATCGAATGAAGTATAAAATGCAAAAGGAAATTCTGCATCATATCTAATTAAGTTATAATAATACACAAAACTCATAGAGGGAATTTGTAATATTGCCAAAATAGAAACTAACCCAAAAAACTTTCCCAGTACTATCTCCGAATGATATGTTGGTTTGCTTAAAATTAATGATAATGTATCATTTTCAATTCCACTAGCTATTTGGTCACTACATAAAATTGCTAAAAATATTTGGCCTGGAAATAAAGTTAAAAATAAGCCTTTCACAAAATTAGCGGTATTTAATTGAGCATAATAAATCGCAATCCCTGTACCTGTCTGAACCACCAATTCACCAGATTGTAAAAATAGCAAAAATATAGGTAATACAAAATAATATGCAAATGAAATGTAAAACCTTTTTTCTCTTAAAAACGACTTAAATGTATCACTAGCAATTATTAGTATTCCCTTCCCATAGTTCTCTGGTATCTTAAAATCTAATAAATTGTTACTCATTTATCCATCTCCTCTTTTTGTCTTTGTCTTTTATTAACTAAATCCAAAAACAATGTTTCTAATGAATCTCTTTTAGGTATCATTGATCTAATCTCAATATCTTTTTCACTACAAAGCTTTGGTAGTATCGACCAAAATTCATCCAAACTATGTATATCATCAATAAAAATTCTATCTTTCTCTTGATATGCATTATAATTATTATTTAGAAGAATATTCAATAAATCACTTGGTTTGTTTGTTCTTAATTCATATTCTTTATCATACACATCTTTTGTGAGCTCATGAATATTACCTGAAGTTAATACACTCCCCTCTGACATAATAGCCACATGGTTTGTCATTCTCCTAATTTCAGGTAATATATGGGATGAAATTACTACTGTTTTTGAATCATCCTCAGAAAGGCTTTTTATTAAATTCATAACATACACTCTTCCTGCTGGATCTAAACTTGCTGTTGGCTCATCTAATATTAAAATATCTGGATCTCCAATTAATGCATTAGCAAAACCTAATCGTTGTTTCTCCCCACCTGAAAGTTTGCCGATTTTCATGTCTTCAAATCTCCCCAAACCAACCTGATCTAAAATGTCCCTACCATCTTTTTTTGCGTCATACTTATTTTTACCAATTAGTTTACCCATTAATACCATGAAATCAATTACTGTTTTTTCTTGATATTGAATTGAATTTTGAGGCAGATATCCTATCATTGAATTCACCGCTACTCGATCTTTCCATGGATCCATTCCATTAATTCTTATTTCTCCAGAAGAAGGTCTAATTCTTCCAGTCAATAATTTTATCGTAGTTGATTTTCCAGCTCCATTTGGTCCCAGAAGACCGTATAGTGTCCCCTTAGGTACCTCTAAATTTACTCTATATACTATCGGTTTACCATCAACAAATTTTGATACTCCCTTGATTTCAATTGCATTATCTCGCATTTTTTAACCTCCATAATACTGAAAGAAAAATCGGAGTAATTATCGATATCCATGAAAATGTAATGAACCCAACTTCTTGAACTACATCTGGTGATCTTAATTCATCTAATTCATTTAGATAAGATAGTATTAGCAAACCATCTAATGTTGATTTTATAGTTACATCTATTTGATTTACTTCCGACAAACCAGACCTTGAACTTTGTTGATTGAATATAAATCTAGAAATTGATGATTTGTCATCTAAAGTATTTAAATTCATAAATGATCTTAATGCATTCAAAGACTTTCTCGTATATTCCATACTAGAACTTCCATTTTGTTTATCAGAAAATGCACCATCACTTGTTCTATGTGAAAGAATATACTTTTTAGCTAAATCACTATCTACTGGTTTTTCTCCTAATATATTTAAAATATTTACACTCAGTAAGGCGTGATCTAATGAAAAATATGATCCATTTGCATATTGTAATTTTTTAATTTCATCAATTAATTCAAAAATAGGGAATGTAGGTACTACTCCAAGTATACCAGAACAAGCTAAATAATCATACCATAATTCAAGATTACTTAAAGTTAGTTCATTAATTGATATAGTTGCATTAAGTGTTGTTAACAATAAATTTAATGAAGAATCGTTCAAGTACTGATAAATCTTCCAATTACTAAATTGAGATTGGTTTACGTCTAAAAATACTAATCCATAAACCGCATCAATAGTGCTCTCTAAATTAACTGGACTATCTGAATCACCTGAAAACCCTCCTGTTTCATCTTGAAGGCTTTGAAAATAATATAACAAATCCAATGAATTATTGATTTCCGATTTTAATATAGATTTAGCATACATCGCATTTACTGTACTTTTCAAATTTACCTCATCACCTATTTGATTGGTATATCCACTTTTTTCTACTCTCATTTCATCAATAAAATTAATTATACTTTCTTCTCTTGTTGCTCCCTCCACCATCATACTACTCATTATCAGTAATAAAATAAAAATGGCCTTCGAAAGCGTATATTTCATATTGAAACTACAAATCTCTACTATAAATAGCTATCAAATATAAAATTTAATTATCGGCAACTTTTTTTTTCCTTTTCTTTCATCAATATGCATTATTAAATATACTTATCTTCGATATATTTCTTCAAATTACATCAATAATTTACTCTTTGAAATAAATGTATGTTAGAACTATTATGATGTGTGTAATTGAAGTTTGAAATATTCAATATAATTTTATTTAGAATTTTTATCTATTTGTCTTCGGAATAATTCAATTCCAGTTAAACCAACTACAATACCTGCAATAATGATCAATAAATTACTTCCAAAATCACTTGATGGTTCTTCTGGAATTATTGTATTCGATATTGTTTGTGTAGAAACTTCTGTTGATACTTCGGTAGAGGTTTGAGTGGAAGTCTCAGTAGTCTCGGTAGTCTCGGTAGTATTAGTAGTATTAGTAGGTGCTACATAAGCATCAACTGTAAAGCTGGTGGTAAAACTTAAAGAATTATCTGCTCGATCTAAAAGTAACAAGGTCACATTATATTCTCCTTCTGAATAATTTGCATTAGATATTTCAATTAATTCATTTGAAGAGACGCTTCCTGTTGATAGAGTCACATTATTAATCATTAATGTATAGTTTGATAAGGTGGGATCAATTGCTTTGAAACGAATTAAACCATTAGTTTCGGTCTCCATATAATCATCTGCAGTAAATAATGACAGGACAGGTTTGGTAGTATCGAGTAGATTTACTAAAAGACTTTGATTTGCATTATTTGCATTGGTATCAATAAAACTTAGTGTAAAATTATATTGAGTCAAATTGTAAGATCCATCCATAAAATCATTTAAGTCTAAATTTAGACTCGAGGAATTTAATTCCTTTGAATATAATTGTTCATCATTTTGATAGACTTTAAGAGAATCTAAGTTGTCGTCACTTACATTAAAATTAAGAATTTGACTTGTACCAACTTCATGATCTATATCAAATGTATCATGATATATTTGTGGAATATTGTCAATTACTTTGACATTGATATAATTTGTTAAGGAATCATTTTGTGCATTACGAAAGACCAAAGTCAAATTAGAATATTGAAATATAGTATTATTTAATGTTGTAAAATTTGTATAAGAGAATTCCGAGTAAATATCATGTAAATCTAATGATATTGTATCATTATCTGAGTAGTTATAAGAATTTATCAACTCATCATTTAAGAAAATATCATATGTAGTAGCATTTTCAGTAGTAATATTAAATACTATATTGTTTGTAGATCCAAAATTATATTCATAATTGTTTGGTAAATTATTTACTCTAATCTTGCTTCCTGCATATTCATGAGGTGTAAATTGCCATGTATCTCCCAAATGTGCGACTCCACCAGATCTTCCTCCAAATAAAATGACTACTTCGTTATCTGAGTCGTATGTCATGCCAACTGCAACCCTTGAACTTGGCGCATTGTCGGTAAGTATTTGTGTCCATGAGGTCGTATTATAATCAAAACTCCATGTAGTATCATAATTTATAGTTAAATCTCCACCAAATAAGATGGATTGTTCAAGTATTGGGTCATAAATCATTGAAGATCCATACCCATTAACTTGTGGGGGAGAGGAACTTGGACTTAATTGTGTCCATGTATTTGATGGATAATCATATGCGCATGTTTTTTGGGTCTGATAATAAATAAACTTACCATATTTTTGATCAAAAGAATAAAATGGACCATTTCCATAGCATGGATTATTCGTGGCTTTATTTACCCATGTGTTATTAATAGAGTGGTATGCATATATATTCTGTCCTTGTGTCATTAACACTACATTGTTTATGTTATCATACACCATCGCTTCAAAATAAGAAAAATTTGGTTCATTTACCGGATTTAAATCAACCCAAGTATTATTTTTATATGAATATGCCCATGTTCCATCGTGGCCATGCATTATAATTTGCTCAGTCATAGGATCAAAAACCATCCTGTGACCATGTTGTGAAAATAGAGGAGAGTTGGTTGGATACATTTCGGTCCAATTCATGGTTTCATGATCAAAAACCCAAGTATCTTTATAAACAACACTACTGGTAAAACCACCAAATAAAATAGTTTTTTTATTAATTGAATCATATACTAATGGTGTGAGATCTCTTGCGGAAGGGGAATTGCTTACATTCAATTTCTGCCAATCTGGTTTAAATTCTTCTGACTCAAGTAGATTATTATTAAAATCTCTTTCATGATCTTGAACTCCAGATACAACAGTCATTTGAGGTGAAAACGAAATTAATAATAGAATTGATAGAATTACTAAATTTACTTGAATTTTCATTTTATTACATTTTTTCTATCAAACTCATTTTTTATTAATATATAGATTTGAAGTAAAAATTTCCAAAATTATTTATGAACCCGTACTTGAATATTTTTCAAATAAGATTTAAAATTAAAATCTATTATTTTAGATATATTTTTCTTTTTTACTATTTCAATGAAAATTATGAAAGTAGTATTCCAAAAACAAGGACTTATTGATAATGATTATAAAAATTATTTTATCAACAATTTACCCAATGATATAGACGTAATTTTTGCTGATAGTTCAAACCCTGATGATATTTGTGATATAATTTCAGATGCTGATATATTCGTAGGTTTCTCTATTACTAAAAAATTCATTTCTGCAGCTAACAATCTAAAATTAATTCAAATTCCATGGACTGGTATCAATCGGTTTCCAAAAGAAGAATTACCTGATAAGTTTAATTTTCTAATTTCAAATTCTCATTCAAATTCATTAGCCGTAGCAGAACACACTGTTGCATTAACATTAGCTTCATCTAAATTATTAATTGCAAGACATATCTCAATGACAAATGGAAATTGGACTGTTCGTTCTAATGATGATTATTCACGTTGGATACATGGTTCGACTATCGGAATCATCGGATATGGTGCCATTGGTAAAAAAGTAGGCCAAATTTTCAAATATGGTTTCAATTGTAAAATCCTTGGTATTAAACGTACTATCTCTTCTCAAAGTGATGAAATATGTGATTTCATCGGAGATTTTACTAATTTGGAACAGATATTAGGGAAATCTGATTACATTATTCTATGTTTGCCTCTCACAAAAGAGACAAATAATCTCATCGATGAAAAAGAATTTTCTCTAATGAAACCTAATTGTACAATTATAAATATTTCAAGAGGCGAAATTATCAATGAAAAGGCGTTATATGAAAATCTCTCAAAAAATAAAATTGCAGGTGCAGGGATCGATACATGGTATAATTACCCAAAAAAAGATAATTTACATAATAATTATCAAAACTATCCTTTCGAAAAATTAGATAATATCGTGATGAGCCCCCATGTTGCTTCAAAAATCAGTGATCGGACCAATTCCTCTTCTCAAGATATTTTAGATAATATTCTTGCAATTTATAATAACGAAATCCCCAAAAATCAAGTAAATATTGAATTAGGATACTAAATGAATATTAATCCTTATAGGGATTATATTTTACTTTTTTTTATGGAAGTAATAAAGTTAGACTCAAGATCGCACGATGATCCCACATTAAAGAGTATCGCAAAATTGATGGTTATTGAAGACAATTCAATCTATACTAAATTACCCCCAAGATCAATAGATCTATTCTATTATAGTTTGTCTGACTCAGAAAGAATTTCTCATTCTCATGTATTTTTTCTCATAAAAAAATCAAATGAAGATATTGGGTATGCTTTTTTTAGATTTTTTAATATAACCGATAAAGATCAAATGATCCTCTATATTTACATAATTCCCCACTATCGACGAAAAAAATTAATGCATAATGCATTAAATGTGATCCGTGGTGAAATTCCAAAACATATACGTATTATTGGTATTTTTCATATAGAGGATAAAGAAACAGACAATCCCCTCATAAAAGAATTATTAGAACAAAAATTTGGTATAAAGCCTGTTTATGTAGAGAGATATAATACATCAGATTTAACAAAATTTAACAAGTCAAATATCAAAATGATTGCAGACCAGTTAGAACAAAAGGCTAAAAATAATGGTTTTGAGATTTATTTTATAGAAAATGGTGATTTTAATATTATTCCCGATTTCAATTATGGTCAATATCTTACAATGTTGGGTAGGATTTGGAATGATATGCCAAAAGAAGATGCAGATTGGGAAGATGAAATTATAAGTGAGGACATTTATAATGATCGCATTAACAGTATTATACAGCGTTTCAAAGGAACATTATGGCATATTATTGCAATCAATTCTCAAAATAGAGAATATGCCGCCACTACTGATGTATATTTTTATCCTTACAATATCTCTGAGGTAAAACAAGCAGATACAGGTGTTGATCGTAAATATCGTGGTTTTGGATTAGGTAGGACTGTAAAATATATGATGTTAAATAAAATTTTAAGTGATGATAGACTTAAAAATGCGAAAATTTGGGTAACTGGCAATGCAAACTCAAACAAACATATGCTATCAATTAATGATGAATTAAATTATATTCATGATTATACTGAATATTATTATGAATTGCCTATTGAAAAATTTGACACTTATCTTTCAAATTCTGATAATTTAAAATAAACTTCATAGTAAAAATAAGAGTCCCTTATCTTATATGCTATAAATCAAAAAAATAAACAAATTATATGATTGAAATTCTAAATAATATAGAATCAGAATTACAATCATTAGATGATTTAAATTCATCAATCCATGAAATTTTCTCGGTTTCATTCACATTAGAAAAAAAAATAAAGTTTGATAGTTTTCATAAAAGTTTTCATAATCTAAAAAATATCTCTAAATTTCAATTAACTAACAATGGTAAATCACAATTTGCTGTAGGTAAAGTAGACGAAATTAAATTAAAATATGATCAAAATGTGGATCAGTTTCAATTACCCTTCATGCAATTATTTAACAAAATTCACATTATTAAGGGACAAATTAAGCCAAAATTATATGGCTGTTTCCCATTTTCAAACAAAAAGCAATCATCTGTCTGGGGTAATCTTGCATATCCAACCTTTTTTCTCCCTTTGATTGATTTTACTATTGAAGAGAATGAACTACATATAACAATAAATTTCAACTCAAAATTTCAAATACATAATTTGATCAAACACATCAAATCATCCAACAATCTTGCAACAATATCAAAAGATAAACTAAATTCAAATTTTGATCCACAATCTAAAATCCATTGGATTGAATTATGTGAGCGTGCAATTCATAAAATAAATCAACATGAACTCGAAAAAGTGGTTTTATCAATGACCAAGAAAATTAAACATGATAAAAATCTTAATCACAATTATATAATAGAGAATTTGATATCAAGACAAATTAACTCAAATATTTTTTTGTATCAAAATGAAGATGATTTAACATTTTTTGGAGCATCACCAGAAATATTAATTGAAACCAAATCAAATCAATTACAAACAATGGCATTAGCTGGAACTATAAAACGAGATGATGACCATTTAAAAGATATTGAATTATCAAAAAACCTTCTTAAAAGCAAAAAGGAACAATTAGAACATAGGATTGTTTTAGATGATATCATAGATACTCTTTCAAAATTTTTTGATAATAATATAATGTATGATGAAACACCATCAATTCTAAAATTAAAAAATCTACAACATCTTAAAACAACTATAAATGTAAAATATGATGAAATAAATTACTTTGGCATATTAGAGCAAATGCACCCCACACCAGCATTAGGTGGAAAACCCAAGTTGAAAGCAATTCAATTCATAGACCAAAATGAATCAATGAGTCGAGGGTTATATGGGGGCTACTTAGGCTGCATAGATATGGATTTTAATTCCAAACTTATTGTAGGAATACGTTCTGCTTTAACAAATAAAGATTATACTTACTTATTTGCGGGGGCAGGAATTGTAAAGAGTTCTATACCTGAGAGTGAATGGAATGAAACAGTTTTAAAATATTCTCCCTTACTAGATGCTATGGAGGTTCAATAATGATTAATCCCAATATTCAATGGTCATTTATTCTCGCACAACAGTTTAGGTACTTGGATATTGAAGATATTGTCATCTGTTCTGGTTCTCGGAATTCTCCATTAACACTCGCATTTAATGATATTGAAAATTTCAATTGCCATTCTTTTATTGATGAAAGAAGTGCATCTTTTTTTGCAATCGGTCTTGCAAAAAATTCAAATAAACCCGTAATTTTAATTTCAACTTCAGGCACTGCTGTTGGCAATTTTTATCCAGCAATTATGGAAGCAAAACATGCTAATATCCCTTTAATTGTTATTACCGCTGATCGATCACACGAGGAAAGACTTTATGGGGCAAATCAAACTACAGATCAAATTAAAATTTATGGAGATAAAGTAAAATGGTTCGTTGACTTAGCAACTCCATCTAATCTAAATGGAGTCGACGTAAAACTATATTTGAAAAAAATTGCAGCACAAGCATATGAGCACTCTATGTTTGACACCAATGGCCCTATTCATATTAATTTTCCTTTTAGGAAGCCATTAGAACCTACACAATTAGATTTAACCGAATATCGCATCGATTTCAAACCAATCAAGGTAATTTTACCTGAATATACATTTGACTCAAAATACATCAAATCCCTAATTGATCGATGTACTTCATCATCATTTCCTATATTATTACTTGGCCCAGATGCTCATAGAGAAATTTCAAAAGATGTATTAACAAAATTTGTGAGTCAATTGAACCTTACTGTATTTGTTGATCCTCTATCAGGTTTCAAATCTGATATTAGTGATCGTTTTATACTTAATTATGATGTAATTTTGTCTAAACATGATGATTTGCCAACCCCAGATTTAATTATACAAATAGGGATGATGCCAATTTCATCAGTATTACAAAATTGGTTGTCTAAATACAAGCATGATTGGATAATTATATCTAATAATTCTAATTTTCGTGATAGTATTTCTAAATCAAATATTTGGTATAAAGCTCATCCTAATTCCTTCTTTTCACAAACACCTATCACATCAATTGAAAATGAACCTAATCAATCCGTGAAACCCTGGATTGAAAAAAATCAATTTTATTCTAAATATCTTGATGTTGAACTAAAAAAATATCCTAATTTTGAAGGAAGTATACTTTTTGAATTGATGCAAAAAATGACAAATTGTCAATTGATAATTGGTAATAGTTCTATTCCACGATTAATTGGAGAATTCATTTCAAAAATTGACTCTTCAACCGTCATCAATAGCATGCGAGGTCTTAGTGGAATTGATGGTATGGTATCATATTCATTAGGTCATTCTTTAAAATTTCATGCTTCAAACTTTTTATTGATTGGCGATTTATCATTTATTCATGATCTCAATTCTTTATTATTTATGAAACAAAATAATATTTCTATGCATATAGTAGTCATAAATAATAATGGAGGAGGAATATTTGAAAGATTACCAATTTCAAAATTTGACCCCCCATATGAACAATTTCTATTTCATAAACATAACTTAAACTTCGAAAATATCGCAAAATCATTTAATATCCCTTACCTTAAGATTGAATCTATGACAAAAATATCACTTGACTCGTTTAACAAAAATGTAGTCAATAACAATCAATCAATTACAGAAATTTTAACCAATGCTAAAACATCAGAAAAAATAAGACGAGAGTTACTTTCAAATAAATCTTAAATTTTAAGTGATACAAATCTTAATTAAAAATTATCCTAAAATTTGTTATTTGCCAAGAAGTTATAAAACAATAATATTAATCATAAATCAATGAAATTAGTCGATTGGGTTACTGTAAAAGATTATGAAGATATCACCTATAAGAAATGTGGTGGTATTGCTAGAATCGCTATTAATAGACCCGAAATTCGCAATGCCTTTAGGCCTAAAACTGCAAAAGAGCTTTATGATGCTTTTTATGATGCCAAAGAAGACATTAACATAGGAGTCATACTATTAACAGGTGAAGGTCCATCTCCTAAAGATGGAGTATATTCATTTTCTAGTGGTGGCGATCAAAATGTCAGATCTAGCGAAGGATACAAATCCGATGATGGGCATTCTAATTTTAACATATTAGATGTACAAAGACTTATTCGCTTTATGCCTAAAATCGTCATTGCAGTGGTTAATGGTTGGGCCGTAGGTGGTGGTCACAGCTTACATGTTATTTGTGATCTAACCTTAGCCTCGGAAGAACATGCAATTTTTAAGCAAACTGATGCTGATGTGACCTCCTTCGACGGTGGATACGGCTCCGCATATTTAGCAAAAATGGTAGGACAAAAAAAAGCTAGAGAAATATTTTTACTAGGTAGACAATATAATGCAAAGGAAGCATATGAAATGGGTATGGTCAATTTAGTCGTCCCGCATTCAGAATTAGAAAATACTGCGTTTAAATGGGCCACAGAAATATTAGAAAAATCCCCAATATCTGTTAAAATGATAAAATATGCCATGAACTTAACTGATGACGGTTTAGTAGGTCAACAAATATTTGCAGGTGAAGCAACTCGATTGGCATATATGACTGATGAGGCAAAAGAAGGTAGAGATGCATTTTTAGAGAAACGAAAACCTAATTTTAAGAAAAAATATTTCTCTTAATAAATAAATCATCACGGTGCACTCATCATGAAAATAAATTCTTGGATTATTGCAGTAAGATTGAAAACATTACCTGCATCAATTTCACCCGTAATTATAGGTACTTCTTTAGCATATAATCATCCTGATTTTTCACTATTACCCTCAATAATTGCTGGTTTATGTGCCATTTTATTTCAAATAATTTCAAACTTAGCAAATGATTATTTTGATTTTATCAATGGTTTTGATAATCAAAATCGCATCGGACCTCAAAGAGTAATTTTGTCTGGACTATTATCTGCCAAAGAAATAAAAATAGGTATTATCACTACAATTTTGATTTCCTTAATATTAGGTCTCTATTTAATTTGGATAGGTGGTGTTATCATCATGTTGATTGGAATAATTTCAATTATTGGTGCAATTTCATATTCCGCAGGTCCATATCCATTATCCTCAAATGGCTTAGGAGATTTATTTGTATTTTTATTTTTTGGAGTAACCGCTGTTAATGGTACATATTATCTTCATACCCTAAACTTTAATGCTGCTATTTTTGTATCTTCCATCGCAATAGGTTCAATAATCACTTCAATTTTAGTTATAAATAATTTAAGAGATTTTGATACTGATATGCAAACCAATAAAATTACATTTGTTGGTATAATTGGTCGTCAAAATTCAATATATTACTACATTTTATTGTTAAGCTCTTCTCAAATTATTCCTTTTCTCCTATTTTTCTTTTATAATTTTAGCCTATCTGTTTTTATTCCATTATTATTATTACCTGAAGTGATATACTTGACACAGAAACTCAATTTAGCTAAGACTGGCCCTCAATTTAATAAAATATTAAGTAGGACTGCAATACATAGTTTAGTATATTCTATTTTATTTTCAATAGGGGTGATTTTATAATCAATTCAGAGTTCAATTGGCTAAAAAATGCATATCAACATACTCCTAATAAAGTTGCAATTTTCTCTAAAAACCAAAGTATGACTTATTCAGAGCTCTATCATTCAAGTATAGAAATTTCCAATTACTTCACTGCTAATTACAAAAATGCTTCAAAGATTGCTTTACTTTTACCAAACTCAATAGATATGATAAAGATTATTAATGCATTAACAATTTCACCTCTTGAAATCATATTGATCAATTTTCATCTAACTAATCAAGAAATCATAAATCAATTAAATCAAATTGATCCATCCTTATTAATCACAAACAGTCAACATGATATACATACTGCTGAAGATTTTCCGTATCCTATTCATAATATTTCAGATATTATCAATGAGTCAAAAAATTCATCAAGTCAAGTATCAAATAATCATAGTCCACAAAAAAATGATATTTTAGTAAATGTTTTTACTTCAGGCACTACAGGTACTCCAAAAATAGTTCCCTTGTCATATTTTAACTTTGAACAAAATATAATCGCTTCTAATGATCGCCTTAAAGTTGAAATAAACGACAACTGGTTAATTACAATACCTCTATTTCATTTGGGTGGATTATCAATAATTTTTCGTACTATATACAATAAATCTGCATTAACAATAATTGATAAATTTATTCCAAATCAAATCCCATCTGTAATTAAACAATATCAAATTACTCAATTATCTTTAGTCCCTTCTATGTTAAAATTATTAATTCAATACCTTAGAGAACCATTATCACTACGTTTCATACTAGTTGGAGGTGCACATTGTCCTCAACCTCTATTATTAGAGGCAATAACATATAGCTTACCTATCATTACAACTTATGGTATGACCGAAAGTTGCTCACAATTTGCTACTTCAACGTTAGACAGAGTAATTCAAAAGCCAAATAGTGTGGGTAAACCTCTCAAAGGTAATTTTGTAAAAATTAATAACAAAGATGCAAATGGTATTGGAGATATTTTAATTAAAGGTCCCTCTATAATGCACAATTATTTAAATAAACCTCAAATCAATGAAAATTCCTATTTTTTAACAGGAGATTTAGGTTATTTAGATGAAGATCAAGATCTTATTGTACTTCAACGCAGAATTGATCTTATAATTTCAGGAGGAGAAAATATATATCCCGTCGAAGTTCAAAATATAATGTATAACGATAATGGTATCGAAGAAGCAAGAGTTATTGGTCTCTCTGACTCAAAATGGGGTCAAATACCCATTGCATTCCTCAAAATTAACCGCTTGTTTGATTATCATAAATTTCAAAATATGTTAAAAAACAATTTGGCATCCTATAAAATTCCAAAAAAACTCTTCAAGGTTGAAATGTTTCCTCTCACAGCTTCAGGTAAATTAGATATAAATAAATTAACTAATCCCAATTATTATTCACAACTCGAGGTTATAGAATAACTTGGAACGTAACACACAAATTATTTCATTTGGACTTATTGTTCTGCTTACTGTTAGTGGGGTATTAATCGGTATCAATCTAAATAATTCTGATGATAATTCTCAAGATAATGATTTACCTGATCCGACTTTACCTTTCTTTTCTCTAAAATTTGAAGATTTTTATTACATAAGTGAAAATATAACATTTGAATTAATAATCAATACCTCAATTAATGTTACAATAAATACTCTAAATATTTATATCTCCGATTATTATTCGAACAGAATTGAAGAAGTGAAGTTTGATTTTAATCAATTAAACATTTCTAATAATCAAAATATTCCATTATCATTTTCTCCGATAATAGAAAATGAAAACCCCTTAATTCTTTCTTCTACTCTATATCCTTATACTGTCTCTTCTTACAAATTAAATTATAATACTTCATCCAATTTTGAAAAGCTAATTTCGTCCTCCTATCAAATTAAAATAAATGAATACCCTTCAATAAATCGGGCATTAAATTTCAATTGGACTAAAACTAATGGAGATTTAAATCTTAATCAAAATCATAATCAACTCTCCATTTTATCTAATTCAAATACAACATTTGAAATTTATACAATTTTAAATGCTACCGGTTGTACTTATATCAGTCTTGGTTCATCATCTAACGTAAGTGAATTGCAATTTTCAATTAATGATACAATTATTTCACCTATCAATGATCGACTTGAAATTGGAATTTTTAAAGGAATAAATGTATTCAAAATACTTTCAATACAAAATCAAACTCAAGAATACGAATTTAATTTTAATATGACTACTCGAAAAATAGTCTTATTTTCTGTGATTGCAGATAACAATTGGGAAACCACAAATGGGCAAAACGATACTATCTATTTTTCCCCTGCAACATATCTCAAACAATCAAATTATCATTTTCTTTCAACTTTCAATTTATCCATCATATATGTAAAGACAATCAAAATTTCAACCCCAACTAATACGAATTTATTTGAATATTATAACCAAACAATATTTGAAGTAGGGAGCGTCCTTAATTTAGAAAAAAACAAATGGCATACCTCAACAGGATCTACTTATAAAAACTCAGGTTTTGATTTATTACTTATTTTTACCAACAAAACTATGTCAAATTTAGGTGTGGTATATGGCAATCAATCAGGCCCATTTAACGTAGCTTTGCATTCTCAAGGATCACTTAATGGAGGGAATTTCAGATTACCTCCCAATTTTTCAGATAACTTATTTCAACATGAAATTTCTCATATTTTTGGGGCACCAGACAGATTCACATCAACATCATCTCCCTCTGTCATGACTAAATCATTACCTGAGGATATAGTTCAAGATATTTTATTTGGCCGTTATTGGTTAAACCTAAATAATTGGTTAGAGGTCGATATACAAACTATGTATAAAATCATCAACAGTTTTAGAAATTTTTGAGTTATTCATTATAATATTTTTTCAATTCAGTTAATATTGCATCACAAATATCCTCTTTTAATTTTATCATTCCTATTTTCTCACCAGTTTCTATAGCTATAGTGCTCACAGGTAAAGTTAATCCACATGGGACTATGATTGAAAATCCTGTAAGAGGCATGTCCAAGTTAATCGCAAAACCATGCATTGTTACTCCTTTGTTATTAGACATACCTAGTGCCGCTAATTTCCGAGGTAATGGTGTATCTGTCCAAATTCCTGGATTTTCATTATCAATATAAGATGATATTCCATACATATCCATTACATTGTTAATGCTTTTTAGTATTAAATTTATCAGATTATGAATCCCTCCCAACCTTGAAGATTTACAAATTATATATCCCACAAGTTGTCCTGGTCCATGATAAGTTGCAGAACCTCCTCTATCAATTTCAAAGATATCGATCCCTTTTTTGACAATTTCCTCTTTTGACTCCAATAAATGTTCAATTTTTGTTCTTCTACCTAATGTGATTACTGGATTGTGTTCAAGCAATAATAGTTTATTTTCAGAATTATTCGAAACTTTTAATTTTTCTTTGTTTTGTATTTCGAGTCCATCTGAATATTCTACAACTCCCAAATCATAAAATTCCCAACCTTTAGCATTATTATTCGGGAAATAACTTTTAATTAGTTTCATTTTAAATTAAAATCCTCTTTATTTTTCCCAATAACCTCCAAAAAATGTAACCCATCCTTATGAGGTTGGAATTTATCTGGTTTATCAACAATTTGAGTTATGTATCCAGTCCCCATATGGACGCTCCCGGGTAATCTAATTAAATGGTTATGTCCTTCTGTTACTGCTCCATCTAATCTTGGATATCTTTTTCTAATTATAACCTCTAACATATCATTTCTTGCTTGCTTAGGAAACAAAGGAATAATTCTCTCAGGTATTTTTAAGGTTGTCAATTTTTCTTTTACATTTTCGATAGTTTTCTTCCCAATTCCATTTAATTTCATTAAATATTCGACATCATTATCTAAAAAGTAATTTCTTACAAGATATCTGTATATTCTATTCCTCAATGGTATCGAAATTGTATCTATATCTTCAATTTTTTCATAATTAACCGTTGTATAAATCAATTGAATATATGCAACAATTGATTTTCTTTGTTCCTCAGATAGATTATATACAATCTTATCTAATACCCATGCATGATATCCCCTACCACCACTAAATATCCATACAATATTTTCAAATCCAAATTCATTTCTTAACGTATCATCTACTATTTTATATGCATCTTGCATTAAAGTCCAACATATTTCGCAAAAATCTCTTCCAACACAATTACATTCTCTGACTTCATCATAATCTGTTAAATCTAAATCAAATGTAAGTTCTCTTCCTATCCATTTTGTTTGATCAATACTTACTCCTTGATTATAATTCATTGCGGGCATAACTCTATCTTCATACACTGCCCCAATATATCCATGATTAACCGGAAATGTGACTAAATATTCTCTCAAAAATTTAGGTTCTTTAAATGATTTATTTCTATACATCCTTTTGTCATCTCTTCTTATAAATCCAAATTCTCTAGTTTCAAAATTAGTATCATTCAATAATTTAGAGAGCATCTCCATATCGAAGTATTTTTCATAATATATTTTTAAACTCTCAAGTAACATTTTTTCATGTTCCACGATATCTTTATCTTCTTTTTCAATCATTTTTTACACCATTTATATTTTTTTCGCTCTTTGTTTTTGTTTCACTGTTATCAATTGACAGTTTAAGGTATTGTAATGGATGACTTATTCTTTCCCATACATAATCTTTTGGTATAGTTAGGCTCAAATTTTTTGCACATGCTTCTGATGGTTTTCCTAGTTTAATTAATGGTTCTAACTTATTTTTGAATATGTTTGCCTTTTCCATTTGTTGGTCTGCAGGCAAGCTGAATATATATTCTTGAATTATTTCTTTTATCTTTTCAATTTTCAAATCTTGAAATCTACAATGATAATTCGCAGTAGACTGTATTGTTCCGCATGACATCATATCATAATCTGTTTTTCCTCCTTCCATTCCATAAAGATGTCTTATTGTATATCCTACATTTTTTTCAAATTGGTCATAAGATATATCTAAATTATCGACTGCAAAATTAAACCAATAGTTCATTTGGTCATCAACCCCCATTCCAGTATGTTTTAAAAATAATCCTAATTGAAAACGATTATGGTGCTTAAGGTAACCTGCAGTTTTCATTTGTCCCATCAAATCTTGTACACATGGAGGAAATAGTAATAGGTTTTCATCATAACTTCCTTCAAATTGGAAGTTACTAAAATCAAACTCTGCATTCCTTGGTATCATATTTGTCAATACGTTACTTATGTACTCTGTTAATCTTCTAATTGGTCCAGGTGCTTCACTATTAATTTTCTCTTTATAATTTTCAAGATCTTCAAAAAGCGCATCCTCATATCTTTTTTTGATTGTACTTGTTAACCTATCTACATTATCAATAATCCAACCTTTGTAAAGTGTAGATTTCCTTGATCGTACCATGTAATCTGCATACCTAAAATTGATACAAATGACTTTATGCAGCCCCTTCCTCACATCAATCCTTCTTCCTCCTCTTTGATTTGAAATTTTCCTTAACATATGGTCTTCATTGCCTATGCCTAGTATTGTTTCCAATTTTTCGTCTAATATATTACTCAATTGATCTAACGGATACCAATTCTGACCAAAATCATCATTTGGGAATAGATGTCGTAATATTTTTTCCTTAATTTCCCAATTTGAATCTGAAAAACGTTTTTCAAATAAATCTCCCTCTTTTTCAATAAACCATGAACTAAGATATCCTTTTTCTTTATCCTCATTAGTCATCCCCATTTTCAACAATGTATATGATTTCCTCTCCTCTGTCATTCTATCATGATATTCTTTATGTGACTCATCAGGTCTCTGGTCATAGTTAAAATCACCATCATTGTAAACTAATAATCTTCCTCGAAGTAAAGACTCAATTTCTTCCTTTTTAGTTTTAAATTTAATTGACTCAATTTCCTGAAATGGATACCATATCGGAAATCTCGTTCTCATCATTATATTTCCTAATTAGGATTTACTTATAAAAATACTTATGCTAAATCAGATAATTTTTTTTTTAAAATATTCATGACTCAAAATTAATTTTAACCAAAATAGGTTCTGAGCTATATTTTCAACCTAACTTTATTATCATTGTAATTATAGCTAAATATAGGATCTTAATGAATAAGGATAAGTTAAAAGACATATTCCAGCCTTCAAATTATGAAGTTGATTTATTTAAACAAAAAGATTTTACTCGGAAGACATGTTCTAATTGCGCAACAAATTTTTGGACTATAGATCCTGATCGCACTACTTGTGGAGATACACCATGTGAGGGTGGCTATCATTTCATAGGAAAAAAAACCACCAATTTAGATTTTCATCAAATGTTAGATCGCATCACAAAATTTTTTGAAAAAAATGGCCATACCTCAATAAATCCATATCCTACTGTTGCAAGATGGAGAGATGATTTAGATTTTACCATTGCCTCAATTGCAGATTTTCAACCTTGGGTAACCAATGGGACATTGCCTCCTCCAGCAAATCCCTTGGTAGTTCCTCAACCTTGTATTAGGTTTGGAGGTGATTTCAGTGACATTGATAATGTTGGCCGAACAGGACGACATTTGACTAGTTTTATTATGTTTGGTCAACATTCATTTAATTCAGACAATACACCTAATGGTTATTGGATGGACCGATGTATCGAATTAAATTATGAATTTTTAACTTCTGTTCTAAATATAAATCCTAATGATTTAACTTATATTGAGGGCATTTGGTCAGGCGGAGGAAACTTTGGGCCTAATCTTGAAACTTTTGCATTTGGTACGGAATTAGTTAATTCAGTATTTATGCAATATGAATTATTGAATAATCAAGATTATAGAGAAATGCCTCTAAAAGTAATTGATGTTGGTTGGGGCTTAGAAAGATTATCATGGTTCTCACAAGGTACACCAACAATATATGATGCAGTATTTGGACCAGTTCAAGATTATTTACTAAAAGAAACAGGCATCCAATTTGATTCTGAATTAATCACTAAATATTCAAAATTAGCTGGTCTTATAGATGTAAATGAGGTAAAAGATCTAAAAATGGCAAGGTCCAGTATTGCAAAGAGTTTAGGATATACATTGGCTGATTTAAATTCACAATTAAAAGAAATTGAAGCCCTTTACGCAATCGGAGATCATTGTAGAACCTTAGCATTTACCCTCGCAGACGGTGCTATCCCCAGTAATGTTGGAGGAAATTATAATTTACGCACTTTGTTACGTCGAATATTTACATTAAATGAAACCATGAAATTTGACTTAGATATTTCAGATTTAATTTATAGATCTGCACAATATTTATCATTAAGTTTTCCAAGAGTTACAGAGTCATCAAAATTTGCTTCATCAATAGTAAATATAGAATATGATCGCTATCGCTCAAATATAGAAAAAGGAGAAAAACATGTAAAATCATTATTGAAACAGAACATATCATTATCCGACAAAACTCTCGTAGAATTATACACTTCAAATGGTATTTCACCAGAAACAATATCACAAATTGCCAAAAATGAAGGCATTAATATTGATATCCCCCTTGATTTTTATCAACAAGTAGAGAATAAGGTCACAGAAAATCCATCTGCTTTAATTTCAACAACAGAATTTGATTTAGAATCAGTTAAAGATTACAATACAAATTTACTTTACTACGATGATAAACCACAGAGAAATGGTATAGGAACAATTTTAGCAATTTTAGATACATCACACATAATATTGGATAAAACAATCTTCTATCCAATAGGAGGAGGTCAAGCAGAAGATCGAGGATGGATAATTTCCAATAAAAACAAGTATGAAATCATAAACGTAGAAAAATACGGTAATGCAGTACTTCATAAAATTGCTCAATCTACTAAAAATTTGAAAGTTGGTCAGACCATTGAAATGGAACTTGATTGGGATCGTAGATTATCACTCATGAGACATCACACTGCAGTTCATATTGTCGGTGGTGCAGCGAGAAAAATTTTGGGTTCACATGTATGGCAGGCAGGTGCAGATAAAACTCCTGATCGAGGACGTTTAGATATCACTCATTGGGAAAATGTATCTAGAGAAACTTTAGATGAAATTGAGTACGTTGCTAATCAAGTTGTAATGGAAAATAAAAAGATACACAAACATGTCCTTGATCGAACAACAGCAGAAGAAAAATATGGATTTACAATCTATCAAGGAGGTGTTGTACCTGGTAAAGAATTACGAATAATTGAAATCCCCGGAATAGATATTGAAGCTTGTGGAGGTACACATGCTCATGCTACCGGAGATTTAGGTTATATACGAATAACAGGATCTGAGCGAATTCAAGATGGAATAGTCAGAATTACTTTAAAGGCAGGAAAACAGGCAGTAGGTCAGTCACAACATGATTATCAACTTCTTACTGAAGCCTCAAATCATTTTAAAGTCACACCTTCAGAATTACCAAAAACATCAGAACGATTTTTCAAAGAATGGAAAGATAAACAAAAAACAATTGATAGGTTATCAAAGGAGTTAGTAATTACAAAAGTCCCAACCTTAATTCACAATGCAAAACTATTGGATAACAATTATAAATTAATTGTAGAAAGATTTGATGCCCCTCAGTCAGATTTAATTTATCTCTCAGAACAATTTTCCTTAAATTCAGAAAAAGATGGAAATTTATTAGCAATCGTTGTCGGTATTTATGATAATCGGGCTCTTATATCAATTTCAAGAAGTAAAGGAAGTGATATTCCACATAATGCTATAATGAAAAAATTAGCTCCAATTATAGGAGGAGGGGGTGGAGGTAAAGGTGATGTTATATCTGGCGGTGGGACAAAAACAGATCAAATTGATTTCTTAATTTCAGAATCATTCAAAATTGTAAATGAAATATTTTAATCAAAATACAATCAATAAAATTCTTTCACCTATAGTTAATTCTTCCTAAGTTTCTATATCGATAAATAAGGAAAATTATATAAGTAAATTAAACTCACATCCTATTGAAAATGAGTGAAAGTTATTCTATAACTGAAATCCATGAAAATTTAACTGGAGTAAGTGTAGATTTACACTACCTTTATTGGGACACAACTCGCGAACTTCAAATGACAAGATCCGAAAATTTCGATTTAACTCCACTAGAAGTAATAATTCAGTTACGACAGATAGGAGAGGTATATGCATCTAGAGTGAAACGCATTGTTGATAGACAAGAAGATGAACCCCTACCTTTCATGCATGAATTTGACGAAAATAAACAGTTAAATTCAGTGGACATAGAGGCAGAAAATGTAAAATATAATTTAGGCAAATTCATTGAAGCAAGATCAAACTTAATAAACAAAATATCTTTCTTAGATGAAGTTGAATGGGACTCATTAAAAGGTAACCATGAAAAAGAGGGAGAAATTTCTCTTAAAGAATTGTTAACTCCTTTAGTTTCAAGGGAAAAAAAAGCAATTTCAGATTTAAAAACTATGATTGGAATATCTCTTTAATCAAGAAAATCTAAATAGGAAATTTTATGGCTCTTAATAATTCTAATTCAATCGACAAAGATTGGTATCTCATTAAAAAAATCACACCATATTTATACCTCATACAAGAAAATTTTGAAAAAATAGACTCTCATTACTACACTTCATTTACAAACATGTACTTGATAATTGGTTCTCACACAGCACTACTTTTTGATACAGGTACTGGTATAGTTAATTTAAGACCATATATCAAACCAATAATAAAAAATCATGAATTAATAATCATAAACTCTCATAACCATTTTGATCATGTAGGTGGCAACTACTTTTTTGAAGAAACCATGATCCATAGACTTGATTTTAAAAAATTAACAAAAAATATGGATCTTCGATTTTTATCCTCCTCAAATTCTATAGTAAAGAATTACTTAGAAAAAATTAATTATGAATTATCATTTGCAAACTCAATGGTTCCTTTAAATGGAGATGAAGTTTTTGAATTGGGAGGATTAAAAGTACATGTAATTTATACACCTGGGCATACACCTGGTTCAATATGTCTTTATCTTGATACAGGTGAAATATTTACAGGTGATACTTTTCAGTTAGGTGCAATTTTTTTACCATCAACAGAGATAGTAAATGACTATATTGTATCACTTAACAAAATTTTAAACATTGCAACAAAATTTCCTAATCCAAAATTATATCCGGGTCATGAAAAAATTGGTCTTTCCATAAATTATATTCATGAGTTAATTAATACAATAAATCTTATAGAGACAAAAACTCCAGTAATTGATAATCATATTATTTCAAAAATTTATGATTTTACTGATTTTAAATTAATTTTTTCTATGGAGTGACATTTAGTTAGTCAGTATTTTTTTTATTAATATGTCTGCTTCTTTAATTCCCAAGACGCCATTGACTCGTAATAAATCACTTGATACTCTATGTGCGAAATTTATGGCGTGTTCGATATTTTTTGTTCTAATAAACATCCATGAAAAACAAGCCAAAAATATATCCCCACTACCAGTATCATCAATAATATTGTTCTCTGGAACTATATCAAAGTTGAATTTTTTTATAGTATTTTTTAAATAATTTATTACTCCTTTATTTGTGGTTTCAATTAATATTTTATTCTTAAAATCTTTTCCAGCATTCTTTTCAATAATTTCAAACAAATTGATTTCCATATCTGATCCTTTGATTATATCAAATTTTTGTAGTTTCATTAAATCTTCCATTTCAATTTTATTAATTTTAACTTCACCATTTTCATCTATTCTTCTCACTATTGACTGAAGGTCTAATATATAATTTTCAGATTTTATACTCGAAATTAATTTATTTATAAAATCTATTTCAAGTTCCCCCGCTATACCTGAGAAAATAACAAAATTATAATTATTTTCAAATATCGCATTTGGAATTTTATGAAAAGTATAATTAATCGGTTTTTGAATTAATTTTAATCTTCTTTCTTTTCGATTATTTATTCCAAATTTGAATGAAGTAGTTTTATCAGTCTTTAAATTATATATGTTATTAAATCCATGTACATTCTTTATATATCCCCCTTCTACACTTGTAAGTAAATCTACTTCAACTCCTAGTGCTAAAAATATGGGTAATTGATATATTGCAGGCCCTCCTTTTTGGGTCATTCCATTTTTATTATCAATAGAACAATTTCCAATTATAAGCCCTTTCATAGAAATTATAATACTCTTTAGATTATTTTTTATTTTCGATTATCACTATTATATAGTCTAAACTATTTTTAATATTTAGAAATTGTATTAGTCTAGAGAAAGTTCTAGTAAATTTTATATCTATTTGACAAAAGATATTTAATATGTAACTATATTGTAAGCCTAGATAAAATCAAATTGATGTTTTATGGCTTGTCTTAATTGTACTAAAGGTTACTATTGTCAATTCCATCGAGGATCAACAAAATTAGTTACAAGCATCGCATACTCCAAAACTTATCATGTTTTCGACTTAATTAATGGAACAAACAAATCTATAATCCAAAGAGATAAAGATAGAGAAAAAAATTACTACATTGAAATAGAAGAAAAAACAGCAACTTGCACAAAATGTCATTCATTGTCTAATTGTCAAAATTATTTTGTTATCACAAAATCAGGTACCGCTAATGTTTGTATTTGCAATTTTTGCCTAAAAACTCAATTTGCTAATGAAATAGAATTAATGGAATATGTAAAAAATAAATTGTTATCAAGATACAAAGGATTTGACAACAAATTAATCCAATTATTGAAAATTAGTTCATAATGATTGAATTTTATATTTAAATAAAGAAGTTATAAATTAAATATGACAATAGACTTCAAAGATGAGGCACAAATAATTAAAAATAATTTAATTAAAATAAGACGTAAAATTCACCAAAATCCAGAATTAGGTTTTTGTGAATTTGAAACTGCAAAATTAATAAAAACTGAATTAGAGCGAATTGGGATTGAATATACTTCTGAAATCGCAAAAACAGGGATTTTTGCCACCGTACATGGTACCAGTGAATCAAATAAATCCGATAAGCATTTCCTAATTAGAGCAGATATGGATGCCCTCCCTTTACAAGAAGACACAACGTTTGAATTCAAATCTCAAAATGATGAGATTTTTCATGCATGTGGACATGATACCCATGTAACTTCAGTATTAGGTGCAGCGGAAATCATTCACAAATATAGGGCTCATTTTTCTGGAAAAATTTCATTTGTATTCCAACCTGCAGAAGAAGGTTCAAAAATTTATGATCCAACGGGTCAAATTTCTGGCGGTGCGTTACCTATGATTATTGAAGCTCCTGAAATTTTTGGTAGTCAAAAAAACCCAAGTTTTGATGGTATTTTAGCTCTCCATATAGTTAGTGGTCCTGAGCCTTCCTCCCAAGTTGGCCATATTGGTGTATCAGATGGTAAATTTACCGGATCTGCAGATGAATTTCTCATTACAATAAAAGGAGAAGGTGGTCATGCATCTGCCCCCCATAATGCAGTTGATCCAATATTTATAGCTTCACAAGTTTATAATGCAATTCAAGGTTTTATCACAAGGAAAGTTGATCCTATTGAACCAGTAGTGTTCACGATAGGAAAAATTGATGGAGGCTTTAGACAAAATATCATATCCGAAACTTGTTTTATGACAGGTACACTTAGAACCCTAAATTCTGAAATAAGAGATATGTTAAAAACGGAATTACCCTCACTAATAAAGTCAATATCACAATCATTTGGTGGTGATGCCTCCATTGAAATTTATACTGGTTATCCCGTTGGATCTAATGATAAATTAATTAATGATCATATCCGAAAGGTAACAAAATCAATGTATGGTGAAAATGCATTATTTGAAGTTGATCCTGTTTTAGGCGCAGAAGATTTTTATGAATTTGGTTTTAAAAATACCATCCCAATTAGCATGTTTTGGTTAGGTGGAGCAAATGAAGACAAAGGATGGATCGGTGCAAATCATAGTAATTATTTTTCAATAGATGAAGATGCCCTCCCAATAGGAACGTCGATCTTAGCTGCAACCGCATTTTCATTCATGAATTCTTCATTATAAAACTAAGAAAGTAAGTTTGTAATCACGTATATCGTCGAATAAGCATTTAGGATGAATAATGGTAATATTATTACATTATAAAAAACCGCAAATATTTCCGCTGTTATATTTGAATTAAGTATAAAAAATGGCGAAAATACAGTCAAGACCATGATCAATGAGCTGTAAACTAAAGATAGTTGAGAATATAATAATCTCTTATTAAAGACATATATTAAATTCAATACGCTAAAGCAAAATATAACCCCTATCATAACAATTGCCAATAATTGTAATTCTCCTACAATTGCACCAACAAACAACATTATTATGAAAAAAGGTCCAGAAAAATAATTAAAAATTAATATTTTATCCCATTTACTCATCTGATTCATAATATCCCTAATTCACAATTTCCTTACTAAATTTGAACTTATATATAAAAAAATATGAAATCAGTAAAGTAATTAATAACAATTGCATTGACATTAACAATGGGATTTGAAAGAAATCAGCTATATAAACCAATAAAATCCCCCCCATTGCAAATTGTCCTATATTTGATATTCCCGTAAATATCGCAAAAATTGTACTTTCATATGGTTCTTTACTTTCTTTTTGTATAATTTTAAGTTGATACGCCTCAAATGCACCACCAAATATTCCTAAAATGAAAAAAAATATTAACTCTAATATTTCGTTTCTTACATACACAAATGTTATGCCATATATTATAGAAATTGAATATGCCACATTTAAAACAGTATACCTAATTAAATTGTCATTTCTATCTGTAATCACTCCATTTAATATTGAACCTAAAAACGATCCTATGGCATAAATCAATGCAGTTGTCCCAATTTCTCTGAATGAGTATCCGAATTCGGTCTCCATGATTAATGTAATTTGTAATACAATAGATAATGAGAAACCTGAGAAGAGGAAATAATTTATTTTTAATAAAGGATCAGCTTTTGATAATATATCTTTGATATCCGTTAAGATAAGTTTTAATTTAAACAATAAACTAATCTTACCGGATACTACCTTATTTTGAATATTATATTCTGGTAATAACATTGCCAATAAAGTGATAACTACACCAACACTCCCAACAATTAAAAAGAATGTGCCCCATGAGTACATGTCTACAATATTTGATGATACATACCCCGCAGCTCCTAATCCTAAACCTCTTGATCCCCAGTTTATTCCCTGCAAACGACCTGCAAATCTATCAGGAGTTATTTCAATTGTTTGTCCATCCATAACCGTGTCTCCTAATGCACTTCCTAATGAAATCATAAAACCACTTAAAACAAACATAATTGATATTTCATCATGTAAATATACGGTTGACCAACCTATTAGAGATGAAATTGTTGCAATTAACAAATAAGGCCTTCTCCTCATGCCAAGCATAGGAAAATTATCTGTGATTAATCCAAATAAGAATTTTACATACCATGGTATAACCATTATGGCTGCAATTGTAACCGCCTCGGATCTTGATGATGCATCAAGTTCATTTAACATATAAATTGGAAAAAGTAATACTAAAGATCCCAAAGAGTATCCTTGACCTGAATAAAATATTCCAATTAAATAAAAATATGGAACTTTAAATTTATCTTTATTATAGGTCATAATTATATTTTATTCAGTATAATCTGGATTTAAAATATTACTAATTTTAATGCTCTAATTTGACATCAGGAAGTATTTTCTCTAACCATTTAGGTATCCAAAAATTATATACTCCTGCTAATCTCATTGCAGCTGGTAATAGTATTGTTCTTGCTATTGTTGCATCAATAACAATCGCCACTGCCATAGCTAAACCCATCATTTTTAGAGTAAGCAAAGGCGATGCAGCAAAAACTAAGAACGTAGCAGTCATTATTGTCGCTGCGCTTGTAATAATTCCTGCAGTTTTAGTTAGTCCAACTCCAACAGAACCATCCATATCACCAGATATATCAAATTCCTCTTTAATTCTACTAATAATAAAAATAGAATAATCCATACCCAATCCTAATATTGTTGTGAACAGAAATGTAGGTAAGAAATAAGTTATTCCACTTAATTCAGCTTCCCATAAAGTAAATCCAAAAAATTCTATTAATTGGATGTATCCTAACTGGAAAATATATACTAAAGTTCCCATTCCAAATAGAATTGACCCTGCAATTGTTAAAATTGCTTTAATTGGAAGTATTACAGATCTAAACAATACTAATAATGATAAAAATATTAACAATACTGCAACCACTAACATAAGTGGTACTCTCTCATATAACCCATCGGATGACTCTTTGATCAAAGCGGTAAAACCAGTAACTAATGCTTGCTCAATAATTGAATCATCAATTAGAGGTTGAAAATATTCATTTACATAATTTGTAATTACATTTACTAATTCCCATGCAGCACCCGATCCCGGGTCTAAATTTGAAGTAATTTCAATTTGTAATGTGTTATTTCCCATCTCCCAGTTTATGTATTGTTTTACATGTTGGAGGAACAATGATTTCTCAGGGTTCTCAGTAGTTACATTTCCAAATGGTGTTTGAATTATTATATTATCTGGTAAGTCAAAGATATCTTCTAAAAATGCCATATTAAAATAATCCATCTGATTTGATGAACTATTGAATAATGCCGACATTGAAGTAACTGAATCAAATTCTAAGGTTTGATTTTCAGGTTCATACTCTCCACTATAACTCAGTATCTTCGCCGAGAATAGGTTAACAGTATCTATTAATCTATCATTAAAAATTGAATTATTATTAACTCCACCATCAATAACGACTATGTATGGATTTAAATCTCCTAAATTGAATTTATCTTCCAATATTTCAAAACCCTCCCTACTTTCAGTTCCAGGTGGCAAACCCTTAGTCAATGAAAATGATAATTCTGTTTGAGCTGATAGTATTACAAAAGGCATCATAATGATTATTCCAATTAATAAAAATACCAATGGTCTTTTCATCACTAGTCTCGACCACTTAACCCAAAATCCTTGTAAATCAACATTCTTTTCTTTATTAAATTCAACTTCTTTATCTGCCCTTGATAATACATTTGGCCAATCCAAATATCTCCCTGCAAAAGCTAATATTGCTGGAGTTAAAGATCTAGTTGTCAAAATTGACATTGCTACTACTAATGAAACTCCAACTGCCATAGCCACCGAAAATTCATTTTGTGTAATTAGCAATGATGAAAATCCAATTAATGTAGTAATTCCACTATACATTGCAGCTTGTCCTGCAGTACTATTCATTTTTTGAGAACTGTAAATTTCAGTTTCTTTTCTTGTACTGTCATTCCAATTATTGTTTAATTCATACTCTGCTCTTCTTTTTCTATATTCCTCACGATATCTAACTAATGAGAATAGATTATAATCTACTGCTACAGCAATACCAATCATAGCTATTACTGCAGGTAAAAATGAATTAATGACTATCACCCCTAATTGTCCTAAAATGGCTGATATCAAATATGCAGGAAATAACGCCGCTATGGTCGATAATAGTGGGATAAAGATCGCAAGTGGAGTTCTAAAAACAATGAATAATATTACAAAGATTACCAACCCTGCTATAATTTCAGAATCCCGAAAAGATGACTCTGATACGTCTAAAGTGTCTACTACATTTGCTACTGTACCCGTTAATACTAAATTTAGGTTATTATTAATTTCGTTTTCTGTAGGAATATAGGATACAAAAGTATTTGCTTCAACCTCTTCCTCAACTTCAACCTCTCTTATATATTCTACTAGTTTGTCATAATTTGATAACAATTCTCTTATCTCTGGTACATGTTCTTCAAGCGTAAGGTCATCTTCTCCTAATATCAATGTCGATGATGATATTATGATCATTGTAGTACTATTGTCCTCTGAAATAAAACTTCGCGATATTTCATCTGCTAGTGATTGTAATGCTGGTCCAAACCTGTCTCCAATAGTAGGTGCTGATAAATAATCATCATACCCTTTATCCTCAAGATGATGAAATAAATAATTCGTCATAAACAATGTATAATTATTCCATTTGTTGTCAGTAACTTTTTCATCATTTTTTAATTCTAAAATTATTATGTGTTGAGTATCTTCAGTTGACCCATTAAATCTTTCTTGTGATAATTCTGCAGCATAATATGAGTTAGTATCTGTACTTATTATATTAGTAGATGAAGTAATTTCTGAATTCAAAGCTGTAGGTCCAGAAAAACCTACTAATATAACTACCAACCAAACTATTATTGTGATCAAATATCTTTTAAGAAATCTTTTCTTATCCAATTCACTTAACATATTATTTTCAAATATAATATGCTTAAAAGTAGATTGATACGGGATAGTGTGGTATCTTTATTATTAATTTAATTCATTTAAATGTGGAGGGACTCCAATAATATTATATCCATTATCAACAAAGATCGTTTGTCCTGTTATACCACTCGATAAACCTGATAGCAAAAATAATGCTGTTTTTGCAACATCATCTTGATCTATATTTTTTCTCATTGGTGCACTTTTTTCCATATATTCTAAAATATCATCAAAACCAGGAACTCCTGAAGCAGCTAATGTTTTAACAGGTCCCGCCGAAATCGCATTAATTCTGTGTCCCGCAGCTCCTAATATTGGTGATAATTCTCTTACTAAACTTTCTAAAGCTGCTTTTGCCGTTCCCATAATACGATAACCTGGTACAACAGATGTTGCACCTAAATATGTTAAAGTTACAATTGCACTATTTTGGTTAAGCCTCTTCAGAGAGTGTCTTGCTATCCTTTGTAATGAGTATGCAGATACGACCATTGTGGTGTTATAATCTTCTTCAGACGTAAATATTACCGGTTTTGACAATGCTGAAGCAGGAGAATATCCAATCGCATGAACAATCATATCAAATTTACCACTTACTCGATTGAATAAATCTTTAACCTCATCTTCTTTAGAAACATCACAGACCTCTAAAGCTTCTATCCCCTCAACATCTTTTGTCAACTGTATTATTCTACTTTTGAACCTTTGTTGATACGATAATACGCATGTGCTTCCTGCTTTAATTAACCAATTTGATATTGCCCATGCTAAACTACTCTCAGATGCAACCCCAAAAATTAATGCTCTTTTTCCTTCTAAATTTAACATACATTATGTTTAACTGTATAATAATTAGAAGTTCCGATTGCATAATTATTACATTGCATCATAAAACTAACCTCATAGATCATTTAATCTTTTGATGGTCAATATTTAAACCATAATCTATCAAATAATAATAATAAATATTAACTTCTTTCATGAATTTAACAATTATATATGGTAAACATTGAAATCGTTGATTTTGAAACTGTAATTGAAGTGTCTAATTTTGAAAAATCTGTAAAATATTATACTGAAGTATTAGGTTTTAATTTGGATTGGACTTGGCCTGATGAAGGAAAAAAGGTTCATGGATCAATATCCATAGGGGGAGATTCTAATGACCATTCTAAAAAACATATGCATGTACAAATTTCACAGGCAGAGCATAATTTCTCTCCCTCTGGATGGCTATATATTCGAATAGGTTCTGAAATAGATCAACTCTATGAATATTATAAAGCTAGAAATGTCAAATTTACCCAGGACTTAGATAATTATCCATGGCAAATGCGAGAATTCACAATTCAAGATCTTGATGGAAATAATTTCCGTTTTGCATATAATTATTTAGAACATTAAATAATTTTGTGAAATTTAAATATGTATCAAGTTTTTCTAATCCCCTTCTATATTTTGATGTAACTAACTTTAAATATCCTATTTTATTTTATGAAATATGGATAAGGAAATTATTTCAATAGCTACTACTAACCCTATCACTTTAAAACCGGATGACATTTTGGGAGATGCAATAAAAATAATGGCAAAACATGGTTTCAGAAGATTGCCAATAGTTCATGATATGTATTTAGTTGGTATTTTGACTGCTACAGATGTTTTAAAGGCACTTAACGAAGGAAATCCCAAAATATTGGAGACTCCAATTGATAGTTTTATGACACCTGAACCATTTTTTGTTTACAGGGATGTTGGACTTTCAAGTGCTATTGATTTAATGTTTCAACATGATTTAGGCAGTTTACCAATTATCGCAGAGGGGTCTGAAACTTTAGCAGGGATTGTTACTGAAAGAGATTTAGTTAAACATTTTTCAGAAGTTGCTGATGCAGATTTATCTGAATTTATCACAAATAATCCTATAACACTACCTTTTGATACCTCTGATATATCAACAATCATAGAATCAATGGTCAATTCAACAATTAGGCGAGCAATATTGGTTGATGGTGGGAATAATGTAAAAGGTATCGTTACCTCCACTGATGTGCTAAGATTTGTCTCCGATCAAATTATTAAATTTGGCACACTTAAAAAAGAAATTTTTAAAGTAAAGGCTTATGAAATTGCGAAAACTAATGTTAGTACTGTTTCATATAACTCATCAATGGCAGATGTTGCAGCAATGCTTGCAGAAAAAGGAATGGGTGGAGTTCCTGTAACAAATGAACAAAATGAATTAGTCGGTATATTTACAGAAAGAGATCTCCTGCGAGTTATCGCACTTTATAGATTGATGTAATACTACAATAAAATAATTTCAAATTAATTAATTTATAACGCATAAAATTAGTTGTCATAAATATGATACAAATCCCCAAGACTGAATTAGAAAATAGAAATGCACTACTCAAACAAGCAATGTTAAAATCTGGTATTGATGCAGTATTTTTACCTTTAGGAATATATTTTCAATACTATTTTGGAAAATCTGCATCTCCTTCTGAGAGAATCATCATGGGAGTCATTCCATCTGATGGAGATTCATTTATTTTGACTCCAACATTTGAAAAATCTAATTTAATGAAATCAACCTATGTTGAGGATTATATTACTTGGGATGAAACTGAATCACCCTATAAAAAATTTTCAAAGGAGTTATCTGATCGAAATATTGGAAATAATATACTTGTTGACCCGAAATTATGGATTTCAGAAGTAGAAAAAATAAATACTTATTCGGATCTCAATATCCTTTCAGGGCATGATTTGCTAAAAACACAACGGGAAATCAAAAGTGAATGGGAAATAAAACAACTAAAAAGAGCATCTAAAGCTTCTGCAGAAGGAATACTTGCATCTCTTCCATATTTGAAAGAAGGAATTACAGAAAAAGAATTTCTTCCCATATTGAGTGATCAAACAAGAAACCTATCAAATAATCCTTTAAGTTTTGCTCTTATTCAATTTGGAGATAATAGTTCAATACCTCATGGATATCCATCCTCTAAAAAACTAAAAAATGATAATGTGGTACTCATAGACTCTGGAACATCAATAAATGGTTATCAAGGTGATATTACAATTTCTATCCCATTTGGTAAACCCAAGCAATTTGAAGAAATTTATCAAATTGTTTATGATGCAAATAGATCTGCCTTACATAACGGGTCCATAAATAATACTGGTAATGAATTAGACCAATTAGCAAGATCACATATTTCAAATAAAAATTATGGGGACTATTTCACTCATCGATTAGGTCATGGTATCGGATTAGAAGTTCATGAAGAACCATACATTGTTGGAAATAATAATTATAACCTTAAAATAGGTAATTGTCATACAATCGAACCAGGTATATATCTGCCAAATAAGTTCGGTATCCGAATTGAAGATGATGTCGTCGTTACAAAAAATGGTATAGAATTATTATATGATACTCCAAGATTTAATTTTGATTATATTTAATTATGTTTGCAATGATTGGTTTGCTATTATAAATATAAATATTGAAATAAGTATCGCAATTATTCCTTGAATAATCAATGCTCCAAAATTTCTTTGTTTCTTTACTTTTACTTTTTCCTGTCCTAATTCTCCCGTCATTCTTTTGAATCTTACATCTTCTTCAATTGCTTTTCTTCTTTCATCTTCAGTAACTTCTGAAGCTTTTTTGGTACCAAAAACGGATGTGCCTCCAAAAGCGAAATTTCCTCCTTCACCAGATACACCGCTACTATATTTCATTTCAAATTCTTTATACTCTCTTAAAGGATCACCTTTGTATACTTGGAAATATAAGAACACACTCAAATAAATAAATGCTACAATGTAAATCCAACCAGGATTTAAGAAAAAGTTGGGATCAGAACCTATCGCATCCTCCACTCCATCACTATAAAGATCTCCATCACTATCGAATTCATTTGGATTGGTGCCTGTACAAACTCCTACCCTAGATCCATCTTCTCTATATACTGACTGACCTCTTACACATGGTTTTTCTACAGTTCCCTCAATTATATCCGGTAAAGAGTCCATATCACTATCCATTAATCCTGCTTTATTCACTGGATTCACTGATGGTGTTCTAAAATCTGCATTTCCATAACTTATGAACCCCATTAACATAACAAATCCATAAATTATCAATAATAATACAAACATAAATGTTGCAATAATTCGTAAATCCTCTTTTACAAATCTTCTTAAAATTTTTTTCAGATCGATTTCTCTAACCATATTATCTCTATCCTACAAAATACACAATCAAATATATATTTTTAGCAATTAAACTAAAATCACACACTCCCACCAACCATTAGTCCTATCAGATATGTTATTGTTGCACCAGCTGCCCCTAATCCAAAATTTTCTAATCCATCTAAAATTTTATTGCTTTTTACAAGTAATCCCTTTATCCATCCAACCATAAACAATCCAAATAATGATAAAATAGTACTCCACAATATCCCTGTCATAGTGTCATTGACAAAGATAAACGGTATAATTGGAGGAAATGCTCCTACTAAAAATGCAATTCCTATGATCACGGTCGCCTTAATTGGAGATCTTCTCTCTTCCTCTAATACTCCAAATTCAAATAACATCATTTCTTTCAATAATACATCTTCATCACTCGCAATTTTTTCCACAATTTGATCTAGTAGTTTTCCTTCGAATCCTTTAGCGGAATAAAACTCATAAAGCTCTTCAATTTCGTGATCTAAGTGATCTCTAATATGTTGTCTCTCTAATTCTTTTTCAGCATCATAAACTTGTTCCTGTGATTTTGTTGATATATACTCTCCAATTGCCATCGATATTGCACCTGCTACTGCCGCTGCAATACCTGCTAAAAGAACATTAATAGGTAGAAATCCTGCACCTGCAACTCCAAGAACTAATGCAAAAACCGATACTAGTCCATCATTTACACCTAATATTAGATCTCTCATATAATTTCTAAAGTTCAAATGTTCATCCATTTCAGATTTATGAATTTCACTTTTATCCATTCCCATTATATTTAATTTAAAATTGAAGAAATAAAGACTTAATGATTATTTAATTTTATTAATCCAAAAAATTAGAATTATTTAATATTTATAATTTTTAAATTCATTATCACATCTCACATTAAATTGTTTTATGCGATTATAATTTTAAAAAGGCTTATTAATCAATAACATAATAATTTATTATGGAAGTATTTGTCAAAAAGCTTAATCCTAATGCTAAAATTCCTACTTTTGCTCATGAGGATGACGCATGTGCAGATCTATACTCCGACTCTAACTTCATAATTAATCCTAATGAAATTATATTAGTTTCAACTGGGATAGCTCTACAAATTAATAATGGTTGGGAAGCACAAATAAGGCCACGCTCAGGTTTATCTTATAAACATGGGTTATTGATTTTAAATTCACCCGGTACCATAGATTCAGGATATCGAGGAGAAATTAAAATCATAATTAAAAATACAATGAATAAACCATATGAAATTAAAAAAGGTTCAAGAATTGCACAAATCGCAATCAGACCAGTACCAAAAATTACTTTTTTAGAAAAGGATGTTTTAGATGATACAAAAAGAGGCGATGGTGGTTTTGGTAGTACTGGAATTTAATTCTATCAGCCAATATTTAAAGAAGAGAATACCTTTTCTTTCTCCTCTAAATATTTTTCTAGATTTCTATAATTAGGGATCGCGATCATTAGTGGTATTAACGATGCTATGAATGCAACTATAAACCAACTAAAGAAAAAACTTCTAATCAAAAATGATTGCAATGATAGTATCCCAAATCCAATTCCAAATATGAAAATACAAATTGATCCAGTTAGATATTTAATTTTAATAGAGTTTTTCTTTTTACTCATTTCTTTTGTCTTGGGTGTTCTCTTAAATATGGTATTTTTATTGAGCCATGCTTTAATTATGCCATCAATCAAAAATGGTTGAGACGCCAAAGTTAAAAATCCTAAAAAGTTTATCACAAAAAATTTATCATATATTTTTAATCTATTAAAATTAGAATTTAATTTTTTATCTGAAACAAAAGAAGACAATGCCATTACAAAAATAGAAGCAGATAAAATTATAGCTATCAAAATTTCATTTCCTATACTTGCTCTTATGTAGTTAATTTCATTAAAATACATGAACACATAAATAAAATTCAAACTCCATAACAATGATCCTAATGAAGATAAAAATAATGTACTCAAAATATCTAATTTAGCTATTATACTAATTTTATCTGTTTTTATAATTTTCTTGAAATTATTTCTCAAACTCTTTGTTAATCCATTATTCCAACGCCATATTTGTCTTATTTGTGATATCGGATCCCATGGTACTAAACCAGTAGAGGCAATCCAATCTATGTAAACCGTCTTCTCACCATTTATAATCCAATACACCGAACTATCAGTATCTTCTGCAATTGTTTTTGTTAATATGCCCCCATATTTCAATACCTTTTCTCGATTCAATAATGCCGTCGTACCCGCAAATAATGCGTTTTTTCTATAGCTTCTACTTTTTTGATATACGCCAAAAAATTGTGAATGTAAATAACAACTCGCTTTTTGCAGCCATGTTTCCAAATTATGAAAATCCGCTCTCATTTGAATTAAAATTGGATCATTTTCCTTTTTTGCAATGGACATTGCAACTTTCAATGACTTTTCTCGAAGTATATGGTCTGCATCAATCACAAAGAAATATGGGTTATTAATATTTTTTATTATATTATTAATTGCCCCTGCTTTAAAGTTTAATCTGACCTTCCTATTGATATAATTAATATTATGTTTATTTGAGTAATCTATTAAATTATTATTTAATTCCCCATCATGAGCCAAATAGATATCCAATTTATCTTTCGGATAATCTAAATCTAAAATGTGTTTTAAGGTATTAATGACTAAATTATCATTTTCCTTGTAAATTGGAATAATTAGAGCTATGCTCTCGCATTGATCATCATCAATCAATTCATCATCAATCAATTCACCATTTGAAAAAATATCATATTTGTCATAGTCATAACTATATGATTTGATTGAATGATAGTAAATCATTAAGACACTTAAAACACTTAATAACTCTAAAGTTAATGAAAATAAATTAAAAATTGACTCTGATAAACTTTGAAGTGGAAATATTATTAACCATATCGAAAACATTGTATAAATAAAGAGGTATACTAAGATTAGCCCAAAAAATAATTTGATAATTTGGTCCTTTCTACCATTTGTCATTAGCTCCCTTTAGATTAGTAATATAATACATTTTTATTATTTATCAATCTATTTCATAAATTCAATATGACAATTTTCTAAAATAATAATCTTTAATGAGCAATTAGTGTTTGAGATTTCATATCATCTATTTTTGCAGCTTTAAGTTTTCCAAATTTTGCAAATTGATTTATTATATCATTCGGGCTATTTGTATGTATGTGAAGTTTTAATGATCCTTCATCACTAATCACAATCAAAGAATCACCTTTATCATCAAAATTTGATTTTACATTTTCCTCAGTATCATCGCAATCGTAAATTAAAGCCTCAGTGCAATATTGAAATAAAAGATCATTCACACTTTGATTAGTATCGACTTTATTATGCAATCCTTCCAAATTCTTATTCATCGATATTACTTTTGGCCCATCAAATGAGTTAGCTATAACAAATAACCATCCTTGAATTAAATATACAAAGCCTAACGCTCCAGCGTCTATAACTCCTGCATCTTTTAAATCCTTAAGCAAATTCGGTGTGTCTGCTGTTGCTTTTTGTGCCCTATTATAACATGCTTCTACAACCTCTCTCCAAGATAGTCCTTCAGTTGCTTTCAATAATGCCTCATCCGCAGTCTCCTTTACTACTGTTAAAATGGTACCTTCTTTTGGATTAGTTACCGCTTTATAAGCTCGTTCAGATCCGCTTACTAATGCATTCGCAAATATTTCTGTAGTTATACTATCCTTATCTTCTATCGATTTTGCAAAGCCTACAAAAAATTGAGACAAAATAACACCTGAATTCCCTTTTGCTCCCACAAATGCACCTTTCGCAATTGCTTTCGCAGCATTTTTTATGGATAAATCATCTGCTTTTTCTAATTCCTCAACTACTTTGCTCATAGTTATTGTCATGTTAAGACCTGTGTCTCCATCAGGAACCGGAAATACATTTAGATCATTCAAATATTCCTTTTTTTTATTAATTCTATTATAAGACTCTTTTATCATTTCTTTTAACATGGGAGGTGATAATACTGCCATCAACTTCATCTCATAGCCTATTATTAAAATAGCTACAGAACGCTCATAAATGTCATATGTTTAAAAGTTTTTCACCTACTAAAGTATATTTAGAGGCACTATATTATGTGAATATAATAGTTATGTAATTACAATACGCAATAAATTTTAATAAACAAATGTAACACATATTGATAGTCAACTATTATTTTAATAACTATAATTTAACATATGAATTACTAGCGCCATGGAGTAGCCAGGTTAACTCACGAGGCTCATAACCTCGGGATCGGGAGGTTCAAATCCCCCTGGCGCTATTATTTTATCATTTAAGCATTTAATAAATATTAACAAAACTATAGTTTTAAACTTTTGATAATAAACTAATATTAACAGGTGATGAAGAACATGCAACACTCTGAGACACTAATCATGATCTATGAAGAAAAATTGACATTTCTGAACCTGTAATTATTTTTATTCTAAGGGCCATTTTATTTCTGCAACATCAGAAATTAAATTCTCATACCTAGCCAGGACAAAGAAATAATCAGATAATCGGTTCATATAAATTATTATCTTGTCCCTCACATCAACTACCTTAGACAGAGATACTATTCTTCTTTCAGCTCTCCTACAAATTGTTCTCGCAAAATGTAGTTTTGATGCGGTCAAAGATCCACCAGGTAAAATAAATGATCTAAGAGGTTGTAGTTTTTCAGAAAGATCATCTATTTTTTCTTCAAGGATTTTGGGCTCAATTTTTGCAAGATTCATTTCATTATTTTCAGATGCCAATTCTGCACCTAATTCGAATAAATCCGATTGGATTCTTTTTATTAATGATGTATTTTTCTCATTGATTTCATTATAAATGACTCCTAACCAAGAATTCAATTCATCTACACTTCCATAAGCTTCTATCCTAATGTCATCTTTTGAAATTCTTGTTTTTCCAATTATACTAGTTTTCCCATCATCACCAGTTTTAGTATAAATTTTCATAATCTTCATAGTTTCAATATAAATAAAAAGTTTGGAAATGGGAAAAAAATTATTTTATAATTAAAAATATATTTTGAATTAACAAGTATTGATAATAAAACTATCATAATGGCTCATTAAAAATTAAATATAATTTCGAAGGTATCGATTAATTTAAAGCAATGCAAAATAACCGTAAATAGATGGGAGTAATTCAAGTCGCAACCCGTTATTGGACTAAATCCAAACGGTTACTATTCAATAGTACCCGAAGGCCTAAAAGAAAAGAATTAGGTATCACTTCAAGAATAGTTTCTTTGGGTATCTTATTCATAGGATTTATAGGATTTATAATTGGATTTATTGTCGACTTTGTAGTAGAATCCACCGCAGGATAAGATTTAAATGCCAATATATTGTTTCCGTGCCCAAATGGGTCAAGAAAAAAGTTTAGCTAATTTATCAGAATTAAAAGCAAATAAAGAAAATTCAGGAGTTACTGCTATATTAATTTCAGATATGATGCGAGGTTATTGTTTTATTGAGGGTGAAAGTCAAACAAAGGTCGAAGATTTAGCTGCAGACATACGTATTCTATCAAATAGGGCGATACAAGATAAAGAAGTCCCAATCTCAGATTTAGTTGAACAATTAAATCCAGTACCTTCGATACAAGGATTAGATGAAGGTGATATTGTTGAAATCGTAGACGGACCATTTAATGGCTATAAAGCAAAGGTAATGAGAATTGAACCAGGTAATCAAGAAGTAACATTAGAATTACTTGATGCAAAAATGGCATTGCCTGTTAGACTTCATGCTGATTATTGTAAAAAAATATCTTCAAATTAAATAATTAAATTACAATTGAAATTCTTTTATAATTTTATTCGAGCTGATGATTTAAACCTGTGATTAAAGACGTTACTTTATTTATTTTTAGAACTTCAACATAATTTCTTAAATTCTCAAAATATAGGTCAAAATCATCTTCCTTATACAAAATTAGATTATCAATATCTCTTTCATTCAATAATTTTATTTGATTAACTATTTGACCGATAGGCAAATCTTGAATTAATATTTCCGTAATCATTTGTCCCACTGGATATGTGTCACTAATACCATATGGTATAATACCTATCGCAGGTATAAGTAACATTATTTTGTAATTTTCATTATCATACTTCTTGATTTGTTGCTCAGGTATTTTTCCATAAATAGAAGAATAATTACTTACCGCAATAATTAACCATTTTTTATTTGCATTATTATTTAGACTATTAATGAAACTTAAATTAATATTCTTCAAAATTGGTTTCTTTAAGTCCTTTAAATCTTTAATTCTTAACATTTCATTTTTAATCAAATGTAATCCTGAAAAATATTTTGTATATAGATTTCCATTAGTAACTTTCTCTATGGCAATATCAGTTGCTAAATTTAAATTTGGCACAGAAGAACTTCTTTTCATAATCAAATCCCATAAGTTTCCATCATTAATATGCTGTTTTATATTATTGATCTCTGCCTTCGAGACATATAAATTGTGCATAGAAATATTTTTCTCCAGTTCATATTTAGGTAAATTTATCAAATCCTCAACATTATAGTTACAACAAATTTTACATGAACATGGTAGCTCTATTAGATCACTTAATTTATATGTCCCATTAGTGGTCATATATCGTTGATCTTTTGCCATCAATGTATATGCTGCAGAGTCATAACTATCACATCCCAAAAAAGTCACCAAAGAAAATATTGATGGGTGTCCTGCACCAAATAAATGCAATGGTTTGTCTTCCGGTAAATTTTTTCTAGTTATTGCAATCATATCGACTAATGTTTTGTAATCTTGATTTATCATTATGGGCACAACAGAACCTAATGCAAACATTCCAAAATAATCTAAATAATCTCTTTTGTAAATTTCATCAAGATAATATTCCATTAAAGATGGGTATTTTCCACCTTGTATAGGTAGTGTCCAAATTATATTTTTATCCAAATAAGGTATCGACTCCTCAATATTTTCTAAAGTTGTTTCTACTCTTTTTTTCGCTTCTTGATAATTAACATCATATCCAATCGGATGGTCCATTATCACTCCAATATCGGTACTCACATTTATCTGAAGTGATAAAGTATCCTTCACACCTAATTCAATGTCTCCATATAGCATGACTTGATATGCACCTGAATCCATCATAATATTTCCATCAAAATTTATATAATCTCTTACTTTAGGAAAATCACTCCATTTAGTATGACCTATTCTTTTTGACATTAAATATGATGAAGTGATCACTTGATTGAACTTGAATTCAGATTTTAGTATATTTATATCAAATTTTTGTTGTTTAGGATCTACCACAGGGAATAGAGTTGGCATGTTTGAAATATTTTCATTTATTTTTAATTGTGATAATTTTGCCAATCCATCCCATTTGGAAATACTATAGGTCATACCCATTAAATAGTTAAACTGCATCTCCTATTAATGTTACATTTGAATGTCATTGCATCTAATTTGTTTTATTACAAAATTAAATTATAATAGCAAGTAAAATGTACTTAGAGGGTATTAATGTCCGCAAATTTATCACGTAATTATAAAACTGAAATGAATGCATTTGCTGGTCACAATGTAATAATTGAAACCACAAATGGAAAGAAAATTAAAGGTCTCTTGATCGGTTTAAACGCAGATGACATGTCTATGATTTTGGGTGATGCAACAGTAAATGATGTAAATCATCATAGATTGTTCTTATCAGGAAAGATTATCTCTGAAATGTATCTAGGGGAAGCACCATTCAATATCGCAGGATTGAAAACTGCATTAGAAGAAGTTTTCAAAAAATCAGGGGTCAAATATTATGATGATACTCAAACAATTGTTGTAATGGATCGATATAAAGTAAAAGAAGGTGGAGTTGAAGGAGAAGGTCCTATTGCAGACCGTATTCGAAGAATTTGGCAAAGTCATATTGATCAGTATAAAACTGATGGTCCCTCAGAATAAAATTTATCTTCCGAATAATGTATTTGTATAAATTAATACAAAATTTTTTTATCAACTATGATAAGTACATGAGTACATCCATAACAATTTTGAATATAGTATTATTTGATGCCTTATGAATAAAGATAATGATATAATATCTACCATAGATTCAACATATGGGTATTATAGTTCAAACATTATCAAACTATTAAAATCAAAAGATATCTTGCCTGGAGATAAAATAGAGATTAATCAAAATGATAAGACCTTGATTGGTAATTTAATTACTCAAAACGAATTAGGTAATGAAAATAATATAATAATTAAATTAGAAAACGGATATAATATTGGTATTAAATATACTAATGATACTACACTTAAGAAACTAAGTGGGTCCATCAAGCTTGAAGATTTTAAAATAAAAAATGCAACCCAATCACAAAATCTTCCTAAAATATCATTACTGTCTACTGGAGGGACAATTGCTAGTAGAATTGATTATCAGTCTGGTGGTGTCGTTATGGCGATGAAACCAGAAGAAATATTCGCAGGTTTACCTGAATTATTTCAAGAAATTACATTTGAAGATGTAAAACATCTTTTTTCATTTGGTTCTGAAGATTTATCCAAAAATGAGTGGAAAAAAATAGCAGAAGAAGTAGCTTCTCAAATTAATGATAATGATATTAATGGAGTTGTTATAACTCATGGCACTGATACCATGGGCTATACCTCTGCAATACTATCATTCATGTTGCAAGATTTACCAATGCCTGTAGTTTTGACTGGGGCGCAGAAATCATCTGATAGAGGTTCCTATGATGGGGCAACAAATTTAATTGCAGCTTCAAGAGTTGCAGCAAAATCTGACTTGGCCTCAGTATTAGTTGCAATGCATCACACTTCCGATGATAATTATATTCAACTATCAAGGGGAACTAAAGTTCGAAAAATGCATACCTCTCGCCGTGATGCATTTCAAACAATCAATGAATCTCCAGTAGGTCTAATTTCTCCTGATGGAAAAATAACTCAATTAATAGATGATATCCCAAAGCGAAGTGATGGGAATGTCCATTTAATGAATAAATTTGATGATAATATCGCATTAATTAAAATATATCCAGGTATTAATCCAGAGTTATTAGATTGGTATATTGATCGAAATGTTAAAGGAATTATTATAGAAGGTACGGGTTTAGGTCATGTTCCTACTTATCCCGATAACACAAAAATGTCTTGGACCCCTTCTATCCAAAGAGCTATTGAAGAAAATATTTATGTTGGTATGACTAGTCAATGTCTTAATGGTCGTGTACACCCCTTCGTATATCGAGCCCTGAGGTCCAACTACCAAATAGGAGTTTCATATCTTCAAGATATGTTACCTGAAACTGCTTTACTGAAATTAGGGTGGGTTTTGGGTAATTACGATTATGAAGACTTAAGAGCTACTATGGAACAAAATATTGCGGGAGAAATAAATCTATCCATTAAATTTAAGGAGTATTCTCAAAATGAGTAGTTTTGATAAATACGCACCTGATGAAATTAATTTTAGCGATGAAGGTTTTTTGTCAGGTTTAGAATTTCATCAACAGTTAATCGCTAATTATTCAACAAGAGATACACATAATTTTGGATCAAAATTATTTTGTAATTGTCCTGTAATTATCCGAGATGATACTCCTGATTTTTCAGTTATTAGGCAACAACGTGCTGTCTCGGGAGAAACAGGAGAAATTGATATTAGTGCAAATTTTGAAAAATTAAAAAAATATAAAATAAGATATGAAGGATATCATGACACAACTTGTTTAATTGAACTCGATGAAGAACCAATTATGCCAATTAATCAAGAAGCATTATTTAGAACTCTAGCTATCTCAAAAAATATTTTTAAATTAAATTTGGTTGATGAAATCCTTATATCAAGGAAAACCATCATCGATGGTAGTAACACTTCTGGATTTCAAAGAACTGCCATGGTTGCTTACAAATCTCAAAATTCATTCATCGAAGTAAATGGTAATAAAATTTCAATTGTTCAAGTCAATTTAGAGGAGGACTCTGCAAAAAATACAGGTACAAAAAATGGGATTAAACATTATAGATTAGATCGATTAGGCACTCCATTGATAGAGATTGCCACAGGTCCAGATATGACTCATCCTGATGAGGTCTTAAGCGTTGCAAAAAGAATTGGTGAATTGTTAAGAACTACCGGTTGGGTAAGAAGAGGTCAAGGTACTATTAGACAAGATCTTAATATCTCAATATCTGAGGGTTCAAGAATTGAAATAAAAGGTGTATCCGATCTTGATTTAATCCCCTTATACTCAAAAAATGAAGCTATAAGACAAAAAAGAATGTTGGAATTGTTAGAGCTATTTAAAATTCGAAATATTACAATTGAATCAATCCGTGACTTAGAAATAATAAATATTTCAGAATTATTCAGTGACACCAAAGTATCCATAATTCAAAAGAATATCAAATCAGGAAAGCAAGTATTCATCTCAAAATTCCCTAAATTTAAAGGATTATTAGAATTTGAATTACAGAAAAATTATCGCTTAGGAACTGAATTTTCACAAATTTGTAAAGTTATGGCAGAGGTAGGTGGTATAATGCATTCTGATGAAATTGAAAATTATGACCTTTCTTCTGCTGAAATAAAATCAATTCAAAAAAAGTTATCATTAAAAGAAAATGATGCTTTCATTATTTTACTATCATCTTCAGAACAAGCAAAAAACTCTCTAAATGGATTGAAACAAGTACTGTCCTCATGGATATTGGAACAAGGTATTGTACCTGAAGTTCGATCTCCTAGAAGTGACGGGACCACAGGTTATCTTAGACCTTTGCCAGGAAAAGCGAGAATGTATCCAGAAACAGATGCTTTACCATATCAATTAAATCAAACTATTTTAACAAATATTTCTAAAATAAAATTTGAATTTCCTGAAGATCGTATAGCACGTTACAAAAAGGATTTTAATCTTAGTGAAGAATTTTCACAAAGGTTATCAATACATCCAAAAAATTCATTGTTTGAAATAATTGTTACTGAACACAAGGTCGATCCTACATTAGTCGCAAATACAATTCTTTCTACTTTGGTGAATTTAAGACGAGATGGCTTTGATATATCTAAAATTAATGATCAAATATTAATCAAGATTTTCTCTATGTTGGGAGAGGATAAATTTTCAAAAGATGCATTAGAATTAATATTTACATCAATTATTAACTCTAAATCTCACGTTAATCTCGAGGATTTAATCGCTAATTTAGATCTTAAAAAGTTAGATCAAAAATCAATTGAAAAAATAATTGAAAAAATAGTATCTGATAATAGTCAAATTGTTTCTGAAAGAGGAATGGGATCAATGGGGTTGTTAATGAGAATTGCAATGGAGCAACTAGGCGGCAAAGCTGATGGTAAACTGATATCTGATCTAATTAGGAAAAAAATATTATCTTAAATTTGCCATTTAACAATTTCTAAAAAGTAATATGTCGGTATATATCCATCTTTATATTTTAATATAAAATAATGTAATTGTATATGGCAAAGTTATCAACAGTTAAATTACCTAATGGCACGATAATTGAAATTTCTCCAAATTTAAGCACTGCTCAAATTACTGCATTAATAACTTCATTGACTTCAAATAATGTCTCATATACTGAAATGCCAGAACAAGAAACTGATCAAGGCACTGTTTTTATCCAAAGTCGAAGTCTTGAACAAATATGGAATTCATCCAAAAAAGATAAATTAGCTATTTTCATAAGATCATATTTCTCTGATAATTTATGGTTTACCTCAAAAGAAATCATGGAACAGCAAATCGCAATTACAGGGAAAATTGTATTAGGTGAAACATCTGCAATTGGCACTTATCTAAACCGACTTTTTGAAACAGGGCATTTAGATAAACAAAAATATTTGAATGGTCGTACTGTATCTTACAAAATATCAGAAAAATTAAAAACTGAATATCCACAAATTCCAAACAAAGAATTCAAAACTCTCTTAAATTCAAAATTATGATTCTTAACCACCATGAAGTATAGGGACTATTTTTATCAATATATCTTTGTCTAATATCATATCCAATAATCCCATACTAGATAGCTCGGTTTTCTCACTGAATATTAAATAACCTGGGTTTAATTTCCCCCCGGATAATATTTGAAATTTTAAATCTTTGTACTCTGATAATACCAAATCAATTCCTTCTATTATTGTATGATTTTTTAAAACTGTTTCTACTACAGAAGGCATTTTATCAGGTCTTATACTTGGATGTACCTCTACAGACAAGATTGGCATATTAAAACAATAGACATCACATAATTAATACATATCATTTATTCAATACATTTACTGAATATGAATTAATTTTTCCTAATCAATTTTTTGATTATAAGGTCAATTCACTTAAATTTAAGTAAAATTAAATAAAATAATAATGTCAGACTCATCGGCAAGGTCCGCTTTTGGATCCTCTAAAATAGAATTTTTAATACTTGATAAGTATAAAGGAAAACTCTCTGGCTGTACATTAGTTACAGGATTTTATGGTATAGGAAAAGTTGGATTCATAAGTGTAAATCACATGGTAGAAAAATTAGGTGCAGAAAGAATTGGTGCTATACTTTCCGATTTTTTACCTCCATTTCTTAGTGTAAAAAATGATAATCTTGTATTACCATTTGAAATCTATAAATATCAAGACATAATATTTTTATCTGCATTTTTTGAACCATATAAATATGAACATAGATCTTTTGCAAGAGCTTTAGTCAAATGGGCGAAAAAAAATGAATTAAGCCATTCCATTTTAATCGGTGGTTTGGACTCTCGATTGAAAACAGAGGATGAACTATTAGCTAAGGGGGTATATTCTTCAAAGTTTAAAGAAAAATTCAAATCATTACCTGTTCCAATTATGGATGAGGGTCTTTTCATAACCGGACCTTTGGCATTAGTATTAATGTATGCCGAATTAGAAAATTTTCCTGCAATGGGTGTTATGCCATATGCAGAACGTTCTCGTCCAGATCCTATTGCCGCTTCATATGCTGTTGAAATAATGAATGATCTGCTTCAAACAGATTGTGGAGTAGATGAGTTAGTCCAAGAGGCAGAATCTATAGAAACAGAGTTACAGACTATGGAAGGTTTACTTGAAGATGAAGAAGAACTTAATAAAGATAAAAACCGAGATGGAGGTCTCTTTCTTTAATTATATTTTTACAATTATCTTCTTCTTCGACGTAGTTCGTTTAACTTGACCATTTTTTTCACATTAAATAATTCTTTGAAACCAATTCCCGTCAGTCTCTTTAAATCTCCAATACTTGTCACAGCTAATCCCAATTTGAAACCCATTTCCTTTGCTTTTTTCAAAGGAGTCACA
>Ga0181570_10000111_pt1 | contig 73607 bp, 47 predicted proteins | sample 101ome_18_FD_148667 | JGI IMG/M metagenome (GOLD analysis project Ga0181570, IMG submission 148667) | Coastal salt marsh microbial communities from the Groves Creek Marsh, Skidaway Island, Georgia - 101406AT metaG (spades assembly) | ecosystem: Environmental > Aquatic > Marine > Intertidal zone...
TCAAAGAACCGCTCGCGGTCGTTGTTTGTCGCGCCACCGCCGCGCGCGCCGCCGGGAGAAGCGTTCGTCGAAGCGTCGCGCTCATCTCCGATTACGTCGTCGTCCTCTGTCGCTCGCTCGTCCAACGCGCGTCGGCCGTCGCCGTCGTCGTGTGTCGCTCGCGTTTCTTTTCCTTGGTTTTTTCCCCGTTTCCGAGAAGAGTCTTCTCGGAAACGTCTGTCTGAAAAATTCCATTTTGATTGATTGATTGATGTTTCCGAGAAGAGTCAGTCAGTCGCGCGACATTGGACGACGACGAACGACGGTACCGATGACGAGCACCGACGCGCGACCACACGGCGAGTGGGTGAGTTTTAAGCCCGCGCGGTGGCGTCGGCGGCGTCGGCCTCGTCTCGGTCGACGCGGCGCTTTAACGAACGGTGCCGATGTCAATTTTAAAGTTGAACGCAAAGACAGCTCTGGAAACGACCGACGACACGGAACGCAGCGAAGACAGCGGACGACGTTTTTTATACACACGACGCGATCGAGAACGACGATGGAGGAAATCGCGCGGGCGCACGGGTTTGACGACGCGGGAACGTTGGAGGCGTATAACGAGACGGCGATGGTGGACGCGCGTCGCCGAGGCGGGGTGATTGAATCGGGCGTGGAGATTTTGATTCCGTTTGATGAGACGACGACCACGACGACGATGACGACGACGAGTCACGGGAGTGTGCGTGTTGATGATGAGGGATTGTGTGACGTCGTGGATGTGCCGGGTAAAAGGAAGGGCCCCGGTTGGGAGTTTGGACCAACGCGAGCGAACGACGAGTCGTTTAGCGCGATGAAACACAAAGCAATGCCGACGATGATGGTACCCGAGCGTCCACCGGTGGATTGGGTGCACGCGACGTTTTTCGCGTTCGGGATGATTTTCGGGCTCGTCGTGTTCGGTGATGGGAGGAGTTCGGGCGAACGAGATGGCGGGTCGCGGAGAAACTTGAGAGTGCGCGATTGGCGGCTCTTTTGACATCGTTAATATTTCGACTCTTTCTTTGTAAAACAACATGTATGCTAGGTGTATCGCTAATAATAAATTGTAGGTCTAGTTTTGTCGCGCGATCGGTCGATCGAACTGCCTCACTGCGGTGGCGGCGGGGGTGGGATACCGCTCATCATCATTCCTGGCGGCGGCATGCCCATTCCTGGCGGCGGCATGCCTCCCATGGGCATCATACCCGGCGGCGGCGGCATCCCACCCATCATACCGGGTGGTGGTGGCGGCATTCCACCCATCATACCCGGCGGTGGCGGTGGAATACCAGCCATCATACCGGGCGGTGGTGGCGGTAAACCAGCCATGCCGCCCATCGCCGCGGGCGTGCTCGCCGGACCGGCGCTGAAGAGAGTGTGCGGACGAACCGTCTGCGGTCTCTCTATCGATTGCGCGAGCAATCTCTCCGCCTGGCTCCCGTGTCGCTCACCCTTGCTATCCTTTTTGTACGCGTACTGCACATTGATTTGCTTGTTGCACAAAAACTGTCCATTCATCGCTTCGATGGCGGCGTCTGACGCCTCAAAGGAATCGTACGCCACAAATCCAAAGCCTTTACTCGCCCCGTTATCCGGATCACGCATAATCTTCGGCGCGTTGATCACCACACCGAACGCGCTAAAGGTGTCGTACAACAGCTTTTCGTCGATATCCGGATCGAGATTACCGATGAAGAGGTTGGCGCCCACCTCGTCACGACGTTCGCCCGCCGACTTGTTCACCTTGATAGGCTTGCCAAAGAGCTTGACCATGTTGAGAATTTTAATACCCTGCGCGTTGCCGATTCGTCCGAAAAGTGTCAGTCAAAGAATCAATCGAGTACGCACGAAAGAAAGAAAAGCAATTCGAATGATTCGGGACGTCCTGAGTGACTCAGCCGAAGAAATTCAACCATAATATATCGTTAACCTCACGAGCCGAAACTCATCAGAAGCGCGGATATTTTTATCATCACCGTCACGCCGTTCAACGACATCCCGAGAATTTGATCCAAGAAAAAACAAAAAAGAACCAATCAATGCGGGCGCACGTACGTAATCGGCATCCTCCTCGTTCCTAAACTCAACAAACCCGTATCCTTGGTGCGTATTCGTCACGCGATCTTTTGGCACGTACACGTTTGTCACCGGTCCCGCCTGAAGAAACAACTCCCACAACAACTCCTCCGTCACTTGCGTGTCGAGGTTTCCGACGTACACCGTCGCCTCGGCGTTTCTATCCGCTCCGTGTTGTCCGAGGAGGTTTAAACCGGCACCGGCGGTGATTCTTCCACCGGCTGAACCGCTCACGCTCGTCATTTTTCACACCCAATTTCACACGAACCCTCTTCCGTTCGGTTCGTTCGTCGCGTTCGGTTCGAGCGTGCGTCGTCGACCGGGACGGTAGGCGGAGCGCGGCGGGGGCTTTCGGGGTTTCTTCGAACGTGCGTCGAGGATCGCGCGTCGTTTCGACGTCTTTCGCGGCGCGCTCTGCGGGTGTAACGTTCGGCGCTGCTCTCTTTCGATTGAAATTGAAGCAGCGCCGGACCTTTTGGCCTTGATAGCGCAAACTTTTCGTTTATATGTAGCCGCCGGCGGCGCCGATGCCGCCACTGCGTCTCGCGTCGGCAGACTGCGTCGCGCGCGTCACCGAGCGAACGAGACCGCGGACGACGCACAGTCGCGCAGACCGTCCCCGTTCGTCGTCACCGCGTCGGGGGATCCGATCATTAAAAGCACGCGCCGAGACGTTCGAGAACGATGCGACCTCTCGAGGAGTCTGAGCTCGAGCAGGTGCTCACCAAGCTCTTTAGTTTTGTCGGGAAAAACATTGAAAACGTCCTGCAGCGCACGGATTCGCCGCACTCGCTTCGGTTGCACAAGAAGCGGGTGTATTACGTCCGGGATGACGTGATGAAGAGGGCGACGAGCGTTGGTAGGGATCAGTTGGTGTCGCTGGGGATGTGCATAGGGAAGTTTACGCACAGCGACAAGTTTCGGTTGACGATTGGGGCGTTGGATTTGTTGGCGGCGCACGCCAAGTACAAGGTGAGAATGCGATGACTCGTGCGGTGTGACTTTTCGTTTTTTACTTGTCTCGATCAATCTATGGAGCTGCGATGCGCCCGATGAATGAGCGAAAAATTCAGTCTTCAACCTGAACTTTCGATGAAGAGAACCGTTCTCATTCAACGTACGCGAGGAGGGCGCGGATCTTGCCCTGGATGACATTTTCTTTCTTTGACCGAGACTCAAGACTGACTGTGAACGATACGCCGTTCGTTTCGTTTCGTTTCGCGCGAGCAGATGTGGGTGAAACCGACTTCTGAGATGGGTTTCATGTACGGCAACCACTTGTTGAAGAGCGGTTTGGGCAGAATTTCAGAAAACACACCCGCCAACGCCGGTGTCGTCATCTATTCCATGGCTGACGTCCCGATAGGATTCGGTGTCGCGGCTAAGAGCACGCAAGATTGCCGAAAACTCGATCCAAGCGCCATTGTCGCCTACCACATGGCGGACGTCGGCGAATATTTGCGCGCAGAAGACGAGATGGTCGCCGGTAAGAAGGAATGAATTTTGTAATGCTCCACAATTATAGTCTCTAGTCTCATCTACGTTTCTATGCTAGCGTCGTTTCGTATCAAGCTTCTATCGCATCAGCCTCGTCGACGACGGGAATGCGAACCATATAACCGACAGAGTCGCCGTCTTGTTCGGTTTGCGCCCCGTAACGAAAGACGAGCTCTAAATAGTTGCCGGAGCTGGATATCCCAATCAACAGATTGCTCGGATTGCTCGCGCACCCGAGAAACCCGCGCTGAATGTGTTTGATGTTCACCGTCACCGTGGAACCCGATCGAGTGCTCTTGATTTCTGCCAAACGCGCCGAAAAACCCGCAGGCTCTCTTGCATGTTCGTCGTACTCGTCGACATCCGCCGGCAACACTCTCAACCCCCGATACTCCGTCCCCAATAGGCTCACCGCACCCTTAGACGCGCTCATGTACATCGCACCACTTCTCGTCGTCGTAATCTCCATGAGATCGCTCACCCTAGCGAACCGTTCGATGCCTTCTCTGAGAGACTCGAGCGCGAACCGGTCCGCGTCCAACCAATACGGCACGTCCACGACGTTTGCCCCCACCACCGCCTCAAACTCACTCAATTCCGACCTACTCAGCGGACCTACGATTGGAACATCCTGCGACACATCAATCACGCACTGAGACGTCGTAAAATTTAGGTACGGCAGCGCTCTCGCGTTCGGATTTGGTGCCCGTTTGATGAGCTTCGCGTCCACCCGCTGCGCCTCCAACGCGATCAATCCTCTCAAAACCCGCGACAACGAGCCTGGTTCGAGCTTGACCGCAATCTTATCCTCATTCACCGACGATATGCGATAATTTTCAAAAATCTCCTCCACCCTAAAGTCCACGTGCGTCTCGATACCGCCCGCAACGCGCGCGTTTTGTACAATGTACATTGTGCTCGGCGTCAACAACACGGTACACTCTGTGCCGAGTTTATCGAATATCGGCGCGAATCGATCGAGCCATCGCGCGCCGACGTCCCCGAGCGTCGCTTTAAACTTCATGTTTGTCCACCTCGGGCGTTTCGTCGCCTCTGCGTCGCGCTGTGTCGTCACGAATGAGTGCACTTTTTTTCAAAAACAAAACAAGATTCAAACGCAACTGTCACCCAGCCGTCTCGGCACAACTCGTCGCAACATGTCAGCGCTCGACGCGTTGTCGCGCGAGATTGTCGAGTGGCAGAACGCGTTCACCGCGTCCGCGGGGCGTCGTCCCGAACGTCGGGATGTCGAAGCGGACGCGTCCATACGGGAAAAGTTTCGAACGCTCAAGAGACTCAAAGAGGAACAGGATGCATCATTCAAACGAACATTGACGTCGACGAACGCAGCGACGACGACGACACCGACGACGACACCGACGCGGGTGAACCGCGCGCGCGCGCGACACCAGCCTCTGACGCACGCGGAGATTAAATCCCGGATGGCGGCGCGGGAGAAGGAATCGGACGATGATGATGATGCGATTGAAGCGACGCCGATCAAACCAGAGCGACCGCGGACCGACGCAACCGCGACGCCGAGGCGGTCGCCGAGAATCGCCGCGAGGACGACGACGACGGTTTTAGCCGCGACGACGAAGACGAATGTCGTTTCGGATACCGGTGGATCGGAGAAGAAACCGAGGGTGGTGCGGCCGTTGATGCAGACGACGACGAACGACGCGGATTTGGTATTCAAGTCGCGCGTGGGCGTCGGCGCGAAGAATGGCGGGTTTGCCGCTTTAAAGAGAGAGCGGGAGAAGGCAATCGGTGAAGACGGGAAAATGGAGGCGTTGTTGTGTGAAGCGACGGTGGCAGCGATGCGAGGAGCGGCGCAGGCGCCGAAGAAGCAGGCGATGGATCTGACTGTGTCGAACATGTTGGCAGACGACGCCGTGAAGAAGAGGAAAAGGAAAGCCGGGGCGGCGTCTGATCCGATCGGTGCGGTGGCTTCGACGAGTGGGAGAAACGTAGAGACGACAGTGGCGATGGCGGCGACAGCGGTGGGTAGTGGTGAAGGGTTGGCGATGACAAAGGCTGCGGCAGAATTTAGAGCGGAGCACGCGGCCAAGGCTGCGGCGGCGGAGCGAGCGCGCAAGGCGGGCAATTTCAAAAAGACAAATCTCAAAGGAAAGTGGAAGCAGAGAGTGAAGAATGGCGCGCGAAAGAAGGCTGCGGCGCATTATCGATACGGTGGCGGTCGACGGAGCAAATACAAGGCTGAGGATGCGGCGGATCCTGATAAGGAGGTTGAAACACCGTCCATCTGGGCGTCGGGAGATTGGTGCGAGCCGCCGTCAGCCAAAGCGCTCGCCGAGGCGAAGGATGACCTCACACCGACGAAGAGAGCGCTTCGAGCGCGAGAAGCGGCGGATGGCATGGCGAGAGAGTACATCACCGCTGCCGCCGCAGAGAGCGCAAAGGCTGAGGCGGAGAGACGCGCGAGATTGGAAGTCGGACCCGAGATGCAAGCCGCCATCGAACGGGCGGCAAAGGAGCCAAACGAAACCAATCTGTTGGAAGTGCTGAACCGTGGATTCGGTCACGAGCAGTTCCGTTCGGGGCAGCTCGAGATTGTCGAACGCGTGATGCGCGGAGAGAACACGCTCGCGCTGTTACCGACTGGAGCGGGTAAGAGCTTGACGTATCAGTTGCCAGCGTTACTGCTTCCCGGACTCACCCTCGTCGTCTCTCCCTTGTTGGCGCTTATGGCGGATCAGATGGATTCTTTGCCGCCATCGCTTCCGGGTGGCGCGCTGCGAAGCGACATGAACCGCGCCGACATGTGGGACACGTTGACGCGTCTGCGGAATGGTGAAATTAAAGTGCTCTTTGTCTCTCCTGAGAGATTGCTGAATGACAACTTTGTGGGCGATCTTCAAAACGTGCCGGGAGGCGTCTCCTTGGCTGTCATTGACGAGGCGCACTGCGTGAGCGAGTGGTCGCACAACTTTCGTCCAGCGTATCATCGCCTTGGTCGCATCCTCACCGATCGCGTGCGAGCGAAGACGACTCTTGCGCTCACGGCGACAGCGACGAAGAAGACTGAATTGTCTTTGATCAAACAGCTCGGCATCGCTCAAGACGGCGTGCTTAGGAACGTCAGAGTTCGAGATAACTTGATTTTGTCAGTCATGCGCGTTCCCGCGCTCGCGCGCGAGAAGACGCTGCTTCACTTGCTCAAGTATGACGAAATGCTTCAAACTGGCAGCGTTATAGTCTACACGGCGACTCAGAGAGATTCCGAACGCGTCGCCGGGTATCTGTACAATGAAGGAATCAAGGCGAAAGCGTATCACGCGGGTCAAGAGCCCGCGCAGCGACGACAGACGCAACACGAGTTCATGATGAGCAAAGTTCGCGTGGTCATCGCCACCATCGCGTTCGGCATGGGCCTCGATAAATCTGACGTCAGAGCGGTGATTAACTTTTCGCTGCCGCGCTCGCCAGAGGCTTACATTCAACAGGCGGGCCGTGCCGGCCGTGATGGCGCTCCGGCGGCTTGCATCACGTTTTTGGATCCAGAGGATTACTTGCGCTCGCGTTCGTTGACTTTTAGCGATGGGGTCGATCGTCCGTCGATTACAAAGTTGTTGCAGCACGTGTTCCAATCCGGACCTGTGGTGAAAAAGGCGAAAGATGAGGGAGAATGGATGCCGTGTGTCGGCGCGCTGGCGGCGAACGAAATGGAAATAAAGTTGGACATGCGCATCGAAGCCATCGAGACTGTTCTATCCTGTCTTGATCTTTGGGGTGAGGGTTTGATCGATATTCGATCTAAGGATCCATCCGTCGTCAACGAACTCGATCCGGCACACGCAAAGGGTCTCATTCGCATTCTTCCAGATTTGCGCGCCACGTGCGAGGCGCAGTTTTACGGTCGCACACCCGAAGAAATCGGCAAAGACTGCCCGCTAGCAGCGGCTATAGCGAAACTCGTACCCAAACCGAAAGGATCAATGTACAAGTTCAAGATTGTCGACGCGTGCATGCACATGCAGAGCGGTTTCGACGACGTCGCCGCGCAGCTCAAGGTGATGTCCAAGCACGACGACATGACGTACACAACGTCAGACCGGGCCGTCGGATTTGAAATTATTCGTCCACCACCGCGCGATATCATCCCTCTCGCCAAGGCTTTGGCGGATCACTGTCGCGACATTGAAGCTTGTTCAGTTGGTAAACTCGACACCCTTTACAACGCGATGGAGCAAGCCGCGGACGCGGAGAACGAAGAAGCGCAAGGCGAGCATCTTCGAGCGTGTTTGGAAGAGTATTTGAACGAGGACACCAACTTACTCCCGTCGCCTCCGAGTTGCGTCAAATACGAGGCGAGGCTGTTGGTTGCCGATATTAAGACGCTCTTGCAGCACAGAAGCGGAGGCAAGACGGGCGGCGCGGGCATGATGTCCGCTCGAGCCGTGGCGCGCATCTTGCACAAGCTACACTCACCCGCGTATCCGATGAAAGAGTGGAGCCGCAACGATCTCTGGGGTCGTCACTACGACGTCGATTTCGCGCACATTGTAGAAAAAGCAGACGAAGCAATAGGCAAGTCTCGAGGATTAGTCAAGTAGCAGAACACATATTTTTTATAACAGGATTTCTAGGCTAGTATCTCGACGTCCCGGTGACCACGGCGGTGGTGACGGTGTTCAGACCAGAACCTACCGCGTTCACGGCGCTTCCGACGCCGGATGTGACCCCACCGACGACGAAGGTGCCGGCGTCGAAGATGCCGCTGGCGACGTTACCCACGCCGTCGGCAATGTTTCCAAACATTTTGCGATGAAAATCATTCATAATTTCGTTAATGACACCAATCGCAACCTTCTTTCCGAGCGCACCGGGAGTGCCGATGAAATCATTCACCTCGAAGAGTCGAAACTGGAACGGTGAGTCCGCCACCGTGGTGATGCACAGGCTCCAGTTGTACAGCGTGAGATTGTTCACGCGCAGCACCATCGGTGCTCTGCGCAGTCGCAGTACGTCCAAATTCTTCTCCTCCTCGTTATCCAGCGGCGTCGACCGCTTCAATCGCTCCAAAATCGACGCAAGCGCGTACAACCGCTTCGTCACGTCCGTACCTGCGTTTTTCAACGACCCAGCAACCGCACCGGGAAGCTTCATCGCTTCCTGCATTTGAGCGTCGATGGCGCGCTTGCTCGCCTCGAGCGAATCCGTAAATCCAGAAAAGAACCCCCCGCCGCTCGCTAGTTTGTCATCCCCATCCATCACCCTCGGCACTTCTTTCGATTCAGTCAATTCCCCTTCCGCGGGCGCGCGACGCATAATGTCATAGTTTTTCATCCCAGCGTTTTCCTCCACGTTGACGCTCGCCCCGCTGACAAAAATCTCGTCCAAACGCGTCGTAACAAACCCAAAAATCAAATTCCCAAACTGCAACCGCCCGCACGCGCTGAAAAAATCCATCGCGATGCGAATTTCCTCGATTCGCGCCAGGTGGGATGATTTATACGTCCCACCGTTCGACGCGTTTCCGATGACGAGTCCTTTGAGCGTGACGCCTTTGCGCGTCACTGTCATTGATTTTAACTCGCACGCGCTCGTCGTTCGTTTCCGCAATTCATCCAACACGCGCTCGCGCGCCCACGCGTTAAAACGCTTGGATACCGCGCGTTTATTCGCGTACGCGAGCGCGAGCGCGACGGCGAGCGCGCCGCATAGGAAGAGCGTCGCGGTAAAAACCAATGCAAGAAGCGAAGCGCTGATTGATATCAGCGTTGACGATGTTGACGACGATGCCGACGCGCGGACAAAGGTGATGCGTTGAGGTTTCACCAAGTCGTGATTCCCGCTGAGCACATCCTCTTCGATGTGTGCGGCGAGGACGCGGAGGACCTCTGGGGCGAGGTCCATGGCGGTTTCGCGAGGCTTCGTGTGAAGGCGGGTGGCTATCGGTTCGTCGTTACATTCTATATTCTTACCGACGACGATCACCCCTCGCGTCGTCTCTGTCGTCGTCGCGTCCTCTTCGCCGTCGATCATCGCGCGCGCGGTCGTCCCTGTCGTCGTCACCGCGTCTTCTCGTCGCGTCTCTCGATCGACTTCGGCTTCTTCGTTCTCTTCTCTTTCGACGTCTTTGCCCGTCGTCCGAATCGGCGTCGACGCGTCCATCATCACCATCGCCGCCGCCGCCGCCGCTTCGTGAACTCGACGGTGACCTCGATCGTCGATGTCGTCTATGTCGTCGTTCTTTTTTGTGTCGTCTTCGTCGTCTTCGTCGTCGATCTTCTTCAGAATCGTCTTCCGAGTCGTCGCCGCGTTTGCCGCGTCTCTTCCTTCCTCCCTCGTCTTCCTCCCTCTTCGTCCTCCCGCTCGACGACACCGGCGGGGGAAGCCCCAACGCCTCCGCCAACGCCGCCTCTTCCCGCGCTTTCACCGCCGCTAATTCCTCCTCGGCCCGTCGTCGATCGCCGGCGTCGCTCGCGTCGCCATCACCAACCTTTTCCCTCGCGTACCAAAACACATCCTTCCCTTTACACCACCTCCCCGTCGTCGCCATGACCGAGTGTCCGAGATAATGCTCCCGGTGCGCATCCGTCTTGACGTCGTCCCACGAAAACTGATCGCGGCCGCCCCGCGTGCCCCCGCGGACGTTTCCTTCGCCGCCCATTCGTTTCGATGAGTGCGCGCTCGCGGCAAAGACTGACGCGACTTTGCAACGCGCGAACGCGCGAACTCGTCGTCTTGCATTATCCCATGCGGACGAGCGCGCAGAGACAGTCACCCATAACCAGTGCTCCGTCGTCGTCGTCGTCGTCGCGTCGTCATCGTCGTCGTCATCGACGCGCGAGAACGATGACACACGGCGTCGTCGAACCCTTTGAGTTTGCCACCGCGACGCGAATGGTTTTCGGTCGCGACGCCTTCGCGCGCGTCCCGTCGCTCGTGCGCGAGCTCGCCGAGTTAGAAAACATCGACGTGACGGCGAACCCGGTGTTCATCGTCGCCGGGGCGTCGACGAGGTTCTCTAAACCGCTGGAAGAGATGCTTTCAAAGGAGCTCGGCGCCGCGTGCGAGACGTTTCACTGCCCGAGCGGGGAACCGACTGTGGAATCCGCCGTTGCGGCGACGAAAGCGGCGACGGATGCGAAGTGCGGCGTCGTGATTGCGATCGGGGGCGGCACGCCGGTGGACACGGCGAAGTGCGTCGCGGCGATGATTACGAACGGTGGGGAGGAACCAGACGTGTACGAATTTTTGGAAGTCGTCGGCCGAGCGCAACCGTTGAAGCGAAGAACGGCGCCGTTCATCGCCGTGCCGACGACGGCTGGACCCGGCGCGGAGGTTGCGAAGAACTCGGTATTGGAAGCCGGGGATAGAAAGGTTTCGATGCGGCATCCGTTCATGTTGCCGTCGGTGGCGGTGATTGATCCAAAGTTGACGTTGAGTTTGCCGCGAGACGTGACGGCGCACACCGGATTGGACGCGTTGACGCAGTGCGTTGAACCCTACGTGTGTTGCGTGCCTAATCCAATGGTGGATGCGATTTCCATGGCTGGTATCATCGCCGGGGCGCGAGCGTTGAGACGAGTCGTGGATGTTCCGGATGATTTAGACGCGAGGGAACAGATGTGTTTGTGTTCGTATTACGGAGGATTGTCGCTCGCCAACGCCAAGCTCGGCGCGGTGCACGGATTCAGCGGAACGCTCGGGGGTTTGCTTCACGCCCCTCACGGTGCGATTTGCGCGGCTTTGCTCCCGCACTCGTGGACAGTGAATCTCGCCGCGCTCGAAGGTCGGGTCTCGCGGGAAAACCCGGAATTGGCGGCGAGAGCCAAGGCGCGTTATCTGGACGTCGCGCGCGCGATGACGGGCGACGCCGACGCCACGATTCAAGACGGCGTTGATTTTCTCGTGGATCTCGTCAAGCACTGCGACGTCCCAGGGCTCGGGAGTTTCGGGCTGAAGGAGTCTGATTTCGACAGCGTCATCGAGAAGAGCAAGCAGAGCTCGTCGATGAAGGGTAACTGCGTGCCGCTCGTAGACGAAGAATTGCGCGAAATGCTTCGGCTTGCGATGTGAAAAGTTTGATTGATTTTTTTCTACACCTTGCAACAAGTCTACGGTACTACGCACCGGGGTCTATAATTTAGCCTCGTCTAACGATGCAGCCACGCCGTCGGCCCACGCGCGAATCGCGGGCGTCGTCTCGTCACCCGCGGAGCCCCACTCTGATTCTTTCGAGACGTCGACGAGCGTCGCTTCGCCCGCGCGCATCCATCCCAATCTCACCCGCAAAGCCTCGTCAACGACGACCGCGACCGCGTTACAATCCCTCGCGACAGATTGGTTGCTACGGAACGCGGCTCGGTCGGGAATGATGTCGCAATCGCCGACGCCGAGTAAACCGTACAAGCGCGACGATTTAGATTTTTTGGATTTCGCCGCCGAAGCGCGCTTGAGAATCGATTTCACCCGATCCCGAGCCTCGGATGCCGGTTCGTCCCTCTCCGCGGTTTCAACGACAAAGACGATGAAATCATTATTACCGTCGTCGTCGTTACCGTCGTCAAAGACATCTACATCCTTCGCGTCCGCGACGACGACAACTTTGAAACAACGCGACAGTCTCTCTCTCAACGCGCGCGCGACCCGGTTGGTCGCCTCGAGACCCAAAACCCCGCCGAGATTAAACACGCGAACTATTTTCGCGGCGCGAACGTCGTCTGCGGTGGAGTCGCGCCGACGATCGTTTCTCATCGTCGAACGGAAACGATGATGAATTCTAAACAAACCAAACTGTCGTTCGAACGCATCGAACAGCGCCGTGATCGCCGCTCGCACGCGCGTCCACGCGTTCCACGCTTCGAATATGCGTTCCGACCGCATCGTTTCTCGCCGCGCCGCGGTTCCGCGATCCCGCGTCCGGGATGCGTCGGTTTCTGGGCGACAGTTGAGTTTGAAAACAAACTTCAACCATCAGTGTTCGCCGCGTGAAGCGCATGCGCGTCGTCGTCGACGAGTCGATCGTCGCGTTCGGACGCGCTCGCGACGCGCATCGCATCCGTTGGCGCGCGGACGACGCTGGGGTGTCGATCGCGGTGGAGGAACTCGCGTCGAAGAAGGTTTGGGCAAACGCTTGGAGCGCCCAAGGCGTCGAGTGTTTATGTCGACGCATCGCGAGCGCGAGCGCGAGCGCGAGCGCGAGCGCGGTGCCGAGAACATTGGATGCGTTTATCGAATGGTTCGGCGTCGGTGTTCGCCGCGCGGGGATGGTGGGACGCGAAAGTTGGGTGCGTGATGAAAATGAGTCAAGCAGCTGCGCGTTCTTGGACGGGCTGTCGCGAAAGGAACTGCGACGGATTTGCGACGGCGATGACGCAAGCGGGTCTGGCAACGATGAAGACGACGACGCGATGTGTTTGATATTAACAATTATACCGCGCGGGGGTGGTTCGCGGGCGCATTATCCGCTGTTGTTGGATAGAGTGCGAGAGGCGCGTTTTACAAAACATCGAGCGCCGACGGCGAAACCGACGCTGAAACGAATGCCGAAAGTGCGGGAGGATGAGAGGGATTTAAAAATGCACGAGTTATCCTTGGAGAACGAGCGTCTGAGGGACGCGTTGGGGAGTGCGACGGCGACGGCGGCGTCGTTGAGAAGAGCGTTGTCCGCCAAGACAAAATCTGAAGCGTCGTTGAGAACTCGGGTGTTCGAGTTGGAGACTGAGAATAAGGAACTCAAGGAGACGACAATCAAGGGACTGCGGGTGAAGCTGCGATCGGTATCGGCAGAGCTAAAGCTCGCGCAGAGGCGTAACGCGGAGACGCTCGCGTCTCCAAAGAAATTGCCGGCGCCGACGCGAAGAAATGAAGCGTCACCCGTCAAACAACGGACGGGCAATTTATTAGCAGACCGAGATCCGGCATCTGTGGATGACGAATTCGACGAGCTCGACGTGCGCCTAAAGTCGCTGCAGGAATTTCTCGCGACGAGACGAAGTTCGGGGTAGCCTCCCTTTTAGCAATTCATAGTTGTACAGCGCTTGTAACAAATTGTCTAGTTTCCATCTACGGTGTACTCCTCTCGCGCTTCTCCCTCTTTGGCCGTTCGATCGCCTGTCTCTTTGGCAGCTCGCGATCGAAAACCTCGTCCCAGTTCAACCCTTCCCGTCGCGCGACAAGAATTTTCACGACGGCATCGATATTCAACACGGTGTGCGTTTGATCCGGCTTGAACTCTTTAATCGGCAACCGAACGCATCGCATGTTCGCTTCGGATGCGCGCGTGAGACTCGTTCGCATCCCTCGCGTCGCTAAATCGACGATACCTCCGATGACGTACACTTTATCTGGTTCGACGACGTCCAGGACATCCTCCGCATCTGGTGACATGTACACGATTTCATCGCTGGAAAAGGCGTCTTCGACGCGTCTCTCATCCTTCTTCACTGGAGTCCATCTATCGCTAAAGAAAAATTCTCTAGACTCTTCCGCGATTGGTCCTCGCCACGAACAGTACGTCATCGCGAGATTATCGTTTCTATGCGCGACACCAACGCACTCACACAGTTGTTTGGCGACGCTTCGTCGAGCGCGTGTGGAATCCTGTTCGTACGACACGTCCACTGCAATTCGCAAAGCGTCCGAGTTGGCGAATCGCGTGTCTACATCGACGGTTGACTTTTCCTTCTTTTTCCACTTCTTTTCGCGTTTGCCCGCGGCGTTTGCGAGCGCTTCTTCGGTCGTAAACGCGACGTCTGGCGCGAGAGCGCCGTCGGTCGTTGTTGTCGATCCGAGCGCCGTTGTCATGAAGGATCGGCCAAATCTGCATAAACTCACGTCGCTGACGTTTGCGTATCCGAGCTTGCGCATTTCATCAGCGATCGGCACGCCGCTAATGTACACGTGACGGTCGGCAACGTCGCGAAATGCTTCAAGAAGCGGGGCGTAATCCTCCGCCGAAGCGCCCGGGGCGCCGCGACCGTCGCCATCTCCACCGCCGATTGCTACTCGGCGTCCAAACGGCAAATTACTCACGATAGCGCCGACGCGGCGTCCAGATCCGTACCCATCGGCAAAGACCTCGCCGTGCAGCGCATCGCGCTTGACGATGGATGGCATAGGTGGCATCGCGAGCTTTCCACTAGACGCAGCGCGCCCGACAAAGTATCCAACATTCGTTCGTGACATGCTGACGGCTCCTGGTGATACGTCGCCCCCCGCGGCAGCGAAACCTCTCGTCCAAGCCGCGTGAAGAAAGGTCCCAGACCCACAGCACGGATCGACGACGACAGCATCACCGCTTTCGTGCGAAAATGACCCCGCGGCGTGCGCCGTCGCGACGTTCACCGCGGCGAGAGCAATCTCTGCGCGTGTACCCGCACTGAAATGTTGCGGTTTACGCGCCCAATCCACCGCTCGCAGACTCAACGACGACGGCGCGAAAGTCACCAGCCCGAACACGTAACACTCTGCGGATTCAACCACTGCAAATCTCACGACGTTTCGCGCGTCTCGCTCATCTTTTGACCGTCGCGCGAGCCCGGCGCCCCACGCGCCGACGACGTCGCGAAACGCCGCCGACAGCGCGTCCGTACCCATTCGTTGCGAATGTCTCGCCACGCAATCGTGCACGAACGCCACTTCCGACGAATCCTTCACGCAAACTCTGAGCGCTTTCACGCGTTCCAACAACTCCTCTGCCGTCGCCGCGGCGCACAACGGGGCGATTTCCGCGCGTAATCCCGCCGCGACGCGCGTCTCTCCGCCCGAACCATCCGGCGTGACAAACATCCCCACGCACACACCCCTCGCCGCGCCTCTCGACAAAGCCGCCATCTCGCATGCGTACGCGTTGTACAAATTTTCATTTTTATGCGTCAACAACACTCTCGGAGCGACAAAGGCCGACGCAGAGACGTCACCGAACGCGTCGTCGTCGTTCTCAGCCGTCGGACGCAACCTCTCCCTAATCCCTTCGTAATCCGCCCCCCACGCCCGACATGTCGCATCCACCGCCCCGACGGCGCGCGAACCAACCTGCGTCGCTTCCCCTCCCGTCCTCGCGTCGCCGACGATGTCCTCCAAGCGCGTTTCCACCGCCGCCGTCGGTGGGAACCTTCCAGCTTTGGAACTCTTTGACCCACACTCGACGTTACTGAAACACCGTCGCCCCGCCGCGCGTCGACGCGCGTTTCCGCCGCCGTCGGCACCGACGCTCGGTCGCGACGAGTGTCGACACCCTCGCATCGTCGTCGTCCATCGCAACGCCGCGAGGGCGACGTCTCGACCGACGAACATGGATTGAAAAGTTTCAATGAAGAAGCTAGGGGTGCTTGAAATCCCGTACCAGGACCAGGAAAGAAACGACTTGTTTCAACTACCTTTCTTTCCCGTACGCATCACATCAAGTGTGCACACAGAGAAGATAAACCTTCCTGAGTGCTAAGCGTTCGCCAAGATGTCAAGAGTCGTTTGAAACCTTTAAAAGCGTCATCACCGCTGCTTTCGGGCCACGGGAAAGGTCCCGCGCTGCCGTATGCGGCGCGTTTCGTCGCCTACGAGGCGCTTCAAAGGCAACGTTTCGTGAGCCCCTCTTTATTTTAAGGTTCATGACTCGTCATTACGTATTTTGTGTCAGGTTAAGCTTAACCTGACACTGGGTCAGGTTAGCCGCACCCCTTTCCTGGTACGTACCAGCGTACCAATACGGTACCAGCCGAATGTCCGAACGCGACAATTGTATGGGTAAACAGTATTGACCAGCTGGTTCAAGCTGGTACGAGCTGGTACGAGCTGGTACGGAGGTGACGCATCGACGAGAAAATGGTCAAAATATCGGTAATTTTACACTGTTTGCCCATACAAATTGGCTGGTACGCTGGTACGCTGGTACGGTACCAGACCGTAACAGAATCAAGACGAAATGAACGTCGACGCCGCACACGCCGACGCCGCGACGGCGTCGATGTTGCGGGACGCGTCAGACGCGACGATGACGCGGACATCGTCGTCGTCGTTCGGGCGACGATGGATTCAACGACGGTGGGGGCGACGTAAAATTGTGGATACCGTTGGAAACGCATTCGTCGCATTCGTCGCACTGTTAAGTGTCTTCTTCGTCGTTCACGTCGCCGGCGCGAGTCCCGACGCAAACGATGCGTACGGAAATAGTAGTTATTACGCCGACGACGTCGACGTCGTCGAGTTGAATCTTGGGAGCGGGACGAGGGTGTGTTTTGAGACGAGACATTCGCGTCCGAATGTTCCGAAAGTGTTTTTGAAGTCTGAAATTCCGTTGGAGGTTATTTATTCTTGGGATTCGCAGCGTATGATGACGCTGGCGTTTGGAATTTTGCTTTCGGAAAAGCTTGGATACGATGTCGTGTATAAATCGTGGGATAAGGATGGTGGACAGCAGTTGTTGGAGGGGCACACAGTAGCGGCACGGGCGTATGAAAATGTGCTGCGCGGTAAATCCATGTTCAATCTCGAGCTTTGGCCCGTCAGCGGTGCGGCTGGAAAGGCGCATGCGATTGATTTCGGCGCTGAACAAAAATCAACGTTTTCATTCGAGGGTGATCTAGGGCACATCGCGAGGAATGGGTGGTTCGTAGGGGCTTCAGCAACGGATGGACCGTCGACGTGGCATTCTTTATCTCTGTTGAATTTGACGGGGGCGTTTGATACGTCTTCGTCGCGAAAATTAATGCTCTCTTACGAGCTCACCGTGAAGGATCTCAGAACGAGCACGCGAGAGGCGGATAAGGCGCTCTGCACGGCGACGACGACGACGCTGTCGTGGTACGGCGGGACGTTGGATTGTCAAACCGGTTCTTGGGCCCCGAGCAATCCGGGTTGTTGCACGAGGTATTTAAGCCGAACAACTTCGTGCACGCAAAATTGTTTTGCTCTGCTTGTCGAGAGTCCGACGTGGTTGAAGAGTGAAAACGAGCGGCGCGTGGCTTCGAGCGGATTACCGCTGGAGATTGTTTACGGCGACGTTCTCGCCACAGCGGATTGGGCCGCGCAGACAACGGCGAGCGGAACGCCTTCGGCAGTCTTGTTTCAGTGGTGGGAACCAGATTTGAACATTTCCCCTCAAAAATATATTCGGATTACGTTGCGTGATACTTTATATTGCTCCCAGTCGTACATGGGCGTCGACGGAAACACTGTGACTCCGAGTCAGAACTCGTTCTCGTACGAATTCACGTCTTACTCTTCGCCGTCAGCGTGCGAATTCGAGCGCGAAATTCTCGAAAAGGGAGCTCACTCGCCCAGTGAGACGTCATTTTCAGATGCATTTAATCTTTTCGACGGTCTCAAGTTTTCATTCGTGGATGTGCAAGCCATTTTGAAGTTGCAAAGCGATTATGCCGCAGACTATTCTAATCAAGCGGATCGAGAGTTTGCGGCTGCGTGCGCTTGGCTGAAAGCGAACGAAGATAATTGGAGCGCATACATCAAACCAGAAGGTTTCGTTTTCGCGTCACTGCCTTATGTCTGCGCCGCTGTTGCTTTGATGATAGTGTACATCTCGGTGCAGCAATACATCCTCTTCAAGAATGGATCGTATTACCAGACAGAGAAGCAGAGGAGCAAAGAGGTTCTGGCCGCGATAGAGTCCAATCCAATCTTCATGCTCGACGTCATGGATCACAAAGATAGTCATAGGCTCGATTTGGGCCGTTCTGCGTCTCCGGTAGCGGGATTACCAGAACTCTCCTTCAAGCTTCGAGAGCTTCACGTGGGCGACGACGAGAGCGTCGTCGTGTTTACGATTACGAGAAACGCCTCTGGACCCATGTCGAGCTGTTACTCCGAGATGTACATTTACAGTGAAGTCAGCGCACTCGATGTGGATTACAAACTCCCTTTGAAATCTGGCAAAGGCCCTGGAAAGTTATACGAACACACTCCCGGAAGCGCGAAGATGTGCGTCGAGTTTGAAGCTGGCCAGACAGAGATGCACGTGGAACTTCCACTCTTGAGAAATCCGTGTTGGATGCCCCGTCGCAGTCTCTTCGTCTGTATGAGTCCCACAGAGAGCGCGAACGTCGCACCGATCGACCACCTTGGGATTTACGTCCATCAAATGGGATATTTCCCTCGAGACTACAGAATCAAATCCGACTCAGAGAAGAAAGGTTTCAAAAAAGTGTTAAAATTTATGTTGTCCTTTCTCCGGGAAACGAAATATATGCCGTGGATTTCCTCAATGGTATGGAGGTATCAACTGGTGTATTTCATCATGGCTGGCCTAGATACGTTCGCATGGTCCAAGATGTTCTCCTTACTGGTAAACGAGGGCTTGCTTAAGAGCCGAGTAGACTATTGCGTTCTCGTCGCGATGGTTTTCATCGCCATTGAACTCTTTCGGTATCACATCGGTTTGCACTACTTTCCAGGTTCGTACGTGCTCCAAACGCACCTCGAGTGTTTGCTCGGTAGTAAATTTTCCAGTTTATCCGTAAACGACTTGGCGAGTATCGATAGCGTCGAGTCTCTGTTCCGCGTATCGGCGGCGACGGATACGCATAGCATTCGTTTCAACCTCTGGGCAAAGCTCCACGCGTCTATTATAGAGGTCTACCGCCTCATCGGCGCCTCAGTATTTATATTCTACTCTCTCAGTGACGAGGTGGCGATTGTCGGGATCGTCTTTGGTCTGATTGTATTTTTCTTTTGCGCGTCTTTTGCGTTTATTTCCATGAGAATTCGCGCGTCGTACATGGCAGGCATTGCAGAAGACGAATTGGAAGTCATGGTATACGAATCAAATCATTACGTTTACCGCAACACGGAAATCGTCCGAGAGTCGCGGACTGAAACAAAAACTGCCTTACGCCAGTACGAAAAGCTGTGGCTATTCCTCGACGGTGGTCTGTTTGAGCGTTGGTATCAGGACTACTTTAACAAGTGGGTGCTGATGGCTGTGCTCACGGGCGTCCTCGCCTGTCTGTACGCATTGGCCCCGGCGGTAATGTCCATCACAGGTGCGAGCGTGGGTGTATACGTCGCGCTCATTGGATCGATTTCTCAGCTTGGAAACGCAGTCATTTTCATATCCGAAAGCTTTGCAATCATGCTGGCGTGCGTATCGAAAGTCTCGCAGATGTCCGATTTGCTCAACATTCGTTCGACTCGGCGCAGACGCATCGACGCGTTACACAAAAAGTACACGGATGACGACGACGACTCGCGTTACGAGCGTAATCACGAACGGATTGCGCTCGGTCAAATTCATCCGAGTGTTGAAGCTGTGGATGTCATCCATATACACGATTTGACAACAATAAAGAATCATCCAGACGAGCGAAACACAACTAAGCCGATGACGTTGTTCAACGGTCTCAACGCCTTTGACGAAAATCATTCCGTCATTCATAACATTCAGGCAGGTGGGTTCATCGGCGTCCGTCGCACGCGCGGTACGTTTTCAAGCACACTCATGAACGTACTCATCGGTACGGATGTTCCGTACACTGGCGTGGCGACGCTGAATCCCTCGTTTGATTACGTGGCGCGCATGGTTGCCACAAAGAGTTCCATCTTGATGAATGAACATTTTCAAGAAAATCTCACGCTCAATCTCACGCTCGAGCGTTCGAGATTACCACCGAAATGTCACCGCGCGCGTCGCGTCGCGGCGTTGCAGCGTTACTACGATTCCAGGATGCTATACAAATTGTGCGAGATTGTCAAACTGACGCCCTCGATTTTGGGCGACGGTTACCGGGAAGACTGGGGCACGGTGAGCATGTCGGCGGTGTCCTCCATTTTGGATCCCTTGACGGAATTTCAATTGACACTGATTCAAGCCCTCGTCGCGGACCCAGACGTCATTCTCATTGACGGTTTTGGTGATCGCATGACGTTCGATCTCTTGCAACAAGTGACCGAAATCTTACGTCTCTGGTTGCACAGGAGACTCCCCGTCGTGGACGACGTCATTCCAGACGCGCCGCCAAAGAAGACGCCTCGAACGGTGATTTGGCATGGTACCCCGTTCGTGCTTTTGTCCACATTGAAAGAGGATGAACTCGTGTTGAACATCAAGTCAAAGTCGGAAATGTCCGTGCTCCCAGTCTCCGTCGCGTTCGGTGGTGTCAAATTGTCCGACTTTGCCGAATCAATGCAAGGCATCGGGCCAGACGACGACATTGTCAATCCGGTTTGGAGAAACGTGAGCAATATGTCCATGCGGTGTTCTGGAGCAATGAAATCTCTCATGGATGGTTACACCCCGCTCGACTTGCTCCACAGCGCGTCGATATTCCGGTATATGTCAAGAAAGGGAAGTAGTCTAATATCCACGCGCGAGCTGGCGGCGAAACATCTTAAAAAGGAACGCCGGCGATGAGCGCCGCGGTCGCTCTTTGTATCATATAGCGTGTACAGTAGTTGGTCAATAGTTTTGATTACAAGACAACAATTTGCGTAAGCGGTACATTTTGTGTACATACATACACGCGCGCGATGCGAAGCATCACACGGCGCGGAGGAGGTCAGACAGAATCGTCTCTTCCAATTTTTCAATAAACTCAGGTTGATCGATGACGCTCAGCGTAGGCTCGACGACGACGCACGGAAATGGAAGACGTTCAACATCTTCGCGTGGTACGTCTCGGCCCAAAATTAAACCTCTCGCCACGTGCCTGGCGTCATCAGTCGTCGCAATTTGAATCGCCGCGTGCATCTCCTCCACCTTTGACTTTGGTCCACACAGGACAAAGGGCGATGCGAAGACGTCGAGGCAATTTGTTTTGGCTTCGAGTACCCACTTTGGCTGAAATATGTGTACACTCGCGCCGGGCAAACGGGCGGCGAGAAACTTTGCGTGCATGTCCCGAGCGAGGTGATCGTCACTTGCACTGATGATGACGTTATACTTGTGCGCTGACGGATCGAGCGAGCGAACCGTCGGCCACGTCTCCATCGTACGCATCGACGACCAAAGAATCGCGTCGTAAAACGGCCTGCACCACGCAGCGCCCGTAAATACCTCCTTTGGGTATTCCAGAGGTGGCTTCTTGATCTCCTGAAACCCTGTGGAGTTTGAAACATCGTCGTGCCAACCGCGGAACTTTTCCCAAGACGCTAGCTCTCTCGCCTCCCACGCGAGCATTGACTTTTCAAATTTGACGTCAACCAAATTGCAGATGCGTCGCAACGTCTCTTCGGGATGCTTCATCAAATCAGAGTCGGCATCGAGCGCTTCGTACTCGGCACCGATCGCGTGCAGACGGTCGAGTATCATAAAACACTCTCTGAATCCAGCCTCGGAAACGTCAAAGTAGGAGCTTGGCTCATCACCTTCGACGGAGACCCTGTAAAACGACTTGAGCGTCTTGAGCGGATCCCTCACGAGGACGACGTGTCTGAAACGCAACAACCACTCGTCGGTGATTTTTTCTTGATCGAAATAACAAGAGAGCTCCTTGGCAACCAAAAACGGTTTACTCTGCGCTGAAAAGTCCGTCGCGAGCACCTCGAGCGCCGTCTTGTAGCTCACGCCGCAGCTCGCCTGCACGCCTTGTGCGTCCTGCCCGTCGATAATCTTCTGATAATTATGCGGACTCCGTTCCATCAAAAACGGCTCCGTAAGCAACTCGTGCATCGTCATCGCTTGGGAATGTTTCGACAACGATCGCTCCAGCGCCGTGGATCGCGAACGCGGCGGCGCCCAAATCAACAACCGTTGTTTAGACAAACTCTTCGCCTGCGGCGACGTCTCTCCGCTCGTCGGATACCCCGCTTCCACCCATGCCCGCATCCCACCCTCCATAACCATCACTTTCGCCTCCATCCGTTCCGAAAACGCCCTTTTCGCCTCTTCGCGAAGCTCTGAGCCTTCATCCACGAGCACCACCGGTCGACCGACGTCCACGCCGCACTTATCCAACGCGACAGACTCTGTCGAAGACTTCCCAAACGACACCACCGTCGCCCCGGGAACGCGTCGAAGCGCCGACCCACGACAATCGACCACCTGCGCCCGTTGCGTCACGAGGTTTTCGTACACGTACCGCACGTCGACGTGCGTCATCAGTGCGGCATCGACGTCATCGTCGGATTCCAACGATAAGATTTGGTCGTTGCAGTCACGAATCGAGAGCTCCCGTCGCTCGGACCGGACCCCGCGGCGTTCTTCCGCGCGCGCGTCGAGCATCGGACGTAAAAATTTCTCAGCGCGCGATTCCGTCGTCGTCACGCCCGTCGCGCGGTCGCGCGCGGCGTCGGTTCGGTTCGGTCGCGCGCCGAGCTGTGTCGCGTAACGAACACTGCCCCGCCCGCACTCGCCGTCCCGTCGCATGCCGATCGCTGACGCCGACGCCGACGCGAGAGCGACGATCGAACGCGTCGCGCGGGCGTTGAGGGATTCCCCGAACTCAATCCTCGCGCGCGCCGTTGCCGCCGTGGACGCCGACGCGACCGTCGTCGAGGGCGCGGACGAAGAGGCGCTCAAACGCGCGCTGCGAGAAGCGCGTCGACGCGCGCTCGACGACGCCGCGGCGGGGGATCGCGCAGCGCGCGACGCGCGAAACGCGCGGGTTGAGCGGGAGAACCCACCCGAGGCGTGTCCGACGGTGCGGTGTCCGAGGTGTGCGAGGGAGTTGGCGTCGAAGAGGTTTGCGTGGCACTTGGAGCGGTGTTTGAGAGCGTCGTCGAACGAAGGGACGACAGCGACGACGCAGGTACCGGCGAGTGTGCCGACGGGTGGGACGTGAGTGATGAAGGGGAAGAATCCAAATTCGCAAGGGCTCAAGTGGCAGGCGCGGTGTAAACGTAGGGCGAAGAAGGAGACGGGGGAACGCGTCGCGTGGGGCGAAGAAGAAGAAGAAGCGGTGAAAGAGGAGAAGAAGCCCAAAAAAGAGTCTTTCGTCGACGATCCGTTGGCGGTGGAGAAACACTTGAAGACGAAAAAGTCGAAAAAGAAGAGAAAGAATGAGTCTTGGCGGGTGGAAACGAGCAATGGGCGAGAACCGGTGACGGGGATGAAGAAGAAGAAGCAACAACAACAACAATCGTCGATTTCGACGCCAAAGTACGCTTCGGGAAATCCATTCGCCGTGTTGGCGGCGAAGAAACGCGGTTAAGTTAAAAGAGCGCGTATCTGTGTTTTTTGTGTATATTATTTACCAGCAAATGCGAGAAAATTACGTTTCTAACCGCTCGTGCGCGGAGATCTGGGCTCGGAAGAGACGCTGCGAATGGAGAGGTTCGCCGGCGAGTCTCCTCGAAGAGAGAGGCGACGCCTGCTCGGCGATACGGATTCACGATCGGACGCGAAAGGTGAATTTGCCGCACTCGAATTCGCCGGTCTTGATCTGCGGTTCGCAAACGCGTCCCTAGCGTTGCCAAACGGGGTAAAATTCGCACCCGAACGCGTCGGCGACGCCAACCCGTGATGCCCGTGATAATACCCGTCGTCGGAAAACTCAGAATCGCTCACCGTCCCACCCAACGACCGCACCTGTCGCTCCAACGCCCGATTCCGACTCATCAGCATTTTCAACTGTCCTTGCAGCATGTTGACGATGTGTTCCTCCTCGTTTTCCATTTCGTTTTCAATCTTCACCTTTTCTAACTTGAGCCTCGTCGCCTCGTCCTTCTCCTTTGCCAAGTCTCCTCGCAACCGGTCCCGTTCCCTCGTCACCGTCTGTCTCTCCCGTCCCAAACTCTCCAACACCGTCGTCAACTTGTTCACCATGCACTCTTGCTCTCGCTCCAACGCGTTTTCCAACGCAACTTTTTCTCCTTGCAACGTCGCCAATCGAGCCTCCAGAGCATCTGTCAACGTAGACGCAACCCCACCGTCCGTCGTTCCCGTCGTCCGTCCACCGCTCCGCTCGAGCTCCATCTTTTCATGCGTCACCTTTTCCAACTTTTTATTCAACGCGCTCACCAAAAACTCCTCCTCCGCCTCGACGCTCTGCGCAAACTTTTCCGCGCTCAGTCGCACGCGTCGCAATTCTTCTTCACACGCGTGACGCAGCGCGCGTTCGTGCGTCAACGCCTTTGACAGCGCGTCGACGTCGGAACACCCGCGCGGGGTGGATGGGGCGGAGGACATAATTTTCACGCGGGCGACGCGCGCGTCGCGGGGTCGGGTCGGCCGTCGCGCGGGCGTGTGCGGCGGAATCGTCGTTTGGATTGGAACGGAAAACGCGTGCGTCGTCGCTAACAGTTGGTTGGATGGATTTTTTGCACTTTTTCAAGCGACGACTTCCTCGAAAGGTGCCGGGACTCCGCCTCGATGCGAATCTGACGTCGTTTCGCCGCTCGCCTTGAAGGGGGGCTCGCGTCGACTCGTTCGCACGCGCCTACGCGGGGAAGCCCGCGCTCCGCGCGATCGCAAGCGAAGCGATACCAACAGTCCACCTGAAACTGACTGTCGTTACATTTATTGTTTGAACGAACGGAAACGGACAGGGAGCGGTCTGACGCTCGTCGCGTGGATGCTGCGACGTCAATGAAAATGAATCATTCGAATGGTATTTAATGCGGGGTGAAATCCTTGTACTTTGGGTTCGGGGTGCGATGTCGAAGGGCGACGGACGACCAGTCGACGTCTACGGATGGGGCGAGAAACCGAAGCGCCGAAGCGAAATCTCGACCGTCAGGACCGACGGAACCGTGGCGAACGACGGCCCAGAAGACTCGCGGGGAGGCGACAGCCATGGCGGCTGGGGCGAGGTTTTCTCGGGCGGTGGATTTGTCGGCGGCGACGACGGCGATGATGAAGGGGAGCATGGCGGGCGGGATGTCCTGGACGCAATCGGAGCGTTCCGTGGCGGACACCTTGCCTGCGGCGACGTCTGGAGCGGAGTACTTGACGACGAGACGGCCGTCCGGGAGGTTGGAAAAAGAGCAAGCGCCGGAGAGCGCGGCGGAAACCTTGGCGTTGCCCTCGTTTTCTTTGGCTCGTTCGTCGATGATTGCCTTGAAGGCGTCCTGGAGCGAACGTACGGTTGGATCATTGGCATACTTTCCGCCAGAAACGCCCTCAGCAGCGCGCAGAAGATCGATCGACATCGCACCAGCGGTGTTTTGACCACCATTCATTCCGCCTTCCTCGGCGTCGGGATCTTGGAGCATCATCGCCGTGCTCGTCTCGGCATCCTTGAGAACGCTGGAGAGACGCTTTGTCACGCGAGCGTTGAGAACGTTGATGTCAACAACGCGATGTTTCTTTGGCGCCGCTTCTCCGGCGCGGCACGGCCCCGGGAGTCGAGACGAGGGTAGATCAATCGTCACATTCTGCGTCGGCAGGGCTTCCGGCGCGTCTGCCTGGCGCATGTCCGTCGCGAGCGCGTCACGCACGTTTATCAAATCGTTCTCCCGAATGCCGAGTAAAGAAATCGGTGTCGACGCGTCTCTCTCCGTCAGCGCGCGAGGAGGAAATCCACACATTACGACGAAACCATCTAATGTCGACGCGATTCGCGCCGCGATGTGCGAACGCATCTCCTCTACGGTTGTCGCACCGCCATTTGGAAGCGTCAAATCTTTGACCGCGCCGTGATCCGTCGGATCGCGTACGCGAAGGATCCAATAACCAGATAATTGCTGGTTCTCTCCGCTCACCGCTTCGATAGCGGCGACTTCCTCTTCTCCATCGTTCTCACTTTTGACGTACATCTCCATCTTGCTCGCTTGAATGGCGTCTTGCATCCACTGCGCCTCTTCTTCCTCGTACTTTTTGTATGACGAACCGAGGACTCGTCCGCCGCTTTTTTTGTCGCTCTTCTTGAGACGTTCGAAATGCTCGCGCACCTGCTGCGCCTTTTTCGCGGCGGCTTCATCTGACCGTTTGGACGAAACGAGTGCGAGTCGCTCGAGCACGCGCCTTCTTGAAAGCGATTCGGCAGCCATGGTAGGTGCGACGTCCACTTCGTTTCCGTCGTCATCGACGCTTTCATCCTTTGGTTTGGGATTGCTGAGCAGTTCAGTCTGAACATCAAGCAACGTTTCCTCCGCCGTGCCGCGCATGGCAAATACTTCTACGTGCACAGTGTCCATTTGGCCCATGCGATGCGCGCGAGAGACCACTTGCTCCTCGAGTGACATGTTGGAAAGCGGTTCCATGAGGAAGACGTACGTGACAAAGGAGAGATCCAAGCCTTCCGCAGCGGCGCGATCGAGGAGCAATACGGCGACGTCTGGGTCCTTTTTAAACCTCTTGAGCGCCTCCTCCTTATCGTGTCTACTCTGATGCAGACGCGCAAAATTCTCAAAGGGAACTCTCGCGCCGGTCAGCGCGAGATCGATGGCGTTGAGATGCGTGCGAAAGTTGCTGTAAACGATGCACTTTTTCGGCGGTGGTGCCGTCGGGTTGTGATCCCTCGGCTTGATGGGCGCCTGGGCGACGATTCGGTTCCTCCGGCGGCCGTTCATCGTCTCATGTTGCGGTATCGCGAGCGTGATTTCCCCGTTCCAACCGGGCGTCTGTTCAGAAACACCGGCGGCTTCGCGAGCGAAGAATGCGTCTCGCTCGTTTTGCACGCTAACGAGCTCTTCATCCGCTGCCGCGCCAATCTTTCTCAACACCTCAAGTAGGTGATCAACCTTGGAACTTTCGCCTTGCTTGACGAGAGCGTTCCCCTCGGTTACCTTCCACGCGTGCTGAATGTAAGAAGGTTGGAGCTCGATCAAATCCTGCGGCACTTCCTGCGCCGGACACGGATTGTCTGCGCGCTTTGTCGCGGCTTGCATTTTGTAACTCAAGCCGCACACCGGACATCCTCGCGGCGATGGAGAGACTCCCGGAGGTAATTCGCGTCGCGGCTCACCTTCGTGCGTGTCTTTACTCTCTTCCAACTTTTCACCCTTGCGTCGTCCCTTCAATACACACGCGCAACACAAGAGGTGCGCACAAGGAGTCACGAGCGGGAGCACTGCTTCGTGAAGACACAAATCGCACGTACCCTTGCATTGCATCAACATCGGAGAAACGCGACGGACGCGCGACTTGCGCTCCTCTTCCCCAAAACCTCGCTCTCTCAACATTGTGTGAAGGTCTCGAATAGTCTCGTCGAACTCGTCCGCGTCGAACGTGGTTGGCATTTTGCCGACGACGCACGCCGCTTCTCGAAGATTGTTGACGGCGGCGGTCGCCTCTCGAACATTTTTGCTATTCATGAGCGACTCGTCGTGGTTAGGGTCTCCCCAATCCGCCAATAGCAGAGAACGCTTCACGTGACTCACCAAGTCGTTGTAAGACTCGGCGTGCACATCGCTAAAGCCGAGCAAGGTCGTCGTGCGCTTCAACGGCGGGAGCGAAATGTGAGACTTGCATGTGCGCACCATGCAGCGCTTCAAAACGTCCCCGAGCCGAACCACAGCCTCCGCCTGCGCCGTGCGATTACGCCCTTCGAGTGGACGCTGTACTGCAGTGGTCCAAAGTATCGCGCTCGTCCCATATGGGGGTTGGCGTAAGAATCCAAGTAATGGTTGTAAATGCGCCGTGCCCGCTCCCTTCAGAGTGGTCGGCGTCGGGGTGCCCGTCATGAGCCATCTCGAGTGCGCCTTGAGGGCGCAAGCCACCGAGAGCTTGGCGGTCAGCGATAACGACGCACCGAGTTGGTGCCCTTCGTCCAAAATAACGCGCTGCCACATGACACGCAAAATGGGCGTGTCCATCTTTGAAAACTCGGTGGAGAGCCTGTTGATGGGCATGATGACGACGTCGAAATTATTCGCCAATTCCTTCGACTCGACGTCGGACAAGTCGTGCAAGTACGTCGGTCTAATCTTTTTGCTATTCTCTAGAAGTTCCAGTTCCGATTCGTCACCGTCAGGCTTTGGCGCGCGATCGAGCACGGCGACTCTGGGAAGACAACGCAACGCTTCGCCCGTGCAAAATGAAATTTGCTGCAACCAATGCTCGATGAGCACGCTCGGAATGATGATGAGCGTCGCGCTTGACAGCCACACACGAGTTGGCTCGCTATCGGTCGTACGATTGTCGACGACTCGAATTGCGTCGTGTAACGCCTGCCTATCTAGAATAAGATCCTCCGCCGCCTGTCCTGGCGGGCCGTATGGAGCGGCGTTTTCCACCTTGCCCATGCCGGAATACTTGACTAAACCTAAAGCCTCAAAGAGAGGTGGTTGATCTGAGTTGCGACGAAACGGGGGCATCGATAGCGGCATCGCGTGAGATACCTCGATGGTGTTCTCTAAAATGTAGTCGACGACGTCGCACGTCGCCGCCCGGCCAATGTACATCACGCAGTTGCGCAATACCATTTCGAAATGCGACGTGTTGCGAGCTAATCTCGCTGAATCTTCTCTCAATCCACTACGTGCGATGAAACCTATCGGGGCTGCGTTCGATGGACACTCCAAACGCGCCCGCCAGTCGGGATTCTCCACCGTCGCGGCGGCGAGCGCTTCATACGCTTGCTTTTCTTCTAATTTGGACCGCTTCGACGCGCTGTTCGCTATGCCATACAAGCCATTCTTACATACCGCCGCGAAGTAACCGACGGGAGTGTTACCGGCCGAGCGCTTGCTGCGACGCAAGCCTGATGAACCACCTCTAGACGAGCTCCCGGGCGCGACGCTTCCATTCGGTACGACGGCTTTAGAAGGCGTTGTCGCGGACGAGTCTGACTGCAATGTCGGCACTACTGACGCGTACCCCATCTCACCGCTCGAGTTTGTCTCTTCGTAACACCAATAATCCCCCATCTTGCGAGCGGTGTGCCCGAGCGGGGGTGATGGCCGCCAACCGCGCCGAGCGAGCACGAGCGCCAAAGCAGTGACGGTCTTCCCCAATCCTGGCTCATCGCACAACATTCCACCCTGCGAATCCTGATACACCTCTGGGTGCGTGTCGCTCAGCTCCCCCTTGAGCGTGTTAAACCACAGCGTGTGGCCCTCTTCACAATCTATGCGCTTCCACAGCGGGTCCGGAACCGGAGCGAGCGTCGCGCGTTCTCTCCTGCGCATCCAACCCAACGCAGCGCGTTGGTGCGGATGTAGCGTCAACGCGAGTTCCGGCGACGTCTCATCCACGCGCGAACGGAACCCTCGACAAGTCGCCGCAAGCGTGCACGCGCACTTGACGTCGAGAAATCCCAAAATGCGCACGACAATATCCTCTGGAAGATCCCCAGCGCAGAGATATCCCGGTGTCGCCGGCTTTATTGGTTCGTGACGTCTTCGCATCTCCGGTCGTAATTCATCCAAAGCCGCGCTCAGCGTTGCCTTGCGATCACCGACGTGCACCTTGCACCCGAGAACGCCGCAAAAACCCGCCTCGGCATCCATCCAAGACCCTGTTTCGGAGTCTTCATCCGCCCAACGTTTTCGCGACGAAAGATGAGAAAGCACCGCAACGCGTTCCGCCTTTGATATCCCACCCGGAATCTTCCCAGACGTCCCCGGCACGCACGCCTCAAATAAACACACCAACGATACCCTCTCCTCTTTGCCCTCTTCGGCCGCATCTTCCGACCTCGCGCCTCCTTCGCCTTTGTCACGTCTCGTCGCGAGCACCTCCACTCGACCAAACTCCCGACCGAACGCCGCGACACCGCTCGCGAACCGCCCTCGTGCCGTCGCGACGAACGTCACCACATCGCCATTCGTCGCCTCTGCGACGCAATCGAAGCATCGCGTCGTCGCGACGCCACCGTTCGCGTCATCCAAGCGTCGCACCGACTCGTGCGCGCTTCTTCGTTTCTCAACGAGCCGAAGCGTCGCACCGACGTCGATCGACGCGACGCACGCATCCGTCGACGCGAGTTCGAACGCCGCGCATCCGAGCGTCGACGTCCCGGCGTCTCCTCGCGCCATGCGACCGACTGTCCGGCCCGAACGACGACGGACAGTCTGTGTCGCGCAGAGCGAGGTGAAAAACCGTTTTCACTCGAAAGCGCTCGATCGTCGTCATTCGTCACACGTGCGCGGGCGCGGGTCGGCGCCCACCGACGCGCGATTCGACGAACCGAAACAACGTTCTCGATGGCGGCGACTCGACGATCGAGCGTGAAAACGACGCGCGATGACGGCGCCGGCGGCGCGAGCAATGTCGGGAAACCACCGAGTGGTCGAACGACGAAACGCACGCCGACGGGGGCGCCTGCGACGTCCATCGCGCCCGCGGGCGTCGAACTTCGACCAAAGTTGACATCCGTGCGCGTGTCGTCGGAGGATTTGGTGCACTATGTGAATAATTTCGGGCGACACGACGCGTACGCCGGTGGCGAACAGGTGCGCGCGCGCGCGAGTCAGAGTCAACGCGGGTTCGCATCGACTTTTCTAGACGGACAGAAGACTGACCCATCCATCGCATTTCGTTCGGAACGCGCCGTCGCCCGCGCGTTTCGTTCGTCTTCTTTTCAAATTATCTCGCAGATCCGACCGCTGATGCGTGGATGGGTACACTTTACATCCATACTCGTCGCGCTGACTGGACGCGCGCTCGGCTACCACGAATCGCTCCCCGAACGCGCGACGCTCTTCATTCAGTGTACGCTTCTCACCTACTTGTTCTCCGTCACCCTACACATGGTTCCGTGGAAAACCGCGCTCGGGTACGACGTCTCGCTCGCCCTCGATTTCATAGGCATATCCTGGGGGTTCACCTCGCACAGTATTCTCTGGACGGGTGGCGTGCACGGGGTCTCGCAAATCGGCGCCGTGGCAACGTTTGCCTGCATGTGTCTCATGCAAATTGCCGCGTTCACCTCTAAAGAAAAGCGCGTGCTACATTTTATGCGTCGTCGGAGGTTGACTTTGATATTATTAAACATTATTTTCCTCGCCGTGGTGGAAACGAGGGCGATTCGCGACGTGCGTTGGATGCTCGCGATTCAGTTTTTATCCAAAATCGTATCGCCGGCGTACTTTATGCTTTGCACCCGATTCGATGCGAAACGGAAGAGTAGGTTTGAGATTCAGGGCGTGTGGGGTCCGCACGAGACTTGGCACGTGCTCATTCTCATCGTGCATCTCATGCAGTTGTACGTCGTCGTGCAACAGGAGAATGGGTTGATGTAAACGGGAAGGAGAAAGGTTGTTGGTTTTGTAACAGACTTGGCGTTAGCGAGATTGATTGGTTGATTGTTCCTCACTCGTTCCCACGCGACGACGAATTCAGACTAAACAAGCGAACGAACGAACGAATACACGTACCATCATGAGCGACGTTCGTGAGATGTACGAGACGCACCGCGCGCAGAGAGAGACGGCGAGACGCGAGGCGGGTACGTTTTGACTGACTGAGTTTTTGCGATCGAATTTCGATTTTGTTTCGTTTCGTGAACGACGACTGACGATGGACAACGCACGCGCGCGCACATAGATGCGGTGCGACGGGACGCGATCGTGGCGGTGTCGTCGCTGACGGAATCGTTGACGGGAACGGTGAACGCGGGCGTGCAAGAGGTGTTTGAAAACCAAAAGCAAGTGGAGGATGCGGCGCGCGAGTTGAGCGAGACGTCGGTGGCGTTTAAGAATCGAGCGCGGGCGTGGGCGAACGCGTTGGAGGAATTTGATGATGAGTTGAAGAATATCGGGGATTTTGAGAATTGGGTCAAGGCGATGGAACACGATTTGTCGACGCTGGCAGCGGCTTTGGAGGAAAAAGTTACGGCGGGAGCGGCCAAGGCAAAGAGCTAATTGAAAAGTCTTAGAGTGTAATCTAATGTACGTATTAGGAAGGGGTTTCGATTCGTGTGACAACGACGATGAGTTCATTCTAACGCGCGCTAAGTGGTCGTCGCTTCAATGTACACGCGTTTCTTTTCAATCCGAAGAGCGCATTTCGACGTCTTTGGAGATTTCTCTAGCGTCGTCTGCTTCATTTAGGCAATCGAAGAGCGCGCTCTTGATAGCTTGCGTCGTGAAACCTTTCGTCTGTTCCATCGCTATGGCGATCGCATCTCTCGTCAAGGCTTCCAATGGAGAGTCATCGCTCCCGCCGCTTCTTTTCATTGCCTTTTCGGCGTTTACAATCTTCCCCTCCATGTCGGCAATCTGTCCGGCGAGCGTGTGCTTGTTGTTTCGAAGCGGTGACGCGCTGAGCGTGTTCACCCAGTACTGCTTCTTCAACAAATCCAAGTTTCGCGCGTCGAGCGAGCTCTTGAAAAAGCTCACGCTCAACGAGTAGTACTTGTTTGTGTGCACGCCGAAATCCTCAATTTTATTCAACGGTATGCGCTGATGCTTCGACGTCGACGTTTCCTCGGGCGGCGTGTACCCCTCCGGAAACGTCCTAAACGCCCCAATCTCCACCTTACCGGTCGCTGCGGTCCGCGTCGGATCTATAACGATTGCCAAGAATGGTTCCGCGTACCTCTGATTCAACATTTGCGTATTCACGTCTATGCCCGACATCCAGCACCCGTACCCAGGATGCGAGTGATACCACCCCACAACATTCTCGTGCCGTCCAACCTCCTTGCACGTCTGCGCGTAATCTACCATGTACTCGTACGCCTCTGCCTGCGCGTTCACTCGCGTCTCCGTGCCTTCAACGGGTAATTCAAACACGTCCGTGACGACAAACATGTCCTCGCGAACGTAGCCCTGCAACATGCCCATGACTTCGATTTCCCCACCGCGTCGACAGTGTGCGTTCATCTTCATCAACGCCAGCGCCGATACTTTCACCCTGTGCGTACATACGATTCGATCCGATCCGTCAGTCATTCGTCTCGCCGCGCGACGCGTATCGTATCGAGTCGTTTCGCGTCGAGTGAGAATTCGTGTAACGAACCTCTTAAAGTGTTGCGGATTGCGCATCCACGGTTTATCTTCCGCGATGGCGCGCGCGCGCGCGGCGTCGTAGACGTAGAGATCATCCTCTGCGGTCGACGTCTGCGGTCGTGGGGTCGTCTCGTCGACGTCCATCGCGTGCGTCAGGAAGTGTGGACAGTTTCCCGTGAAGAGCTTTTACTTACGGTACGTTTTTGTTACAACAAGTTTGGAGTTAGAATTGACGTCCCGGCGTCGCGCGACGCCGGAAAGAGTGATTGTTTATTTCGAGTATCGTTTTGTTTTTGACTCGTGCAAAAGTTGAACCTGTCCGTTCACGAACGGGCGGGTTCGCCAAAAAAATGTATCCGCGTTTGTTATAGTTGTGCTTCCGTCTGTGGCCTTTGTCGCCTTGTTTATTTACCATCCCCGTCTTAATTCTCAGGAACTTCGTCGAGGCGGAACTCGGAACCAAAACTCCTGGCAAGATCGGCCCCGGAACCCCGGTTGTGATCGTCTGGCCATCCGTATTGCTCGAGAAGACGAAGGGTGACTCCGTTGGTCCATCCAAAGCCGCGTTGCGGCACGTACTCGCCACCCTTGCCGACGCCTTCGCTCTCCAAGCGGACGTCGTACTTTTCGTGCATGAAACCCGTCGCTTGCCAAACTTGATGCGCCGTTCTGATCCACGAGTGGGCGAGCTCTTTGGCGTACTCCTCCTCTTCCGGGGCGTAGATTTGTATAGCCTCGATAATCATGTGCGTGCCCGGAGCCCAAGCGTTTGGGAAATCCCACTGCTGTCCGCTCTCCACGAGAGACGTCGCGATGCCCTTCTCGGTGACGAGCCCGGAGTTTCGGAGCGATTCCACGACTGCGTACGCCTGCTCGCTGTCTCTCTCGATCGCGCCGCACCACATGGGGACGTAATCACTCGTGAAAGGAGACTGAGACGCGGTAACGAGCTCGCCAATGTCTCGCACGACGCCTCGCGGATCTTCGCCGGTGATATACTCGAACGCTCTGTCGCGCCAACGGCTCGTGTCTCCGTCCCACAACACGGCTGCAATGGATCTCTTACGTGCCGCGCTCGCGGTGGAAAACTTTTCGTTGAGATGACTGAGATAGACGCGCTCGGCAAAGAGTTCCTCCGAGTCGCCGAGCGACGCCAGCGCCTCGCGAGCTAATGCGGCGATATCCGTCTCGACGCGAAGCATAAACCCGTTGAGATCCGCCGGGATAATGTTGCAGGTGCGAATCGTCTCCAGCCCACCACCGTCCAAAAACCATCGCGAGCTGAAATCGAACCCGCTCTCGGCACCGCTCGCGAGATGACGGTAAATTTTACGCTTCATCTCCAATTTGGTGACGGCGTCCTCCACGTGTCTCGTCGCTCGCCGCGCCACTTCGACATCCTCGCGATAGCTTTCCGGTCTCGGTCGAGTCGTGTTGGCAAAGTACCTCGACAGCTCGTACGTTTCTCCGTTCTCCGGGTCCTTGACCGTCACCGTGCGCTCGCTTCGGGTGAGATAGGCGTACTCCTCCACGAGCAACGGCAACGCCTGTCTCAACCACGTCACATCCTTGGTCGCTTCGTACACAGTCGTCACGCACGAGCTCAGCAGCGGCGGCTGGGAGCGGTTCAAATAGTACACTCGCGCACCGTTGGGAACGAACCCGTACGTGGTGACGAGATAGAGCAAATTATTCGTGACTCCCAGCGCGGTGCCCACCATTTCGCTCGTGAGCAACCCGAGGACAATCCAATACGTGTCCCAATAATAAGTCTCTCTGAACCGTTCTCCCGGAACGACGGCTGGATACGGCAGACGAATCCGACTCGACGTTGTTCTCGCCACCTCTTCGGCCCCCGCCGCCTCGGCCGCTTCTTCCTCGGCGTAATCATCGGCGTCCAACCTCGCCAACACCTTCCACAGCTCGTGCACGTGCGACGCGAATGCCCGACACGCCTCATTCCTCGCCCCTCGCGCGATCGCCGGATCACTCTTCCAATCCTTCAACTCGGTCGCCCTCGATCGCTCCCTCGGCCCGCTCTCAAAGTGCTCGTTCAAAAACTCCCTCGCCGCCACCGAACACTCCCTCGCCCTCGACTCGCGCAACGCCTCAATCACCCTCCCCGGCGGGCTCCTCGCCCGGGTATCCACGAAATCCTTTGAATCCCTATCCCGCCAAATCTCCGCTCGTTGCACCGCCGCCAATATCGCCGCCGTGAAAAACTGTTGATACGGCGCCGGCGTCGTCGTCTCCTCCTCCGCGTCGTCCTCGGACAAAAAGCGCGACTCGCTCACTCTTCTTTGCCCGTCCCCCGCGAAGCCTTCGCCATCCGTCGACCGCGACCTCGGCATCGACGCCGTCGCCTCCGCGTTCTCCCGGGTATCCATCCGTCCCCGCGTCGTCATCGTTCGTCGCAGTCTCGACGCCGCGCGCACCGTCTCCCGGTGGTCCACCCGCGGCTTCTCTTCCTCGCTGCTTTTTTGCTCCTTTTTCTGTTGCGGTCGACACTCACCGCTCTGTCGTCTATGTCGACGCGCGGCGCGCACGACGACGACGACGCCTCGACGCGTCGTCGTCGCCGTTCCCCCGGGTGGTGTTCCTCCGCGCGTCGTCGTGCTCTTCGTGCGTCGCGCGCGTCGTCCGGGCGGCTCCGCGCGGGGGAATGAGGGGGACAATTGTGACGCTGGCGGGTTTTAACCGTTTTTTTTGTTTTCACTGGTGGTGCATTTACGAGCGTTTCTCGTCCGATTGCGATCGGATCGACGCCGCTTCGGCGCTAGAGCGCCCCGCGGGATTCTTTGACGAAGGAGACGCATCGATCGACGAGGTACGCCTGGACGTTGGGGCCGAACGCGGTGGCGTAGGCGTCTCGCGAGGCGCACCGACCCATGTACCGAGCGACGTTTGGATACCGCGCGAAGGAAACGTCGCTAAAGAATTGCGGAACGTATAAGAGATATGAGGCGACGGCGACGTCGGCGACGCTGAATGTGTCGTCGACGAGGTAGTCGGACGTTGCGAGAATGTCGTCGAGGACGCGAAGACGTTTGTTTTCTCTTCGGGCGCCCGTGTCGACGACGCCTCCGCGCTCGTTTTCGAGAAATAGCACCGGGTCGAGCGTCGCGTTCGCCCAGACGATCCAGGCGTTGTGCGCCGCGCGACGTTCGGGCGTCGCGTACGCCTCACCGCCGTACTTATCCGCCAAGTACCCGAGGACGGCTCCGGATTCGAAGATTGCGACGTCGCCGTCGTCGTCTCGCAGCGCCGGCACCTGCTTAAACGGGTGCGGATTCGACGCGTCCGACGGCGCCGCGTTCGCCACCTCGAGCCCGATTTCCGCGCAAAACCAATTCACGAGCGGCGAGCGCGAGCCTTGCGATCCGTAAATCGTCACCGCGTTCGTTACGACGCCGTCGCCGCGGCGCTCACGCAAACGAAGCTGATGCCGTTGGTGCTTCCACGCGACTCGAGAACCACGTGCCGCCGCCGCCGCCGCCGCCGACGACGACGACGACGCGGGACCGCACCCATTCCTACGCGTCGCGACCGCCGCCGCGATCGTCGACGCAGACGCGAACGCGCTCATCCTCTCCGGACGAACGGACGACGAGTGGCGCGTCAATCGCGAGTCAATCGCGCGTGCAAAAAGTGCACGCGTCGTGACGTCATCTCTTCACTCACGAGCGCGCGTCGGAACGACCGACGGAGACGCGACCGGTTTTCGATACGCGCGCCCGGATACCGACGAACGAATGTCATCGTTCGCGCCCCTCGCGTGTCGAGCGTCCTCGGCGGTGCGCGGTGCGCACCACGTCGCGTCGTCGTCATCGACTTCGGCGGATAAGAAGCGAACGCTCAGTCGCGGTGGCGTTCGAGTGCGCGCGAAGAAGGGCGGGGCGTTTTTGAAAGAGTTCGGCCCGGAACCGACGCCGGAGGAAAAAGCCAAGCAGGCGCAAAAAGAAGAGGACGCCACCGGTGGGTTCCCACCGCTCGTCAAGTCGGACACCGATCCGTTTTCGGTGAACCTGATGGTTAAAAAAGTGGGTCCGTTGAACATGGTTTGGAACGGCGTCGGCACGCTTCAAACCCCGGACGCGGGGGATAAATCCGCGAGCGTAAACCTCGCGCGGGTGTGCCTCGCCCAACGCGCCGAGTTGCTCATCGAAAACTTTGAGCGGTTGTATCCAAAGCTTAAGAATGAACGCGTGGAGTGGGCGTTGCAGCCGTTTGACGACGCGTACGGCGACGCGTTCGATCCGTTCATGTCCCTTCCGGAGGATCAACAAGAGGAGCTCGTGCCGGGGAATTTGCAGTTTTTAAAGAAACCGCGCAAGGTGGCGCCGGGGCAGTAAATACCGCGGGATTTCGCGCGTTATCAATCGCATCAACATCGTCCTCGATCCTTCGCGCGCCTTGTAATAGACTCTCTCTCAGCGAAACAGACTCGTTCATTCCACACACGTCGGCGCGGTGGAACCGTCGCGCACGAACCCACCGTCCGAACGAAACGCACGGAAACAATGTTCGCATCGTCGTCGTCGTCGCGCGTCGTCCTCGTCCACGCCCGCGCTCGTCGGGGTCGTCCGACGACGGGCGCGCGCACCAAAAAGGTGGCGGCGGCGCTTTTTCGACACCCTCTCGCCCGCGCGCTCGAAACCGCCGCGACCGGTTCCGCGGACGACCCCGTCGCGGAAACCGCGCCCGGGGAAGACGCGCGCGAGCCCGAGGACGCGTGGACGACGGCGAGACGCGCGGAACTCTCGGCGCTGACGGTGGAGAAGGGGCTGAAACCGCTGTGTAGAGGGTACGGTTTAAAACTCGGTGGGAGCAAAGGGGCTCTGTTGGAACGCGTGTTGGCGCACGAAGTGGCGAACAAGGCGGACATGGCGCCGATGGAGGCGGTGGTGGAGCGCGCGTCGGCGTGGAGGTCGACCCGGATCGTGGCCGTGGACGGAGAGGCGAACGCGGCGGTGGAGAGACGGGCGAAAGCGCAGAGTGAAAGACGGGCGAGCGCCGGCGGCTGGGGTAGAGGCGAGGACGAGGAGGACGAGGAAGGCGATGATAGATACGACGACGCGTGGGGTGCGGAGTGGAATCGAACGGATGATGTCGAAGGATCGATGGCGTATCTTCAGGATATCGAGGCGAGGTACCCAGAACTCGTGCGTGCGGATGCCAAGGTGAGTAAAGATGATTTGGCGAGACGCATCGCAATCGTCGACGGCTTGCGGTCGTTGGCCAAGGAGAAGAAGGGATACGAGGCGGATACTGGGTTGCACCTCGAGGCGATCGCGAGAGCGATCGAACGGGGGTATCGTGACATGCGTGGGAGCGCGTTGAATATTTTGCAAAAGGAGTCGAAGCGGCGGATTGATGTCAGCGTGGATATCGACGTGGCGCGCGGCCGATTCGCCGTGTTGGCGCAAGTCGTCGGGCGCGCGGGGACGGTTGAGCGCGAGTACGACGATACCAAGTTTTTCACGTTTAACATTAGGCGTCAAAATAGAATGCGAACGCTCATTCGGTACTTGTCCGAGGAGATTAAGCAGGGTGTCGCCAGAAAGGCTACGGAGGATTTCGTGGAGAAGATTGGCACGGTTTGCGACGGCAGGTTGCGGTTCCGCTCTGAAACGGGCGCTTGGATGGTGGATATTGACGGCGGCGCCGCGGGCGTCATTCCAGAGAACGAACAGCTTCAGTTGGTGAATGACCAGCCGCTCAAGCAAGGCGATACGGTGACAGCCTACGTGCTCGACGTTGAAAACAACTTGTACACGGGTCGCGAGCGCACCCCCGTGGTGCTCTCCATGACGATTCCCGATCTCGTCGTCGGCATCGTCAAGAGCGTCGTCCCAGAAGTTGCGAGGGGAGACATTGAAATCAAGGCTATTGCCCGCGTCCCCGGTCGTACGACGAAAGTGGCGGTGCAGGTGGCGCCGGGATCGAGCTGTTGGGACGCCATTGAGACATGCGTGGGTCAGGATATGGAGCGACTTCGCGTCATTCGTGAGCGCGCCGGCGGCGAGGTTGTGCACTTTATCAACTGGAGCGATGACCCCGCGGAGGTCATCAAGGCTGCATTGTACCCAGCGGACGTCAAACGCGTCGAGCAAAGCTTCCCAGAAGGTTCAGCCAAGCCAAAGCTCACCGCTTTCGTCACTCCGTACGACATTCGACGCGCCATCGGCGCCGGGGGCGCCAACGTCAAGTTGGCAGCGGCGCTCACGGATTCATTCGTGCTCATCGAGACGCTCGAGGGCGAGAGTCTGGGTGGATTTAACGATGACCTGGACGATCGCTTCGATAACGGCGCGTTCTGGGGCGGCGACGATCGCGATTTCGACGACGTAGACGATTTCGACAGTCAAGACGCGCGGGATTTCACCGACATTCTCAGCGAGGGCAAGTACGGCGAAAAGAAGCAAGGCATCGAACTCGACGAGCTGGGATGGCCGGAACTTCCAGATTTGGACGACTTGACCGGCGCATCGTCCAAACCGCCGACGAAAGAGTTGAAATCGCTGAGCGAGGCGCTCGGCGAGCCATCTGTGGAGGACATTGAAGCCGAAGCCGTCGCTTGGGAGGTCGGACCGGGACGTCCGGGTATCGTCACTTTTGGCGATAATGGTCAAGATGGCATTGTCGGCGAGACTTCCTTCTTCGGTCGAGTGCGAGCGGACGACGACGACCCTTACGCGGATGACGAGTTGATATTTGACTAGCTCTCTCTCTCTCTCTGCCTCGCGCGCGATGTGTAATAAATTCCTTGGAGCAAAATTCCTCGCTTGAACGACGACATTCTCCCCCTCGCATCGACATGGTCGACGGCGATAAACACGAAAACGACGACGGCAATGATGACGCCACCGTCGTGGTGTACCTCTTCCTCGCGCGGTGCGTCACTTCGCTCGCACTCGCGTCGTATCCAAGCGATTACTCGAGACATTGCATGGACGTCACCGGTAACATTTGTTCGTCTCCACCGACCATGCGACTCCGTCTCTTTAGTACCGTCGTCGTGAGCAGAGCGAAAGACATCATGGATCGCGTCGATGAAGCGGCGACGGCGTACGCGTGGCGGGGATGCGTTGAGATTGTCGTGCCGGCGGCGGGCGAGACGTCTGTGAAATTTGTCAAGTCGTTTCGGGGAGCAACTCATGGAAACGACGACGACGACGCGTGGACGCACGAGCTCGTGACGAGGGACGCAAACGGAACGGAAATGGTGGTACATTGCGTGTACGCCGCGCTAGGCGTCGTGTCCGCGTCGTGTTTGATGCGTCAGTTTGAATGTGCGTCGCGCGCGTGGAGTTCGATGATTTGGCCGATGCGCGTCGGCGAAGCGTCGATTTTCCTCGATGGCGCGCGCGTCTCGTTGTTCGGCGACGCAGAGAGTCGGGTGCGGACTCGGGCGTTATCGAGCATGTGTGTGGTGTCGTCGATGAGGAGATCTTGCGCGGGGATCGGTGATTGGTGCGCCGTGTGTACGTTGACGTTGGAGCCAAAGAGTCAAAGCTCCGAGGAATCCGATGATGACGGATGGGCGCAGGCGTGTGTCAATGGATCGGTTTTGCCTTGGATGGAGCAATTCTTTCTTTTTGAGCGGCTTCTCAACTTTGGCGCGCTCGTAAAGGATCGATTCGCTCTTGAAGATGTATTGCCGGGCATCATGGAGCCGAATGTGGAGCACGTACTTCGATTTACGAATCGCGTTGACGGATGCATCGAAAGCGTGATGCGCCTGAAAAGTCTGACGATTCATTATATGGTCGCCCCAGGGTTGAAAACTCGTCTGAAAGACGGCGCTCCAATCAGAATGCCGCTCGCGGAGTGCGATTCAAAGACGTCGACGCGAGTGAATCCCGTGCCGTCGAACGTTTTGAGTGCGCTCTTCGCCGCTTGCGTGCAGGACGCGCTGCAAATTCTCAAAAGAAGAATGGTACCGACGCTTGGAACACCTCAGGAGCGTCGAACGTTCGAACGCACGCGTGAAATCGGTCGTAAAGTGCTCGCGATCCTATTAATGGATGGCGCGCTCTCGTCAGCAGAGGCGAGCGCGTTCGTCGAGGAGCGCGATGCGAGAGATCCCGAGTGGAGAGTAAAGCTGTTACAAAAGCTATCTAGAATATCCGCACTTCGAGAGAACGACCAAGACGGTGGAGTCGAAGAATTACCCTTCAATCTATAATTGATACACGGCACAAACCACGCAATGCACACTAATGCGACGACGACGCGTCACTACGACGTGGCGTTTGGCCCTGGAAACAACACCTCCTCCGCGAACCTCTTCGCCCATTCCTCGCCGTACCAATTCGCAAACATCGGAATTGCTGGATCGTGTTCCAGCTGCCACGCATCGTGCGCGTCCTGCCCCGCCCTCGCCGATTCTTCCGTGAGAACGCATCGTCGAACGTCTTCCAAAGCCAATCCAAATTTACACGCTCCGTGCATCGCCTCGGCTTCCCGCTCCGCCTCATCCAACCGGTCAAGCCACACGCCCAAGTACGCCCGAACCACCTCGAGCGATATCTCCATAATATCTTCGTCTGGGCACGTCGGTCGAGCGAAGAACATTCCCTGAGAGAAGAACTTTGCATCCTCGTAAAATTTCTTCGACGGTTTCGTCGCTCCAAGCGTGGCATCTGCGCCCTTCAGAGCTCCACCTCGCGCGAAGAGCGCCTCGAGTTTTGGCACGTACGCCTCGGCATACCCGGCATCTCGACACATGGGCTGCAAGTCCACCCCAATCAAAACCTTACGCGCCGCGCCTTTTCCTAGGCTGATTAAATCCACGCCCAACACGGGCGCATCTGGCGAGCTCGGCGCCGGATACGCCGCGCAATTAAAAATCTGCGCCGCATCGCCTCCGTCCACGTACGTCGCGCGAACCCGTCGCAGTCTAAACGATTTCCAAACCTCCGTTGTCGTCGTCACCCCCAACCGCGCGTTTACGCGCGTTTTAAACGCGTCATCCAACGACGTCGCGTCGTCCTCTCGCCTCGGGCCGCACGTGCGTTCGAGCGTTTCAGTCACCAACGCCGCGTGTCGCCGAAACGTCAACAAAGACGGCGGTGACGGCGGCGACAACGACGACGACGAACACGATGTCGATGTCGATGATTCATTCGATCGCTCGGACGACGTCGACGCCACCCTCGACGCGTCTGCTTTCATCCACCTGTTTCTGTTGAAAAGCAGTGGATTTGTCCTTCGTTTCGACGCCGTCGCGCCGTCGAACGGCGTCGGCAATCCACGCGCACGCGCACGCGTCATCGTCGTCGTCGTCATCGACAGCGTCATCCCGATCGCGTCGGGATACCGTCGGTATCGAATCGTTCGCGCGCGATGCAGTGGCGACAAGAGGGCGGTTGGAAAATCCTCGCGTCACACCTCGTCCCGTCGGACCACCGCCCGCGCGCGTTCAAACACGCACACGCACACGACGACGTCCGTCATGCACGTCTTCGCCGCGTCCGTCTCTCGCGTCGCCCCGACGCGCGTCTGCGGGACGCGAACGCGTCGCCAAACCGTGAGCGCACGCTTACGTCAGCATTCGACATCCGCGCGCGCTCGCGCCGATACCGAAACCGATTCCGATTCCGCCGCGCCGATCACGCGTCGCGATGCCGTCGCGCGCACCGCGACCGCCTTCGCCGCCTTCGCCGCCGCGGCGCTCTCGACGACGTCGAACGTCGACGCGGCGTTCGCAAAGGACCTCAAAGAGATGGAGGCTGAAAAAGCTGCGAGAAAAGCCGCGCTTCGCGCCGCCGCGGAAGCCTCCGCCAAGTCTGGACGCGGCGAGGCTGCGTTCGATGACGCCGCGTACGGCGTGAGCGAAGACGCGAGAACGCCGAACGCGCACTCGAGGCAAGAGGAGGGGCTCAAGGAGGCTTTGCGTAACAACGTGTAAATGAACTGAAACTGATTTTTGTCACAACACATCGCGCCGCCGTCGACGTCCTCAACGCGCGACGAATGTCGATAAAATAGCGCGCGCGTCGTGGTTCTAGTCTTTTACGATGAAACGAACGATCGAAGGGACGATTAAACGCGTTGGACGCGCGCGGGCGTTCGCGTCAACATCGTCAACGACCGCTCGAGTGGAACAAGTCGAACTCGCGCTCGCGCGTTCGAAAACGCAGATTCAAGTCACGCGGTCGCAGATCGACGCCGCGCTCGCGCTGCTGTTGGATGAGCAGTGTACGCTGCCGTTCGTGGCGAGGTACCGGAAGGAACGGACGAACGGACTCGATGAGAATGAGCTGCGGGAGATTGAACGGGCGGCCAAGGCGTGCGAAGCGTTGGAAGCGAAACGCGAGTCCGCGCTCGATGCGTTGAAAAGAGCGGATCCGCCACCGTCGCGCGAGGACTTTGAGCGTGTATCGAAAAAGTTGCGGGAGGCGACGACGGTGGAGGCGATAGAGGACTTGATTGGGCCGTATAGGACAAAGACGAGCTCGCGGGCGGACAAAGCGAGAGCGCTCGGATGCGACGGGTTGGCTCGGGAGATTTTAACCGATGGTCCTGGGGGTGTGGAGGCATTGGCGCGTAAATACGTGAATGCGAAGCGAGGTGGAGAGGTTAAGAATGTGGACGAGGCGTTGAACTACGCGCGGGATGTGTTGGCGGACCAAGCGGCGAACGAACCGACGGCGAGAGAGGCGGCGAGACGAACGATTTGGACGAGCGGTCGTTTGTCGTGCGCGCTGACGGCGAACGGGAAAGCGGCGGCGGAGGGTAAGAGCGACGACAAACGAGCGAAGAAGATAGCGGATGCCGTGCGTGATTATTATGATTTTAACGCGCCGTTGCGTCGGGTGAAGCCACACCAGACGCTGGCGATTTTTCGGGCGGAATCGGCCAAGGTGCTTCGGGTGAAGATTGACTTTGATTCCAAATGGGCGGCGTCGGCGGCGATGAAAGCCATGGTTGGGTCTCGTCGTTTGGGCGGAGGACGGTACAACGTCATCAGCGAAGCCGTGGAGGACGGGATGAAGCGCTTGCTCGCGCCGTCCATCGAACGCGAGGCAAAGAGTAAACTCAAAGTGGAAGCGATGGAACGCGCCATTGCCGACTTTGGTGCCAACTTGCGCGCGCTGCTCTTACAACCGCCGCTCACGCCGGCGGCTGTCGTACTTGGGGTAGATCCAGCGTATCGAACTGGCTGCAAACTCGCGGTGGTGGACCCGACGGGTACTTTGCTTGAAACGGGCGTCGTGTATTTGCCGCAACTCGAGTCGAAGTCATCGACAAAGGCATCGGCGAGCGGTGACGCCGCCGACAACCTCAGACAACTGGTGAAAAAGTGGGGCGTGAGCGCCATCGCAATAGGCGACGGTACGGCGAGCCGAGAGACGGAGGCTTTCGTCGCGTCGTCCATGTCTGGAGTCTCCGGCGTGGGCTGGCGGGTGGTTTCCGAAGCCGGCGCCTCTGTGTACAGCGCGTCCGAGCTCGCGGCGAAAGAGCTGCCGAGCATCGACGTCTCGCTGCGCGGTGCCGTTTCTATCGCGCGCAGACTCCAAGACCCTATGGCTGAGTTGGTGAAGATTTCTCCCGAAAACATTGGCATTGGTTTGTACCAACACGACGTCAAGGAGAAGGAATTGGCCGACGAGCTCACCAAGACTGTCGAATCGGCCGTCGCCGTCGTCGGCGCGAATCTCAACACCTCGTCGCAGTCTCTCCTTTCGCGAATCCCAGGTCTTGGTCCGGCGCTCGCGGCGAAGATTGTCCGTCACCGCGACGAGCACGGACAGTTTTCAGACCGCGCGGCGCTCAAAACGGTGTCTGGTGTCGGATCGAAGACGTACGAGCAAATCATCGGATTTCTTCGTGTGCCAAACGCCGCGGACGCGCTCGAACACACGTCGGTACATCCAGAGAGTTATGCAGTCGCCAGAAGATTGCTAAGCCTTCTCTCCGCCGACGCTGCTGAAGTCATCAATCTCGCCGACGCTGAATCGAGCAGAGTCGTTTCGTCGTCGTCGACGTCCATCCAAGCCTTGCAGAAACTCAAGCCAAAGCTTCGAGAGCTAGCCAGCGACGACTCGGCGCTCGCATCCTCCAGCGCACGTCTTGGATGCCACGCCCTCACCCTCAAACACATCGCCGACGAGCTCGCCGCTCCGGGAGACGACGCGCGCGCGCGCCGTTCCGACGCCCATCGCGACAACGTCCTCCGCACGCAAGCGCGCACCATCCAAGCCCTCAAACCCGGCGACACCATCCCCTCCGCCGTCGTCCGCAACGTCGTCCCATTCGGCGTCTTCCTCGACCTCGGCGTCGGTCGCGATGCCCTCTTACACGTCACCCACATGAAGAAAAGACTCGACGGATCTGACGCGAAGACTTTGGGCGGAAACCGAACCGTCGATCCGCACGACGCGTACTCCGTCGGCCAATCCGTCGACGTCGAAGTCCTCTCCGTCGACATCGATCGTCACCGCATCGCCGTCATCCCAGCGCGGAGGTAACAGTCGTCGTTCACCGATCACGGCGAGCGCGCGTGCATTCAGAGCGAGTTCTTTTAGCCATCCTCGACTTGTTGTATTCCTAATGACACAACCACCCGCGCGCAGCCGACGCGAAAACAAGATGAGATGATCTGGAGAGATTGTGATTGCCCAAACCGCACACCCCGACGCGCCACCAGCCATGCGACGCCGCGCACCGCCCCTCGTCGTCCTCGCGACGACGATCGCGACGCTACTGCTGCGCACCGTCGCCTCCGCGGCGGTGATCGGGATCGATTACGGCGGGGAGTACCTCAAAGTCTCCCTCGTCGCCCCGGGTCGAGTTCCGATTTCGATCGCGTTGAACGAAGTTTCGAAACGGAAAACCACCGCCGCGGTTTCGTTTTACGACGGCGAACGCGCGGTCGGGGAAGCGGCGAATGATTTACACCCGCGAGCGCCGGAATTGGTGGTGACGCGGGCGAGAGATGCGCTGGGGAACGACGGGAAGGCGACGGATGGGTTTTGGAGTGAAACGCGCGTCGGGAGTAAACTGGCGTACGAAACGACCGGGGATTCGACGCGAGATGGACACCCGGTGGTGATCAAGTTAAAAAAAGGAAACGAAGCGTATAAAGCGGAAGAAATGGTGGCGATGCTGCTCGAGTACGCGATGAAGATTGGAACGGATGCGGGCAAGGGGAAGATTCGCGACGCGGTGATCGCGACGCCGGCGTATTGGAGCCAAAGCCAAAGAAGAGCGTTGAGAGACGCGGCTGAGATTGCTGGGTTGAACGTTTTGGCGATGAAGAGCGATTTGTCGTGCGCGGCTTTGCAGTGGGGGATCGATAAGGAGTTTACAGAGCCAAAGTGGATGATTTTGGTGGATGTCGGACACACGAGCAGCGGCGCGGCGCTCGTGCGATACTCATCCTTTGCGGATAAAGCTGCCAAGAAGAAGCAATACGGACAGTTTGAAATCAAAGCTTTGAAGTGGGACGAGAGCGTGGGCGGCGATACGCTCGACATGCTCGTTATGGATCACTTTATGGCGGAGTTTAAGGAAAAGCACGGGACGGATTTGACAAAGATTCCGCGCGCCGTCGGAAAGATGCGCAAGCAAGTTCGGAAGACTAAAGAAATTTTGTCAGCCAACCGGGAAGCGCCCTTCAGCGTCGAGTCTCTGCACAACGACATCGATCTTCGCTCGAAAATCACTCGCGATGAGTTTAACGCGCTCGCTGGGGATGTTTTCGAGCGCATGACGGCGCCGTTGCGCGACATTGTCGCCGCGTTGGGCGAGTACAACGTCACCCTGGATGAGATTGAAGCCATCGAAGTCATCGGTGGTTCCAGTCGCGTGCCGGGCGTCAAGGATGCCATCACCGCTGCGATCAACGGTCGCAAGTTTGACGTGCATCTGGACGCGGACGAGGCTGTCGCCATGGGAGCTGGTCTTTACGCGGCGAACATGTCGACGACGTTTCGCATGCGCAAGTTTGGCGCCGCCGACGCCGCGTCTCACGGGATGACGTACGAGGTCACCCCTGCGGACGAATTCACGTCTTCCGAACCAACAGTCTTGGTGCCAGCCTTTAAAAAAGTGCCGCACCATCGCATGGTTTCTCTTCGCAACCGCACCGAGGATGTCAAGATGACCGTGAAGCTCGACGTCTCAGACGGCGTCCGTTTGCCGCCCGGCGCGACGTCGGACCAAGTCATGACCATCGAAATCACCAAGGTGAAGGAAGCCATGGCCAAGTACAACGACACCGTGGGTAAGCTCAACATTCACTTCGATTACGACGCGCACGGTATTCTCGACGTTGAAAAGGCAGAGTACGCGGTTGAGATTATCGACTACGTGCCGATCAAGGCCAAGCCAAAAAAGATCACAAAGCCGAAGAACGAGACGGACGACGGCAACTCCACCGACGGCAACTCCACCGACGGCAACTCCACCGACGGCGACGACGAGGAAGCGACGACCAAGCCGACTGCGGACGCCGCCGCTGCCGACGATCAAACCGCCAAGTCGGCTGATGCCGAAAAGCCGACGGAAGACAAGGAAGAAGAGGCGGCGGAGGAAGTTGAAGAAGAACCAAAGATGCGCGAGCGCCGCCGCGTCTTCCGCACCGCGCTCGACGTCAAGGTGACCGGTCTTCCGATGGCACCGATGAGCCAAGCGCAACTCGACGCCTCTATTAACGTCCTCGATGAGCTTCGCAAGAAGGATGAGGCGAAGAGAGCGCAAGAGGCTGCCAAGAGCAACCTCGAGGCGTACATTTACTCGACGCGCTCCAAGCTCGAAGACGAGGACATCCAAACCGTCACCACGGAGGAAGAGCGCGAAGCGTTCAAGGATGAACTCATGGATAAGGAGGACTGGCTTTACATGGACGGCGCCGACTCCACCACGGAGGTTTTCAAGAAGACGCACGAGGCGCTCAAGGCGAAGGGCGACGCCATGGAATTCCGAGCCAAGGAATTGACGCGTCGTCCAGCTCAAATTGAAAAGGCGAGAACCTTCATCGGCAAGGCGCGGCCTGAGATTGAGTCCTGGCCGGAAAAGAAACCGTGGCTGAACGAAACGCACGTCGCCAACTTGTTGGAGGAAGTCAATCAGTTTGAGTCTTGGCTCAACGAAAAGGTGGAGGCACAAGAAGCGCTCGCCATCACGGAGCCGCCTTCTCTTGAATCCGCCGAGATTAAGATCAGCTTGCGGCCGATCGAGGGAAAATTTAGCAAATTAAAGTCCAAGAAAAAGCCAAAGCCAAAGGTTGTCGAGACAAACGAGACGACGACGGCGAATGCGACGACGGAGGCGGACACAAATGAGACGACGGCGTCTTCCGACGATTCCGAGCCCGTCGTCGATGGAGAAGCGGCAGCGGACGCCGGCGCCGCCGACGCGACGGTCGAGGACGCCACCGCGCAGACGACGCACGACGAACTCTAAAATTAAAAAATACGTAGGCAGCACGTCAATGATTTAAACGTCAATTTCATTCTTTAAAATTAAAACTTCTCACTCATCGCGCTCATCAGTCAACCTTTTTTCCGCGGGCCTTGCGTTCGAGCAGCGCCTTTTCGTTCGGAGCGCCGCGGAACGCCGCGGGGTAAACGATGGAACCTTTACCGCCGCGGAGCTTGGCTTGGTGCTCCCTAAACTCCTTGTCGGTGCCAAACATCCAGTCGCACCAGGTGAAGACGCTCGAGTAAGGCCCCTCGAATGTTTTGTGATGGAAATCGTGGTGCACCGCGCCGCCCCAAAACGGAATCAAGTTGGTCGGGTTCCAGGGAATGTCGTACCCAGAGTGATCCTCCACTGTCTCCACGAGACGGAAAAAGAGCCAAACCCACAGCGTCACCATGTGCTTGGCAAAGAAGAGCGGTCCGAGGAGCGTACCGATGCCCAAGAAGAAGGTTTCCACGGGATGCGCATACTCTGCGGCGATGCCAAACGGATACTTGTGCTCGTGGTGAATCTTGTGCACATACTTGTACACGCGCTTGTGGTGTAAAAATCTATGAATCCAGTAAAAATAAAAGTCCTCAATGACGAAAAACGTCGGGATCTGCCACAAAAACTCTCTCGCTTTCGGCAACGCGCTCAACTCCAACGAAAATCCAAAATACGGCGCGACGAAGTAAAACAACATTTGCATCGGAAGCTGAATAAACACGTGCGACTTGAGCAACTTTTTCAAGCACTTGGCCACCATTTCCTTACTCGGCGTTTTATCCGGCTGAATCTTCCACCTTTTAGCCCACTCGAGCTGATCCAGCGCCAACCACGGCAACCACGCGCCAAAGTACACAACTTCGTGGTACACAAACGTCAATGGCCCGGCGATGACGAACGGGTGAAACCGCTCGAGGACCCGAGCCCAGACGCTCGCGAACGCCCCATCAATCTTTCCTTCAAACTCCAACGCCGCGCGCTTCACGCGCTCGAGCGTCTCTTCGTTCGTCGTCGTTCGAAGCGCGCGGGCGGCGTGCGACGTCAACGTCTCCAGAGCGTCGGCGCGAGTCGTGAGCGTCGCGAGCGCCGCGAGCGTCACCGCGATCGGAACGGCGACGGCGACGGTGCGTCCGCGCATCCTTCTTCGGTCGGGTGCGGGCGTTTGTTTGTGTCCGTCGATGGACGCGCGGCGGCGTGTGGCGGCTGTGCGTGCGTTGAAATCATCTTGTTTTTCGCTAACGCGCGTCCTTATCCGCCCGTTCACGATATTCATAAAGCTGAATGACGACGAACGCGATCGCACGAAACCACCGAGTTTGACAACGCTAAATAATAATTACATTGCAATCAACGCTTATCGCCGGCGCCGTTGATTTTGGCGGCGCAAATGTCCGCGCACTCGAATAAACAATAATTTCTCGACCGAAACGACTCTTTGAACACGATTGGATCCCTACGCACGCTCATCGGCCCTAACCCTGGAGCCCCACCGTGGCTCCCGCCCCTCGAACACGTCGCGATGCACTTGTTGGCGCACTTTTCGATAGCCTTTCCATTCTTACCGGATGTCAGCGCGCGAAGACTCGGACGTTTGGTTGAAGCGTCCTCAGCAGCATTCAGACCGAGCGGAACGTCTTCGATGTAAAACTCGGCGGCACTCGCCGGGAGGGCGGCGGCGTGGACTCCGACGGAGATGAAGAGCCCGAGTGTGGCGGCGGTGATGTTTGAGCGAACGGACGACAATGCGTGGGCGCGACGACGACGTCTACGCGAGGCTTTGGCTTTGGCATCGGCAACGTCACCGGCAGCCCACAGCGCACGCGACGACGAGACCGATGGACGACGCGATGGGCGTCGAAGACGAAGACGGCCGACGTCGTTGATGCGCGTCGTCAATGCGTCCGATGCGTTCGATGTCGACGCGACGGCGACGATGCGCATCCTGCGTGCGTTGAACCAAAGGAAGTAGCGTGACGCTTTATGACGCAAACAGAACAGCCCGCGTCAGTCCGCGTCGCGATGACATCACCGCGAACGACGCGAACGGGCGATGGCGTCGGGGTCGTCGTCGTTAAACTCGGCGGGGCGGCGTTGACGGATAAACGCGCGCGTGGACGCGTGGATAAACGTGGGTTTGAGGACTGCGTAGAAACGGTTGCGCGAGCGGTGGCCCTTGGGACGCACAGATTTATCGTCGTACACGGCGCCGGGGGCTTTGGACACGGTGCGTCCACGCGCGCTGCATCGCTTTTGTTACCTTCGTTTTGTTTTTTCCGCGTTTGACGCCTTGAACGTCCGACTGACGTCGTTTATTAAAGCCGAAGCAAAGGCGTGCGGGTGCGCGCACGGAGGCGACTATAGAACTGACGCGCGTTTCAGAGCGGGAGTCGACGAAACGAGAAGTAAAGTGCGAGAGTTGAATGGCCTCGTCGTTTCCGCCCTTCGTGAACGTGGTATCGATGCCGTTGGAATATCACCGTCGTTGGAGGGCTGGAAGACGCGGGGCGTCGGGGTAGAGGACGAGACGTCGACGAGCGGACGCCAATCCGCGGTGGTCGATCGAGCGCGACGAGGCGTCGTGACGGTGATTCACGGCGACGTCGTTTTCGATGAGAAACAAGGAACGAGCGTGTTGAGCGGGGACGATATCGTGCGGTGGTGCGCGAGGTGGGTCGTGGATGGTGGATTGGTGGATTCGGCGGAACGCGTTCGATGCGTCTTTCTCAGCGACGTCTTCGGAGTGTACGACGCGGCGCCTACGTGCAGCCTCTTACCGAGAGACGACGAGGATTTGACGACACCCATCGGCGTCGCGGAAGAAGAAACGGCAACGTTGATTCGCGAAATCATCGTCGAGGACGCCCCGAGCGAGTCGTGGACGTGCGTTTCGGCGGCTCGACTGCGAAACGTCGCGCATCCGAGCCGACGCATCGACGCCGACGTTCCCGAACCGCCGCGCATCAATCTCACGTTATCTTCAGACGTCGACGACGTCACCGGTGGCGTCGCCACAAAACTCGCGTGCGCGGTATCCATCGCGCGAGACGTCGGCGCGACCGTGTACATCACCCGCGCCGGCGACGTCGCAGACGAACGAGACGCGTCGAGCACCCGCATCAACCACGCCTTTGCCATCATGTCCGCCCCGATCGACGACGTGAGTGACGACTCTCCAAATATGTTCCTCGGTACCGTCGTGCGTCGCGCTGCACGGCATCGAGCGATCGGATGACGCGCTTCGTCTCTCGCGTTCGGCGCGTCCGCAAATGTCATCCCCAAATGTCACCCACGCGACGACGAATCGTGACTCGTCGAGTAGTCCACTAGTATTAAACCCTAGATGTTGTAAACGTCGAGTCATGAATCGAAAAAGACCCCGTAGGGTTTAGACACACTCGCACGTCCCGCTCCGTCTCGCCCGAAGCACCGGGCGACCAGCGCGCATCATCTCGACGTCGGCACACCGACGCGCGCGGACGCGGGACCGCTCTCCCGCCCGCGAGGACACCGCGTCCGACCCAAACGAAATGGCGCGCGACGCCGATTCCGACACCGTCGGCGGCGCCGGCGGTGCCGACGACACGGCACCGACGATGAAAGATGCCATCGCGAACACCGGCGCGGCGTCCGACAACGCGACCGGCGCGACCGAACCCACGGGCGCGAACGGCGCGAACGGCACCGCCGGCGTCGACGGTTCGGGGTCGAACAAGGGCGGCGCGGATAAATCAAAATCCAACGCATCCAACGGCGGCGGTAGCGGCGGCGGGTCCGGGGGCTCCGGAAGCAGCGCGCGCGACGCCGCGCACGGGGACGGGACGCTCAGCGTGACGCCCGACTCGCCGGCGGATTCGGAGTGGCGACAGAGACGCGGGCCGCTGGATGCCGCCGAGGGTGGGCCGTGGGCGAGCGAGGACGCAGCGGGTGCGTGTGAATAGCTTTGTTTTTCTCTCGCGCGCGTCGCGAACGACCGCGCGACGCGACGCGAGCGACGACGACGCGACGCGAGCGCGACGACGCGGCTGGTCGGACGGACCTAGTGGTGATGGATCTGGGTTTGGTGTGGTGCGACGTATGTATGGGTATACAGTGTCGAGAAGATCGAGATGGGAAGAGATGCTCGCGACGCGCGCGCGAAACGCGAGACGAGAGGAGACTGACGACTAGAAAACGATCTCGTCCCGTCGATGAAACGCGCAGGACCGCAACCGATGAACATGTACGGGAAGTTTACGTGGAAGATTGAAAACTTTTCAGAAATTTCCAAGCGGGAGCTTCGCTCAAATGTGTTTGAGGTTGGCGGGTACAAGTGGTACATTTTGGTGTACCCGCAAGGATGCGACGTGAGCAATCACTTGTCGTTGTTTCTTTGCGTCGCCGATTACGACAAGTTGCTTCCGGGATGGAGCCATTTCGCGCAGTTTACGATTGCGGTGGTGAATAAGGACCCGAAAAAGTCAAAATACAGCGATACGTTGCACAGATTTTGCAAAAAGGAGCACGATTGGGGCTGGAAAAAGTTTATGGAGCTCACAAAGGTTCTCGACGGGTTCACCGTCGCGGATACGCTGGTAATCAAGGCGCAAGTACAGGTTATTCATGAAAAGGTGGCGAGACCTTTTAGATGTTTAGACCCACAGTACAGACGCGAGCTCGTTCGAGTCTATCTCACCAATGTCGAGGTGCGCGCCTGAAGACGACATCGCCTTGTTCTTTTTTGAAACGCGCACCATCGTGCTGATGAAAAACCATATCAAGCATTTCTCGTTCTGAGCAATATATTCTGATGAACATCTATACACCCATAGAATCTGAACGATGGTTCTTCGGGTTGCGCGCGCGTTTCCACGTGAAAGGGAGCTTTGTCGACTGACGTTTATGCGACACAATTTTTCTTCTTTTTTGCAGGGTATTTGCCGACGATTTTTAGATGAGAAGCGCGATAAGCTCATGAGCATGCGGGAGAATGAAGAGCAGTGGAACAACCTCCGCCAATTTTGGAATTCGCGCGAGGGTAAGGAGCGAGCTGAGCTCACGATGGAGAAGTCTGACGTCTTGCTCAAGGGTATCGTCAAGCGCTTTTTCAACGAAAAGGAGGTCACCTCTACGCTCGTCATGGATGCGCTCTACTGCGGTTGCCGCACGCTCGATATCGGAGAAGGCGACATTTTGTCGACTGCCGCATCTGTGAGCTCCTCGAACACGTGTTCCGTCGCCTTGAGCGTGCTGCAGAACAAGGCTATGCTCACCGGCGACTTCGTCGCCGCCCTCGAGCGCGCCGCCGACGGCACGGCTTTTGACGCCGACGAGGCGGATAGAAAGTCCGCTACGGATGATTTATCCGCCACTGACGCCGTCGAGCGAGACGAAAAGCGCTTGGCTGAGCTCGGTCGACGCACGATTGAGATGTATGTGCTTTCTCACGTCTTTGTCAGCCGAGTGGAGATTGCCTTTCGAGAGGCTGAGGCGCTCATGAGACAAGAGGCGCTCATCGCCGAGGAAGAGGAGGCTGAACGCCTCGCGCAAGAGCTCGAAGGGCAGAAGAAGAGCAAGAAGCAAAAGCAAAAGGAACGTCAAAGGCAAAAGAAGGCGCTCGAAGACGCTGAAAAGGCTGAAAAGGAGGCTGAGGAGGCTCGATTGCGACAAGAGGCGGAGGCTGCCAAGGAGGCGGAGCGCGCCGCCAGGGCTGCCGCCAAGGCTGCCGCCGCAGAAGAGGAGCGCCAGCGTCAAGAAGCAGAAGCTGCCGTCAAGGCTAAGGCTGAAGCAGAAGCTCGCGCCGCTCGCGAGGCCAAGGCTGCGGCCAAGGCTGCCGAAAAGGCAAAGCGTGAAGCTGAAGAACGAGCCAAGGAGGAGGAGGCGAGAAGAGTCAGGGAGGAAGCCGAGGCCAAGGCTGCGGCTGAGAAAGCGGCTGCGGAAGCCAAGGCTGCCGCCGAGAAGGCCAAGTCGATCCCGTCGCCAAAGGCGGATAGCCCGTCGACACCGACGCGTACAAAGTCTTCGTCTCAAGTTTCTTCTCCGTCCAAGGTTATACCGGCGCCGCTTTCCAACGAAGTGAGCATGCTTCGCTCTCGCGTGTCTCAACTCGAGCTTCAACTCGAAGAGAAGACGAGCGAGTGCGTGCAGCTCAACGCGGACTTGGAAAAGGCTAAGGATATCATCTTGCGATTGCGAAGCGATATGGCGAGCGGTTCATCCATGCCAGCAAGGATGACGTCCACAGAAGGACTCGGCGACGTCGCCAGAGCGGCGCAGGCGGCTTCCGCCATGCTCGGCGACACCACCAACTTGGTGCACATGAACTCGTCTTCGAGCTTGTTATCCAGCGGCGGAGCCGTGTCCACATCGAGTGGTATGCAACAACCGCCGGTGTTGACCACGGCCAAGTCGTCTTCTCAGCCGCCTCTGCCGCCGGGACCGCCGCCGCCGGGAAGCGGAGACGCGACGTCAGCCGCTCCTCCTCCTCCTCGCGGCCCTCCGCCGCCGGGATCTGCTCGAGTTGCCGACGCCGGTCCAGCCTCGCCGCAGCACGCTAACGGTGTTCCCTCCTTTGCCGCCATGGCTGCCGGCGCGCGCCCACCAGAGCCACCAAGCGTACCTCCGGGTATGAATGGTTACGCTCAGCAAGCGCCGCCGCCCGGCATGCCGGCTCGAGTCAACCCGCTCGGCACGCCCCCGTCGTTGAAGGGTATCAACCCTCCGCCGGGTATGGGACACCCATCGACGTGGTCTCCGGGAATCCAAGAGGAATTCCCCCACCTCGGTATGATTAGCGATCTTCTCGACTTTGACTAGTCAGTCGACGAGACAAGGAACGCGCCGCGCGGCGCCGCTAGGCAAGCCTAGAGACGCCGCCAGAGATTTAGCGAGTCAGTCGCGACGTTAAAACTATTAGAATCCACAGTAGTGTCAGACTCGACGGGAAGAGTGATTGATTGATTGACGAACGGACGGACGGACGGATGGACGGACGGATGAATGATCGATGTGTAATCTCGAAACTTCTCACAGCTTAACGCGACGCGAGCTTCACAACGCGACTCTCAATCAGGATCGATCGATCATGATTGACACCCTCGGCGTCGCGGTACCGTCGACAGACGTCGCGCTCGACGCCTGCGCGCGAACCATCGTCGCCGCGCCGACGTTCGAATCGACCGCCGGCGCGACGGTGAGCGCGCCGTCGGGTTTTTACGTCGCGACAGAGTCTCTTCGAGCGACGAATGCGTTGCGGTTGATCGAGTTCACACCCGAGACGAAAACGGTTCGGCAGACGACGGTGAACGCGACGTTGGACGCGCGAGCGGGGTTTGATATCGATGTCGATGTGGATGGTACGATGTGCGCGGTGAGTTACGAGGATGGGGGAACGGAGACGCGACGCCGGCGTGGGGTTTGCGTCGTGGATGTATCGAAGAAGGTTGGGCAAACGGAGGACGACGGATCGAGCGTCGTGGAATTGCGAATCGGAGCGACGACTGGGGGTGAGAGCGGGACGAAGGAGTTTGAAACAGTAAAATTGTCGCGGTTTAATCGAGGGAAAATCGGGGGTTTGGTGACGATGGATGAGTTTAAAGCGAGATTTTGGAAGCGTCGCGACGACGGCGGATTTGAGGCGTCGACGAGCGCGGAGACCCGAAGCGACGCGTCGAGGTCGGAAACCATCGGTGGGATGAACACGACGCAAGACGGCGTCGGTGGCGGGTCTTGGGACCCGCACGATGCAGAGGTGTTCGGGTGCGGGGTGGATGCGGACGTTGTGATTTTCGACGCGCGGTCGGCAAAACGAGCAGCGGTCGTCGAGCGAGCGCACGCACGTCAGACCCGAGACGTGCAGTACAACCCGAACCGTCCGCACGAACTCATGACGTGCGGGGACGATGGTTTACTCAAGATTTGGGATGCGAGATCGCATGAGCGCCCAGTTAAGGTGATTGCAGGGCATTCGCATTGGGTTTGGGCGTGCGCGTACAACCCAGTCTACGACGCCTTGTTACTCAGCGCCAGTAGCGACGGAAGCGTTCGATTATGGTGCGACGACGACGCCATGCCCGTCGACTTACTCTCTGGGCATACACGAAAGAACTCGCCGTCGTCGTCTCGCGTCGTTCGTCCGATAGGCGCTCGCATAGCCAGAAACTCCCAATCCGTGCACGCGTGCGCGTGGAGCTCGTCCGATCCGTGGACGTACGCCTCATGCTCCGCCTCTGGCGTCGTCACCTTTGCCGAGGTTCCCCGGGAAGAAAAGTATAGAATTCTGCTGTAACAACACGTAAAATCGTTAGCCATTCCGGGTTTGATGCCACACATGTTTCATTCGCAACGACGCAATGACTTCACAACATGGCGTGGCGTAAGGCGAAAACCGTCGACCGCGACAAACGCAAGACGGCCGCCGTCGCCGCGCTCACCCCGCTCAGTCGAAACTCATCTATCGATGATGACGCCATAGAACGGCTCGAGCTTCAAAACCAGGCGAAACGCGTCGACGAGAGACGGAAACTCGAACGCGTGGCATTGCGAAGGAGGGTGCGACAATTGAATTTAGTAAAGTCGCTCCTCGGGTTCGTCGCGCTCGTGTGCGCGGCGCGGGCGTTGGCGAGGCTCGAGAGCGGGGAAATAGTTTCGTCGATGGCATCATTTACGGTGTCTGGGGTTTTGATGAGCGCGTCGACGAGACGGTTCGCTTGGGAGTTGGCGCTGAGCGCGTCGTGCGCGTTGTTCGTGTCGCTCGCTTCGCGCAAGCTGGAACAAGCGAAGGACGAACTGTCAAAGATTGGCGGGTCCGCGGCTCGAGATGTGGAGATGCAAACGGCGCACGCGGCGTCGGCTGGAGGGATTTGGGCAGCTTTGAAGACTGGAGACGAGGAGGGTGTGAAGCGGTTGGTTGGCGCGCGACCAAAGTGTTTGGTCGAGAGAGGTCCGGTGGGGGAGACCCCGTTGCATTTGATGCTCTTGTATGGGGGTGGAATGTCGTTTACGGATTCTCCGCAGCTTCGAAGCGCGAAGTTCATCGGTGAAACGCGCCCTGCGGCGGTGAATGACGTGTATGTGGGATCGGAATATTACGGTGAGAGCGCTTTGCACATCGCCGTCGTGAACCGAAACGTCGAATTAGTTCGGTGGCTATTACAAACGAGCGAGGACACGCCAGCTTTGCTCGCTGCGCGAGCGACGGGCAGGTTTTTCTCAAAAGGTCAGCCGTGTTACTACGGTGAGTACGCGCTCAGCTTTGCGGTGAGCACGGGTCAGAGCAACATCGTGGACATTTTGCTTCGAGCGGGCGCCGACGCTTTGGCGCAAGATACGCATGGAAACACGTGTTTGCACATGGCTGTGATCCATAATCAACCCGAAATGTACGATCAGTTGTGTAAATCTTGTGCGAAACCGAAAGAACTCGAGCAGTGCGAGAACGGCGATAGACTCACACCATTGTTGTTCGCCGCGAGGAGCGGTTACCAGGAAATGTTCAATTTTTTACTCGAACGCATTTGTGTCACCGAGTGGTCGTACGGGCCAGTCACGTGCAAGCGAATGCCATTGATGGAGATTGATACGAAGCAGCGCGAGAGACCGGGGGCGTTGGAGGAAATTGTGGAACAAGGACACTTGAATTTATTGTGTTTGCCGCTGGTACAAGAGTTGCTTCAGCGCAAGTGGGACTGCTTCATCGGGAAACTCTTCTACAGAAGAATGTGGCACTTGTTTTTGTTTTTGATGACGATGACGTGCATTCACATCACCTTTGACGCCGGTACCGGACTCGATAGCTTTGTGTCTACCGCCGCACAGACAGCGAAAACCGGGATACTCGGCGTCGTCGTCGCGCAACTTGCGTACGAATGGTCGCATAGGAAGAACGCGAGCGGTCAGAGCGTGGTTTCAACGTTATTCTGTGTCGCATATTTGGGTTCCATCGCCGCGAGAAATTTGATTCAGGACGAGCTCGTCTCCGACGGTATGCTCGCGGTTTCCTTCCTCTTTGCCTGGTTCCACTTTGTCTGGCTCTTCATGGGCTTCAAGTCCACCGGTCACTTTGTCATCATGGTTTACGAAATCCTCATCGATGACGTCGCACCCTTCACCCTCATTCTCGGTTTTTTTCTCGTCGCCTTCTCCACCGCCATGTACGTCACCATCCAACCCGCGTCGTCGAGAAGCTTGTCGAGCTTTTACGAGCAAACCTTGTCTTGTTTCGAGTGGCTCACCAACGGCGGATACGAGGGAGACGTCGTCGCATCCGTCCAGCGTGGCGAAACTTTAATGACGGTTCTCATGGCCACCTTTACCATTCTCGGCGGCGTCGTCCTATTAAACCTCCTCATCGCCATGATGGGCGACACCTACGCCAAGGTGAGCGAAAACGCCGTCGCCAAGTGGCAACTCCAACGCGCCCGAATCATGCTCCGCCTCGAGCGCGGCATCCCAACCAAACATCGCGATCGTCTCTCACGAGACGTCTGGATTTCAATCGAAAACGAGCGCTTCCTCCAGGTGCAGCTCGTCAACGGTTTAACCGCGTTGGAGCAAGACCACTCGTCCGAGTAAACGCGAGCGACGCGCTTCAAAACCTTCGACGCGCGCGCGCGTTTACGCATGTACCAATCAATCTAGGCGATCCATCCATGGGTAGTTTTAATTAATCATCACCACCGTTCTCCCGCGTTTTCTCCGCGCTCTCCGTGCTCTCTCGACGTCCTTCCTCTGGCGCGCGTAAGTAGAAGTTTCCAGAAGGTAGGCACCCACGTGGGTGCCGACTTTGACGCGACCGGTGCGAACGCATCCGTCCACATTCCGCATTCCGCGACGCGCGCGACGACGAGAAGAGAGAGAAACCCGACGAACGCGCGGACGAACGGACGAGAGAGGCGTCGACGCGAACCGAACCGACGCGCGCGGTGAAAATGGCGGACTTTTACGCGACGCTCGGAATCTCAAAGGCGGATGCGAGCGATGAGACGAAACTGAAAAAGGCGTACAAAAAGGCGGCGATGAAGTCGCACCCGGATCGAAAAGGTGGGAACGCGGAGCGGTTTAAACGGGTCGGGCTGGCGTACGATACGCTGTCGGATCCGAGTAAACGCGCGGTGTACGATCGATACGGGGAGGAGGGGTTGAAGGCGGGATTCGTCCCGCCGGAGGAACGGGCGTCGGCGAGCGGCGGCTTTGGGAACGGGAACGGTGGTGGAACGACGTTTAGGACGACAACCACGGGTGGTGGTGGGTTTCCTGGTGGCGCTGGGTATCAAGAGTTTAGCGGTGCCGATGCGGAGAAGTTGTTCCGATCGTTCTTCGGTGGAGGCGGGAGCCCGTTTGGATCTGGCGGCGCGGGAGGAGGCTTTGATTTCGGCGGCGTTGGAAATGGCGGCGGAGGCTTTGATTTCGGCGGCGTTGGAAACGGCGGCGGAGGCTTTGATTTCGGTGGGGGAGGTGCAGCTCGAAAGCGTAGGAGACCTGAAAACATCGTGCATTTGGAATGCACGCTCGAGGAGTTATTCAGAGGGACGAAAAAGATGCTCAAGTTGACGCGAAAGGTGAACGCCGGCGGCGGCCAATTGGTGGATCGCGAGGAAACAATGTCCATCGACGTCAAACCGGGATGGAAGGCTGAGACGAAGATTACGTTCGAGCGACGCGGAAACGAAGAACCGGGTGAGCCGGGTCAAGGCGCAAACTTGGTCGTTGTCATCAAAGAGAAACCGCACGCCTGGTTGAGGCGCGAAAAAGATGATTTGATATACGAGGTGCCTTCCATTTCGCTCCGCAGCGCTCTGGTGGGCTTCAAAATGTCCTTCGTCAATGTCGATGGGGAGAAGATTGAAGCCGCTTTCGACGAGTGCACGTCGCCCGGATCTATCAGAACCTTGCGCGGCAAAGGAATGCCGAATCAAAAGACGGGCGTGCGAGGCAACTTGCTACTAAAAATAGGCAAGGTTGAGTTTCCGCGCGGCAAGCTTACGGCGAAACAAAAGAGCCTCATCAAAGAGGCGCTCGCCACCTCGGCGGCTTAGCTTAGCTCGCGAAAATTGACATTATGAATCGAATCGATGTATTGCACTTTTTTGTTATCCGAGACTTTCTCTAATTTTTTCCATTTTCGACGTCGGATTGACTGACTTTTTCATCTCCTTGCCGGCGTTTTCGACGGCGTCAAAGCACAGCGTGTCAATCTCGTCTGCTATTCCACGAATGATTGCGTCGATCTCCGTCTTCAACACGCGACACCGCTTGACATCCACGGGTACGACGTCATCCACCTGCGCGTCGGGCGCTTTGCTCGCAGCCTTCGTGCCGGTTGCAGTTGCCGCGGAAGCGGTGGCTTTCGCCGCCACGGCTTCTCGAACACGCGCCATCTCGTCTTCGTAATCCTTCAGGAGCTGCTTCATCCTCGGGTTGAGCGTTGGATCGGTCTCGTTAACGATTGAACGCATGCGACAAGAGGCATCGTGGCCTTCCACTTTGTAAGGCGAGACGTTTTCGCGACTGCAGAAACCACACACGTGATATCCCGAGCACTCTGAGCCCTTCTTCGTCGAGCAAAATCCTCTCGATGAGCCTCCCAACAGCCCCTTCTCGAACTCCCTGATCCCAGACATTGATTTCATGAAGTACAAGAAGCACGGCGTCTTGTTCGGCGGCGGGATCACCGTGCAAATTGGGTGCAATTTGCATTCTGGTTTGTGCTTGCCTCGTCCCTCCTCGCCGCACAAGCCGCAAATGTGCCTCGAGTGGCAGCGGTCACCCTTGCCGCAGAGGGTCCAGCCACCGGCGCCTCCGACTTTGAACTTTTGCGAATCACTCTCCATTTTGAAATAATCACCACACGAGTGCAAGTAATATTTGCGACACAAATCAATCGGCGCCGGCTTTGCGAAGAGATTGTATAGGCGACACGTCTTGAGGTGCTGGTTCGTTCCAACCTTGCCACAAGAGGCGCAAACGTGTTCAAACATGCACTCCGAACCGCGTGGACAAATATTTAACGTGTGATCCACCTGATTCCAGCCAGCTCGAAGAGCTGCGCCTGAGTTGTCGGCAGAGTTGAGGTAGTACTCGACGCACGCTTGCTTCTCGGTACGCTTGTTCACATTCATGTAGAGCATTGGACACTTACCGTATGGATGACGCGGCGACTCGCAGAGCTCACACACGTGTCTATTCACGCACCCAGAGCACCCGACGCTATCCCTACGAAGGTTGAAAGCTTGGCAAATCTCACCCGCGGGCGCGTTGAGCTGTTGCTTTTGTGCTTTGGCAGCGGCGTGCGCGTCGTGATCGTAGTCGTCGACGAACGCCGAGTCGACAAGCGTCTGCTCGACCGACCGAACGATGTTCGAACGATTCAGCAAGTCTCTGAGTTCGCTCGGCGTCGCGTCGAGACCGAGCGCGTTCGAACCGTCATCACCGTCATCTCTAAGTTGGTCGATGTTCACCTCGTCGGCGTTTGAGTACAAACCAGAGGTATCTTCCATCGGTGCCACGTCCACGCCGTCTTCGAGGGCGCCAGCCAACGCACCGGTGCCGGAACTGTCACCCATGGAGAAGAACGGACTCAACCCTCTGTCCGCACCCTGCGGCGTGTTTTTCTCCAAATCCGCGCTCGTAAACGAACTGCTCGCGCTCAGGTCAAATCCGAGCGGTAATCCCGCGTTTGCCCTCGGCGCCTTGGCCAAGTCTCCGCCGAGAAGACCCGCGAAATCAGACATCATGTTCTCTATGTAGTCGTCAACCGGCGCCGCTCCACCGGCGGCTTGGCGCGCTTCTCCCGAAAACGCCGAAGAGTAATAATTCGGCGGCGTGGAACCAAAGGCGCCGCCGCCCCGCGACTCGGTGGCGTCCAATCCCGCACCCGTCCCCGGCGGAGTTTTCGACGCGCTCGACGCCGCCGAGCGATGCGCCTGCCCACCCCTCGTCGTTCGTGGCGTCAACACGGACGACATTCGCTTCTCACCCTGAGAAGTCGACGGCGCCCGCGACGCGCTCGGCGAACTCGCCCCGCCGCCCGCGTTACCACCACCGCCACCGCTCAGAATCCTCGGACTCCGTCCCTTCATGATCGAACCGAGCATTCCTAAAACATCCTGATCGCTCGCGTTCGTCATCGTTTTCGGTGGAACCTTCCCGACGACGACGCCCCTCGACGACTCGCCCGCCGGAACGTCCGCGACAAAGCCGCCGGAACTTCCGCCGCCCTTTTCCTCCACCACCTGTTCCTCCCCGTCCCACAGCGCGCACACCCGCTCGTTTCCTTCCGTCCTCACCACCCGTATCCCTCCCGCTTCGATCAACGCCCGCTCCGTCTCTTCGTCCGCGCACACGAACTCCTCCGCCGATAACCGCGCGCTCGTCGCTCGCTTGGACACCAGCACCCGATCCGGGCTCTTCAACCCGATCAAAATCACCCCGAGCTGCCCCCCACCCACGACCCGGGTCTCGATGACGTACCTCCGCTTTTTCGTCGCCCCATCGAGGGCGAGTTTGAGCACGCGCGCCGGTCCTTTCGGCGCTTCACCGGCGGACATTTATCGTTGTTGTTCGTCCAGAGCGCGGGCTCGGGATCTTCCTCAAAGTCCGCGACGACGACGACAGAGAACGACGACGACGTCAGAGAGCGACGACGACGACGAAAGTGGAGTTAAAGAACGAAACGCGTTAGGTTCGCGCCGACGATCGGGTTCGGATGCGTCGGCGTCGCGGTGTAAGGAGGGCAAAAGAGAAGAATGAATGAATTTCGTTTCAACACGAGCTCGAACGCGCGACCATCACTTTTTGGACTTTTTGGCGCGAGATTTAGCGCCGGATCCCCCGGCGCGGGATCTCCCGCGGGGTTTCCCGCGAGATTTCGCGGAGGAGGATGCGGCGGCGGCGGTGGAGCGCTTGCGCTTCGACCCGGCGGTGGCGGCGGTTTCGGTATCCGGGAAGCGGTCGTCTTCGTCTTCGGCGTCGTCTTCGGCGTCGTCGAAGAGCGAACCGACGCCGAGATTTTGCATCCCACCCATCGCGTTCGGGTCCTCTCGAAGCTGGACGTACTCGCGATGGACGCTCTCGATCTTTGCCTGGTCGGCGTTGACGGCGACGACGACGACGGTGCCGGCGCACGGGGCGACTCGAGCGTTGTACATGACGCCCTTCATGTCAACCTTGAGCGAACGCGCGCTCTCCGCCAACCAACGCCCGACGGCGCCCGTGTCCCCGTCGAGATCCACGGCTTCACCCGCGCCTTCGATTTCAAACAAAACCTTGGATTTCCCACCGAGATTGGACGTGGCGACGAGATCGACGCTCGTCGACGATCCATCCGTCGTCTTCGGCGCCGGCGCCGGTTTCCTCGCCTCCGCGTCCAATCCCGTCCTCCTCGTCGTCTCCGTCGCTCCCGTACTCCGCCCCGCCGGGGCGTCGCCGAACGGATCCTCACCATCCCCGCCGGTTCTCCCCGACGTCCCCGCCCGTCTCGCGCGCGCAATCCCGTCGTCGTCCTCCTCCTCCTCCTCTCGTCCGGCCTCTTCGCTCAAAGTCTCCGCGGCGTCCCGCACCGCCCTTCCCAGCGATTCCGGTGACCGGAACTTTTCCATCCACGCCGGTTCATCGCTCTCCCCGTCGTCGTCGTCGTCGTACGGAAGCGTCACCACGGCGCGTTTCCGCGGCGTCGGCTGGTTTTCTTTCCCGGGCGTCGTCGTCGATCGTTTCGGCTGTCATCGATGGATTCGAATTCAAAAGATGCGCGTCAGCGTCTCGAATCGTTCGTTCGTTCGTTCGTTCGCGCGAGAAAAACAAAACGGACAAAACGGGTGCACGCGCGCCGCACCTTTACCGGACTCGCGACGCGTTGAAGCAGGCTCGGGAGCTTGAACTCGTCGTCGTCGCTCGAATCGTCGTTGATCACGACCACGGGCATGATGATATTGATGCGTCACTTTATGACGATTCGATTCGATCCGGTCCGATTCGACGGAGATGCCGAGACTCGTCCTCGAACGACCGGACCGGACGCGCGCGAGGGAGATCCCCGGGTTGGGGTTCGGCGCCGAACGCGTCGAACCGATCGTCGACGAGCGCGGGACGTCGGAAGATGATGATGATGAGTTTTACTTGATTGTTCACGGGTTGAACTCGCACAAGGCGAACCCGAACGTCCGGGCGCTGAGCGTGGGGTTGGCGACGCGGGGGAAACGGTGCGTGGCGTTCGATCTTCCGGGACACGGGGCGTGCGATGGGGAAAAAGGGGACGCGCGAGGGATATTTAAGGGTAAAGAGGCGGCGTTGGAACGAGCGAGGCGGACGTTGCGAAGCGTCGGGGCGAAAAAGGTTGTCGTGTGTGGGTCGTCGATGGGTGGCGCGCTCGCGGTGTACTTTGCGAACGAGTTGAGGACTGAACGGGAGTTTGAGATTGTTCGGGTGGTGTTGATTAATCCGTTGGTGAAGATGAAAAAGGCGTTTCCGCAGGCGGTGCTCGGGGCGCTCTGGGCGTTGTCGAGGGTGACGCCGTGGCTGGAGGTTTCGCCTAGGCCGACGGATAAGATTGACGCCGCGGATGAGAACGATAGACCAGATTTTGACGACGAGGCGCAGGAGCAGTGCGACGCGGATGAGCTCACGTGGAAAAAAGGGGTGTCGTTGCGCACCGCCGTGGAGTTGTACGATTTGACGCGTCACAACGCGGGTGAAAAGGAAGTCGAGTGCGGATTGGTCAGGCTGAGCTTTCACGTGCCCATCTTGCTCATAACTGGGGGGAGAGACGACGTCGTGCCCCCGGACGCGGCGATCGATCGCGCGAGATTGGCGGTGAGCGCGGGCGGTAAGGCGGAACACGTCAAATTTGAGCGCGCGGGGCACTCGCTGACGCTTCAAAGCCGGCGCGAAGAGTTCTTTGATCTCGTCGCCAACTGGCGATGGGATGCCTAAGTAGTCTATGTGTATAACAAAACCAAGTACAGTGTTTACGTGAACATCTTGTAAAGCGTGAGCGATACGCCCAGGATGACCATGATTAATATCATATCGACGCAAAACCGACGCGTCGAACGCATCTTCGTCACCGCGTGCTTCAGCCTCGCGTTCGCCGTGCGTATCTCCGAATTAGCGTTATCGAGCTTTTCTTCGATCGCGTCCGTGATCGGCTCTTGCCGGTGAATCTCCTCCTGCATCTCCCCGCCGATATCCCTGAGAACGCTCAAACCGCGAGAAATGTTGTCCAAACCTTGATCCTGCTTCTTCTTCCGCGCCTCAAACTCCGCCCTGAACGCCTCACTCGTCTCGCTCTTCTCCATGTTCACGAAAGGATTCGATGACGACCCGGGTTGGGCGTCCTCAGAGATGTTTACAACCTTGGACGGTCCGCCGTACCCACCCGGCGCCGGCCGGCGCTTTTGCGGCGGCAACGCCCTCGACACGCCGTCCGCCACCGCCTCGACTCTGTCCTCGAAATCATCCACTATTTCAATCATGGCTCGCACATCATCTTCGCTCACCCCGCTCGACTTGGCCTTGGCTAGCTTACGAAGCTTTGGCACCTCCCCTCGAAGGTAGTTTTTCCCTCGCCGCACTTCGGCGTTGAGCGTCGCCACCGCCGCGCGACTCTTTTCCGACTTGACGCCCGCCGCCTTTTCTAAAAGCTCATCCAAAACCGACTCACAGTTTGTCAACAACGCCGCGAACGCATCTGTGCCGTGCAGTTTAGACACGCGCTCCTCCACGGCGACTCTCGTCTCGGTTTGTTTCGGTAGGTACGACTCGTACCTGTTTGTTCAAAACGTTTGTCAAACGAATTCGTCAGTCTCACCGCTGTTCACGCACTCGACGCGCGCGAGTCTCCCCGCCGCTTCAAACGCCGAAGCGAACGAGCATCTATTCGTCGTTTTCACGCGCACCTATCCATGAGCGCGCTCACGCGCGCGAGCATATCCCCCGTGGACGTCATGGTTCCAAGCCGTTTCCTCCGATCTCTCTCGCGCGCAGACACACGCCCGTCGCGCGTTCTCTTCTCGCCGTCGCCGCCGCGCGCTCGCCCTCGGTCGGTCGTTCACGAGCGTTCGCGTCGGATGTATTCCGCGCGTTCGCGCGTTCGATCCGTCGGCGGCGTTGAGTGACGTCGGCGACGTTGCCTGTCGGCACCAGAAGAGGCTGCATTCGGCACACGTCGACGCGCAGTCAGCGAACCGGTAACCGCCGCCGCTCGCGAAATCGCGCGTCGAGGAGACGACGGAACGAAGAGTCTTGTTTTTACGCGCGTCGATCGACACGCTCGCACGCTCGCGAGCTTGAACGTTGCGCGTCGTTGGTGAACGTGTTTCCCCTGTCGGTCGGCACCTTGGCCCAATTTGAAGTTTGGATTCCGTCGTCATGTCGACGCTGAGCTTTACCCCGCACCACGCCCTCGGCGGTGGAGTCTTGCTCGGAATCGCGGTGATCGGTAAGCTCGCGCTGAGCGGACGCGTGCTCGGGGTTTCCGGGGCGTTTAAGGGATTGGTTCGCGGGGCGAGAGAACCTTGGCGGCTCGCGTTCATCGGCGGCTTGCTCGGCGCCGGTGCGTTGGCCAAGGCGATCGATGCGGTGGACCCGACGTTGCCGTTACAGATGGTTGAAACCCCGCGCGCGCTCGCGGCGGGTTTGCTCGTCGGTTTCGGTACCGCGATGGGCCGCGGGTGCACGAGCGGACACGGAATTGTCGGCAACTCGAGACTGAGCGTCCGAAGCATGGCGTACACAGTTGTCTTCATGGTGACTGGCGCGCTCACGGCGACGATTTTCGATACCAACGGTGCGCTAGGCGTGGATTCATCCCATCACGTGCTCGGGTTTGGCGCTTCATACGCTGAACCGGCGGATTTAGGTTTGTGGACGCGCATCGGCGCGGCGAGCGTTTGCGCCTTTGCCGCGGCGCGAGCCTACATCAAGCACAACATTCGTCTCAGTAAGGAAGGCCATCCGAGCCCGAGCAAGAAGCACGCCATCGACGTCGTCGTTGATGGCGCCGCGGGCCTCGTCTTTGGCCTCGGTCTCGCCGTGAGCGGCATGATGTCTCCCGCCAAGGTGAGCGCTTTTCTCAGCGTCGCCGCCGCCTCCTTCGATCCCTCGCTCATCTTCGTCATGGGCGGCGCCATGGGCGTCACCATGCTCGGCATGAAACTCATCGGCGCCAACACTGGCCTTCACAAGCCCACGTGTTCGTACAACAGCTTTGATTTCACCACGAACAAGTCGGTGGACAAGCGTCTCTTGCTCGGCGGCGCCCTCTTCGGCGCCGGTTGGGGTCTCGGCGGCGTCTGCCCCGGTCCCGCCATCGTCGCCAGCGTCGCCGCACCGAGCGCGTTAAATCTCGTCTGGATCACCGCGTTTCTCCTCGGCATGTTTGCCCACGAATCCGCCTTTTAATAATCAATCTTTCGGGACAGACGACCAACCGCCGCTCCTGATGAAAAGTTCCATCAGGAGAACAAAATCAAAACCCTACGCACTAATTACCCATACATACATACGGGTCAACACGACACGATTTTCCAACACGCATCCGAGTTGAGTTGAGTCCCCATGTCATTTTACGAGTCCTGAACCGTCAGTCTCGGGTCCACAAAGACCCGCGACCCACGTCTGGACGCCCGATCGATCGACAGACGACGACACACGACGACGCGATGGCTTCCACATCTGCCCGAACGACGACGATCCGCGCGCCGACGACGACGTGCGCGGCGCGAAGAACGATCCGCCGTGGATCCACCGTGCGCCGAAGCGCCGAGGCGGCGGAGAAAGTGGACGCGACGTCCACCGAGGTGCGTGTTCGCTTCGCTTCGAGACCGACCGACTCGCGGGGTTTATGCTATCTGATTGGATTACGATGGCGACGGATGCGCCGACGAACGCGCGCGCGCGGAAGAGGGTTTTCGTCGTGGACGACGACGGCGGTATCGGTGTTAAGTCTCTCGCGTGCGTCCGCGGATGGGGTCGCGCGGTACGCGATGGACCGACGAACGCACGGGTGAGGTTCGGAGGGTTGGTTTTGTGTTCTTATCCAGTTTGGACGAAGGAGCGAAAGCGCGGGCGTCGGGGGTCGCGCCGCCGAAGAGCGCGCGCGTTCGTTCGTTCGTTTGTTTCGATCCCGGTGGCGTCACACTGACTTGTTTTTTATTTCTCCCTCTGTAGGTGAAGCAGTTTTACTTTTGCGTCGCGAACGCCGACTTTACTCAACGACGAAAACAACGAGCACTTTCCAGAGATTTTGCGCGAGCGTCGTCGATTTTACAAGGAGAAGGCCAAGCCGCAGGATTTCTGGATGGTGCCGAACCCGGCGTTCTTGGACGCGATGCCGGACGTCAAGGCTAAGGTTCGTCAACCGTGCGTCGCGGTTGTGACGACGGATAAGGTTTGGAACGATTTCGTCAAGCTTCGCATGGATAGAGTGTACAAGGGCGGCGTCGAGGGCGCGACGTGCGACATTCTCAAGAGCAACGCTCCGATCGATCCGGACTCTTTCGCCAAGCCCGCCAACTGGACCGCGCCGTACGCCAAGTACGCCGCCGGTTGGTGGTCCGTTTTCGAGCCCAACGGCGATTTCTAATCAAACCGAGCGGGGCGTTTCGGCCATCCGAGGCGTCTCTTCCAAGTTGTGTAGCGCACAGAGTCAAGACTAAAAAGTTTCTTCAAGTCGCGCGTCCACCCTCCTTCCTCACACCCCGGCGACGCGTTTCGCGAATGACGACAGCCTCGACCGCGACGATGACGACGATGACGACGCGCGTCGCGCGCGTGCGATCGCGAGTCGGTACCTCGGCGACCGGTCGCGGTATCGTCGGCAAACGACGCGCGAATGACGCGAGAAAAAAGATGACGTCGCTTCGAGCGACCGCCACGAACCTCGACGCCGAGAGCACGGTGCGCGAGATGTACAGGCGAATCAACGCGCGAGACGTCGCCGGTGCGCTCGAATGCGTCGATGACGACGTCGTGTACGAAGACTTTAACTTTCAACAGCCGTTCGTCGGGAAGGAGGCGGTGCGAAGGCTGTTTGAGGAGTCGTGCGACGGCATACCGGATGGATTGGACTTTATCGTCGACGAGTGCACGGGCTCGTCGGCGGATGGAGCGAGCGTGGGGATGACTTGGCACGTGGAGATGGATGGAGAAGCGTTTCCGAACGCGCGGGGGTGCTCATTTTATCGGGTGAGTGAGAAGACGGGGAAATTGGCGTACGCGAGAGACGTGGTGGAGAGCCCGGCCAAGTTGGGAGAGGCGAGTTTTTCAATCATACGCGTTGTCGCGCCGCTGGTGAAGAAACAGATTGCGGCGAAGAAGGCAAAAAGTGGCGGTGGTGCGAACGATGTGCAGACGAAAAGTGTTGGGATTGAGCGTCCGATTGGCGTGAAGGATGAACCGGCGAACGCGTTGACGAGCGCATTTTTTTGGCTCGCGGGCGCCGCGTACTGGTACGTCTTGCTGCTGTCGCCGTCGGATAATCCGATTCCGGGTGACCCGGCGTACGCTATCAAACCGGAGACTTTACAAGAGGTTATCGCGTCTTCGACGGATTTCTTTTTCGTGTTGCCGATTTTGAACAAGTTCGGCGTCGATCTCCTTGGACAGGCGCCCGAGGTGCATCCCGTGTCTCTCGGCGTCTTCAACTTTGCCGAAGCGTACATTTTCATGCTTCTCCCGCTATTAATGATGGATAAGCGCGGTAGAGACTTGCCAACGACGAAGATGTGGTCGATTGGCATGTTTTTGACCAACGCGGTGCTCTTGCCGTACATGGCAATTCGCGCCAACACGCCCGTCGAGGGATGGAATCCGGAAAACAGCACCGACGCCGAGGGATGGAGCGAAAGCAAACTCGGATCCAAAGGCTTGATGAGCAAGATTTTCGGCGCGACTGGTTTGGGGGTCGGTCTATTGTCAGTCTACTGGACTCTTTTCGAGGATCCAAGCGCCGGTAATCTCTCCGAGCGCCTCGCCTTTTTCAATAATCTGATGCACACCGATCGCGTTAGCGTCGCCTTTGTCGTCGACATCGCGCTCGTGTGCATCTGGCAAGCATACTTCATGAAGAAGATCGATAAGGACTCGGGAGCTCTCGCGTACATTCCTTACTGGGGACTTTGCTTGTGGCTAATGCTCTGAGACGATGTGGGCGCCGCTAGCACAAATCAATGTAAAAAAATCTGTCTCTTTCGTTTTAATAATCGTGTCTAATTGAGTCTAGAGCTCAGTCTTTGCCGCCTTCTTTTTCTTCTTGCTCTTCTTCTTTTTCTTCTTCGGCGCGGCGGCCGCCTCCGCCGCCTTGCGAGCTTCCTCTTCTTCCGCCGCTTTGCGAGCTTCCTCTTCTGCTCGCTGCGCGAGCTCCTCGCGAGACAACGCAGCGTCGCCTTCAATCTCTTCGCCCATGATATCGCTCAGGTCGAATTCTTCTTCAATTTCTTCTTCGATGATTTCTTCCACCTTCTCCCCGCCCTCAATCAGTTTGGGCATCTCTTGGAATCTCCAAGTTTTCACCTTGCCGCTGAGAACGTGTTCGCAGAACTCCTTGACATCGTCAATTTCAAACGCCCCCTTGTGAGTGGCGTATCGCAATTGCCTCGAGGTAAACACGGTGACAGTCGGGTAATCGACTGGGTTGTTGACATCGAACACGCTCGCGAAGGATCGCTGCGTGGTGGGATCTACCACGGCGAAGTGGAACGGCTTGCCGTACAGCGCCTTGGCGACTGCGTGGAAAATCTTCTCTTGCGCGGAATCGCCACCCTTGATGAGCGCCACGACACACAAACCTCCCTTGGAAGCGCACTCTTCGTCGAGCGCTTCGGAAGTATCGACCGTCTTCGGCATCGCAATCTCCACGTCCGCATCCGCGCCCATGATGTGCGCGCGCAACTGAGAGATCCACATGTTCACCACTGGTTGCATGAGCGACGGGTGTGGATATCTCTGCACAGCCATGCGCATCTGGCCGTCCTCGTCGACCCCAGACGACTCGCGATAGACGCAAACTAACGAGGGGAACTGCTTGACTTGGAACTGACTCTTCAATTCTTCGCTCATGTCAGATGTGACGCCAAAGATGAAGTCTGCGTTCACCGCCGCCATCACTCGCAACAGGGCGCGAGAAGTGGCATCGTTCTCCTCGGCAAAGAGTAAGACTCGAGGTGCGGTGGACGCCAAGCCAAAGAAAGACTGATCCATGTTTTTAGCCGTGACTGGTATCGTCAGGTCTGGACTGGATTCGTCAAAGAAACTGGCAATCTTTTCCTCGGCGTAGCCTTCGATGTCGTACGAAGCGGGCGAGTACGTGAGCACTTCTCGATCTTCCTCTTCGTCCGATCTCGGGAACAACAAAAGTTCCACGCACGCGTCCGGTGATTTAGCAAAGATGCCAAACTTGTCAATCAAAGACTTAGACGCGTCGTCCGACTCGTTTTCGGGAACGATGACTTCGTGCATCGGCAAGACGCCCTCGAACGATCGAAGCCTACGCGGAATCGCTTCAACCACGGACGCACATCGCTCTTCCGCCTTGCTGAAGACGACAAACTGCATCTTATCCTTCTTCAAGACGTTATCGGTGAAGTCGCTCGCCTTGAGCGGGGTCAAGACGGACATGGATGCGTACTGATCCTTCTTTTGCTTGGCGTCGTCGCCCGCGTCTCCGCCCGCTCCGCGAATCTCCATCTTTAGCTCAACCTCCGGACCGGCGTGCTCGGTTAAAAACGCGAGCACAACCTCTCTTTTCATTGAATCGCTCTCGAGAGGTATCGGTGCCGCGGAGGCGTCGGCGGGGTAAACCACCAGACGAGCGCCGCCCGTCGTCGTCTCCGATTGTTCTACGCCTGGCAATTGCGGCGCCTCCGAGCCCTCGTAATACACCTCCACGAATCGCATTCGGCCCTCGAGAGCGTGGGAAATCGCCTTGAGCAACGACGAAGTCGTTTTTTTGTTCGTCAGTAACACCGCCTTGGGGAGCTCACCATCCGTTGACGTCGCGATGCTTTCCTTTGAGACGCCGTCGGCACCCGCGTCTACGCGTTCCACGAGGTACGACGGCAACGACTTATCCGCAAACGCCGCAATCGTTCTCGCGCTCACGTCCATCATTCGCCCCGTCGAGTCCGCGAGCGGAAACGTCTCCGGAAGCTTGACACTCCTCCGTTCATCGTACGGATTGAGCGTCGCGTGCGTCGGATAGGCTAAAATCGCCGGCAACTGTTGCAACCGCACCAAACTCTCAAACTTTTCCATGTCCAAATCCTCCGACAACACGTTGAGGGACCCAAACTTCACCCCGAGTTTTTCCCCTGCCGACACGCTCGCCTTGGCGAACTCCTTTTCGATCATCTCGCACGCCGGGCACTTGTCAGCGTCCGCCGTGAGAGAAACCATCCACGGCTCGCGCGAGCGAAGCACGTCCCGCTCCAGCGTCTCCAGCGTCAACGGAACCACCGAAGACGCCGACACCGTCGCCACCGCGAACGCCGAAACCAACACAACCACCGTCACGATCGTCATTCGCATCGTTCGCGCCGCCATGATCGTTGACGACGCCGACACCGCTGGAATCCTCGTTCGCGTCATCTTACTTTCGATGCACGAAACGAAACGAAACGAAACGAAACGCGCGTCCGTCCGTCCGTCCGTCTTCCTCGTCGGCCCGTCTCTCTACGCGCACACACACCGGTGACGTGACCCCAAACTCGTGACGACCGCCTCACTCCGACGCCGCCGTCCGTCCGTCCGTCCGTCCGTCCGTCGTCGACTGACGCACCGAAGGATTCGGTTCGGATTGACGCGCGCTCATCCATCCATCCATCCATCGATCCATCGATCGATCGAAATCGATCGCGCGAAAACGCCGACATCGCGCGCGCGCCCACGCGTGATTTCCATCGATCGCCCCCCAGGTCCAGGTTCCAGGTTGG
>Ga0181570_10000121_pt1 | contig 71833 bp, 50 predicted proteins | sample 101ome_18_FD_148667 | JGI IMG/M metagenome (GOLD analysis project Ga0181570, IMG submission 148667) | Coastal salt marsh microbial communities from the Groves Creek Marsh, Skidaway Island, Georgia - 101406AT metaG (spades assembly) | ecosystem: Environmental > Aquatic > Marine > Intertidal zone...
CATTCGGCACGCGTCGCCCCTTTCTTTTGTAGACGTCCCGCACCTCGCGTCCACGCGCGTGTGGGGTCGACGCGTCGAGTCGTGACCGGTCGGTGATCGAGGACGATGGCACTCGCGTCGCGCGTCATCGTTCTCGGGCAAAAAACACCCCACACGGCGTTCGGACGTCCTACACTACGAAGAACGCCGCGTCGAGTGGTCACGAAGTCGTCACCCGCCTCGACGACGACGACGACGACACCCACGACGCCGACGCTCGAGAGGGTCGCGGCGGCACACCGCGACGACGACGACGACGACGACGAGTTCACGATGAGCGTCCAGGAGTACCTCGAAAAGCACGATCTCTCCAAAAAAGTTGAGGAAGCGCTCAACGCCGCCGTCAAGGCCAAGGCGGACGAACCGCTCGCGTTCGTGGTGCGTGCGCGATGGATCTCGCGGTGATTGTGACTGGTCTTCGCGATGACCTCTTCTTGACGACGCGTGTCGGGCGATGCGGGCGTCGGGCGACGCGCGTTCGGCGTGCGCGATCGCGTCGATGGACGCGCACGTTTTCGTGTCGTCGAACGCGCGCGCGCGTGCGTCGGGACGTCGAGACGTGGACGCGCGCGCGCGGTGGCGACGATGACGGATGGATGGCGGATGAAGGTTCTCGACGGGTTCGCGACCAACCCTCGAGGGAGGGTCGACGGAGGCGTCTTCGCGGGAAGACCGGGACGGGAGAGAGACGCGCGCGATGCGATGCGATGCGAACGAACGATGATGGACTGACGATGATGATGCGCGACGCGATGGACGCGTCGTTCTTTCACGACGCAGAGCGAATACATGAAGAAGCGCACGAGCGCGGCGATCACCAAGGTCGTCGGTCGACAAATTTTCGACTCGCGCGGGAACCCGACCGTCGAGGCGGATGTGTACACCCACAAGGGCATGTTCCGCGCCATGGTGCCGAGTGGTGCGTCCACCGGTATCTATGAAGCCGTCGAACTTCGCGACGGTGGTAAGGAATACATGGGTAAGGGTGTCGCGCAAGCCGTCAAAAACTTGAATGAGATCATCGCCCCGGCGCTCGTCGGTAAGGATCCGCGCGAGCAAAAGGCTATCGATGATTTCATGTGCAAGGAACTCGACGGTACCGACAACAAGGGTAAGCTCGGCGCGAACGCCGTGCTCGCGGTCTCCATGGCTGTCGCCAAGGCTGGTGCCGCTGAAAAGGATGTGCCGCTTTATCAACACATCGCCGACCTCGCGGGTAACGGCAAGTTGATCCTCCCGGTGCCGGCGTTCAACGTCATCAACGGTGGTTCCCACGCCGGTAACAAGCTCGCCATGCAAGAGTTCATGATTCTCCCGGTCGGTGCGTCCTCTTTCAAGGAAGCCATGCAAATGGGCTCCGAAGTGTACCACAACTTGAAGTCTGTCATCAAGAAGAAGTACGGCCAAGACGCCTGCAACGTCGGCGACGAAGGCGGCTTCGCCCCGAACATTCAAGACAACAAGGAAGGTCTCGACCTCCTCGTCGAAGCCATCGAAAAGGCTGGCTACACCGGTAAGATGAAGATCGGTATGGACGTCGCCGCGTCTGAATTCTTGACGGAAGACAAGCAATACGATCTCGACTTCAAGACGGAGAACAACGACGGCTCCATGAAGAAGACGGGCGCCCAGATGATCGACTTGTACCAAGAGTTCATCAGCGAATACCCGATGATCTCCATCGAGGATCCGTTCGACCAAGACGACGCCGAAAACACCGCCGCGCTCACCGCCAAGGGCAACTGCCAAATCGTCGGTGACGACTTGTTGGTCACCAACCCGAAGCGCGTGCAAGCCGCCATCGACGGCAAGTGGTGCAACGCCCTCTTGCTCAAGGTGAACCAAATCGGTACCATCTCCGAGTCCATCGAGGCTGTCGGCATGTCCAAGGCTGCCGGCTGGGGTGTCATGGCCTCCCACCGATCCGGCGAGACGGAGGATTCCTTCATCGCCGACCTCGCCGTCGGTTTGTCCACCGGTCAAATCAAAACCGGCGCCCCGTGCCGCTCCGAGCGTCTCGCCAAGTACAACCAGCTCCTCCGCATCGAGGAAGAGCTCGGTGACAAGGCTGTGTACGCGGGCGAGCAATACAAGCACATTGCTTGGTAAACACGCTCGTCACGAATTCGTTGTCCGCGCCCCACTCCACTTTCAATATCCCAAAAAATTTCTAGTAGGTGCCTCGAGCAGCGTCCCGCAGCGTCCTCGTCCCTCGCCCGATGCCATCTCGCCAGTCCGCGCGTCATCGCGCGCGACGAGGACGCGGTTCGTCGACGGCGAGCGCGCGCACGAAAATGCCTTCGTTCTCGCGGCGCGTTCGCGACGGCAGCGTCGCGGTCGACGCCGACGCGGTCGACGCCGATGCGCGCGATGAAAATATCATTTGCGAAGCGTCGCGAAGCTTCGATGAGGGCGCCGAGGCGCGCGATGCGACGACGAACGCGTCGACGACGCTTCTAAAAACTCGCGAAGAAATAATTGCGTCGACGTCGGCGCGCGCGGCGCGGCGTCGGAGGCGTCGACGCGCGCGCGGACGGGGGTCGACCGAATCGCTCGGACGCGGGTGGTTGGAGGCAGGCACCCAGAGAGGCGCGCCCGAGTCGTCCTCGAACAAGACGGAGGCCGAAAACGCGCGCGCGATGCGCGATGCGGTGTGGGCGATGACGCTCGAGGACGAGGAGACGGTGGGATTCGAGTTCGAGGCGCGATTGGAGGAGCTGTGGACGGCGTATTGGGACGCGTTGGCGCGAGGCGAAGGGGACGCGTCGAGCGCGTCGCGCGAGGCGATGGATGCGTTCACGAAAATCGTCGGTGGCACGAGCTCGAGCGCGATCGAGACTGGCGTGCGACTGGTGGATGTGAGCGATGTCGCGGAGATGGAGCGCGTCGACGAGCGCGCGTGTCCGGTGTGTCTGGAACGCTTCGCAAGGGACGCGAGACTCGTGCGACTACGCGCGTGCGAACACACCTTTTGCATTGATTGCATCGCGCCTTGGCTCCAACGTCACTCGACGTGTCCGACATGTCGCGCGGACGTGCGTTGATGTCGTCCAAAACATCGCGAGCGCTCATTCAGCGCATCGCGTTCGTTGTTTTACTGTACGTTGTTTTAAATTGAAATTCCGCCTTTGCCGCTGCGCAGAGCAGGATTTGCCGCCCGCTTTAGTCAAACTTACGCCTGCTCGCCGTAGAAAACATGAAATGTATTTAAGCAAACCACACGCGCGCGCGTCTCGACCGAATGCCCGCATCACCGTCGCGCGCCTCGATTCTCCCGCTGTCGCGTTTGGATACGCGCGCGCCGCACACGGCGACTCGCACTGAACCCACGCGACATGCCACGCTCCCGCGCGCGCGCGCGCGCGGCGAGCGAGGACCCTCCCAGCGCATCCCACGGTGACGCGCCGCCGCGCTCGGGTCTGTACAACGCCAGTAACACCTGCTACCTCAACGCGACAGTCCAGGTGCGCGTGCACACGATCGGGGCGGTTGGCGAAAAGATGCGCGCCCGCGCGCGCTCACGCGCACCTTCGACGCCTCCGCGTTCGCCATTACGCGCGCAAAGACTGACTCAACGCTTCATCTCGGCGCACATCGTCGTTCGCAGGCGCTCGCGCACGTGCCCCAGTTCAGAGAGTACCTCCTTGGAGACGAGGCGGCGGCGTACTTATCGGCGAAATGGGACGGCAAGCCCGGTCGCGGCGCGCGCGAGAGGCGCTCGTTCGCCCCCGAGGACGAACTGTTGAAGTTCGACGATTCGTTGAAGCGCAAGCGCGCGAGCGACGGGGAGCGCGAGCGAGGAAAAGGTTCGAGAAGACACGGGAGGGACGACGACGGAGCGTCGCCGAGTTCGAGTTCAAACGCGAGCGCCAAGAGACGGTTCGCGATGCGTCCGCCGGCGATGACGCGCGAACGCCGAGCGGACATGGCGAGCGCGGAGGCGTTGAATGTCGGGGCTGAGATGCGACGACTGGTGCGGACGATGGTGCGAGGAGAGTACGAGGCGTTTCCGCCGCACGATTTATTGCGAAGCGTTTGGAAACTCGTGCCGTCTTTCGCCGGGAACGAACAACAAGACGCGCACGAGTTCATGCGGATTTTGTTGGATAGATTGAGGAAAGAGTTGAGAAGCGGTCGACACTTGATTCGAATGCGAGGCGTGGTGACGCCGAGACGGAAAGAGCACTCGCCGTGCGAAAATGGAATTCCAAATCCGCCCACGCGCGCGAGGAGCGTGCGCAGTCGAAGCGGACGATCGAGTCCGACGCCCAGTTTCTTGATGAATGTCGGTGATTCCGTCGTCGAGCGTGGTGGAACGTCGCCGTCGAACGGATCGGTGGACAAATCTGGGAACGGCGACGATGACGGCGATGGGTACGTCATCATCTCGCGTTGGGGAGCCAAGCGGCACAAGACGGGTTGCGCGTGCCGTCCGTGCAAATCGAAACAAAAGAAGGAAGCCGAGAACGCGAGCGATAGACTGAGACAGACGCACACCGGTACGAGCGCGTCGACGCACTTGAGCAGTCCGTCGAGCACGTTCGCATCTCCGTCTCGTCTGTCGCGAGGCGTCACCGCGAACGAGGTGAAGCGTCAACTCGAACACGCGATGAAGGACGAACGCGCAAACGGACACGCGTTGGCTTCCCCGCACACGCCGAAAGTGAATCCGACGCCGTTGGAGAGAGACGATGGCAAGAGTCCGGATAAGGTGATGGAGCTGTTCGGTGGGGTTTGTTTGACGAGAGTGACGTGCACGAAGTGTGGCCTTTCGAGTGACCGTCGGGAACCGTTTATGGATCTCTCGCTTCCGATTCCACCCGTGTTGAGTAAGGACGGATCCCTACCGACCACGCCGCATTCACCTTCAATCGATATCGAAAAGGGCGAAGGCGCGGACGGCGAAGCGACGTTGCAGCAATGTCTCGCCGCCTTTGTGCGAAACGAAAATTTAAGCGGCCACGGGCGCTATTTCTGCGACAGCTGCGGCAAGGATCAAAACGCCACAAAGTTCACCCGTATCGCGAGTCTTCCTCCCGTGTTGTGTCTGCACTTGAAACGATTCACGTGGAAGGGTGACGCCACGCACACCAAACTGACGAACGATGTCGATTTCCCGTTGGAGGGCTTAGATTTAGCGCCCTACTGCTGCGAAGAGGAAACCGTCGCCGAGCAAGACGCGCTGGAAACGCCTGTATCCACCGGCAAACGCTCCCGTCGCACCCCGCGTTCGGGCGCGAGCGCACCCACGTCGTCCACCGACAAGATCTACGACCTCGTCGCCGTCATCACGCATCACGGACGACAGGCGGGCAGCGGCCACTACACGGCGTGCGCTCGCGAGCTCGACGTCGGCGACAGTTGGCAACACTTCAACGACGATGACGTCAACTCTCTGACCACGGACGAGGTTCGCACCGGTCAGGGGTACATTTTCCTGTACGCGCGCAGATCATGAACACATTCATCACGCACATAGCACACGACAGCACGTAACGAACGACGTTATTTTCGCCCGCGCGCGTCCCTCCAGGCACCCCCAGCTTCTCGTCACTCCGCGATGCGCGCGTCCGGCGTCACGCGCGCGCTTCGGCGCGACGCCGAGATGGACGGCGAACGTGCCTTCGACGTTCGCGCCACCGCCTTCGCGTCGACGGCGTCTTCGTCGTCGTCGCCCAACCGCGGTGATTACCTCGTCCTCGTCGGTTACGAGGACGGTTCTTTGGCGCGCTTCGACGTCGACGCGTCGTCGTCGTCGCCGCCGCCGACGCCGAGATGGATCGCCCGCGGATCGCCCTCGATCGATGTCGATCGCGCGGACGACGTCACGCGGGGCGTGGACGCGACGCGCGTGTCGATGAAGATGGGACTCGCTGCGCGGTGTCGCGGGACGCCGCCGACGGTGGACGCGGTAAACCTCGAGAACGGGACGGTGGTGAAGACGCTACGGTTACCCATGACGTGGCCGTGTGCGGGCATGAGCGCGGTCGGCGCGTGTGGGTGCGTGGGTGATGTCTTCTGGGCGACGTCGGCGGTGAAGTGGAACCACTCGGGCGACGAGTTTTACGGGAACAGCGCGACGACGGCAGCGTGGCGACTGTCGGGCGAGGAGACGATTCCTTTCGCGGTGTTTCACTCGAGCGCAGAGCGGAGGAGTCTGAAGGGTGGCATGGCTGAGGAGAAAATCTTGGTGCCGTTTACGGCGATGCGTGGATTTGAAGATGCGCGCGGCGCGGCGGCGCTGGAATATCTCCAAGTGGCGATTAATTTTAGCGACGAGTATTGCGTGTTGGAGCGGAAAGCGTATGAATTCGTCACCAACGAGCGCGGGAGAGCGCAAGCGCGAGAGATAGATTCGGACGAGCCGCGGCGCGTCGATCTGGGATGGATGCCAAAGTTTGGGGCGGTGCGAAACAGAGCGCTTGAGCGCGAACCTCGCACGATGCCGGCGTTACCTCGCGCCGCGCTTTCGGATCAATTCATCGTCGTCGTTTGGTCCGACGGTGAGAAGATGGTGCACGTCATCGACCGTAAAGCCAATGCGTCGAACGACGTGCGACGAGACTTGTTCGAGACGTTTCGTCACAGAGTCGAATCGTGCGTGACCAATCCCGACGCGAAAACCAAGCGCACCGTATTGGACGTCGGTTTGTATGGCGAAGACTCTCATCTCATCGTCGTCACGCGAGACGCGCCGATCAGTTCGCAAGCTTCGAGGACCTCTCGCGACGACGAGGTTGATCACAAACTGTTCATGATTCCTGTCGGCTTGAAAGGGTCGAAATCGCCGACCAAGTCGAAACCAAAGCCACTGGTCGATGTGGACGACGACGCGTCCACGCTCGACGGGTGCGCGATTTGTCTCGAAGAAACGTCCAGCGAAGACGTCGCTCGGGCGCCGTGTTGCGGCGGCGTGTTTTGTCAATCGTGTCTCGCGTCATACATGGAGACAAATGCCATGAAAGGATGCCCGATGTGCCGCGACGTCGACGCTTTCTGGGCGACGAACGCAAAGTTTTCGGCGTTGTCCGTTGGCGTGAATTCTTTCGAGGTGGAGATGCCGTATCAAATGCGTCAAGACTTGAAATCGTATCGCGTGCTGGAACAAATCATCGATGGCGATTACGCGACGCTCGATGACTTCCACCTTCGAGGTGACAGAGCGCCGCTCGCGCTCCTCCCCGGTCGCGCGCTGACGCTGGGCGAGCGCGGCGTAGACGTTCGCGATCTCATCCTTCCCTTCGAGCGCGACCCGCGCGCGGTCGCGCAGCGCTTACCGACGATTTGATGTGAAATAATTTTAGTAGCTAGCTCGCTCACGTTGCGATTTAAAATCAATTCTACCCTCTACGGAACTTTACCAAGTCTCCGTCTTTTTCTTCCTTCTCTCACTTTAATTCGGTCGCCGCGCCGAAATCGGGCATGTTCGGCGCCGTGGTGGAATCTTCCTCCTTGCGTCCACCGCCGAACACGTTCCCCCAGATGGATCCACTCTCTTGCGCCGCCTCCGTGGGCGTCCCCGCGCTCGTGGTCTCCACGCCCGCGCCGGCGGTGCCTCCGCCCCCCTCGCCCGGCATCACCATCACCGGCGGCGGCGGCGGCGGCGCCGTCAACCTCGTCAACATGATACTAATCCCCTCGATCACCGCCAACAAAAACCCACCGAACGCCGCCGACCTCGCCGCGCTCGGCAGCCCGTATCGCAGCTGCAACACGCCTCCCGTCGCCGCTCCCGAGATGATCGGATTCCACGGATCCTCCTTTCGCCGCACCGCCACCAGCGCGCAATCAAACGCCGAAAACAACCCTCCCCACACCGCAAACGACCCTCCGATCCTCGGCGCCTCTCGACGAATCGCCTCGAACCCTCCGATCATCGCGTAGCCTCGCGGCGAGTTGTACGCACCCTTGACGAGGTTCACGACGCCGCCGCCCACCGCGCCCATGGCGAACGCGCCGCCGATGTCATCGAAGATTCTGTGTGGGCACGGTTCCCGTCCGTGGTCGACCGACGTCATCGCTCGCGCGTCGCTGTGCCGCCGCGGACGACCGCGCGCATTCATTCATTTCGCGTCATTCGCTCGACCCTAAGCGTCCCGAGGGACGCGACCGGCGGACGAACGGGACGCATTTCGACGCGCACGCGGGCGTGACTCGAGCGCGCGAGGCGGTGGAGCGAGAGCGACGACGGTCGAGATGTCGGCCGAGGGCGAGGGCGCGCCGGAGGTGTCCATGAGCGCGGCGAAAAAGGCGCTCAAAGCGGCGGAGAAGCAGAGCAAAAAGCGACCGGATCCTCTGGGACTGGAGGCGATCGAAGCTGGGATGGCGGCGATGAAGCTCAAGGACTACGCCAAGGCGAAGGAGGCGTTTGAGAGGGCGGAGGAACTGTGCGCCAAGTCGTCGGTGAAGGCGGAGGGGAAGCCGAAGGCGCCGAAAGCGGCCAAGGAGAGCGGCGAAAAGGCGAGCAAGGAAGAGGCGGCGAAGGTTGAAAAGTCCGCGCTCGAGGCGACGCATTTGCCGACGCCGGGATCGGAGGGGCACGTGACGGCGAAATCGAAGGACAACTTGCCGCCCGGGGCGAAGAATTACGCGGTGAACTCAGCGGAGGCGATGAAGGCGCACTTGGCGGCGACGGGCGGAAAGTGGCGAACGCGATTTCCGCCAGAGCCGAACGGGTATTTGCACATCGGACACGCCAAGGCGATGTATTTCGATTTCGGTGTGGCAAAGCAATTCGGTGGTACGACGATTCTTCGCTTTGATGACACGAATCCGGAGGCGGAGAAGCAAGAATACATTGACAGCATCATCGGTTCGGTGAAATGGTTGGGACACGAACCGGTGGAGACGACGTACTCGAGCGATTACTTTGATCAGCTTTACGAGTACGCGCTGCAGTTAATCAAATCTGGTAACGCGTACGTCTGCTTTCAAAATAAGGAGCAAACGTTCAACTCGCGCAAGCTTTTGCAAACGTTCCAAAAGACGTGCGTGGACGGTAACCTTCCGCGTTACGAGACGCCGCTTCCAGAAGGCGCGGAGAGCCCTTGGAGAAACACCAGCGTCGAGGAGAACCTTACGTTGTTCGAAAAGATGAGGAAGGGTGAATTCAAGGAGGGCGAGTGTTGTCTGCGCATGAAGGGTGATTTACGCAGCGATATCCCGAGTATGTGGGATTTAGCCGCTTACCGCATCAAGTTTGCCAGCCACCCGCACACTGGCGACAAGTGGTGCATTTACCCGACGTACGACTACACGCACTGCTTAGTGGATAGCTTAGAAAACATTACGCACTCGCTCTGCACGCTCGAGTTTGAATCTAGACAGGCGCCGAACGGGTCCTACTATTGGCTTCTGGACGCTCTTGACACGTACAAGCCCGTCACTTGGGAATTCTCTCGCTGCAACATCACGTACAACGTGATGAGTAAGCGCAAGTTAAACTTGCTGGTGACCAAGGGATACGTCAACGGTTGGGACGATCCGCGTTTGTTGACTCTCGAGGGTTTGCGCAGAAGAGGTTACACGCCCACCGCCATCAACGCCTTTTGCGCGTCGCTCGGCGTGACTCGCAACGACAACACGCAACACCTCGGACGCCTCGAACAAGTGATGCGGGAAGAGTTGAAGGATAGCGCATCGCGGTATTTCGCCGTCGTGGATCCGGTCAAGGTGAACATTACGAACCATCCGGGTGGGGAGGTGATCTGCGAGGCGCCGGTGCACCCGTCGTTCCCGGAGCGGGGCATGCGCCGCATCAACTTGACGTCCACCATATTCATCGAGCGCGCCGATTTCAAGACCGAGGATGTCAACGACTACTTCGGGATGGCGCCGGGTAAGACGGTTCGATTGCAATTCGGCTACAACGTCACGTGCACGGATTACAAGACGGGTACGGATGGTTCGATCGAGGAAATCAACGTCACCATCGACATGGAGTCTCGCTCTCAAAAGCCTCCCAAGGGTATTCTTCACTGGGCGACGCCGGACTTTGTCAAGTGCGAGTGCCGCCTGTACGACAAGCTCTTTTCGGTCGAGATTCCGGGCAAGGCAGACGCGAGCGTCGCGACTGAAGCCGACGCGTCGAAGCCCGCGGATGTGAACGGGGACGACGCCGAGGAAGAAGGCGAGGACGAAGGTAGCGTGGATTGGTTGACGCAGCTCAACCCTAACTCTCTGATCACGCACAAGAACGCTCTTATGGAACCAGCGCTAATGGAGTTCGCTGGTAAACCTCTCGAGACGCAGGTCCAGTTGCAACGTCTCGGATTCTTTGCGTTTGACAAGGACAGCACGGTGGACGCTCCCGTGCTCAATCGCATTGTCACCCTCAAAGAGTCGGTGCTCAAGAAGGCGATCGGCAAGTAGAAACGTAGTTTTGATTACACGTCGATAGCTATCGGAAATTATTAGATGCCTACCATATTGGTAATGATAGAGACGCGATAACTCAAATTCATTCAAAGAACTCCGCGTGAATCGCTCGAACCGCGTCATCGCCTTGCGTTCGATTCACCAACAGAGAAATATTAGTCTTCGAGGCTCCTTGGGAGACCATGCTCACTTTAATATCAGCCGCGCGAAGTGCATGAAAAGAGCGCTCCATGATTTCATTGTTGCGCTCAACGTTACCGATGAGAGATATGATGGAGTAACCGCTGCTCACGTCCACGTGGGCGATGCCTTCCTTTTCAAAATCCTCCACCAGCTTTTCGAGCTCCGCCTGCTGCAGGTCTCTGCTCCACAATTTGGACGGATCAAGGGTCAACGAGACGCTCACCTCCGATGTGGCGACGACGTCGACGGATATCTTGTTCGCCGCCATGACCGTGAACACCTTCGACAAAAAGCCAAACTGTCCGAGCATCCGCGTCGACGTGATGTCGAGCATCGTGACGTCCTTCTTCTGCACGATGGACGTGAGGAGCCAGTCTTTGTGAAGTTCCGTACCGCGCGAGTGACCGATGACGGTCCCCGGTGCGCTGATGTTGTACGAATTCTTCACGCGCACGCTCAAGTCGGTTGAATCCATCGCCGGACGCATCGAGTGCGGATGCAAAACTTGCGCGCCGAAGTACGCCAACTCCGTCGCTTCTTGAAAACTAAGGAAAGGCATCGGGATGGTTGAATTCACCAAGCGCGGGTCCGCCGAGAGAACGCCGTCGACGTCTTTCCACACTTGCACCTCCCTCAAACCAAGGGCTTTACCGATGACGGTCGCCGTCAAGTCGCTCCCTCCACGACCGAGCGTGCAGATGGCGCCCGTCTCCACACCGCGTCCCAAAAATCCGGTGACGACGCGAACGGTCGGCTCCGCACCCGCGGGAAGCGTTAAACGCGCCTTGGTCTTCTCGTACGTGTCGTCCAAAATGGTACCGTTCTCAAACTCATCCGTGGTCACGAACATGTCGTCAACGGTATCCACCTGCTCCCCGTTCACTCCGTTCGAGCGCAAAAACGACGCGAAGATCCGCGTGCTCATTCGTTCACCGAAACTCACCAACAACGCGCGCGTTCGCGGCGTCACTTCTTGCATGAGCGCGATTCCCGTGCACACTTGTTCCAACTTTTTCAAGAGCCGCCGAACCTCGCTCGTCGTCGCCTCGTCCGTCCCCAGTTCCGCCATCGTGTCCTCATGCAGCGCGCGAATCACTCGAATGGGTTCTAATGCCTCCACCTCCTCGATACCTTCGCAGTCCATCGCCAATTCGCCCGCCAGGAGTAAGTTATTCGTCGTCTTCCCCATGGCGCTCAAAACCACCACCGGCATGTGTTCGGGAAAGGACAGAATGATCGACGCGACCTCGCGCATGCGCGTCGCGTCCGCCACCGAAGAACCGCCAAACTTCATCACCATCGTGTGTTGCGTCTGCCCCTGCCCCGGCGTGCCTGCGCGCTGGGCCGTGATCGCGCACCGCGTCGGCGCCGACGCGGTCCCTCGCCCGCTCGCGACCCGTCGAGCTCGCTGCGCGCGGAGGACGCGCGCGGGCGCCGCGCGCGCGTGCATCGCCCGCATCGTCTGAGACATCGCGTGCGCGTTCGTTCTTCGCGCGTTCGTTCTTCGCGCGACGTCGGCGTGCGTGGCTCTGCCGTCTCGCCCAAACGCCGTCTGTTTGCTCAAAATCAAAAGTGCATTCGTTCGTTCGAATCAATCGCGTTCGCACACGACGGCGCGCGGCGCGAAGCGCGCACCTCGCTCGGCGCGCGAGACGCGCACGCCAGCGCGCGCGCTCGAGCGACCGGCTGGGCGCGCCCGCGTCGTCCCGCGCGCGTCAGACATGGTCGGTTTGATGGGTGAACTCACGAACGACGTGCTCTTCGCGGGCGCGCCCTCGGACGATTCGGATGATGACGCGCGCGAGAGCGCGCGCGTGCGAGAACTCCTCGCCAAGCGTCGCACGCTCGAGGAGGTGCTTCGAGTGATGGGCGAACGCGCGACGAGACTCGAGGACGAGGCGAAGGAGGCGAGAGAGGAGGCGAGAAGAGAGAGAAGAGACGCGGAGGACGCGAGACGCGCGCTCGAGGCGTCGACGCGGGCGAGAGAGGACTCGGAGGCGAGATTGAAAGAGGTAGAGTCTGAACTCGGGCGCGCGAAGAGCGAGCGTGACGAGGCGAAGGGGACGGCGGAGCGTTTGCGCGGAGACTTGGCGCGCGTTCGAGAGGAGAGAAACGCGTTGAGAGAGAGTTCGAAGAGGCACGCGGCGGCGACGACGCGCACGGAGGAGGAATGGCGCAGTCGAGAGCGACAGTTGATGGATGAATTGGCGTCGGCGCGCGCGGAGTCAGGCAAGGGGAAAGTTGAATTGGAAGATTTACGGAGACGGTGCGAGAGCGCAGAGGCGTACGCGACGAGTGTCAACGCGCGCGTCGCCGAAGCCGAGCGAGAGATCGACGCGTTCAACGCCGCCGTGACGTCTGATGCGACGGGGAGGATGCGTGATTTGGAGGATGAGCTCGAGCGCGCGGAGGAGACGCGATTGGCGCTCGAGCGTAAGCTCTCGGACGCCGCCGCGAGAGCCATCGCGCAGGAAGGTGAGATTGAAAAGTTGCGCCTTATCGCCGAAGAGAGCGCGCCGGGCGTCGCAGATTTGCGCGCCAGATTGGATGCGAAGGATATTCGCGAGAGAGATCTCGTCGCGGCGCTCAAATACGAAGAGAACATCAAAGAACAAGCCGTGTTTGAAATGAATCGCGCGCGAGCGGCGGCGGCCAAGGCTGAGGCGTACGCGTCGCGTGTCAGCGCAAAGAGCGCCCACAATAAGGCGCTCGCGACGGTGATTCACTCTCTCGGCGATAGTTTATTCGAAGATTGATTTCTTCTTACAATACTGTATACATACCCCTGTACAGCAGCTCGTCGGCTCGTCGTGTTAATTACCAAAATATACATAGCGCCAATCACCTTTCGGCAAGAGCGTCGTAATGCACGGGAGAGACGTAACTGATGAACGCCGATCGTTTCGTCTTCTGTTCCTCCGGTTCGTAGAGCAGATACCAATTTTGTGCCGTCGACTGCACGACGTGGACGCGCATGCCGAGCGCGTCAACCGCCGCTCGCAGCGTGAGCTCGTCCCCCCAGGTGCGATCGCGCTTCATCCCCACCAGCCAACGTTTAAAAGCGCGCGTGTCTTCAAAGTAAATCTGAAAATCTTCTTTTCTCTCCTCGATGTGCGCTGTCGCCAACGCTCGCACCTCCGCGTGTCGCTCTTGATCCTTGAAGATGTTGTGCGCCAAGGATCGAAACTGACAGTTCCCATCCCCATCCATCGCCACCCGACGCATTCCCAAACGCGCCAACCTCGAATCTAACGCTCCCTTATCGCTCTCCACTCGCGCTTTTCGCTCGCTCTCGCTCGCGAGCTCGAATTCAATCTTCTCCTTTAACAGCGCCGCCAACCGCTCGCTCGTCGTCGTCGTCATCCTGCGAATCACGCGCACCTTCGTCTTCGCCGAGCGCCATCTCGCGCTCGCCGACGAGCGCTTCGTCGACGCGGTACTACCGTGTGCGTCCTCATTCGACGCCTCGCCGCCGTTCCCGCGCGTTCGCGTCGACGTCAACACGACGGGTGCCGATTTCAACTTTGTGCCCAATCGAGTAAACTTTCTCGTGAGCGCGCGCTCGTCCCCATCCCCGTCATCCGACGTCTCCGCGCGCGCGCCCGATGGATTCTGATGTTCATCCGCGCGCGGTGCCGCGGCGCAACACCCGGCGCGCGTCATCGGCGCCATGGCGTCGTCGAGTGACGATTCGCCCCGAAATGCGTCTCGGCCGCGCACGCCTTCACCCGTTCATTCATCCATCCATCCTCACACGCGCGCGCGTTCGACGCCGACGCTCGATCGCTCGATCGAGATGCCCCCGCGCCGCGCGTCCAGGTCACCCGCCCGCGCGAGATCCCGCTCGCGCGCGCGCGCGACGTCCTCGCGCGCATCATCGCGCGCGAGATCCCCGAGCGTCCCCGCGCGCCGTCGCGCGCCGACGCCCACACCGACGCCGACGCCGACGCCGACGCCGACGCCGACGCGCCTCCGGTTCGGTCTCGACGCCGATGATTTCCGCGCCGTGTGCGTGCTCATCCTGCTGTACACGCTTCAGGGCGTCCCGATGGGTCTGAGCGCGTCGGTGGGATTCGCTCTTCAAGACGCCGGCGCGTCGTACGCCGACCAGGGGACGTTTTCGTTGGCGAGTTGGCCGTTTTCGTTGAAAGTGCTCTGGGCCCCCGTCGTGGACGCGGTGTACGCGCGATCGATCGGTCGGCGTCGCACGTGGGTGATGCCGTTGCAGTTCGCGGTCGGGGTGACGCTGTTGGCGTTGTCGTCGACCGTCGCGCGGTCCATCGAAATCGCCGACGCGCGAGGGTTGGCCGTGACGTTTTTTTGGTTGTATCTGTTGCTCGCGAGTCAAGACATCGCGGTGGATGGATGGGCGCTGACGATGCTGAGCGAGAAGAACGTCGGATTGGCGTCGACGTGTAACGCCATCGGGCAGATGATTGGTTTTTTCGCGTGTTTCACGGGGTTTATGATTTTAAACGCGCGCGGCGTGGCGTTGGACGCCTTTGTGAAATTTTGGGGATACGTCTTTCTCGCGTCGTCCGCCGTGGTCTACGCGACGAAAGAGCGTCCGATCGAGGATGATATGGGCGTGCGCGATGCGTACGCGCGGGCACTCAGCGTCGTGCGACTGCCCGCGGTGATGAAACTGAGCGCCGTGTTATTGACGCGCTTCGTCGCGTTTAGCGCGTCGGAGACGTTGACGACGTTGAAATTATTGGAAAAAGGCATACCGAAGGCGCACATCGCCACCATGTCGGCGTTGATGACGCCTTTGAATCTCGCGATGCCGATGTTGACGCGTCGATGGACCGCCGGCGAGCGTCCACTCGACGCCGTGACGAAAACGTGGGTGTGGAGAGGCGCGGCGTGCGCGGCGGCGGCGGCGCTCGTGTACGCGGCGCCGAGCGACGCCGCCGTCAACACGCCGTACGGGTACTACGTCCTCCTCTTCGCGTGGTTGTCCCTGTACAGCGCGTTCAGTAACGCGCATTTCATCGCGTTTATGGCGTTTTATAACCGCGTGTCCGACGTCAATCTCGGGGGTACGTACATGACGATTTTAAACACGGTGAGCAATCTCGGCGCCAAGTGGATGGAGAGCGCGACGTTGTTCGCCATCGATCTCGTGAGCGAAAAAGTGTGCGTCGCCTCGAACGATCCGAGAACAGTGCTCGGGAGTTGCGCGACGGAGGCGTTGCGCGCGTCGTGCGCGGGGAAATGCGCGACGAACGACGCGCCGTATTACGTCGCCGTCGCGGCGTCGCCCGTCGTCGCGTGGGCGTGGTTGCGTCGCGCGCGAGGCACCATCGAGTGGTTATCTCGCGCGAAAAAGACGCACTGGCGCGTCAAAGCGGCCGAGACGAAAAAATGATTCATTCTCGCTGCTCCTAGACATTAATACAATCGCTATGCTAGTTCTCGATCTCGACGTTCAAACGCGTCTGGATACTTTTCGCGGGCGAAACGCGCGCCGCCGTTCGCGCCTCCGCGTAAAAAACTCGGCGGCGCCTCCCAATCGATCCCACTCGGCGTCCACGTCTCATCATCGTTCGTCCCACTCTCATCCCCGTCCTCCGCGTCCGTTGTCGACGCTCGGAATTCATCAACCAGTCGACGCAAGACGGCGTCGGCGCGTCTCGACGCGCGAGGCGCCTCGACGCGCGTCTCCTCGTCCTCCACCGTCGTCGTCACGTCGTCGTCGTCGTCGTCGTCGTCGTCCACGTTAAGAGAGATGGATGGTGCGAGCGCGAACGACTCGTCGGCGTCCTCGACCGCCGTCTCTCGCGCGACGCGCGTCCGCGGTCGCGGAACGTCGACGCGGTGTCCCAACAGCCGAAGTTCAATCTTACGACGAATGCGCGCGCGCGTCGCGTCCTCGACGACGTCGTCGACGCGCGCGAGCGCGGAAGACGACGGGTGATGTGTCTCTCGCGCGGCGAAGTAGGCGTCGAGTCGGTCGGACGCGCGCATGGCGCGTCGACGCGTGGGGACAACCAGGCTCGGGGCGCGCGGTTCGGGGACGTCGTCGTCCTCGTCGTCGGCGGAGATACAACAAGACTACGCGCTCAATCGCGTTTATCCGCGGCGGCGACGTCGGAGGGCGTGAGCGCGAGAACGATGTCACCGGCGTCGGTGACGTCGAACCACTCGTTCGCGAGGGCTAATTTCGCCACGGAGGCGTCGACGTCGGCGGTCAGGGCGGAGAGGAAATCCGGGGGCGCGTCGGCGGCGCCCGTCGTCCAATCGAGGAGCGTGCGCGCCGTCTTGGCCAACTCTCGAGTCTCGCGATCGATGCGTTTGAACGACCACGGCGGGGTGTCGCCGGTGACGACGACGTCGACGTCTTCCGCGACGGCGTCGAGTTCGGCTCGAGGCGACGACGCGCCCGGTTTCGGTTCGGGCAACGGCGACGGCGACGACGGTGCCGACGCACGCACGACGAAACGTCGCGATGGCGACGCACGCACGCCGCGCCTCGCGTTACGCCAATATTCGCGACGAGACGACGCCTTGACGACATCACCGGTGAGTCTCGTCCTCGCGTGAGCTCGCTTTGGCGGAACGAAGCTCACGGCGTCGACGTCCGGCAACGCGCCGCGGTCCCGCACCAACGCCTCGGGCACGACGACGATCGACGGCTCGACGCAAACACACGCGATGTTCTCGTCCTCATCCTCGTCGTCGAAGACGTAGTCGTTCTCGTCGAACGACGGCGACGCGACGGAATCGTCGTCGCGCGCTGGCGTCGCGAGACGCGACTCCGGCGAGGCGTCCATGTCGATCGCGCGCACTCTCACCGGACTCTCAAACGCTCGCGACGACGACGTATCATCGCGCGGCGGTGTCGACGGCGCATCGACCTCTCTTTCGTCGTCGCCATTCGCTAGTTTTCTCACCGCTCGGTCGTCGTCGTCGTCGTCTCGTCCGACGTCGTCTCGTCCGACGTCGACGGCGTCGCGTCCCGCACCCGTCGCCTCTGTCTCGACATCCTCCACCCCCACCGACGCCGTCTCGACGACCGACGCGAGATCGACGCTCGAATCCATCCCCCCGCGCGTCTTCGCCGTCTCACCCACCGCTCGACGCGCCCTCGTCGCCTCCTCGTACGCCGCCACCTCTCTCGCCTCGTCGATGGCGCGCGCCCACTCCTCATCCGACGGAAACTGTTCCCGAAACTCTCTCTTCGCCCGCGCGATCGCTCGACCGACGCGCGCCGCGACAGCTGGACCCACCGCCGTCGCCCACGCGCGCGCGCGCGCCGTCACCGCGCGCCACCGACCGCGCGACATCGATCCTCCACCACGCAAAGTGTCTTTTCCCCTCGTCGAATCATCGCGCGCGTTCGCCTCGCTCGCGCGCGCCGTCGCGCCCGAACTCGCGCGAGACGACGCGTCGTAATTTTCACCATCCAACGTCGACATCGCGGCGCCGCGCGAGAGGTCGCGCGCGTCGTCGAGTGCGAACGATCGATCGGAATTCGGTTCGCCTTCTTCACCCCCTCGGTCGCGACGTCGCGGGGTAGGTTCGCGAATTCCGATCGATCGCCGCGCGTCGCCGGCGCACACGTCGACGCGCGACGCACGGCGCGCGTTCGAGGACGGCGAACGCGGGAGACGCGCGCGCGCGAGCGATCGAGCGAGGAGGCAGTCGTGATCGCGCGTGAGGACGGCGCGAGATGTGCGTGCGAGATGTGGGCGAGGGCGCGAACGTGGACCGAGGCGCGACGCGACGACGAACGCGACGATGTGCGCGTCGACTGACCACCGTTCGCGACGGCGACGCGCGCGCAGGTTGTTTTACTCGTATTTCAAGACGTTGGTCGGGAAACCCGTGGTCGTGGAGCTTAAGAACGATCTCGCCATCGAGGGGACGCTCGTGTCGGTGGATCAGTACTTGAACATTAAACTTGAGCACACGCGCGTGACGGATGAGGCGAGGTATCCGCACATGCGAAGCGTGCGAAACTGTTTCATTCGAGGGAGCGTCGTGCGATACGTGCAGTTGCCGAAGGATGCGGTGGATGTGGACATTTTGCACGACGCGACGCGACGCGAGGCGCGAGGCGCGTAGACGACGATTAAAGTAGCTTTTTAACGACGAGAACGAACACGTGTAGGTAAGAGTTGAAAGTGGAAGGACGCGGCGCCGGTGATGCGATGTGAATGGTGCTAATTAATTTTTACTGCGACGCGCGCGAGAATCAAATGGTGAGGTTTTCGAAGGAGAGCGCGCGACCGCGATGCCGTACGGGAGCGTGGCGGCTAATCGAGTGATGTTTCGAACGTCCACCGGAGGATAGTTTTGCAGCATCTTCATGCACGCCGCGAAATCACCGTCGATGAGTTCGGTGCCGATGTTCAGCACGCACGCGACGCAGAGACGAAGCAGACACTCTTTTCTCGATCGAGGCGACGCCAGCACGACGTCCCACAATCGCAGCACGTCCGCCATTTCGAAATCTTGCGTGAACATGAGCGTGATCCATCGGAACGCGAACATGGATGTCGATAAATTCATGCTCTGTAAGTGCGCGTGCACCTCCGGTCCGTGCTCGGCGAGCATGACGCTCAGCGTGTCCAACATGGCGCGAACGCCTTGATCCGTCGCGTCGAGCGCCATCACGAAGACGTCGCGAAATTCACTGAAAACCTCTGTGAAACAATAAAACGCATCCGCGGCCGCGTTCTCGGTCGCCGACTCTTCATCCGTAGAAGTCGCGAAGACGTAATACATGCACCCGAACATCTCGTGCATGCCCTGCACGTATCCGACGCCTGGGTTGAGCTTGGCGAAGACATACAATGCGTCTCGCATGTGATCCTTCCTGCGTCTCGCTTCGCCGTCTTCGCCCTCGTCGTTGAAGAAGTGCATGTCCGGATGCACGCGAGCGATGTCTCTATCTATCTGTTCCGCTAATTCGTCGTCCTCGTACTCGTCTATCCATTTCGATTCGTCGCTCGTCGACGAGCTCGCGCAAAATTCGTCTCGAAACGTCGCGTATTCCGCTCTCTTCGCTCGCGTCGCCTCCTCCCACCGCGCGCGCTCTCGCGGAAGATACCCCAGACACAGCTTCCATACAAGCGCGCGCGCGCGTCCGTTGTCGTCGTCCGGAACGCCCCCGTCAGATACTAACAGACGCAGACGTTCCGCATCCACCTCGTCTCGCCCCAACGCCTCCATGAGCGCCTCTCGCCTCGACGTCTTCGTCTCTCCGAACGAAGACCCGCGCGAGTGCGAATCGTCGCCCGCAATCGCGCGCGCCACGCGTGCGGCGTGCGCCCGCGACTCGGTTTCGATCGACCGCTGCATTCGTTTGGTGCGCTGCTCCTTCACCTTGGCCACCGTCGCGCGCGCCTTATCGCGCGCGCGCGCCGCCTTGTCGAGAAACCAGGCGGTGAGCGTGTTCTCCCCGCTCGCGCGCGCGTCGTCGTCGTCGACGCCGCCGACGGCGTCGCGTGACGGCATCGCGAGACGCGCTCCACACTCACGCGCCGTCCCGTCGACCTCCATGACGCTCTCGACGTTCGCGACGACGACGACGACGACGACGCGCGCGAGCGCGATGAAAACGACCGTCGCATCGCCGTCCATCTCGCGCGCGTCGCCGCGCGTCGCGCGCGTCGCGCGACCGTCCGACGCGCGCGGCGGAACCGTCCTCGTCAGCGCCATCGGGGACGACGTCCCGGCGCCGAGCGCGGCGTTTCTGGGCACACGTCGCGCCGCGCTCGCGCTCGCGGCGACGGCGATCGTTCCGACGCTCGCCGCGAGCGCCGAGTACGGCGACACGGTGTACATGGACGCCCTCCAGGGCAAGGGGAAGGATTACGGGAAGAAGGAGGTGTTGTATCCAGACTTTGAGCGCACGGCGAGCGGTTTGCAGTACAAGGACATGGTGCTCGGCGCCGCGGACGCGAAGACGTTCGATCCGACAGAGGGGAAAACAGCGGTGATCGATTGGGATGGATACACGATAGGGTACTACGGGCGACCGTTCGAGGCGAGGAATAAGTCGAAGGGCGGTGCGTTTACGGGTGACGAAAAGGATTTTTTTCGGTTCAAGGCGGATGATGAACGCGTGATCGGCGCATTTCGAGAAGCGATCGTGGGGATGAAGATTGGATCGATTCGTCGGATAATCGTTCCGGCGAATAACGAAAAGTTAGGGTATCCGGATGGGAAGAAGTGGCGCACGATGAAGCCGCAGCCGGCGAATTTCAGCGGCGACAGAGCGCTCGGGTTCGTGCTAGAAAATCAAGGAATGATCGATAAGACGCTCTTATTCGACATCGAACTCTTGAAGATCATCGATTAGATCATTTATGACGCGGGCGCGAGATTGGAAAGTGATGTAATGTAATTGAGAGTCAACTCAATATTAATCGTCTCGGCGAGACGCAACGCGATTCTAACTCAACTTTGGAATCCAGCCCACTCAACACGTAGCGCAAAACAAAGGGGTTGGTGTATATATATCTTTATCAACGTCCCTCGGGGAATACAACAGGAGAAGGGAAGTAGGGATAAACTTGCCGCTGCTGCGCAATGTGCTCCGGGACTTGTCCAGAAGCGAAAGCCTTGATGAGACTCTTCGCCGCGGCGATGTTCATTTCGTGTGGACCTTTCACTTCCACGTCGCTCGTCTTCGTTTTCGGGTCACTTTCCATCAAGGAGACTTGGCAACCAGAAATCTGCGCAATGGTGGAAATATTTGCCCCATCTGAGCCCATGATTCGCGTGACCTCTTCGATGGATATTTCGACCGTGTCCTTGATCATCGGCGGCGGCGTCGGCATGGCGTACATGGGTGGCTGCATCGGCGCGTTGGACATCGGCATCTGCATCGGAACTGGCATCGGCATCGGCATCGGCATCGGCAACGGCATCTGCATCGGCAACGGCGTCGGCACCGGAACGTGCATGGCCGCAAACGTGGGATCGGGCTGCGTGAGCGCACTGGCGGAGTATTCCGTGTATACACCACCCTGCGCGTCTCGCGGCACCATATACGTCGGTTGAAAGTATCCGAGCACGCTCGAATCCACCAGAAACCCTTTGAGCAACTCGAACACTGACTTGGCCGCAGTACGTACGTCGTGCACCGCTCCGTTGATCTCTACGACGCGATCCTCGCTCGTCGCGCACGACGGCACCTGTCCGACCTCCTGAACTTCCACGTGCGCACCGTTCGCCAATTTTCGAATCTCACGAATGTTTTCACCGCCCTTTCCGATGAGATGTCCCGCCTGTCCCGCCGGCACCAACAGTCGCAGCGTCACGATCGCGCCGGCAGCGTCCCCCTCCTCCGTCACCGCCTCCGTCTTCGCGCCGCTCTCGCCCTCTCGCGCCTCCACATCCACCGCACCGTCACCTTCGGCTGTCGTCTCACCATCGCTCGCGTCCTCGCGCCCTCGCTCCCCCTCCTCGCCGTGTCGCCTTCTACTCGTCAAGAATTCCACGACCATGGTCGCCGCCTCGCACGCCGCGCACCGCCCGTCGTCGTCCCCGCGCTCTCGAACCGCGCTCACGAGCACCGCGCGCTCGTTACACTGCGCCGCGGACTCCAAAACCTTGACCGCCGCCCCGGTCTCGGCGACGATGCGCTTGACGTTGGCGCCCGACTTTCCAATCAATCCACCCACCCTCGACTCGAGACATAGCAGCCGAAACACGGCGTGTCCGCGCGCCGTGGCCGCGGAGGCGTCCGCGGACGCGCCGCGGACGTCCTCCTCTTCGTCGCGGTCGGCGGTGTCGGCCGTCATCGTCGTGGCGGTGGAGTTGCGCGCGGCAATGACAACGTCTCGATCGTCTCGGCGTTCCTCGAGACGTCGACGCGCGGGCACGCGATGCGCGCGATGCGGGCGACGACGTCGACGGTCGCGACAGCGACGACGGCGACGACGGCGCGAGTCTCGCGACGACGCGACGTGCGGACGAGCACGAGGACGCGCGCGTGCGCGGTGTCCGAACGAACCGCGCGCATTTTGCGCGAGGTGGAGCTGCGCGAGCGCGAGGACGCTGGAACGTCGGGAGGTGGTGCGAGCGACGCGCGAGCGCTCGGCGCTGGCGGGCAGACGAGTTTGCGCGCGTTGGAGGGTTTGGACGCGGCGTGGCGCGTGATGCGCGAGGGTGGAACGGCAGGCGGCAGTGAAGCGTTCGCGAGACGAGAGAGCGGCGACGCGGGAACGCGAGGCGGCGGAGGAGAGGCCTTCGCGTACGACGTCGCGGTGTGCGGTGGAACGCTGGGTGTGCTCGTGGCGAGCGCGTTGCAGAGGAGAGGCGCGCGGGTGGTGGTGATTGAGCGCGGCGCGTTGGTGGGACGCGCGCAGGAGTGGAACGTCAGTCGCGCGGAGCTCGAGGCGCTCGTACACGCGGGCGCGATGACGAAAGAGGACGCGGACGAGTGCACGATGATTGAGTTTAATCCGATTAAGTGCGGATTTTACGGAGCAAAGGGCGACGACGTCGTGACGACGAACATTCTGAATGCCGGCGTGTCGCCCGAGAGGCTCGTGAGACGGTGTCGAGAGCGATTCGAAGAGGCGGGCGGGACGACGCTCGAGCGAGCAGATCTTCGAGGCGTGGACGTGTACGATGACGTGGCGGTGTTGAACGTGGGCGAGGGCTCGGAACCGATCCGCGCGCGATTGGTGTTGGATTGCATGGGATTTCGCTCTCCCATCGTTCGTCAAATTCGAGGCGATAGGAAACCGGACGGCGTGTGTCTCGTCGTCGGGAGTTGCGCGGAGGGATTTCCACAAGAACGAAACGATAGCGCGGATCTGATCCGCACCGTCACGGACATCGAGGAAGACTATCGCGGGCAATACTTTTGGGAGGCGTTTCCCGCGTCGTCCGGGCCCACCGATCGAACAACGTACATGTTTTCGTACATGGACGCCGACGAGTCGAGACCGACGATCGCGTCCATGCTCGACGATTACTGGGAGTTAATGCCAAAGTACCAAAACATCGGATCCGTCGATGATGTGCAGATGAAACGCGTCCTCTTTGGATTGTTTCCCACGTATCGCGATTCACCATTGAAGACGGAGTTCGATCGCGTGCTTGCCATCGGTGACGCGAGCGGGATTCAATCGCCTCTGTCGTTCGGAGGTCTCGCCGCACTCTTGCGACACATCGAGCGCATCACGGGCGCGGTAGAGGAGGCGTTGGACTGCGACGCGCTCGACAGGGATGCCTTGCGAGAGGTGAACGCATACAACCCGGCTCTCTCGGCTGCGTGGTTGTTTCAAAAATGCATGTCTGTCGAGGTCGGTCGCACCCCCAAGCGCGACTTCATCAACAGACTCATGTCCATCAACTTCGGCGTCATGCAAAGTCTCGGCGACGACGTCATGCGTCCGTTTTTGCAAGACGTCGTCACCTTTCGCGGACTCGGGAAAACGCTCGTCTCCATGACGCTCGCCGAGCCTCTGTTCGTCCCCGAAATCCTCCTCAACGCCGGCCTCGGCCCGATCGCCGACTGGTTCGTCCACTTCATCGCTCTGGGCGCGTACGACGTCGCCGCCGCGCCGGCCGCGAAAATCGCCGAGCTCGCCAAGGATTCCGGAGCCCTCTCGCCTCGGCAAAAATTCTTCGTACGACGACGCTGCGAAGCCGTCATCTACGGTTCCGGTCGCGACGTCGTCCATTAGACCCGCGCGCACGCTTTATTCATTCTTTCTTTCTTACATTCACTCCGTTCATTCATCGCAATCGTCCCGCTCGCCCCGCGGCGTCGACTCGCGCGACGTCGAAAGGGACTCCCCTCCGGTCCAGAAGTCCCGACCCGCGAGCCCGAATCCAGAGCTCGAGAGAGGCCCGCACGAAACTCTCCGCGCGCCATTCGCGCGCGCGGACCCGTCCACGCCGCGCGCCGACGTCGACCGGACGTCATGGGCGTGTATGACGACGACGACGTCGCCATGCGCGACGCGCGCGAGGAGGAAGAGGAGGAGGAGATCGGCCAGGTGCGTCGACGACGACGACGACGAGACGCGATCGCGGGAACGATGCGGCGAGGGACATTCGCGAGGACGGAAGGCGCGCGCGCGAGGACATCGAGCGCGCGCGATGGTCGATGCGAGGGCGAGGATGATGTGGATGACGCGCGCGGGCGCGGGCGACGCGAGACGGGAGATGTCGACGACGCGAGGCTGGGAAGATCTCGAACGGGACGCGCGATCTCGGAGACTGACGAGAGAGACGCTCGACGCGCGCGCAGGAGGACGCCTGGGTCGTCATCAGCTCGTTTTTCGAGGAGAAGGGTCTCGTGAGACAACAGTTGGATTCGTTCAACGAGTTCATTCAGCACACGATGCAAGAGATTGTCGGTACGTGGGCGCGAGACGTCGCGAGGCGAGGGGCGAGAGACTCGGGGTTTAGGGTAAACGCGACGAACGCGAGACGAGAGATGACTGACGGGATGCGCGATGCGATTTGAACGCCGCAGACGAGATGAGAGAGATGGAATTGACGCCGGAGCATCAACATATGCCGGGTCAGGACATCGACGAGATGGAGAAGAAGACGTACAGGATTAGCTTTAACCAGATTTACTTGAGCAAGCCGATGGTGACCGAGGCAGATGGTTACACGACGACGCTGTTCCCGAAAGAGGCGAGATTGCGTAACCTCACGTACTCTGCGCCGTTGTATGTCGATATGGTGAAGGAGATCACCACGGTTCACCCGGAGGGAGAGACGACGGTGGAGAAGGAGGAGATCAAGAAGGTGTTCATCGGTAAGGTTCCGATTATGTTGCGCTCCGACTATTGCTCTCTCCACGGACACACGGATAAGGAATTGACCGAGCTCGGTGAATGTCCGTACGATGAGGGCGGTTACTTCGTCATCAACGGAAGCGAAAAGGTGCTCATCGCCCAAGAGCGCATGAGCACGAACCACGTGTACGTCTTCGAGAAGAAGCAGCCGAGCAAATACATGTGGCAAGCCGAATGCCGAAGTCAACCGGAGCGTGGGTCTCGCGCCGCGAGTTCCTGCGTGATGCGCCAGCTTCACGCCGTGGGTGCGAAGGACGCGCCGGGCCCGATTCGTTGCACCCTTCCATACATTCGCACGGACATTCCGATTTTCGTCGTGTTCCGCGCACTCGGTTTTGTCGCGGACAAGGACATCTTGGAACACATCGTGTACGATCTTGGAGACAACGAGATGATGGAAATGTTGCGTCCATCGATCGAAGAGGCGTTCGTCATCCAATCGCAAGAGGTTGCGCTCGATTTCATCGGTAAGCGTGGCTCTGCGGTGGGCGTATCGCGCGAGAAGCGTATCAAGTACGCAAAGGAAATTTTGCAAAAGGAACTTCTGCCCCACGTTGGCGTGCGCGAAGATTGCGAAACGAAGAAGGCGTACTTCCTGGGCTACATGATTCATCGTTTGTTGCTTTGCTCTCTCGGCCGTCGTCCGGAAGACGACCGCGATCACTACGGAAACAAGCGTTTGGATCTCGGCGGTCCTCTGTTGGCGCAATTGTTCCGTCAATTGTTCCGCAAGCTCACCAAGGATGTCCGATTATACTGCCAGCGGTGCATCGATAGCGGAAAGGAAATCCAATTGCAGCTCGCAATCAAGGCGAAGACGATCACGCAGGGTCTCAAGTACTCGTTAGCGACAGGTAACTGGGGCTCTCAGGGCATGGCGGACGTTCGGGCGGGCGTGAGTCAGGTGCTGAACCGTCTGTCCTATTCGTCCACGTTGTCGCACCTTCGTCGTATCAACTCTCCCATCGGACGGGAGGGTAAGCTCGCCAAGCCACGCCAGTTGCACAACTCGTTGTGGGGTATGATTTGTCCCGCCGAGACGCCGGAAGGTCAGGCTGTGGGTCTCGTGAAGAACCTCGCTCTCATGGCGCTCGTGTCCGTCGGCTCTCCGTCGGAACCCATTCTCGAGTTCTTGGATGAGTGGACGATGGAAAACTTGGAAGAGATTTCGCCTTCGCTCATCGCCGAGTCGACGAAGATTTTCGTCAACGGCGTGTGGGTCGGCGTGCACAGAGACCCGGCGGACTTGGTGAAAACGCTTCGCAAGCTCCGTCGTCAAGTCGACGTCGATTCTTCCGTGAGCGTCGTGCACGATATTCGATTGAAGGAACTGCGCTTGTACACCGACTACGGTCGCTGTACTCGACCGTTGTTCATCGTGGATGAGGATCAAAAGTTGCGCATCAAGAAGCAACACATCGAGTTGTTGACGGAGAAGGACGTGACGGGTTACACGTGGAACGAGCTCGTCACTTCGGGTTTCATCGAGTACGTGGATACCGAAGAAGAAGAGACGACAATGATTTCGATGACAATCGACGATCTCGTCGCGGGACGTCACGCCGTGGAGCGAAAGAGTGGTGTCGCCATCAACTACACTCACTGCGAGATTCACCCATCGATGATTTTGGGTATCTGTGCCTCCATCATTCCCTTCCCCGATCACAACCAGTCGCCGCGTAACACGTACCAAAGTGCTATGGGTAAGCAGGCGATGGGTATGTACGTGACGAACTACCAGATTCGTATGGATACGCTCGGTTACGTCATGTTTTACCCGCAAAAACCGCTCGTCACGACGCGCGCCATGGAATACTTGCACTTCCGCGAACTTCCCGCCGGTTGCAACGCCGTCGTCGCCATCATGTGCTACACCGGTTACAACCAAGAAGATTCCGTGCTCATGAACCAAAGCGCCATCGATCGTGGCTTGTTCAGATCGCTCTACTACCGCTCGTTCAAGGATGAAGAGAAGAAGCAAGGAAGTCTGAGCCGAGAAGAGTTCGAGCGTCCAGACAGAGACACGTGCCTGGGGATGCGTCACGGCACGTACGACAAGCTCGACGATGACGGCTTGATTTGCCCGGGTACTCGCGTCAGCGGCGACGACATCATCATCGGTAAGACAGCACCGCTTCCCGAGGATGACTCGGCGGTGCTCTCCAAGCGCTTCACGAAGAAGGATTGCTCCACCGGCATGAAGCACGCCGAAACCGGTATTATCGATCAGGTTTTGCTCACGACGAACGACCAAGGTTTGCGCTTCGTCAAGCTTCGCGTGCGTTCGATGCGAACGCCGCAAGTCGGGGACAAGTTCTCTTCGCGTCACGGTCAAAAGGGTACCGTCGGCATGACGTACACCCAAGAAGACATGCCGTTTACCTGTGAAGGCATCACGCCCGATATCATCGTGAACCCGCACGCTATTCCATCGCGGATGACAATTGGTCAGCTCGTTGAGTGTATTATGGGCAAGGTTGCGGCGTGCATGGGTAAGGAGGGCGACGCCACGCCGTTCACTCCGGTGACGGCGGAGGATATCTCCACTATGTTGCACAAGTGCGGTTACCAAAAGCGCGGTAACGAAGTCATGTACAACGGTCACACCGGGCGCATGCTCGACGCACAAATCTTCATCGGTCCGACGTATTACCAACGTTTGAAGCACATGGTTGACGACAAGATTCACTCTCGCGGCCGCGGTCCGGTGCAAATTCTCACGCGTCAACCGATGGAGGGTCGATCCAGAGACGGTGGTTTGCGTTTCGGTGAGATGGAACGCGATTGTATCATGAGTCACGGTGCCGCGTCGTTCCTCAAGGAACGTCTCATGGACCAATCCGACGCGTACCGTATTCACGTGTGCCAAAAGTGCGGCTTGATCGCCGTCGCCAACTTGAAGAACCAGACGTTTGAGTGCTGCAAGAACCCGAGCGAGCGCACGTCCGTCGTTCAAGTCATGGTGCCGTACGCGTGCAAGTTGCTCTTCCAAGAGTTGATGTCCATGGCCATCGCACCGCGTCTCATCACGGGTTAAAACAAAACACACACTCATTAGAAAAAAAACAAATGAAATAGCCACAGAATGTTTAGACTTTACAACGCGCGCGCGGATTCGAATCGCAGACTCATCGTGCTCACACCTCGCATAAACGCGCGTCGAACCTCAGACTCCAACGCACTCTTCTCTCGCTCGCTCTCCCACATCCCATTCGCCTCGCCCCGCGCCAGTCTCGCCACCGCCTCGGCGCACGACGCGTCGTACGCCGCCGCCCACGCGCGAGTCAACCGTTCGTCTTCCCCCGCGCGCGTCCTCCATCGCCGCATCGCCTCGCTCATCCCTCGCCACGCCTCGAACGTCTCCCGCCGCACGCGACGTTCACACACCTCTCGCACCGCTCGCTCTTCCCTCGCCGCCTCCACCGCGCGTCGCCATCGTCCCACCGCGCGTCTCGCCGCGTCCCTTCGCGCGCGGCGTCCCAACGCCTCGACGCATCGCGCCGTCTGCGTCCTCGACCTCGTCCACATCTCTCGCCACCGCGCCTCGCGCGCGTCCGCGTCTCGTCGTCGCGCGCGCTCGAGTGATTCCGCTCGTCTCGATTCCGTCTCCACCGCGCGCGCGCACGCCGTCGTCGCGTCGACGACGCGTCGCTCGAGCGCGCGAAACGTCGCACGAATCGTCTCGTCGCGAATCGCGCCGTCGTCCGCGTCCGCGCGTCTCGACGACGACATGCCGGGCTCGAAACGCACGCACCGTATTCGACTCGTCCGTCGTCGTCGTCGCGGTGGATGGACGGCGACGGCGCGTCGACGCAATGACGGGTCAAATTCGTCGCGGTCAGTCGTCGACGACCGACCTGGGATGGGATGACGACGACGACGCCGTCGTACCACCAAGCGGTCGGTGACGACGACGCGTACGCGCGCGGGTTGGAAGAAAAAGTCGCGCGCGTTCGGACGGCGTTCGCGCGCGCGCTCGCGAACGGCGCGCGCGTGGAGGTGGTGCCGTCGGATGCGCGCGAGTTTCGGAGTCGGTGTCGGTTTCAGCTCGTGCGCGACGCCGACGGGGGGCTGCGACACGCGCTGTGGGACGGCGGTGGGCCGACGCGCGCGGTGGATGATTTCGAGATGGCGGTGGGTGGGATTCGACGGGCGATGCGCGCGGTGCCGAGGGCGGTGTCGGTGGGAGGTTTGGACGCGGGACTGGAGGCGGCGCACTACCTCTCGAGCGCCGCGCGCGCGGATCAACCGGTGTTGGTGACGCTCGTGTACTCGACGCCGATCGACGAGGATGCATGGGTGAAGGCGGCGAGACGGATTCTGGAGACGGACGCGTCCATGGTGGGCGTAGAGCTCATGGGTCGGAGTAAGGGGGTGGCGGCGAAGACGCACCGCGATTACGTGCTCGAGACGTACGCGTTGCGGGACGGGACGCGTTTGACGTATAAACACGCCGAGGGATCGTTTTCGAACCCGAATTATAAGATTACGATCGCCACCATGGAGTTTTTGCGTGATTGCGCGAGGGAAATTCGGGAGGCGGAGGAAAGACCGCTTCGTTTACTCGAGTTGTATTGCGGCAACGCCAATCACTCGTGCGCGCTCGCGGACGTCTTCGAACGCGTGGTGGCGGTGGAGATCGACGCCAAGCTCGTGTGCGCGGCGAACGAGAGCTGCGCGATGAATGGGGTGACGAACGTGGAGGTTGTTCTCGCGGATTCCCAAAACTTTGCCAAGAGGATGACGCGCGGAAAATGTAAGGACGCGTCGGGCAACGCCATGCTCGCGGAAGATTTCGACGTCGTGCTCGTCGATCCGCCGCGCGCCGGTCTCGACGACGACACGCTCGAGTTGGTCAGTGAATTCAAGCACATTCTGTACGTGTCGTGCGGACCGGATAACTTGTTGAAAAACATGGAGCGCGGCATGTGCAAGCACGCGTGTAAACGATTCGCCATTCTCGATCACTTTGCATACACCAAACACATCGAGGTTGCGGTCTACATGCGGCGCGAGACGGACGTCGTCTAAATTCGTACAGTAGCGTAGTATTTCATAGGAGTGTAATCACTAGCTCATCAACCCTGATCCATGTCCCCTTGCGCGACGCCCGTTTCGTACGCGTTCGATTTGTGTTTCGGTTGAAACTTGAACCCCTCCGGTGGCGGGCCGAGAAGCATCGTGGATATTTTCACCCAATCCTCCGCGTTGGGGCTCGCCATGAGCGTCTCCAGGTCGTCGCGTCCGACGAAGGCGGGTGGACGCTGCGTCATGGACACCTCGCCGAAGGCGTGGTCGACGAGACCGATTGGCGTGTAGCGATAGGTGAAGGACATCCATTCGAGCAAGTATTTACGCGTCTGCTCGACACCCATGGTATCGCTTCCCCAGTGTTCCAACCCGAACGATGCGAACGATTTGAAAATGTCGAATCGCTCGCTCGATGAGATGTCCCAATCGCGCCTCTCTTTGATCTCAGTGAATAACCACGGCTTGATGAGCGCGCCTCTCGCAAGCATGCACGTATCCACCCCGTGCTCCTCTAAATGGGTGTAGTAATCCTTCTGGTTGTACACGTCGCCGTTCCCAATCAACGGCACCGAGCTCACCTCTTTCGTGAGTTTGATGTACTCCCAATCCGCTAAACTTCTATATCTCTGCGCTCGCGTGCGTCCGTGAAGCGTCATGGCCACCGCGCCCCATTCGGCGACTTTGGGCGAGATTGTGTGCGCAACGCGCGCCTTTTCGTTGTACGCGATCCTCGTCTTAAACGTGAGCGAACACTTGTTCAGCACCGCGCTCGCCGCACGAATGACGTTCGCCATCTTCTTTGGTTTCTCGAGCATCATCGATCCGTAACCTTTTTGGCAAATCATGTCAATCGGACATCCCATGTTGATGTCAATGAAATCCACGTCGATGTTTTCCTCGAGCAATTGACAGCACCTCGTCACGGAATCGGGATATCCGCCGCATATCTGTACGCCGAATATGTCCTCACTCTTGTGCCTGCGAAGCAGCGCCCACTCGCCTTGTTGTCCCTGAAGTAAATTCGTCGCAAGCGCCATTTCGCCGCACGTCACGTCGGCGCCGAGAGTCTTACACAAACGCCTGAATGGCAAATTTCCAACCGTCGTCAGAGGTGCGAGATACAACTTATCCTTAAAATCGATCTGTTTTTTCTCGCTCGGTCGCGTCTTCGTGAACGCGCCCGTGTCCGTGCACTCGTCGTCCACCTTGGGGCGTTTCGCCACGCTCTCTTCCGCCGCCTCCGCGTCGTCGCCACCCTCATCGTCACCATCCTCCGTCTTGTGCCCCAACACGTCTCGCACTATGGTGTTCGCGCGAGAAAAGTCATACATCTTCTTCCTCAGACGCATCATCACGTCTCTGTCGAAAAAGTTCATCTCCTTTTCTATCGTCTTCGGCGGTTCCAGCGCCACCGTCTCTCCCTCTGCCTCCTTCGCCTTCCCATCGTGCGAGCCGAGATACCGACACTTGACGCCGTACGGACACCCACCCTCTCTGTTTACGAACGTGCACGTCCCGGGTAAATCCGGCGCCTTGCTCTGCACGTACGCGTCGATGTCGTGCGAAAATTTACACTTGTCCCCAAACGCGCACTTTTGTCTCATAAAGTCATGACACAGCCGCACCTCGCGCGCCCCACCGACGCCCACGGCGCCGCCGTCGCGACGGTCGCGATTCTCCTTCTTGTACCTCTTCGTGAAGCCACCGAAGGTGCCGCGCTGGCGTCCGCCGTCCGCGTCGGGGCGCGCGTCGACGGCGGTCGACGGCGCGCTGACGCGCGGAGGCGGCGCCGAGAGAAACTCTTGCCTGACGACGACGGAGCCGGCGTCGAAGAGCTCGCGCGCGGTCGGACGCGTCCATGACGACGACGTCGGCGGCGCGTCTTCGGTGGGCGGTGCGCTCGACATTCCGGCGCGTCGACGAGTGGGGTGGAGGCGTCTGGTTACACGGCGACTGCGCTACTTTTTACGTAAACGACGCGGACGCCGAGACGAACGACCGTCATCGTCGTCGTCGTCGGGTGCGCGCGTTGAATTCTCTTTCGCTGTCTCGTCTGGCTCGTTCGCATCGCGCTCGTCGTCGTCGTCGACGTCCTCGAAGGCGACGCGGACGCGTCGGGCGACGTCGGTTCGGGACGCGTCGGTTCGGCGTCTCTTCGGAGGTCTCACCTTGGCCGCCACCTCTCGGGAAAACCGAGGCCGCGACGCCGTCGTCGCCGTCGCCGTCTTGTCTCGCGGGGGCGTCTCCGCGTGCGCGTTCGGCGTGTTTGGACGCTCGTCTCGTGCGTTTCTCGCCGGTTCGTCAGCGAACGCCGCGGCGACGCCCACGTACGGAGCGTCGTCGCCTAAATCGTACCTCGTATACTTTTCCGGATGCGCCAGGTGGTGAGGCACCGCGCGCGGTCTGGTTTCGTCGCGTGAGCCGATGGCGTCGCGCACCGCTGCGCGCGCGTCGTAGCCCATCGCCGCCGCGTCCGCGTCGTCGAAATCGTCCTCGCGCTCGAGCGCGCGACACCGACCGACGCTCCCGCGGAGACGCGCCATCCGTTGCGCGTCGTCGTCGCCGTCCTCGTCCGACTCTAAACAATCTAAATCGTCGCGGTACGCGCGCCGCGCCGTCCCGTTCTCGTCGTCCTCGTCCTCGTCCTCGTCCTCGTCGACGACGCCCTGCCCTCTCCTAACGACCGCGCTCGCCCTCGGTCGCCACGCCGCTTCCCCATCGCTCACGCGCGCCGGTGCGTCGACACCACCTCCACCCATCGTTCCGCGCCCCACCGTCGCGAACACGGCGTCTACGCGCGCGTGAAACGCCTCGTACCGCGTCGTCTCGGGCTCGCTCGTAACCACCTCGCCCGGGGAACCCGCGCCAACCGCATCGCTCGCGATCGATTTCTCTCGCGCGCGTCTCGCGCGATCGACGCTCGAGACATTCATTCGTGCGTCGACGCGCGTCGCGAGAAGACGACGACGCGCGCGTCGCGAGAAGACGACGCGCGCGAGAAATCGGGGGTCGTCACTTTTCGACACGACTCGAAATTCGTGCCGATCCGTGACGATCGCGCTCGATACACGCCGACGAACCCTCAATCGCGCGGACGAGACATGCTCGCGACAACGACTCACGTACGATCCACCGCTCGCGCGGTTCCGCGGCGCGAGACGCGACGACGCGTCGCCGTCGCGCGCGCATCGTCGCGCGACGGCGATGCCGCGTCAGCACCGATGATCGCGGCGTCGCTCGCGTGCGTGATGCTTTTCGCGCCTCCCGCGCACGCGCTCTCGTTCGGGAAGGGCGCGTCGGCGTCGTCGGCGCCCGCGGCGGCGCCCGCGGCGGTGGCGAAATCGTCGTCGGGGCCGAACGGCGCCATCTCGGCGAACGCGAAGTCTTACGGCGGCGAATTGAGCGCCGACGTCGACGTCGATTACGACGCGGCGTCGAGTAAGACGTACAACGTGCGGGAAACGTACGCGAAGAGCGCGCCGAAGGAGTACAAGCGGTTCGTTCGACCGGTGCGCGAGGAGGCGGCGGCGACACCAAAGAAGGAGAGCGACGGCGGCGGATTCGCCCTGCCGAGTTTCTCTCTGCCGAGTTTCTCTCTGCCGAGCATCGAATTACCGGACATTCCCGATTTCGGCGGCGGTGACGACGGCGAGGCCGCGGAGGAGGCGCCGGCCGCGGAGTGAGCGCGTCGCGCGAGCGATGCGAGCGTCGATCCGCGGACGTTGACGCCGAACAAGACTGAACAAACAAACCGAACCACGTCAAATAGAGCGCGCGTCGCGTGAGAGGCACTCGCCTCGAGCGCGACGCGCCCTTTGTAAATAAACGTAAAACAGTGTATGTACGTCTCTTCCTCCACGTTTCGTTCGCGACGCGTCTACCAATTTTTCAGACGGAGGCGAGCTCGAGCGACGCGCTCGCGGCGCCGCACAACGCCCCTCGCGACGACGCACGCATGGGCGGCGGCCGCGGCCGCGGACGCGGCGGTCGCTCGAACTCTTGGCACCGCGACGGCGGCGGCGGCGGCGGCGGCGGCGGCGGCGGGCGCGGACACGGTCCTGTGGGCGTGCGCAGACGAGACTTATTACAGGAGGACCTGCACAACGAGCGTCCGCTCTGGGCGCTCTCGTGTTACGGCCCGAAGGGCGAACAACCCAATCTTCTCGGCGGAGACACGTCGTTCGAGGAGTTGCGATGTTCGGCGTACGCCACCGCGCGCGCTGGGTCGGACGCGCGCGCGTTGGACACGCGGGCGAGAGAGTTCGTGGAGGCGAAGAACGGGGACATCAAATCCATCCTCGCGTTTCCCGAACAGCAACTCAAGATGGTTTTAGACAAGGTGGAGCGAGGGGAGATGGCGCCCGCGGGCGCGAATCGTGTGATCGACGGTGCGCCGATCACGAGCGCGGGCGGTGGGTTCGGTGGGGGCGCGGGCGCGACGATGGGCGGCGGGTTTGCGCCGCCGCCGGGGACGAGCGGGAACCTGAACGCGAGCGCGAGTCCTTATCAACCGAACGCGGGCGCGGGCGGTGGGTTTGGCGGGGGCAGTGGATTTGGCAGAGGCGGTGGGTTTGGCGGAGGCGGTGGGTTTGGCGGAGGCGGTGGGTTTGGCGGAGGCGGTGGATTCGTGTCCACGTCGCCGCAACCGCTGGCGCCGGGCTCGGGGAGTTTTAGCGTGACGCCGCCGAGTCCATTTGGGGGAAACGCGAACGTGCTCTCGCCTCTCGCGCCAGACCCGAGCGTACCGAATTCAGAGGCTTGGTGCGCGCCGTCGTTCAGTGTTGGGAACATTCCGGACGATCCACCGCCGGTGGCGTACATTCGCTGACGCGTGCTTGTTGTTACATCGTTGTAGTAGTTAGTTGCCGTTTGATTCACTCCTCTCCGACGAGTGGCTGCGCGCTCACCGAACGCATCATCGAGCGTTCTTCGGTCGACTCCGCGGTTTCGAGCTCTGCGGCTTTCATCGCTAATTCGCATTTTCTTTGCTCTCGAGCCTGCTTCGCGATCGCCCGACGCTGCGAACGTATCATGTTCTCGAATTCGTACGTCAGACGGTAGTCGTGTTGGTGCGCCCACTGTAATTCCGTGTCGTGAAACACGAGCACTCTGACGTCACCGACCGCTCGTGCGGACGTCCACGCGGTGAGAATGACGTCATCGACGCTCTGTTCGAGATTTCGAAGCTCGCCGACAAAATTTCCGACGCGACGAACGCCCACGCTGACGCCGTCTCGAGTGAGCGTACACTCGCCCGCGATGATGATGAAAAACTCGATGGATGGATCGCCTTGGCGCGTGATATACTCGCCGTCCTTGAATCGGCGCTCAGGCGGTTGGTTGGAAATCGAAATCAGCGAGTCGAGACGTGCATGCATGTTGTGTAATCGATCCGACGTGTGCGAAGATTGACCGGTGAACCACTCGTGTTCGAGCGCCTGCGCAGCCGTCAATCTGTGTTTCGGTCGCGAATCGAGAAGACCCTCGATCAAGTCTTTTGCGACCTCGCTGACACCTTCCCATGCTTCCGTTTCAAAGTCCAAGTCGCACTCGATGATCTGTTCGAACAGCTCGTCTTCGTCTTCGTCGTCGAACGGCCACGTATTCGTGAGCAGCACGTGCATGGCGACACCAAGTGCCCACACGTCCACTCCTTGACCGTACACTCCGGCGAGAAGCGCCTCTGGTGCGATGTATGACAACGTTCCGCACACGTGCTGCGCCTTTTGACGCGCGTTTAATGCCTTCGCCAAGCCGAAATCGACCACATTCAGAGATTTTAAATTTCCCTTCTCTGCAAAGACAAAGTTTTCCAGTTTCAAATCTCTGTGAATCACGCCTTTACTGTGCATGAACGCGACTGCGTCGAGCATCGACATCAGCAACGTCTTCACTACATCTTCGGGTATTGGCCCTCGTTCGTTCACCCAGTCGTCCAGCTCTTCGCCCTGTAAACAGTCCATGACGACGTGGACGACTTCGTCGTTTTGCTCTGTGAAGAATTCGCGAATCGTCACAATGTTTGGGTGCGTTGAGAGTTGCTGCATCATCACGAGCTCGCGTTTGACGTCGTGTAACGTCATCGCCTGCGGTCCATCTTCTTCATCGGAAGATGAGGACGAGGAGTCGTCGCCATCTTCCTCGTCGCTCTCCGCGCCCATTCCTTGCACGCGGAGCGTCTTCACCGCGACGACGTCACCCGTCGCTCGATGTTTCGCTTTACGAACGACGGCGAATCCCCCTGAACCAATCTGTTCTAACACTTCGTATTTTTCGACGAAAGGCATATAGTCATGCACCAAACCGACCGGGCGGACGAAGCGCGACGTGTTGAGGTCGTCCAAACCTCCGGGCGCCGAAAACGTTCGCTTCAATCCGAGTTTATTCTTCGTCACACCCTCCGGTTTGTGGTCGATGCGCTTATGGAAGAAGTGCGCGATCTGATGTCGCGCCATACCTTTCGAGAGCTCACCCTTGGCGTCGAAACCCTGCGCGCGCGGACCCGGTTTCAGATTGGTCTGCACGGCGTGCGCTCTCAATCCGCTCCACCCGGCGTTGACTTGTTTCTTCGTCGCGCTGCCCATCCTCGTCAACCCGGGTGATTTAGGTACCATGCCTACGGCCATGCTCATGCTTTCCATCTGCTGCAGAATCGGCGCCGGTGACGCACTCCTCGATCCGGAAGGCGACGCGCTGCCCGAGAGACTCGTCGCTCTCGCGAGGGCAGCGAGATCGGGCGCGCTATCCAGTCGAAGCAACTGCTTGTGACCTTGCGTCACCTTCCCACCGAACGACGTCGGTTTTACGGACGCCCACGCGCTGAGACCGGTGGGCAACAAACCCGCGCGCTTCGCGCGTTCGATGAGTTCACCGAACACTTCCGGCGCTTTCGGAACGTCCATCGAGACGTCCTTGAGCGACGTAGCGGTACGCGCGAATCCCTTGGCCATTTGGCTCCCGTTCACGAACGAACTCCTCCCGAGATATTTCAACAGATCGATCACTTTTTCGACGACGTTCGGCGTCAACACAGACTGCACGATGGCCAGATCCAGCGCCGTCTTCACCAATTGGTGGTGATAAAACGGCATGTTCAACCGGCGCAATCTGCGCTCCGCCTCTGCGCCGTCTCTCGCCATCAAATACTCATCGATGATGTCCCGCATCTGCCCCTTGACGCCTGACGCGCTGTATCCATCGGATCCACCCCACGCCTGACGCACCCGCGCCTCTCCACCCACCTCCTCCAGCTTCCACTTTGCCTTTTTCGCCGCGTCCCGGCCCTCGCCGTATCCGTCCCGCGAACACGCCGTCTCCAAATACGTCACCGACACCACGTCATCCGCTACCGCGCGCGCCAGAAACACGACACACTCTTCGACGGCGTCTGGAAAATCTAATTTCATATCCGCAATCTCCGCCAACACACGATCGAACCCACGCTCGAAATCATCCGCGTCGAGCGTCCCGCGCTCGCGAAGCGTCGCCACCGCGTTCGCGCACATCTCCCGCTCTCTCGCCCCTCGATCCAACGCGCTCGCGATCATGCGCTTGACGACATGCGCCTCCATCCCACACTTCGCCTCCGTCGTCCCCGCCCCTCCTCCGTGCGCCTGAATCGCCTCGCGCACCTGCAGCTCAAACTCCTCGACGCTGCAGTGCGAGAAAAACTCGCGCGTCAGCGTCTCCACCGCGCGCTTAAACGCGAGCTCCTGTCCCGCGTAGTACCTCGATCGCGCGCGCCACGCGTTCGTCCTCCCCTCCGCCGCCATGGCGCGCGTGATCCGACGGCGCGCGTCGCCCGATGGCGCGCGCCTCCCGACTGTGGACCGCGCGCGACACGACGACGCGACGACACGCATGGGTATCTTCGACGACGTCTTCGCCAAGCGCGCGCGCGGCGCCGCGTCGACGACGAACGCGACGGGAGCGTCGTCCTCGTCGCTCTTCGCGTCCTCGTCGGCGTTTCGCGCGGAGAACAAGGCGGAGGCGCCGCGCCGCGCGCCCGCGCCGACGACGACGAAGCGTCGACGAGGACGCGCCGCCGACGACGGCGACGGCGACGACGACGAGGCGACGCGGCGACGCGGTGGGAAAAAGACGGCGCGACCGGCGTCGTCGAGCGAGAGCGAACGCGACGGCAACGCGTCGTCGAGCGACGAGGAGGATGAGGATGAAGACGTCCCGGCGGTGGCGGCTGCGAAGACGCCCGACGACGAATCGACCGACGACGACGGCGACGATGACAGCGACAGCGACGAAAAGGCGCCGAAAGCGACGCCTCGTGGGTCCGGGTACCGCGATCGCGACGACGCGGCCGAGGCGGAGGAGCTCGCGAGGACGGTGTTCGTGGGGAACGTGCCGGTGAACGCCAAGCCGAAAAAGTTGAAGGCGACGTTTTCGGCGCACGGGAGAGTGGTGAGCGTGCGCATGCGGAACGTGCCGGTGGAGGCGGATGGAAACGAACCGAGAAAGGTGAAGGTGCTGAAGAAGAGACTGAACGCGGAGCGTGGGAACGCGACGGCGTTTGTGGTGTTCGCGGAGGCTTCGTCGGCGAAGAAGGCGTGCGAGGCGTTGAACATGAAGGAGTTCGAGGGACGGCACATTCGCGTGGATTTGGCGGGGAAGCCGTCCATCGTGCAGAGTGAGGTGGTGTATGATCACGCGAGGAGCGTGTTTTTGGGACATTTGCCGTTCACCGTGGATGATGAGGACGTGATTCGGTTGTTTAACAAGAATAAAGAGTATCCCGAGTTGAGAAAGAGCGTCGAAGCAGTGCGCGTCGTGCGCGATAGAAAGACCACTTTGGGGAAGGGTATCGGCTTTGTCTTGTTCAAAACAAAAGAACAGGCGCGCACGGCATTGCTGCTCGACGGAACCAAGCTCGGTGATCGAGAGATTCGCGTGAGCAAGGCGGCGCGCTCCAAGGCGCCGAAACCCGGCGCCGCGTCCAAAGCGAGAGCGGAACCAAAGGCGCTGACGGGAGCCGAGCGTAGGAATCCAAAGCTTCGCGCGAGTGACGAAGGCGAATCGAAATCGCGCGGTGGGAACTCGTGGGAGGGTTCGCGATCGAGACCGGGTGGCAAGTCTCAAAAGACGGCGCATCGTCGAGGCGACGCGCGTCCCGCGCCCGGCGGCGTCGGTAAACCCAACACGAAAAAGGGCATCGCCAAGGACGCGAAACGCACAGGTAAGCGTCCCGCCGTCGCCGCGCGAAAAGCAAAGGCGAAGGCGTCCGCCGCGGCCGGTCGCGGATAGTTTTCGCGTTTACGTATTACAACTGCGAGTAGTTTCTTGTTCCGTCTTTCCCTCGTTCCTCTCATTCCTCCTTCTTTTCTTCGATCGCGGCCGGCGCTTCATTAGATTCACCCTCTTCCTCTTGAAGTTCATCCTTGAACTCCTGCGCGTCGATCAATAGTCGGTTTCGGTCAGTCGCGTGTCGAGCGAGATACTTTATCGCCGTCCTGTTGAAGAAGAACGATCAAGTCACACTCGCGTTCGCGTCGTCCTCGCGCACCTTGGCAGCCTCTTGAAAACTCTTCACAGTCTTCCCCAGGCTCTTCCCGAGCTCGGGAATCTTCTGCGGACCGAACAACACCGCCGCGACGCCACCGATGACGACGATTTCAGGCAAACCCAATCCAAACAAACCGTTCGACACCACGCGAGCGCGTCGGCGCGCGGGCGCCGCGAGCGATCGTCGGAGCGCCGCGCGCTCGTTCATCGAGCGTTGCGTCATCGCGCGCGCGGGCGCGGCGCGCGCGGTGGGCACACGAACCGTGAACATGTCGTGTCGAGCTGTGACGATGATCGAACTCTGCAGTCCAATGAACGACCGGTCGTGACCCGACGCCGACAACACTTCGCCACTCGAGCGCGCGTCGACGGCGCGCGGGCGCGCGAGCGCCGCGCGAGAGGTGGTCGTCGACGTGTGTCGTCGCCTCGCCGCGCGAGAGTCACCGCGCGCGAGCGCCGCGGCGCGCGAGGGCGCGACGCGCGCGATGCGGTGCGAGGACGCGCAGGGACTGAACCGGGCGGTATCGGCGGCGCGCGACGCGCGCGCGCTCGACGCGCTCGTTCGAGAGAACGAAGAGTTGCTGAACGCGATTAATTGCGCCGCCGTCGCGGGTCGAGCGGCGAAAATGTGCGCGCAGGCGGAGAAGGAGCGGTGGGCGGACGCCGCCGCCGCGACCACGGCGAGAGCGGTGCTGCGACGCGTCGCGGACGTGGCGGCGGCGGCGATGCGAGACACGCCGAACGAGTGGTGGCCGAGACAGTGCGCGGCGGTGGTGTGGGCGTGCGGGCGCGTGGGGGCGAGACACGAGGAGGTGGAGCGCGCGATGGAGGGGATGGTGGAGAAGAGGGCGCGAATGTTCAAGCCGCAGGAACTGTCGAACGCTTTTTGGGGTCTGGCCAAGGTGAACAGCGATAGGACGGGATTGTACGCCATCTTGGGCGAACGCATACGCGTGTCGTTGTTGGTGGACACCGGGACGGATCATCAGACGGGTTGGACGCCGCAGGGAGTGAGCAACGTTGCGTGGAGTTTGGGATCGATGACGCCGGAGACGCGGCGCGCCATGTTTGACGAGAGCGCGCTGGGAAAGGAGCTCGTGGCCGGCGTCGCGACGGCTTTGGAGGCGCGCGTGGATATGTTCAATCCGCAGGAGTGCGCGAACACGATGTCGGGACTCGCCAAGTGCGCGTCGTGCGCGAGAGAGGACGCCGAGCGAGGCGCAAAGGTGCTCGCGTCGCGACTGAAGCGGGACAAATCGTGGATGACGGATGGGCAGTTTCAGTGTCAGCACGTGTCGAACGTCGTATGGGCGTGCGCGAAGTTGAACATGAACGATGACGACGAGCTTATCGACGTTTTGGTACGAGCTTCAGATGCGTATTCGACCAAGTTTAACGCGCAAGAATTATCGATGGTGCTGTGGGGATTCGCTACTCTGGCCGTGTCCGATCACAAGATCATGCACACGCTCGCCAAGTCGATGGCGCGAAAGGTGGATGAATCATCGGTGCAGCAGATGGCCACGGCGGCGCACGCGCTGGCGAAGATCGGTGTCTACAACTCGCAGCTCGTCAAGGCGTACAAAGAACGCGCGCCGGAACGCCGAGACGAATTCCAACCGCGCGACATTGCGTTTTTAGCCTGGTCGTACGCCAAACTGAACATCAAAGCACCGGAATTGTTTGAAATGTTTAACGGTGTGATCTGTGACATGTTATTCGACGTCGAATTTCAAACGTTTTCTCCGCACCATTTGACGATGGTTCTGTGGTCGTACGCGATGCTCAGTGAAAACACGGATAAAGTGTTTCCATCCATCATCAAATCGATAAAGACCATGGTTGATGATTTCAACCCGAGAGACATGACAAACACCGCGTGGGCTCTTGCCGCGCTTGGATGCGACGATAAGGAGCTCATCTCAGCGCTCGGGGCACAGGCGACGGCGAAACTTAACGACTTCAACTCTCAGGAACTTTTAAAGTTTCTAGGTTCATTTGAGCGACTCGGTGTCGACGATTCATCACTGGCCGAAGCTATTTCGTCGCAGCGTACTCTGTCGTACGAGTTCCCGGCGATACAGTCAACGGTTGAGCTCACGGCGGCGACGCCGAAAAGTTACAAAGGAACGGATCGCGTGCGCGTTGACGACAGTTGCGGCGGTTTCGGCAGGGGAAACACGGGCGTCGCGCTGTGGGAAGGTAGTTTTGTGCTTTCAGAATGGCTCTCGCGACAGAAAACCCCGTTGCGCACCGAGGGAATCGCGAAGGCGCTCGGGGGCACTTGGACCGACGAATGGGACGGAAAAGTGTGCGTCGAGCTCGGCGCTGGATTGGGTCTTCCTTCTATACTCGCTTCAAAGCTTGGAGCGCGCGTGATCGCGACCGATGGTACGTATTCGTGACGACATGTTTTACGGTTCTTCTTACGCCATTGTTAATCCCTCCATTGGACTGTCCATGTCCTTGGAGTTTCAAAAATGGCGAACAACAACTCGGGAGTTTCGCTGACAGCACTCGCACGTTTCGGCGGGCCATGAGTGTCATCTGATAGTAGCTCTCGCACATTCCTTTTTTTTGTCATCTGCACGTGCGTCGCATGACGGGATCTATGTACTGACGATTTTTTTCCGACCAACCCTTGCAGGTGACGATGATGTGCTGAGTCTCTTGAGTGAAAACATCAGAGCAAACGCCAACGCCGAAGCGAGCGTCGAAAAGCTCGTGTGGGGCGTGGACGATCCCCTGAAAAAGCTCGGTCTCCGAACAAAGCCCGATTTGGTCATAGCGAGCGATGTTGTGTACGGAAATGATCCGTCAAAGTGGACGAACCTCGTACAAACGATGCGTGATTTATCTGGTCCAAACACTTTGGTATTGATCGCCAACGTTCAGCGATACCCAATACACCATCCCCTCGCGGAGACAAAGTTTTACACGGAATCCACAGCTGCGCATTTTGAAAGAAGTGAACTTCCGGTATCTTGTCTGCACCCAGATTTCCAACGTACGGGTGCCGGAAACTGTGTGATTCACGTGTTCCGACCAAAGTCGCGAGACAAGCGTTCGCGGGACGCCAGTGAGGACAAGACGAACAAAACGGAGAAGGAGAAGAAGCAGAAGAAAGAGAAGAAAGAGAAGAAGGAGAAGAAGGAAAAGAAGGCGAAGAAGCAGAAGAAGAAGGAGAAGGAAACTAGAAGGAGCGTGTAGAATTTTTTCAATAGCGATTAATAGCGTCTTTACAACGGCAAATCCGACGTGGTGATCGGTTTCGCGAGAAGAATGTGACCAACTTCGACGAGGCCAAGCTTTGCGAAAGGGTTGTTCTTGCTCGAGCGCTGCGCGATCTGCGCCGACGTGAGCTTAGCCTTGACCTCGGGCGGTTCTTCGTATCCGCACTTTTCGAAGAGAATCTGCGCACCCTCATTGTCCACCTTGGTATGCGTGTACATGATCGTCTCTCCCATGTTTGCCATGGCTCGTTCAGCCGCGTTGACGAGTTCCTTTCCGATGCCGCGTCCACGCTGCGTCGGACTCACGGCGACGTCGGACAAGTACGCCTTGTCCTTGGGCGCGCGCGGCGTGAGCTTTTCGGCGCCGTATCTGTTACCGTTCGGCAGCGAAACCTCCGCGATGCCGACCAACACCGTCCCAACCTTTGCGGATAATAAAATACGATCGTCCGAGTTCTTCACACCGTCCACCAGTCCCATGCGCACGCGACTCGCCTGCTCCGCTCGCAGACGGTTCTTCGCCAAGATATCCTGCGGCCGCACCTTGAAGAACAAGTCCATGATCAAATTCGTCGCGTCATCCACATCCTCCTCCTCGAGGCAACCGATCACGACGTTACCACCGTTCTTCATCGGCATCGACGCCTTCTTCACCGCCTGATCCTTCGCTTCGACCGCAGCGCTCCTTCGTCGCTTGGTCGGCGCGAAGCTCACCTTCCCCGTCCCCAAATCCACCATGAGCGCCGGCGTCGGTCCATCCGTCGACGAATGCTTCCACGGCTTCGCCTCGCTCGCCGCCGTCTCCGTCTTCGTCACCGCGTCCTCACCGTCTTCGCTCGCCCGCGCGCGCGCGCCACCTCGCGCGCGTCCGCGCGGCGTCGCCCACGCTTTATCCATCACCCATCCTCCTCTTCGTCGTCCGCGCACCGCCGTCCCCGTCGCCGCGCGCGTCATCCGCGCGCTCGCCGTCGTCACGACCATCGTCCTCGTACTCGTCGACCGCGTCGTTCGACGACCGACGCGCGCGCGCGTCTCTCTCTCTCGCGGGCGCGCGATCGCCACCCGACCGTCGGTCTCGACGAACGAGGCGAACGAAAAGGAACGGAAGAAGATTGTCGACGTGGCGACATTTCGAATCCCGAGACGTTTCACGTCAGCGCGACCGACGCGAATGGACCGAGTGGCGGACGCGATGCGCGCGCGCGCGTCGCTCCCTCGCGCGTCCGCGTCCGCGCGCGGGCGACGAGGACGACGCGCGTGTCGAATCGTCACCGTGGCTGCGGTGTTCATGCTCGCGGTGGCGGCGATGACGACGAGGACGGCGCGCGCGGATGGGGACGGTGGTGGCGACGATGATGACCACGACACCGCTGCGCTCGCGGTGGGGTCGGCGACGTGCGCGGTGGAATCGGACGGATTGACGTGGTGCGCGTACGCGGGCGTCGCCTCCGGGCTCGACGTCGCGTACGCGCCCGTCTCGAACGGCACGACGACGGTGAATCACTGGATCAGAGCGACGTTCTCCGGTGCGTTGAATCCGGGAACGAACGGGTGGGCGTCCATCGGACCGGGGACGAGGATGTCGAACGGGAAAGTCGTCGTCGGCGGAGGCGGCGCGACGACGAAGTATACGATGACGAGCACGCTGAGGCCGACGAATCTGTGCTCGACGAATTGTCCGATCAGCGAGGAATCGGTGACGTCGACGACGACGGCGACGACGCTCAAGTTTAAGCTCGTGGACGCCAACTCGGCGGTCGGAACTATGTCGTTCGTGTGGGGTATGCAGACCTCGGCGTGGCCGGCGCAGCACTCGACGAAGGGCGCCGTCTCGGTGAGTCTCGCGGGTCAAGGCGGATCGTCTTCCGTGAGCGGTTCGAAATTAAACCGAGACGTCGCGCACGGCGTTCTCATGGTGCTCGCGTGGGTGATATTCATGCCCATCGGAAGCGCGTCGACGGCTTTGAAGAATGTACTTCCCAACGGGTTGTGGTTTTACGCGCACCTGTCGGCGATTGGCGCGGGATCGTTACTCTTCGCGATCGCGCTGGGTCTCTTGATCGGTCGCGACGAACACGGCAAAGACTCAAAGTTGGACAAGCACTACTCCTTAGCGATCGCCGTGATCGCGCTGTGGCTCATTCAGCTCTTCCTCGGCGTGTTTCGACCAAACAAAAAACCAGAGGACGGCGCTCGACTCGGTTTCATCCCCACGTCGCTCCGTCCCGCGTGGTTTTGGGCGCACCGACTCATCGCCCCGACGGTCCTCGCCCTCGCCGCCGCCACGATATTCGTCGGTGCCGATCTCATGCGCGACAGATACGGAACCAGCGACTCCGCCGGCGTTCGTTTCCTGCGTCCCGGCGTCCTCGGCGGCGTCTACGCCGCCGTCGGCGCCGTCGGCGTCATCTTACATTTCGCCGTCGACGTTCCGATGAAATCGCGCGCGTCGCGATTCAAGCCCACGCACGACGACGACGGTGACTCACGCGTCGCCTTCGAACTCGCGTGAGTCGGTGACGCCACTCGCACGTTTTTGTATTTTAGTTTCTCGCGTAGCGTCGCGCTCCGCGCGCGCCTCCGCGTCCGCGCCACCCCCCCCCCCCCCCGCCCCGACGCACGCCCGCACGACCGATCACGACCGGTCGATCGAGTCCCTCCACCCCGACACCGCCGCTTCATCGATCACCGTCGACGCGCGCGCGCCTGGAGCTTAAAAAAGCACGGAGACGTCCTTGCCCATCGACCGGTCACGACTCAGCGACGACCCCCTACCCGCGCCCCCATCGGTGGACGCCCGAGGCGGGCGACCGGCGCCGGCGACGACGAGACGGGACTCGGAGACGTGGCCGCGTGAGATGGCGCACCAAGCGGCGGGCGCGCCGGTGACGGTCGCGGAGGCGATTCAGGTGCGAACGCGCGCGCGGTGTTTTCGACGCGCGACGCGGGAACCGCGCGCGGGGCGGGGCGAAGGACGACGAAGATTAATGACGATGAGATCTCGCGCTCGAGGAATGCGCGGCGAGAGATTCGTCGACGAGACGCGACGCGATCGAACGAATGCGCGCGTGGGACGGAGACTGACGGTGTGTGCGCGCGCGCGTTTCATCGTCACGCGCGCAGTTGAAAACGTGCGGGGTGAATCCACAATGCATCTCGTTCACGAACACCACCATGGAGAGCGACAAGTACGTGTGCGTGCGAGAGACGGGGACGACGAACAACGTGGTGATCGTCGAGGTGAATAATCCGATGAATCCGATGAAGAAACCGATCACGGCGGACAGCGCGTTGATGAACCCGACACAGAACGTGATCGCGCTCAAGGCGAGAGTGGAGACGGAAGGAGGGGTGGAGGATTCGCTGCAGGTTTTCAACATTGATCAAAAGGCGAAGATCAAGGGCCACGATATGGAACCGGTGGTGTTTTGGAAGTGGATCACGCCGAGAGTGCTGGGGATCGTGACGAACACGGCGGTGTTTCACTGGTCGCTCGATGATCAGAACGCGCCGGTGAAGATGTTCGATAGAACGGCGAATCTCAACGGGGCGCAGATCATCAGTTACAAGGCGTCAGAGGATATGCAGTGGTTCACGTTGATTGGAATCGCGGCTGGTGATGCGTCGAGACCGGCGTTGGTGAAGGGTAACATGCAGTTGTATTCCGTGGCGCAGCAGCGCTCGCAAGCGCTTGAGGCGCACATGGCGGCGTTTGCGACGCACCAAGTGCCCGGGAACGCCCAAAAGAGCCAGCTGGTTACTTTTACGCAAAAGATGCTGCAAGCGGACGGTTCGGTGGCGTCGAAGCTTCACGTGATCGAGCTCGGCGCGCCGGCGGGACAAACGCCGTTCACCAAGCGCACGAGCGAATTGTTCTTTCCGCCCGAATTCGCCGACGACTTCCCGGTGGTGATGCAAGTGAGCGAGAAGTACGGCGTCATCTACATCGTCACGAAGAGTGGTTTGCTGTTCGTGTACGACGTGGAAACAGCGTCGCCGGTGTATCGCAGCCGTATTTCACAAGATCCAGTCTTTGTCGGCGCCGCGGCGCCGAACGCTGGTGGTTTGTATGTCGTGAACAGAGCGGGTCAGGTTTTGCTTGTTACGTTGAACGAAGCCGCCGTCGTGCCCTTCATCAGCGGACAGCTCAACAACTTGGAACTCGCGTTGTCGCTCGCGTCTAGAGGTAACCTACCGGGTGCCGAGGCGCTCGTGATGCCGAAGTTCGACATGCTTTTCAACGGAGCCGACTACAAGGGCGCGGCGGAACTCGCGGCGAGTATGAACACGTTGCGAACCGACCAAACCATCGCGCGCTTCCGTAGCGTGCCGACTCAGCCCGGACAGAGCTCTCCGTTGTTGCAATATTTCGGTGCGTGCTTGCAACGCGGTAAGCTGAACAGCCTCGAATCTGTCGAGCTCGCGAAGCTCGTGTTGGCGCAGAACAAGAAGCAACTTCTCGACACGTGGCTCGGTGAAGACAAGCTTGAGGCGAGTGAAGAGCTCGGTGACATGCTCGCGCCTACCGATTCCGAAACTGCGTTGAAGATTTACGTCAAGGCACGTGCAAGCGCGAAGGTGACGGCTGCGCTCGCGCAGCGCGGTGAGTTTGACAAGCTGGCGCAATACTGCACCGCCGTCGATTACAAGCCCGACTACATGTACATGTTACAGTCCTTGATGATGCGCGACCCGGCGAGCGCGGTGCAGCTTGCGCAACAAATGAGCAAGATGACGCCGCCGCCGTGCGATATGAGCAACATCGCTGATTTGTTCTTGCAACGCAACATGATTCGCGAGGCGACGTCGATTTTGCTCGATCTCCTGAAGGATGATAACGAGAGCCAAGCCGCTCTCCAGACCAAGGTTCTCGAGATCAACTTGGTGACGTACCCGAACGTCGCCGACGCGATCATGGCACAAGGAAAATTTTCGCACTACGACAGACCGCGCATCGCTCAGTTGTGCGAAAAGGCTGGTTTGTACATTCGAGCCATGGAACACTACACGGAGCTCGCCGACTTGAAGCGTTGCGTAGTCAACACGCACTCGATCGAACCACAAGCGCTCGTCGAGTTCTTCGGTTCCCTCAGTCGTGAATGGGCGCTCGACTGTCTCAAGGAGCTTCTCACCTTGAACATTCGTCAAAACTTGCAAATCGCTGTCAACATTGCCAAGGAGTACACGGAGCAACTCGAAATCGGTGCCGTCATGAATATGTTCGACAAGTTTGACTCTCACGAAGGTTTGTTCTACTACCTCGGTTTCTTCGTCAACACGAGCGAAGATAAGGAAGTCGTTTACAAGTTTATCGAGGCTGCCGCGAAAACTGGGCAGATCAAGGAAGTCGAGCGCGTCACGCGCGAGAGCGACCACTTCGATCCGGAGCGCGTCAAGGTGTTCCTCATGGAAGCGAAACTTTCGGACGCTCGTCCCCTAATCAACGTCTGCGATCGTTTCGATTTTGTGCCGGACTTGACGACGTACCTGTACAACAGCAACATGTTACGGTACATTGAGGGTTACGTCCAAAAGGTTAACCCGAAGCAAGCGCCGAAGGTTGTCGGCACGCTCCTCGATCTCGAGTGCCCCGAAGACTTCATCAAGACGCTTATTTTGTCGGTGCGTTCGCTTTTGCCGGTCGCTCCCCTCGTTGAAGAGGTGGAGAAGCGCAACAAGTTGGGCCTTCTCACGCAGTTCCTCGAGCACCTCGTGAACGAAGGAAGCGTCGACCCGCAAGTGCACAACGCCATGGGTAAGATGCTCATCGACAGCAACCAAAATCCGGAACACTTCTTGCTCACCAACGAGTACTACGAGTCTGCGGTCGTCGGTCGCTACTGCGAACGACGAGATCCGTACCTCGCATGCGTCGCGTACAAGCGAGGCAAGTGCGACGCGGAATTGGTCGATTGTACCAACAGAAACAGCATGTTCAAGGTGCAAGCGCGGTACGTTGTCGAGCGAATGGATCCCGAATTGTGGGCGAGCGTGTTGACCGATGAGAACAAGTACTGCCGTCAACTCATCGATCAAGTCGTATCTACGGCGCTTCCGGAGAGCAAGAACCCCGAACAGGTCTCCGTGACGGTCAAGGCGTTCATGACGGCGGAGATGCCGCACGAGCTCATCGAATTGCTAGAGAAGATCGTTTTGCAGAACAGCGCGTTCAGCAACAACCCGAACCTGCAAAACCTGCTCATCCTTACCGCCATCAAGGCGGACGCGTCTCGTGTGATGGACTACGTCAACCGTTTGGATTCTTTCAACGGTCCGGAAGTCGGGGAAATCGCGGCTGGAAACGAGCTGTACGAAGAAGCTTTTGCCATCTTCAAGAAGTTCAACCTCCACGTCGACGCCATGAAGATTCTTCTCGAATCGCTCGAAGATCTGGATCGTGGTATCGAGTACGCGCGCAAGATCGACGAACCGGAAGTTTGGTCTCAGCTTGGTAAAGCGCAGCTCAGAATCGGCACTCCGGAGTCCGTCAAAGCCGCCATCAAGTCTTACATCAAGGCGCAAGACGGATCCGATTTCGTCGACGTGATTCACGCCGCGCGACAAGCCGACATGTACGAAGACATGGTCCCGTACTTGCTCATGGTTCGAAAAAGCAAAAAGGAAGCGCGCGTCGACACGGAACTCGTGTACGCCTACGCGAAGATCAATGATCTCGCCAAGCTCGAGGATTTCTTGGCGACGCCGAACAGCGCCAACCAACAATCCGTGGCGGACAGATGCTTCGACGAAGGTTTGTACGAAGCCGCTCGACTCTTGTACACGGCACTCAGCAACTGGAGCTGCCTCGTCAGCACTCTCCTCAAACTTCGCTTGTTCCAAGCCGCCGTGGACACCGCCAAGAAGGCCAACTCCCCGCGCACGTGGAAGGAGGTGTGCTTTACGTGCCTCGAAGAAGGCGAAAACAAGCTTGCCCAACTCGCCGGTCTCAACATCATCATTCAAGCCGACGAGCTCGATTCCGTCAGCGAGTACTACCAAGCTCGCGGCAAGTTCTCCGAGCTCATCGCGCTCATGGAGGCTGGCGTCGGTGTGGATCGCGCGCACATGGGTATCTTCACCGAGCTCAGCATTCTGTACGCCAACCACAGCGCGGACAAGCTCATGGAGCACCTCCGCCTGTTTAGCGCTCGCATCAACATCCCGCGAGTCATCGCGGTGTGCAACCAAGTCGCTTTGTGGCCCGAACTCGCGTACTTGTACCGCTGCTACGATGAGTTTGACAACGCGTGCGAAGTGATGATGCAACATCCAGACGCTTGGGAACACGTCGTCTTCAAGGATGTCTGCGTCAAGCTCTCCAACGGTGACTTGTACTACAAGGCGATCAAGTTCTACTTGCACGAACACCCCACGGAAATGACCAACCTCCTCGGTGTGCTTCAGTCGAGACTTGACCACTCGCGCGTGGTCGCGTTGATGCGCAGGGAGGACAAGTTACCAATGGTGAAGGAGTATCTCTTGGCCGTTCAAGGCGCCAACTTGGCGGCGGTGAACGACGCCGTCAACGAGCTCGCCATCGAAGAGGAAGATCACGAAGCCCTTCGAGCGTCCGTGGACATGTATGATAACTGCGATCAGCTTTCTCTCGCTTTACAATGCGAGAAACACGAACTCGTCGAGTTCCGAAGAATTTCCTCTTACATTTACCAGCGCAACTCTCGATGGCAGCAAGCCATTGAACTTAGCAAGCGCGACGGTTTGTTGAAGGATGCCATGGAAATCGCGGCGAAGAGCGGAGATTCGGCCATCGCGGAGGATCTCCTCGACTACTTCATAGAACAAGGCAACAAAGAGTGCTTCGCCGCCGCTTTGTGCACCTGTTACGATTTGTTGAAGCCCGACGAAATCATGCAAAAGGCGTGGTTGAAGGGTCTTAGCGAGTGGGTGATGCCGTACATGATTCAAGTCATGCGCGACATGAACACGAAGATTGACATCTTAATGAAGGACAAGGCCGATCGCAACGAGGAGAAGGTGAACGAAGAGAAGGAGCGCGTTGCGGCTGAGATGAATAGCAACCTGTATGCCCAGCTCATGCCGGCGGCGCTTCCCGCGCCGCCGATGCCGGGCATGGGCGGCTACGATCAACAGCAAGCCTACGGTCAGCCACAACAGGGTTACGCCCAGCAACCTCAGTACTACTGAGCGCACTCTCACTAGCTTTAGTTCCACCGCACGATCTTGTCATAACAGAGCGCATGTAAGTCCGCAAGCGAACATTCTCGTCGTCTCGCGTTTTTCGCTCACGCTAGAATCAGCAGAACGCACATCGCCGCGCGCCGAACGATCTCGAGGTCGCGCGCGCGACGCGACGATGACGATGCATCGAGTCGATGCGTTCACCCCGTCGTCTCTCGTCGCGCCCTCGTCGTCGCCGCGGTCGACGACGAGACGCGCCGGTCGGTCGTTACACCGTCCTCGTCTCGCGCGCACGAACCGACGCATCGTCGTCGACGCGCCGCGCGCGTCGCGCCCCAGAGACATCGAAGAAGCGATTATGCGCGCGCCCTGGCGAGGCGGTCTCGAACCGGCGTCGAACGTGCCGTGGACGGAGGCGCGAGTGGTCTCGGGACGCGTCCCGGCGGAGCTTGCGGGGACGGTGTACCGCGCGGGACCGGGACGGATTCGTCTGGGCGCGAATACGTACGCGCACTGGTTCGACGGCGATGGATACGTCACCGCGATCGAGTTGGATCCCGAGGCGAACGCAGCGCGTTGCGCGGGGAGATACGTAGAGACGGCGAGGTGGATGGCGCAGAGAGCGAGCGACGGCGGCGACGGCGCGAACGATGCGTCCGTCGGGACGAGCGGGATCGCCGTGCGCGGGGCGTGGACGCAGGCGAGCGATCTTTTGAAGAATCTCGGTCGGTTTCCGACGAATCCGTCGAACACGTCGATCATCGAACACGCAGGGAAGTTGTTGGCGTGTTGCGAAGGCGGGGCTCCGGTCGAGTTGGATCCGACGTCTCTCGCCACTCGAGGCGAGATCGTCTTCGGTCCGAGTCTGCCGATGGGGTTTAGCGCGCACAGTAAGCAAGATGTGAACCGTGACGGAACGATGTACACGTGGGGGCTGAAGAAACCGCCGTTTATCGGTATCGCGGTCGCGAAGATTGCCGCGAACGGAGACGTGTTGAAAGTTGCCGATTTTCCGTTTCCAGAATTGATTCCAGAGTTTGCGTTGATTCACGATTGCGCCATGAGCGAAAACTATTTGACGTTTTTCTTCTGCCCGTGGGTGTTACCCAAGAGCGCCATCGCGGGCGCGCTGAGCGGTGTGAACTCGTTCGGACACTCGTTCGATTGGAGCGACGAACGACAGACGTGGATGGTCGTCATGAGAAAATCAGACTTGCAAGTCGTGCACGCCAAGAATATCCCCGCGTTTTCGAGTTATCACACTTGCGACAGTTACGAAAAGGACGGGAAATTAAAGGTGCTCTACGGCAAGCTCAGGGGTGACCGCGCCGGACTCGAAAAGAATTTCAGCGACATGTACTCGGCGGTGTGGACCGACGACCACTACAACGACTTATTCGAGATGACCATTGACATCGCCACCGGCGACGTCTCGCAGTCGCCGGCGATGCCTCTGAACGCGCGCGGTGAGTTTGACGACACCAAGATGATCGGCATGGAATTCCCCGTCGTGTCTCCGCGCACGCAGAGCACTCGGAAACCCGAATTCGTCTACTCGCTCGTCAACACGTGCGGCGAGCACCAATACTTTGACGGCATCCAAAAGCTCAATCTCAAGACGCAGCGCGCGGAGACGCGCATGAGCGCTCCGGGTCACTACCCGCACGAGTGCGAATTCATCCCCAAGCGCGACGCCACGGAAGAGGACGCGGGGTATCTCGCGCACGTCGAATACGACGTCTCGCGCAACGCCGCCAATCTCATCGTCATCGACGCCCAGAGATTCCGAGACGACCCAGTCGCCGTCATCGAGCTTCCCATGCGCGTTCCGTACACGTTTCACGGCGCCTTCATCCCGAAGTAAACTACATGTATAATCCACCGCGAGCTTTGCTTTTCCGTCGTCGGCGCGGACGGACGCCATAATTAGCCATGCGCGCCGACGCGTCCGTGGCGCGCACCGTCGCGCCGGCGCGTCTCGTCGACGGACGCCGCGATTTGATTAAAGGCGCCCGGCGTTCTCCGCGCGCGCGCCCGGTGCGAGGTGGCGCGTCGTCGACGCCGGATGCGTCGTCGTCCGCATCCACCTCGGACGACTCGACTTCGTTCGACACGCGTTCGCACGCGCGCGCCGACGTTGTCGACGCCGCTGAGACGGCGGCGAGGGCGGTGAAGACCCCACACAGCGGTTATCACCGTCGCGTGGGCGTCGAGCGACCGTTCTTCGAGGGGTGGTACTTTCGCGTGACGCTTCCACGAGAGCGACAGAGCGCGAGTTTAATTTATCACGTCTACGACCCGGATCTCCCGAGTTCGAGGCGTCACGGCGCCGGCGCGCAGGTGTGCGCACCGGGAGGAAAGTATTTATACGCTGAGAGCGTGAACGGCGCGAACGGTTTCACAGCGTCGGCGCACGCGTTGGAATTGGCGTTGGAGCGCGGCGGCGACGAATTCTTCGAGGTGACGAGAGAGGGCGCGAGGCATCGCGGATGGCTCACGAGCGAGGGCGAGGACGAGGCAGGGCCGTGGGGTGGTGATCGTGCGGCGAGATCTGTGCGTTGGGACATCACCGTGACGCCCGTGCGCGGATGGGGCGGGGGCGTTGGCGCAAAGATGGTTTCGCCGGCGGGATGGATGACGGCGCTTCCGGTGTTTGAGCCGCATTGGCAAGTCACCATGGCGCACGGTTTGGCGAGTGGATGGATTGAAACGGACGGCGCGCGCGTGGAGTTTAACGATTGTCCGGCGTACAGTGAGAAGAATTGGGGTGGAGCAGGATTTCCGTTGAAGTGGTGGTGGACGCAGTGCAACTCGTTTCCGGATTATCCCGACTTGAGCATCACGGCGACCGGAGGTAATCGCGGCGTCGTGATCCTGCCGAACGTGCGCGAAGACGTCGGCGCCGTGGGCGTGCACTTCGGCGACCGATTCTTCCAGTTCGTTCCTGCACTACAGGTGGAGGGCGAATCGCCCGACGGTTACGGCGCCGAGGCGGTGCTCGAGGCGAGCGCCATCACGTGGGACGTCGAGTGGGGTAAATGGAGCATCAGCGCCATCGGCGAGCGATACGAGTGTTCCATCGAGGGTGCGTGCACCGACACCGACGAATCCACCGTCATCCGTGCCCCCACGGATAGCCTCGAAGACGGCATGGCGCCTCTCTGCCGCGAGACGTTTACGGGATCCGTCGTCGTCTCCCTCTGGCGTCTCGACGCTCGAGGCGAGCGCGTCGAGACCATCATCGACGCCGTCTCGAGTAATACCGCGTGTCTTGAGATCGGCGGCGGTCCTTGGATCGGTCCCTACCGCGCGTCGGCTGAGATACGCACGCCGCTTGGTCCGCTCATGAGTCTCCCGGTGGACGTCCCGGCCGTCGCGAATTTCCTCTCACCGCTCGGCGATCTCTTCCCGGGTCTCTGAGACGCGCGCGCAACCGAGCGTGGTACCGGTCACACCGCTTGTAGCATCGACCACACGTTGAAATCGCGACGATCGTCCGCGTTTCGTTGCGTCCCGTCCCGACTCTAGCGTGAAAAAGCGCAAAAAGCAAACCACACAATGACGCGCGCGTTTCTCACCGCGGCGCTCGCCCCACTTCGCGCGCGGCGCCTCCTCGCGCGCGACCGTCTCGCACACCACCGCGCGTTCGCCTCCCGCGCGGGCGCCGCCGCCGCCGCCGACGACGTCGTGCGCGTCGGGGACGTCGTGCGCGTCGAGTGTCTCGACGTCGCGTCGACCGGCGAGGGCGTCTGTCGGTTATCGAACGGTGTCGTCTTCCTCTGCGTCGGCGCCACCCCCGGGGAGGTGGTGGAAGCGACGGTGACCAAGGTGATGAAATCTCTCGCGCGAGGGGCGAAGACGCGGACGATCAAGCCGTCGGTACACGCGGTAGAGGCGAGGTGTCCGCACTACGCGACGTGCGGCGGCTGCGTGTGGCAGCACCTGTCGTACGACGAACAGGTTCGACACAAGCGCGATCTCGTCGTGGACGCGATGACGCGCATAGGGAAATGGCCCGCGTCGAGCGACGTCGTCGGGTCGTGCGTGGGAGCGGTGGAAACGTATGAGTATAGGAATAAGATGGAGTTCGCGTTCGCGTCGACGAGCGAGCGCGGGGGCGTCGACGTGGGACTTCGACCGAGAGGTTCGAACGATTCGGTGGTGGATCTGAGCGCCGGGTGCGCGTTACAGAGCGATGAGGCGAACGCGGCGTTGATGGCGGTGCGCGAGACGTTGCGTCGATTGGGTGGACGCGTCGAGGCGTTCGATCGCACGACCGGCGCGGGAACGCTGCGAAGCGTGACGTTTCGGTCGGCGACGGCGAGCGACGGGGTGAGATCCGTCATGGTAGATTTCGCCACGACGGCGAAGGGTGGGGAGTTGACTGAAGGGCCGATCGCGGAGTTGGTGCGCGACGTATCGAGCATCGATGCGGTGTCGAGCGTCGTGCACACGTCGGTGTCGAACGAAGCGGAACTGCGCCGCACCGGCGGCGGTCGTAAATCAAAGTTCGTCAAGGGACGTAAATCGAACGCGAACGCGAAGAAAAAAGTCACCTCGCTGTACGGCGAAAACGTCTTGGTCGAGACGCTCGACGGTTTGCAGTTTGAACTCTCGTCCGCGTCGTTTTTCCAGACGAATACTAAACAGGCGGAGACGCTGGTTCGAAAAATGCGCGAGGCGTGCGGATTCAGTGGAAACAAGACGGAGATCGTGCTCGATCTCTTTTGCGGCGCAGGAACGCTCGGGCTGAGCGTGGCATCTGAGGCGTCGCGCGTCATGGGATGGGAAGTCGTTCCGGAGGCTGTCGAGAACGCGAAGAGGAACGCTGAGATTAACGACATCGCGAATGCGGATTTTTTCCGCGTCGACTTGGCGAAACTGAACGCCTCCAAAGGCGCGCAGGGACTCTTGAAAACGGCGGACGGGAAGAATTTACCGATGCCGGACATCGTCATCACCGATCCCGCGAGACCTGGGATGGACGCCGCGCTCATAGATATTTTGCGCAAAATCGGCGCAAAGCGCATCGTCTATGTCTCGTGCAATCCGTCGACGCAGGCGCGTGACGTGTTGGCTCTGACGAGCTCGTCGACCGGACCGGGCGATACCGCGTACGAACTCAAATCGTGCACACCGGTCGACATGTTCCCGCACACGCCGCACGTCGAATCCATCGTCGTTCTGGACCGCGTCGTCAACGAAATGTAACTGTTAAGTGTAAAGTTATTCTATTACAACTCGCCCGTCTACTCTTCTACTCACGACCCCGACGCTCTGTGTCTATCGACTATGCTTTGACTCTGTTGAAACGCGATGCTCTCGCCCGTCTTGGCGTTTCGGTACACGACGCCTTGCCCCGCGTAAGTCGAAGTATTCATACGCTTCATCATTCGTAAATATCCCCACTCGCTCGCGATTCGCTGCACGAACACGCGATGCCATCCCTCCTCGCCTCTCACCCACTCTTTCAACGGTCGCTCCATCTCGTCAAACGTCGTCTCGAGACATCCGAGGCGCCACAAGACGTGCGCAAACGCCGGCGCGCACTCCTCGCACAGTTTCTCAAGCGCGTCGGCGCCGCCAAGCGCGTCGGCGCACCGCGTCACCGCGCGTCCGCACGCGTCGGCGTCGAGCGTCAACAGACCCGGTCGTTCAACGACGAGTTCGAAGACGTGTCGCGAACACGAGCGCGGGAGCGCCGAACAGAGCGCGCGCAGACGCGCGGCGACGTCGCACGCCGGGACGTCGTCTCGTAACAGCCGCCCCTCCACCGTCACGCCGAGCTGATCGTGCGAGCGGTCGTCGAGCACCAGGAGCGCGCGTACGAGCGCGTCTCGCGCCGATGTCGCCGCGGGCGCGCCGATGTCGTCGTCGGATCCAGCGAACATTTTCGTCTTCGTCTTGGAACGAAAAGCGATATTCGATGACGATGACGACGCCGACGCCGAAGCGCCTGTGCGCGCGCGCGTCTCGTTCGCGCGACGTCGAGACGATGCCGCGCGTGCGCGCGCCGAGGGCGCGAGAACGCGCGTCGTCGCCGCCATGCCCTTGCGTCCGCGTCTGCGGTTTCGTCCTTGAGTTTAGTCGAGTTTATCGTGCGTGCTAATTAAAATTCTACGCGGCGCGATGCCGTCCTATCCCCGTTTTCACGCTCAATCGAAGCGCCGCCGACTGCTCCTGAGTGTGCGCGCGCTCGATGGCCGGGGAGACCGGTCGATGTCGATCCCTTTCTTCGGCGGCGCTCGCTCGCCTCGCTGCTCGCCATTCGCCTCGGCGACGAAACCTCTTCGCGCGTCTCGAACGAATTTTCCGAAATCGTTCGATCGATTGCACTCGTTTACGAGCGCGTCGATGTTTTCCAGCCTCGGCACACACTCCACCACCTCGTACGCGCTCCCTCGCAACCGCACGCCGAGAACGAACTCGCGCTCGGGCGCCGCCGCGTCGACGTATTTAAACACCAGTCGCAACTTTTCCGCGTCGCCGTACTCGAAACGCAATCCTAACCTCTCCGCGTACGTCGCGCTCGCGTGTCGCAGCGCGTCCAATTTCGCCATCGCGCTCGCGCTCGTCACCTTTTCCTTCGCTCGATCGATGCTCATGCGCTCCAGACGCACCTGTTCCCGCAAGAGCGCCAACTGTTCGGGAAGCCCATCCGCGAGTTCCCTCGCCGCGTTCGCCTCCTCGAGCGCCTGTTCCGCCTCGAGCTCGTACCGCTCCGCCTCGGCTTGGTTCTCCGCCGCGCGCGCGCTCAGATTCCGCTCGCGCTCGATCAATCCCTCGTACTCCCGCTCCAATCGATGCAGATGGCGCTCGTGCGCATCTTTCAAACGTCTCTCGCGTGCGACGTTTTCGTTGACCCAGCCGTCGATAACCTCGCGGAACTCGGCGAGCTCGCGCTCGAGGCCGTCGATGTCGACGTTTCGCGCGCGCATGCTCGCGCGGGCGCGTGTCGAGGCGATGTGCGCGCGCGAGTGGCGACGAATGCGTTCGAGCTCTTTTGAATGAGCTCGAGCTCGAAGGCTGAGCTCGAACCGAGCCAGAGCGGGGAACGAATGCATGTGCGCTCGTGACAAGACGCGGTGCTCGCGAGACTATAAGAAAACGAGAGTTAATATCCAAGCTTTTTGTTCAGCGCGCTCGTGCCGTCGCCGGATTGACCCGCGGGGGCGGCCCACTCGATGTCGCGGTCGTCGGCTTCGTCGTCGTCGGAGAGACGGCGAGCGCCCGAGGACGCGTCGATGAGACGTTGTATGTCGGACATGACGGTGTCCTCGGTGGACGCTTTCGCTTTCGCGTCATCATCGTTGAATTCGGACGTTCGTCTAGACGACGGCGGTCTCGTCATCGGCACAGCGGCTGGACGCTTGCGAATCTCCAAACCGCCCGCTCGGACTTGGTCCGGCATGAGAAATCCGTCGTCGTTGTCGTCGTCGCGAACCGGTGCCTCGGTCGTCGGTTCGCGCGACGGCGGCGATGATGGCGCGCGATTCGGTGACGGAGGGTCGGGAACGCGTGATGGTTCGCGCGCGCGCGTGAGTTCCGCTTCTTCGACAACGACCGGTCCGTCTTCGTCCTCTGCGGCGTCGCGTCGGTCTCTCGCCGACGCAGCGGGTGCGGCGTCGCCACCACCGGTGAACTTGCGTTTCTCTTGCAAATTGCCCTGTTCCTCCCACTCGGCCTGTCGTTTCGCCTCGACGTCGCGTTTTTGACGCGCCTCGAGCTCTTCTGCGCGCTTGGCTTCGGCAAGCTCGGCGCAACGCTTCGCCTCCTCGGCGCGTTTCGCCTCCGCCTCCTCGGCGTGCTTTCGCATCGCGTCTCCCTTGGTCGAACCCGGTCGGAACTCTTCGGTGGGATCGGCGAGTCTGAGTAGTCTCGACACGCGCTCGAGTTCAGAGACTTTACCCTCGAGCGTCACGCGAAGTTTATCGACTTGCGCCGTAAATTTCGATGCGCCGATTTCGTCCATGTACGCGTCCAACTCGTCGCCATCGTTCGACAAACCCGACGTGCGCTGTCTCTCCGCGCGCGCCGCCTCTTCGGTGACGGAGATGAGCTCTTCCGTCTCCGCGATGGATGCTTCGAGCGCGATTCGTTTATCCCACAACGTCGTGGCGGTTTCAATCGTCTTCGGCGCCGACGAGTGTCCGCCGCCGGGCTTTTGGGAATCTTTCCGCCGTTTCCCACACGCACTGGAACGATCGTAAAAGTCATCTTCGTCACCACTCCCTCCTTCGTCGTCGTCGTCCGAGTGTTTATGATGGCGTTTTCGACGTTTGGACGCGCCTCCCTGAAGTCCCAGACTCACGCGAAGCGATTCGTTGAGCGTCTCGTCGGCGTCCTCGATCTCCTCCTCCAATTGATCGATCGCGCGTTCGATCGCAGACAAACGCGTCGTTTGCCCCGCGGTGAGACCACCCTCTTGTTGAGACTCCTTGGCGCGTATGCGATCAATCTCAGTGCGCATGTTTGCGATTTTCTCCTCTCGCCGCCGAATGTTGTCCTTTTGCTTTTCTTGCTTGTCGCTAAATTTACCGTCGTGCGTGCGCCAATCCAACTCCTCGAACGCGCGCTGACGCTCGGCGATCTCCTCGTCCGCGTCCACCATCCCCCACGACGAACCAGCCTTGTTGGCGGCGTCCTCCGCCGCCTTGGCGGCGCGTTCCGCCTTCAATTTTTCGAGCTCGCGTTTCGCCTCCTCCTCCGCCGCGCGTTCCAACGCCGCCAACGCCTTCATCTCCGCAGCGCTCAACCCTTCTTCCGGCATCAAACTCTCGTCCCCATCCAACACGTACGCCCGACTCGACTCTCCGAGCTTGATTTGGTCCCCCACGCGCACGGGCGCGTGTACACCAGGCTTGACGCGACGTCGATTCACAAACGTCCCGTGCGCGCTCCCGCAATCGAACACGTACGCCTCCGTCTCTCCAGCCTTAAACTGAATCACGCAGTGCAACCTCGACGTCGACGGGTGTTCGACGACGACATCGCACGACGGATGTCGTCCGAACGTGACGTGTCCTCGCCGCTCGACGTCGCCGCTCGACGTCGTCATCGCGTCCAGGCGCACCCTCCCCACCACCGCGCCCCCCTTGACGACGTCCACGTGGAACTCCGCGCTCGGCGGACCGCCCCACGGTGGCGCTTCGTACGTCTTGCCGATGGGTGGCGGCGCGTCCTCGCGCGCGGGCGCCTCGTCGGACGTCGCCGGTTTTCGCACGCGCGGCGGCGGTGGGCGCATCATGAGACACGCGTCTCTCGCGCGTCTCTCGCGTCGCGCGAGAGAAGTACGCGCGCGAGAGAAGTACGCGCGCGAGACACTCGCGAGTCGCGCGACGGTGCGACGGCGAGCGACGCGTTCCCGCGCGCGGCGAATTTTGCCGTGCACAAAATGACATTCGCGCGCGCGGGAACGCGTCACACCGCCGCTCTACGCGCGAGTCTCGCCACCGATCCGATCTCGCGATGACGGTGGTGCGAAAATTATTTTCCGACGCCGACGGCGCGTCCGTGGCGACGGTGAACGCCGGCGAGGAGGGCGACAAGCGCGACCGCGCGAACGCGCCAGCGCAAACGGAAGAAGATGACAACAGAGACGACGACGGCGACGAGGCGTCGCGCGCGGACGACGGCGCGCTCGCCGGGGTGAGTCCGATCAGAAAGACCTCCCCGCACGTCGCGAGCGAGGACGAGAGCGCGACGTGGCCGAGTCCGAGACCGACGGCGGACGGCGAGGCGTCGTTTCGGTTCAATTCGACATTTGAAGACGATTCGAGCTCGGCGCGAGGGGTGGACGACGACGGGTCGTTCGAGAGCGCCGACGACGCGACGATGGTGGTGTTTAACGCGACGTTTGACTCGTGCGTGGACGCGCACGACGTGACGTTTTTCAGCGTCGTGGCGAATCGTTCAATGTTGGAGGACGACTTGAGCGACGATTTCGAATTCGACGACTCGACGGGCGCCAAGAAGAAAAAGTTTCGAGCGCGCGTCGGAGCGGTGATTCGAGCGGCGGTGGCGTTTGTGGGTGGGTTCGTCATCGCGCGTGAGGTGGCGGTGCGCGTGAGTGCGAAGATGGAGGAGCGAGAGCGCCGTCGCGAGTGAGTAGACGCGGCGGAGGCGCGCGGCGAACTCGGCGGGACGAGCGGCGCGAGGTGGGTGGAGAAACCTCTCGCGACGCCCGAAGGCGGACGAGAGCGATATCTTCTGACTACTCGACTACGTTACATCGCTACGATCGCTACGACGCGCTACCTACTGTGTGTGTATATGGACTTTTTCAATTGTACGACTGTCGTTTTCTCCGCTCAGCCGCCTCTCCTCTCCAACTCTCTCGCGAGATCCCTGAGCGCCTCCACGCGCTCGATGACGCGGTCTACGCTGGCGTCAACGCGCGCGATGTCCCTGGCGTACTCCTCGCGCAGCGCCTCGTTCGAGCGCTCGCGCTGAAGCGCGGCTTCGAGCTCGGTTCGCCGCTGCGTGAGCCTTCTCCCGCGAGCCAACGCCGCCGCCGCGCGTCGACGCACTTCCTCAAGCGACGACGACGGAGACGACGACGACGAACGCACCGTGACCGAACGATGCGCGACTCGAGTCGATGGCGCGAGCATGCGCGCCGAGGACTGAAGATGCGCCGCATCGTGCGCGCCGACGACGAATTAGTGTTCGGCGAACACGACCGCGCCACACCGACCCTCGCGTCGCGCGAGTCTCGACGCGCGCGCCTCCCGACCGAACGACGACGATCGCGCCTCGCGCCCATCGCGCGCGCGCCCATCGCGCGCGCGCGACGCCATGGTGCGCGTTCCCGGTCGACGCGACAACTCGCTCGAGCGGCAACAGAGCGAGCGCGAATCGCTCTTGACGGCGAGCGAGGGGGGCGCGGCGGACGCCGAGGCGCGCGAGGAGGAGCGACGACGCGAACGTCATCACGGATGGCGTCGCGTCGTCGTCGCGTGCGCCGTCACGGGTGCGGCGGCGCTGGCGCTCGGGTACGCGCTCCGGGACGCCGGGGTGTTGGCGCGTCACAAGCATCATCACAAGCTTCACGCGCATCACAAGCATCACGAGCATCGCAAGAAACACCGCGAACATCATCACCATCGTGATGGGGATGGGGAAGACGACGCGTCGGTGCCGTCGGCGAGCGCGGCGGTGGATTCGTACCCGTCGACGCGAGTGCCCGGCGGGTCGGCGGCGAGCGCGCCTCGCGGTCGCGCGGCGTCTCTGGCGGTGTCGTCGCTCGGCGGTGCGCGCGTCGACGCGGCGTGGGACGAGGCGTTGAAAAACGCGCCGCACACGTGCGCGCACGCGCAGTACAGACGCGAACACGATAAGACGTCCATGTCCGAGGATGAGAGAGCGTTGTTGAGAAACGTCACCTACGTGAGCGGATTTTGGCGCCTCAAGGAGTCGCACAGAGAGCCTCTGGCGTATTTGAAGGGGTTGAAGGACACCCCGTGTGAGACTGGTGGATTCGGTATGAACGTCGTCTTCGTGCAAGACAGTTCGAAGATGTGCAACTACATGATGCGCCTGTACCATCGCGGTTTACAAGACGGCGGCAAGTTCAAATTCGGGCGAGGCGTGGCGACGTGTTTGGTCATGTCGCCGCACGAATTCGAGGATGTCACTCCGGTGGGATGCGAGGACGATCAGTTCGAGTTACACAAGGTTTGGTACAATAAAGTCGGTCTGACGCAGAGAATCGCGCAAAAAATAGAAGACGGCGAGCTTTCCAGCGACTTTAAGGCGTCGCACTACTTTTGGTTGGACGGCGACATCGCGCGAGGCGTCGTCGGCGCGGTCGGACGTTTCCCGCGCTTTGCGCCGGTGTTGCGCGCGATTCGTGAGGAAGGGAAGGAGGATAAGATGATGGTACAGTGCTACGCGAGCGAACACAAATCCGATTGGTCGTACGCCAGCATGGGCTCGAGCGCCGGCGGCTCGGCGAGTCTGGGCTTGCCCGACTCGAACGGTTTTCGCAAGTGCAAGTGGATGCGTCACGAGGTCATCTCCAACATATTTGGTGGTTCGGCGAGCGCGTTGTCGCGTTTCAGAAGCGCTTGGATAGGTTATCTCAACGCCACCGTCCCGACGAGTGCGAACGGGGGCCGACCGACGGCGGAGAAGACGTGCAAGTGTCCGAGCGAAGAGTTGCTCTTCACCACCATGGCGAATAACGACGAGTATCGCGACGCGTTTCCGGTGGCGACGTGCGCGCGTACGGCGCTTCGCGTGCCGTTCGGTGAAGAGTACGACAACGCGGACAATTAGACTAGACTGCTATTGTAAATACAAATACCATCCTCACAACCGTCTCTTCGCCGAGTCGAGCTTGGCCTCGTCGTCCGCGGTGACGCTCGGCAGCGTGGATACAGGCGTGCTCGGTTCCTCGGGTACCTCTTCTTCTACGACCCGTGCCTGTTCTTCGGGGGCGCCTTTCGAAGCGGTGTCTGCGCCCGCTTCTTCGTTATCGTCTTCTTCGTCTTCGTCGTCGTCGTCGTCTTCGTCGTCGTCGTCGTCGTCGTCGTCGTCGTCGTCGTCCTCATCCTCGTCTTCATCTTCGTCGTCCTCGTCCTCGTCTTCCTCCTTCTCTTCCTTCGCCGCCGGTTGCGGCGCGTCGTCGTTCATCACGTCTTGCATTTCAATTTCCATTGCCTCGGGTGCCGGCGCATCCTCGACTTCCGCCATCTCTCGCGCCGCGGCGATCGGTTCGATCATCTCCCGTTCGTCTCGAGGTGGGGACCCGTTCGGTTCGCCTTCGCTCCCCGACGTCGGTCCTCCGCTGCCCGGCGCGGCGCCGTCACCGTCGCCGCGGCGTTTCGAGCGCTTCTTCTTGTCGCGCTTCTTGTTGAGCTTCTTCGTGCTCTCCGTTTCCTTCGAACCAAACTTTGAACGAGCCTCGATGAGCGACTCGGACGTGAGTTTGGAGAACAAGCTCTCCTCTTCGTCGTTGGCGAGCTCCTTGGCGACGTCTGAACCGAACCATTTGTGCAGCGTCCCGTACATGAGCAAACACGTCAACCCAAACGAAATCGCCGTCATCATCTGCATCCCCAAGATGACCTCGTCGCACACCTGCGCCGTGGCGAGCTCGATGGTGTCGCTCATGGGTTGACACTCACCCAAACCCTCGTCAATCTTATCCTTTTCCATCTCAAACTCGCCCCACGCGGCGTTCAACGCGAGCATGTTGGGCGACGACGCGTAGTCAGCGCGTAAACCGCTCCGCAAGCTCTCAATGTCCGCCTTGAGCGCGTCCTCGTCGGCGTGTAACTTTTGCAAATACTCCCCGAGCTCGTATCCGAATCGAGGGCACACAAAGTACAGCTGAATGTTTTCTGGAACCTGAAACTCCACCATGCCCTCGTACGCGAAGCACACCTCGGCGCCGATGACGGACACCGGCCAGTACAGCGACGTCACCAAAAAACAGTACATGAGCGTGAACAGCGGCAACGCGCGAACAAAAAAATCGGGCGTCATTCGTCCCGGTTCCGTCTTCCACCACGTGCTCACCGGTTTCTTGCTATGATGCACGACGATGGGCAACACCGAGTTGAACAATAGACTAAACAACACAAACATGAGCAACGACATGCTCACCGCGTAGAGACCCGTAAACGTCTTCGTCCACTGTAACTCTTCCAAATCTTGAATGAATTCAATCGATAATCCGTGGTGTATCAACGCCGTCGTGAGTGTCTCCATAACGGTGGAAATCGTCGCCACCGCCGCCACGTCGTTCGCCGTCGACGCCTCTCGTCTCAACATCGTCAACGCGTCGTCCATCATCATCATCGGCGTCCCGATGTTTCGCATCCCCTCCTGCCCGTCTTTCGCCCACGCCTCGATCGTCTTCAGCGTCGCCAATCCTCCTCGAAATCCCTCCACTAACCCGATCATCGCCGCCGGCACCAACGCCACGCACACGCACACCGTGATGATCGCCCGCGTCTTGGCCTCTTTGATGTTTGTGTTTTCAAAAATCGTCTTATTCTTCAGCGTAAACTGTCGATAATACGCCAACGAGATGCCCGCACCGACGATTCCCGGGATCCCGTACGTGAACGCGATCCCAACGCACGAGTTTTTCAAGCCGTGCGCGCTAAAGTGATGAAATGGGAGTTTGTGCACGAGCTCGCGCATGTCGAGCACGTACGACATGTCGTCGTCGTCGTCGTCGTCGCGGTCTCTCTCGGATCTCTGTTCGCGTCTTTGTCGTCCTTCCTTTTCTCTCTCTCGAAAACCTCTCTTCGCGCGCGCGAGTGACCGACGCGCGCGCGAATGACGATCGACGCGTGGACGGGGTGTTACACTAGTACGAGTACAGTACGTTACACTCTGACGAGGTCTTCGAGGCGACGAAACCGGACGGCGTCGTCGTCGTCTCGACGCGCGACGACGACGATGATGGAATGAAACCCACGAATGAGTCGAACGACGTCGGTGGCGTCGACGGCGTCGAGGACGGCGCCGTCGCGCGGGTCGCGCGTCTCGAGTCGACGCACGCTCGGACGGTGAAGCGCGAGGAGACCCGAGCGCGGATGGAAACAAAAGGAGGCGTCTCGACATCCCTTGACGACGGCGGTGAGACGTAACGATTTTTTGCCGATGAGTCGAAAGAGTGAGACGCGATGTGCGACGTCGGAGACGGCGAAAAAATCAAACGGCGGCGGCGCCGAGGCGAAGCGGAGAAACCGTCTCGGCGCGTCGACGAAGGCGGCGTTCCACGTCGCCGTCTCTAATCGAAGGCTGGACACGTCGTCTAAATCTTCCCCTTCGTACACCACCGCGTCTTCGTGTAACGGCGCGGACGCGCCGACGAAGACCGTCTTCACGACGCCCAACGCCGTCGATCCGAGCGCTCGAAACGCCGCCGAAAACGCCGCCGACGCCGCGTCGCCGCGTCTCGGCGTCGCCGAACACGACGCCACCGCCGCGCCGCCCACCGCGATCAGCGTCACCTCGTCGTCGTCATCGTCCACACCACGTCGTCTCATCGCCGCCACCATCGGTTCTAAGCGCGGCAACGACCACCGCCGCGTCGCCGTCGGCGGATTCGTCCGAGCGTCCAACGCGAAGACTCTCGCCGCCGTCGACGCGCACCCGCCCGCGGCGTCCACCCGCGTCACCATCGTCGCGTCCAGACGACGCGACGTCGACGCGTCACCGTCGTCGCGAAAACACCATCGCACGTACCCGTCGACGTCGCCGACGAGAACCCCCGTACCGTCGCGCGCGCGCGCCGCGGAGAGACACGTCACGCGCGCGGGACACTTTTCCCATTGCACCGACGCGTGACACCCATCGACGATCACACGACGCGCGATCGCGCGCGGGTCCCGCGACGATCGGTGGTAGAGCACGATCACATCCTCCTCCTCCTCCTCCTCGTCGCCGTCGCACACCGCGACGCACGTCCAATCGACGTCGCGCGCATCCATCGACGGGCGGGCGAGCGTCGCGGTGTGCGAGCGACCCGTAAGTGTGAACTCGTACATACAAACACGTGTCTCTATACCGGCCGTTTGCCTATATTGAACGTTACATCTTCGGATGTAACATTTGATAAACGGAAAACAATACAGAGAAGATTAGCATGGCCCCTGCGCAAGGTGCGTCGACGTCGATCGATCGATCGACGACACGCTCCGCTCGCGCACGCTCGGAAGAGAGCGAACGTTTATGACTCGACGTCATGTCATGTATAATCGGCCGGGAGACTGACGATGAGCGTCCCGTCGCGATGATCGATGTGTAGGATGACACACTATAACTCACGAAAAGTTACATTGTTTTTTTTTAATTGGTACTTAGGTGGTGTTGACTATGTATGGATCGTGGATCGGAAAAATGGGTGTTTTGTACACTGTGTACGTACGTGACGCGCGCGCGTCGGTCGAGGCAGACGCGCGCGCGACGCGACGCCCGCTCGCGCCGACGACTCGGTCGGTCGTCGACTCGGTCGGTCCGTCGGTCGTCGACCGCGTCGTTCGCGTCGTCACCACGAGGGACCTTCAGTCGTTCATTCGCGTCGCGAGCGCGCGCGCGCTCGTGCGCGACGCCCTGCGCGCGACTCGACAGCTGTCGGACGCGGACGCGCGGCGCGCGGTGACGGCGGAGATCGTGCGATACGCGAGAGAGGCGCCGAGACCGATCGCGGAGGCGAGCAAAGACGAGGGCGCGCGCGCGCTCGCGGACGCCAAGCGACGGGTGCGCGAACTCGAGGAGATGATTTTGATGGCGAAATAGGAGTGAAAACGACCGAGAGAGAGACGACGGACGGCGGGTCGGCGCGCGTCGAGTCGAGCATGGGCGGTGGCGGCGATCGCGTGGCGCGGATAGTCGCGTCGCACGTCGGTCGGACGTTCGCGTTGCCGCTCGCGAACGACGCCGTGCGCGTCGTGGAATCGGTGGACGGCGCGGGCGTGACGTTGGCGGCGACGACGGCGCTGCCGCCGGGCGTCGTCGCGGCGGCGACGCCGTTTCGACAGTGGGCGACGCGAAGCGCGGCGTTCGCGCGGAGTACCGGTGGGTCGTTATTGACGCCGTTTGAGCGCGAAGCGGAGACGTTTCGTGACACGGTCGCGTTGGCGTTGTGTCTGTTGAACGAACGGTTCGCGGGCGAGTCTTCGTACGCGTCGACGCTTCCCGATTCGTTCGATTTCTTGGATGCGTCGTTGAGCGATGCGCACGCGACGGCGCTCGAAGGCACGTCGACGCATAAACGTTTGCGCGGCCGCGGCGCGTTCGTGCGCGCGGTGAGCGAGGCGACGTCGTTATCGCCGCGCGACGTCGCGTGGGCCGTCGGAGCGGTGTCGTCTCGGGCGATGAAAAACGACGCCGTGCCCTACGCGTTGGTTCCCGGATGTGACTTACTCGACCACGCGTCGTCGCCGAATTGCGTCGTGCGACGACGAGACGAACCCGCGAGCGACGGCGCACAATCGTCGCCGAGCGTCGTCGTCGAGACGACGCGCGCCGTCGCCGCGGGCGAACGCCTCACCATCAGTTACGGCGACGATATGTGTAACGATCGCGCGTTGCGCATGTACGGATTTTGCGCCCACGAACTCGCCGTCAACGATACCAGAAACGTTCTCGTTCGAGGACTCGGGTCGTTTCGCGGCGTCCATCCTTCGAACGCCGCGTTCGAGGAGAGTGTGCGTCGCGTCGTCGCGAGCGGCGCGAGAGACGACGCCAGAGATGCGTGGACCGTCGAACGCGAGGCGTGGTTGAGATCCGAGGAAATCGCGTCGTCGAAAAGTGCCGACGTCGACGAATCGTGGATGCGTCGCGTGGCTGTGCTTCGTCGAGGTCAGGCGGAAATCATCGACGCATACGTTCGCGCGTTCAAGTAGACGATTGGGAGGCGTGGTCGTCTCATATTTATACCTAGAGTGCTAGCGCTAGTTACATCGATTCGTCTACTGTGCCTCCTCATCGTCGTCGTAATCCGCGGGATCGAACGAGACTTCGACGACGTCCTTCGCGTCGTCCTTCGCGTCGTCCTTCGCGTCGTCGTCGTTGCGCCCCAACATTTGTCTCTTCGCCTCTCGCATCATCGCCTGCGCCTTTTCGCTTCGCAAAAACATGTCGCGCACCTTTTCCTCCGTCTCGTTCGCCACGCGCACGATAGCGATCGGATTCGGATCGTCGTTCGCCCACCGCACGGTGAGCGGCTCGGCGTCGTCTCGCGGCCACAGCGTCTGGCCGTTCATCGCCTCCTTTGCAAACTCCGCCGACGCGCGAAACTTGAAACGCACGAACGCGAACCGACGCTCAAATTTCACCGACACGTCCTCGATCGGACCGAACTCGCCGAATTGCGCGCTCACCTCGTCGTACACGCGCTTGGCGTCCCAATTCGGATCCACCGAGCCGCCGAAAAACATGTACAACGTCCTCCCCACGCGCATGTACGACCCGGTCCCGTCGTTATCGTTCCGCTCGCAGTGATGTTTCGGCCGTCCGAATATGTCCAACATCATGTGATTGTGTGCGTCGTCGAACGCCGTCGGCAATCGATGTAAATACTCGCACGCCTCGCCGCTCGCGCAGCACCCGCGCGCAAAGTGATAACACAACGCCGTCACCCCCGCCGCGTCCCCGCGCGTCGTCCCGGCGTCCAGTATCGGTGCACACCTCGTCACCGCCCTCGGCGTGTCGTGAAACCCCCTCGACGTCGATTTCCCCCACCACACGTTAAAGTCTCGATTCGTCGCCTCGTCGCTCGAGCGGCGAATCCTCGGCCCCGTCTCGGGATCGTACTGCATCCTCGCCGGTCTCGATTTACTCACCCGCTCGCCCTCCTTGGTCCACATCTTCATCGAAAAGTCCACGCCCGCGTCCTCGCTCGGCAATTCGAACGCGGCGCCCGCCCGAGCGCCGGTGTCGTCGCCCTCGTTTTCATCATGTGTCCCATCCGCGCGCGTGCGTTTACCTCCCGTCGCGCGCGTCGCCTCGTCGCCGCTCGACCGTCTCGGCGGCGGCGGCGGCGGCGGCGGTCGCGTCCCTTTATACACCTCTCTCGTCCCCATGCCGCGCGCGTCCCGACGTCGACGCGCGCGTCCGTGTCCCGTCTCGCCGCCCACACTGCGCGCCGCGCGCGCGATTTCGAAAATCGACATGATGACGCTCACGCGCGCGTCCACGTCGCCCGAGACGCGCGCGCCTCGGCCCAGACGCGTCGAAGGCGACGTCTCGCGCACGCCGGAGCCGAGCACGTCTCGCCCGACGCGTGATTCCGACGACGAACCGACCGATGATGATGATATCGATGACGACCGTTCGCGAAAAATGAAGATGACGAATGCGTCGACGACGACGCGAGCGACTCGCGCGCACGTCGTGGACGGCGACGGCGCGTCCTGGTCCACCGCGTGCGTGCGACACGCGACGCTGGAACACGACGGGACGTGCGCGATGCGCGTGCGCGAACACGACGCGAACGGCGAGACGACGCGCGAACGCGTCGTCTCGGCGAGAGTGCGCGTCTTGACGGGACGCGCGAGCGGCGACGAGGACGAGGACGAGGAGGCGGTCGCGCACACCACCACCACTATTAATTCGAGAATGATTCGCGTGCACGTGTCGTGCGACGATGATCCGTTCTTTTACCACGCGATGGAGGTGCGAGAGGAGGACTACGGACGCCTGCGCGCCGAACAGCGTTTGGTGGTGACCTTTGACGAGTTTCCTCGCGCGTTGGTTCGATTGATGCGCGCGTGTGAAGACGGTGGCGCGGAGGAGAGAAGAAAGGGACATAAGAGCGTGACGCACTGCGTGTTGGACGTGACGCGAGGGAATAAGACGTCGACTGGGGACGGAGACGCGACGAGCGCGCTCTCCGTCGTCGAGACGAGCGATTTCAATCAATTCACGCACGTGCGGTTAAAGTTTAAACCGGCGTCTGATCGCGCGGCGAAACGCATCTTGGCTGGATTATTACTCGACGCTCGAGAGCGAGAGCGCGAACTGGCGCGATTCGAGCGTCTGTACGAGGAATCTCGGGCGATGGTGGAGCGCGCGAGAGCCGAGTCGATGGACGCGCGCGTCGAGCTCGCCGAGGCGTCGGCGACGGGTAAACGGGAAATTTTGGATGAACTCGAGCGTCAACGAGCGCGATACGAGGATGAAAAGCGCGAGATGAGCGCGCGCGTGGATGAGGCGATGCGAGCGAAGAATGAGATGGAGCGAGAGAAACTCGCATCGCAGGGGAAAGTGAGCGAATTGGCGACGAAACTCGGCTTGCTCGAGGGCGACGTCGCCATAACGAGACGCGAGTTGACGCGCGTTCGAGAGGAGAACGCGGCGCTGGACGCGGAGATACACGCGAGAGATAAGGCGCACAGCGCGCGCGCGTTACGCGTGGAGTGGCTGGAGAAACAATTGGGGGATAAGGAAGAGGTGATTGAACTGTTGCGGTCGCGCCTGGACGCGGGCGAGGAGCACAAAGTCGCGTTGGCGTCGTCGTGGGAACAGACGCGCGTCGCGCTCGCCAGGGCGGAGGAACGCGTCGCCGCGAGCGCGAGCGAGATCAACAAAGGAAACGCCATCATCGAAGAATTACAGAGCGATATTCGCAGTCTGAAGAGTAAGATGAAGATTCAGACCGCCGTCATCAAGCGTCAAGAGGCGTTGCTCGACGAACGCGGCGCCGCCGCGCTCGCCGTCGCCGGCGACCGCGCCGAGCGTTCGCTCGAGCACCGCCAACTCATAGATCAAAACCGAACACTCACCGAACGAAACGACGCCCTCGACGCGCAACTCACCGACGCCAAGGCGACGCTGGAGAGTCACGCGCGCGTCATCGACTGGCTCAACGCCGAGCTCGCCGCCGCGTCGCTCGGCCGCGTCCCGCGCGCCGCCGCCGCCATCCCCGCCGCGCCGCCCACCGTCGAGCCTCGCGCACCGCTCATCGATCTCTCCTCTCCGAAACCACAGATGTAACGCACGACGCACGGTGTGCGAACCTTTCGTGCGCGAACCTCGCGCCCTCGC
>Ga0181570_10000134_pt1 | contig 69155 bp, 66 predicted proteins | sample 101ome_18_FD_148667 | JGI IMG/M metagenome (GOLD analysis project Ga0181570, IMG submission 148667) | Coastal salt marsh microbial communities from the Groves Creek Marsh, Skidaway Island, Georgia - 101406AT metaG (spades assembly) | ecosystem: Environmental > Aquatic > Marine > Intertidal zone...
TGGTTCACAATGGGGAGATGAAGGCAAGGGCAAAATTGTTGATTGGTTATCTGATCAAGCTGATGTAGTCGTACGATTTCAAGGTGGACATAACGCCGGACACACTTTGGTAATTGATGGTAAAACCTACAAATTAAAATTACTCCCGTCAGGTATTGTTAGGGAAAACAAGATTTCAATTATTGGCAATGGTGTCGTAGTAGACCCTTGGGCTTTATTAGACGAGATACAATCAGTGCAAAAACAAGGTATTCAAATATCTCCTGCAAATTTGATTTTATCTGAGTCAGCTACGTTAATTCTTCCTTTTCATAAAGATTTAGATGAAATCAGAGAGGACACTGCTGGTAATTCAAAGATTGGAACCACACGAAGAGGGATTGGACCCGCTTACGAAGACAAGGTTGGCAGAAGATCCATTCGTGTTATGGATCTAAGGTCTGAGAGTAATTTACTCAAAAGATTAAATGTAGTTTTAGCTCATCATAACGCAATTCGAAAAGGATTAAATAAATCAATTTATAAAATAGATGAATTAAAAAAAGAACTTTTAAACATTGCACCCGAAATATTAAAATATGCAAAACCCACCTGGAAAGTTTTAGATGAGTTTCAAAAAGAGAAAAAGAAAATTTTATTTGAAGGAGCGCAGGGTATATTATTAGATGTTGATCATGGCACTTATCCATTTGTGACTTCTTCAAACACTGTTGCCGCAAGCGCTGCAACGGGTTCAGGAGTTGGTCCTGCTTCAATCGGTTATGTCTTGGGTATCACAAAAGCTTATACTACCAGGGTTGGTGAGGGTCCTTTTCCAACAGAATTAAAAGATAGCATTGGTGAATTATTAGGTAAGCGAGGACATGAATTTGGTACTGTCACAAACAGACAAAGACGTTGCGGGTGGTTCGACGCAGTATTGGTAAAGCAAACTTGTAAAATATCAGGCATAAGAGGTATTGCTTTAACAAAATTAGATGTACTTGATGAACTGGATGAAATCAAAGTTTGTGTAAAATATAATCTTAATGGCAAAGAAATAGACTATCTGCCGGCAGCTGTAGAAGATCAAATAAAGATAAAACCAATATACAAAACTTTAAAAGGATGGAAATCAATTACCAAAGGTATCAGAGAAATTAATAAACTCCCTGAAAATGCAAAAAAATATATTTCAGAAATAGAAAGTTTTATTGGAGCTAAAATTTCAAGTGTTTCAACTAGCCCAGAGAGAGAAGATACAATTTTATTGGAAAATCCTTTTAAGATTTAGCAAATTATTTTGCGGGCAATAAATTTTTAGATTTACTTGAATTCAACATAGACTTTTGAAGTTTTTCAAATGCTTTATTTTCAATCTGTCTTACACGTTCTCGACTAATTTTATATTTTTTACTTAGTTCTTCCAATGTTGCCGGTTCATCGGTTAATCGTCTTAAATTGATTATTTCTTTTTCTCTATCATTTAAAATTTCAATAGCATCTTTTAAAAGATCTCTTTTTTCCTCTAATTCTTGGTTTTGTAGTGTAGAAAGTTCTTGATCCATGCCTTCATCTACTAGCCAGTCTTGCCATTCTTCTCCCTCTCCTTGTTTAATAGGGTCGTTCAATGATTTTTCCTGTCCCATCATTCTTCGATTCATATTGATAACTTCCTCATCCTCTACATCTAATCTTTTTGAAATTTCTTTAATTTGTTCGTTTCTTAAGTCACCTTCTTGATTAGGAGCAATTTGATTTTTAATTTTTCGTAAATTAAAAAATAGTTTTTTTTGTGCGGCAGTTGTTCCCATTTTTACCAGACTCCAAGATCTTAATATGTATTCTTGTATTGCAGCTTTAATCCACCACATTGCATAGGTTGCTAGTCTAAAACCTTTATCTGGATCAAATTTCTTAACCGCCTGCATTAATCCAATATTACCTTCAGAAATTAATTCATTAACAGGTAATCCGTAACCTCTATAACCCATAGCAATTTTGGCAACTAATCTTAAATGGCTGGTAACTAATTTATGAGCAGCGTTAATATTACCCTGTTCCCTCCAACTTTTTGCTAAGTCATATTCTTGTTCAGCATCCAGCATGGGAAATTTTTTTATTTGAGCCAGATACAAGGATAATCCTCCCTCAGAAGAAATAATTGGTAATTTTGTAAATTCTTTAGCCATAAACTAAACTTTATTTAGATTTGGTTTTTAACATATTTATTAAATTATTCATATCTTTTGGTAATTTTGTGTCAAAACTTAAATTTTCTTTTCTAATCGGGTGAAAAAAACTTATAGATTTTGCATGTAACATTTGACGATTTATACCTTTTAATATTTTGTCTAAATTTTTATCAATATTTTTAAACTTAGGTAATTTTTTTCCGTAAATTTGATCACCAACTATTGAATTTTTTTTATACTTCATGTGGACTCTTATTTGGTGAGTTCTTCCAGTTTCTAACTGACACTCAATTAAGCTTATTCTAGGAATATTTTGATTATTAAATACCTCTAAAGTTTTATAACTAGTGATGGCTTTTTTACCTTTATTTTCACTGACCATCATCATTTGTCTATTTCTATCACTTCTAACTATCAAAGTTTCAATTCTGGAATTAAGTGGTCTAGGATTTCCCCAGACTAAAGCCCAATAAGTTCTTATAATCGAATGCTTCTCAAACTGTTCCGCAAGTTGTGCATGTGTATTATTATTTTTTGCTACCAGTAATAATCCAGTAGTATCTTTATCTAGTCTATGTACTATGCCCGGTCTTAGTTTGCCATTTAAATTAGATAATTCTTTAAATCTGAAAGCGAGTCCATTTGCAATAGTATTTTCAAAATCTCCAGCACCAGGGTGGACAGATACACCCGTTTGCTTGTTTATGACAATTAAATCTTCATCTTCATATATGATATCTAATTTAATTTTCTTTGGAATGAGATTAATCTCTTTTTCAACAAACGAAATTTGAATCAAATCTTTTGGTTTTACTTTATAAGACTGAGCATTCTCATATTTTTCATTTATTTTAACACCGTTATCATTAATAATTTTTTTTATAAATGATCTAGAGTAAGGTTTTAAATTTTTATGTAAAAAAATATCTAACCTTTTACCAATGTCTTCTTCTTGAACAAGTAATTCAGTTGTAAAAGTGCTCATATTTTATTAGAATATAGTGATTGCGCTTGTAGCTCAACTGGATAGAGCGTCTGACTTCGGATCAGAAGGTTGAGGGTTCGACTCCTTCCGGGCGCACCAACTTTAACTTATCCAATCTTTAAATTTATCCGTGTTATTTTGAATATATTTTGGAAATTTTCCATCAATTTTGACTGACTGATATTTATAATCACGACCAAATAAATCACTTTTATTATCTATTTTGTCTTTAATATTTGAGTCACTTTTATAGATTTCTTTGTTAAATTCTTGATGTGCAAAAGAGTTGATCTTTTTTGCTATGTCTTTAGGTGATTTTAGAAAACTGAAATGCCAACCACCGTTATCAATAATTTGAGGTTGTGCAGGTTTATATAATTTCCAAAAAGGTCTTTTGCCCGTTTTTATATTTCTTAACCATTGAGGTGATTTTAAAAACTTTTTTTTACAAATTTTAGTCCCAGCCCAATTCGGTTCAGTTAAATTAAGTTGATTTATTTTTGATTGAAAATTCATTTGTATAAAGCATGCATATTTATTTCCTTCATCGAATTCTGGAATTTTTTTAGGATCTGGAATTTCATCAATATCTGAAATCATGATTGAGTCATTATCTAGTGCATCTATGTAGCCCCTTGATAAAGCATTTCTTTGGAATTGGTCTCTAATATGATCTTTTGCCCATCCTTTTTTATACTGACCCACTTCTTTCGGAATATCCTCCACAACAATGTATTCAATTTTATGTTTAAATTTACTGAAATTATTAATATCAAAATTCAGTTTTTTATTGTTCCCTGCATGATCAAGAGTGGCTTCTGCGATGATAAATTTATCAACTAGCTCATTTAAAGTATGAAGACGTATATCTAAAACAAGATCCTCATCAAAATACATAAAACAATCAAACAATTTCATTTTTTTACTCTCCCATGTTTATAAGAACGCCCCTATTTCTTGCGCCAGCATATGATAAATAAAAAGTAGAAATACCTACAATTAAATAGGCAATCGATATCATTAAGGCTTTTAAAGTATCATAATAATTAATTACATTATTTATTAAAATACTTCTAACCTCTTCAAAAATATGAACTAATGGTAAAACTTTTGCTATAACCTGCAACCAATCAGGTAAAATTTCTATAGGATAATAAATGCAACCTAAGGGAGCCAAAAAGAACAAACTTCCCCAAGCAATATTTTCAAAAGACGGACCAAATCTTAGAAGTCCCGAGGTAACCAAAAGACCTAGCGTAACTCCAAAAATATAAAGAGCTAATAATAATAAAAACAATGGTAGACCTAATTTAAATATTGATACCCCAAACAGAGGTGCTGCTAACAAAGTTGCTGGCACTAATCCAATCATGGTTCTGAATATTGCTGTTATTGTTAACGCTGCAATAATTTCATTGAGTTTTAATGGAGTAATAAATAAATTTGTAAAGTTCCTACTCCAGATTTCTTCTAGAAACATCATGTTATAACTAATACTCGACCTAAATAAGAAGTCGTACAGTATCGCCGCTGTTAGTATAACCCCAACCGTATTACTGTAGTATTCTGAATTGAGTGTAAAAAATTTAGATATAAATCCCCATAAAAATATTTGAATGGTTGGCCAATAGATCAAGTCAAGAATTCTAGGAAACGAACTCACGATTAGGTAGTAATGTCTTAAGATTAATCCGCTTATTCTATTCCAATTCATTTTTCTTATCCCTAACGATTTTTAAAAATGTTTCTTCTAAGTTTTTTCTTCCATGTTTTTTTATTAAGTCTTGGCAAGAACCTCGATCAACTATATTCCCTTCTCTCATCATAATTACTTCTTCGCAGAGTCTCTCAACTTCAATCATATTGTGTGAAGCTAGAATTAAAGTTATTTCATTATTCTTTTTATATTTTTCAATATAAGTTCTTACATAATCACCAACGTCTGGATCTAAACTAGCAGTTGGTTCATCTAATAATAATAATTTTGGTTTATTAATTAAAGATTTAGCAAGTGCCACTCTGTTTTTTTGACCCGAAGAAAGTTCACCATTCTTTTTAAATACTATCTTAGTTAAATTTAAATCTATAACCAGTTCTTCAATTCTTTGTTCCTTTTTTGGTATGTCATACAATTTTGAATAAACAACAAGATTTTCCATTACAGTTAATTTTTTTGGCAACTCAATATAAGGTGAGGCAAAATTTATTTTCTTTAATATCTCGCTTCGATTAATTTTGTTTATATCTTGATCGTCAATTTCTACTGATCCGGAAGTTGGATTAATTAAGCCAAGTATCATTCCGATTGTTGTTGTTTTTCCGCAACCATTTGGTCCCAAGATACCAATGGTTTTATTTTTTTGAATTTCCAGTGACAATTCGTTTACAGCAACAATTGATTTAAATTTTTTTGTAAGTTTTTTAAGAGATACTTTCATTTTTAATATGATGCCTTTTTTAATCTATCATTGATAGCATAGCCAATACCTTTTTTAGGAATTTTATAAACATGAATTTTTTTATAATTTAATTCTTTTGCCTTTCTAAGCATTTTATATAAATTTTTCGCGATTTCATTCAAATTTCCAGATTTACTTAAGTTAAAAATATTTTTTTCATTTTTAAACTTTTTGCCAAAAACTAAAAATGCTGTTTTAGAATTAGCTGTTTTTTGATTAAGTTTGATAGGTATTCCAGGAGAGTAATGTTTTTTTAGTATACCTGGAGATTTTATTGAAAGATATTTTTTAGGTATAATGATTTTTTTTCTTAAAACTCTTGTTATTTGATTTTTGGTAATTATTCCAGGTCTTAAAATTTTAACTTTTGCTGTAGAAAGATCTACCACGGTAGATTCCAAACCTATTCTTGAATTCCCACCATCTAGGATTAATTTAATTTTATTTTTAAATTCTTTACAAACACTCTCAGCAGATGTGGCAGTGACTTTACTTGATATATTTGCACTTGGCATTGCAAGAGGAAATGATATTTTTTGCATTATTGCTCTAACAATCTTATTGCTAGGAAAACGAATGGCAATTGTATCCAAGCCTGCACTAACACTGTTAGCAATATTTGAGTTTGACCTTTTTTTTAATACGTAAGTAATAGGTCCTGGTGAAAATATTTTAAATAATTTATTAAAATCGTTATTTATAAAAACATCTTTTTTTAGGTCTTCCAGTTTAAAATAATGAACAATAAGAGGATTTTTTTTAGGTCTTTTTTTAAAAAGATATATTTTTCTTACCGCCCGTTCAGAATAAGCGTTAGCTGCAAGACCATAAACAGTTTCAGTTGGTAATGAGACTAAATTATTTTTTCTTAATAAAGCGATACACTGCTTGATACTTTTTTTATTCAGTTTTTTTATGTTTTTATAGATTTTAAACATTATAAAGTTATAATTTGTTAATGAATAAAGAAAATAATAAAGAGCCGAATAAAAGTAAATCAATTAATGAATACAGAAAACAAGTAGTAGAACTACTAGATCGTCTTGAAAAGTCTGATTTGAGTTTAGATGAATTTAAAAATGACTATAAAAAATTGATTGAACTTAACAACAAGATTAATGATTATTTCAAATCTAAATCACAAAAATTAAGAGAAAAAAACTAATTCATGTTAATCGAAAAGAAAATTAGAAACTACGCTATTTTAGTTGATAGATTTTTAAATAATTATTTTAACAAACACCTTAAATCTCAATTAGCTCAGATAATGAAATATTCAACTTTAAAAAGTGGAAAAAAAATTCGTTCAGCTATTATTTTTGCTTTAGGGAATATCTACAAGGTAGAGAAAAAAAAATTAATTTATTTAAGTGCAGCTGTTGAATGCATGCACTCATACTCACTAGTGCATGATGATTTACCATGTATGGATAATGACTTAATAAGAAGAGGTAAACCAGCCACTCATGTAAAATTTGGGGAAGCAAATGCTATTTTAGCTGGCAATTCTCTTCTGACATTAGCTTTTCAAATTATAACAGATAAAGGTTTAGACATATCAGAAACACAAAAGAGTATTTTAGTTAATAAGTTAGCAAAGTGTTCGGGCTCTGAGGGTATCGCAGGTGGACAATACCTTGATCTCAAATATGAAAATACCAAAGTCAAGATGAGCAATATCATTGAGATGGAGATAAAAAAAACAGGCAAACTTTTTAATTTTTGTTGTTTATCCGTAGGTGTACTCAAGAAAAAGAAAAATCAAGATCTAAAACTTCTTGAACAATTGGGAGATGATATTGGCCTACTATTCCAAATAGCAGATGACAGACTTGATATTCAAGGCAAGGCATCAAAAACCGGTAAAGCTATTAAAAAAGATAAAAAAAAAGGTAAATCAAATATAGTTGTAAATCTAGGTATTGAAAAATCTAACCAGTATGCTCTATTGCTTGAAAATAAAATATTAAAAAAAATAAAAAAAATTGGTGGTAATAATAAAGATTTAATAAACTTAGTTAAGTTTATAATAAATAGAAATTTTTAATGAACTTGCTTGATAATATTAATTTTCCGAAAGATTTAAGAGCTCTCAAAAAAAAAGATCTTAAACAAGTATCTAAGGAATTAAGAGAAAAACTAATTGATGCGGTTTCAAAAACAGGAGGTCATCTTGGTGCCGGTTTAGGTGTGGTAGAACTTACTGTGGCATTACATTATGTTTTTGATACTCCGAGAGATAAATTAGTCTGGGATGTTGGACATCAAGCTTACCCTCATAAAATTCTAACTGGCCGAAAAGATAAGATTTACACTTTAAGACAAGGGAATGGTTTATCAGGATTTACAAAAAGATCAGAAAGTGAATATGATCCTTTTGGTGCTGCGCATAGTTCTACCTCTATTTCTTCAACTTTAGGTATGGCTGTAGCAAAAAAATTATCTAACGATAAAAATCAAGTTGTAGCAGTCATTGGAGATGGAGCGATGAGTGCTGGTATGGCTTATGAAGCAATGAATAATGCTGGTGCACTCAAATCAAAATTAATTGTAATTTTAAATGATAATGAAATGTCAATAGCAAGACCTGTTGGTGCTATGAGTAGGTACTTGTCTAAATTATTAACCGGAAGACTCTATTTTAGTTTAAGAGAAACAATTAAAATGATTATTTCTTCTTTTTCAAAAAGGTTTATGAAAAAAGCTGCAAAAGCTGAGGATTTTTTGAGGGGAATTGTTAGCGGGGGAACATTATTTAGTGAACTTGGATTTTATTATGTTGGACCCGTAGATGGCCATGACGTTGAATACTTGGTTGAGATTCTAGAAAATGTAAAAAATTCTAAACATCAAGGACCTATTTTAGTTCATGTGATTACCCAAAAAGGTAAAGGATATGATCCAGCAGAGCAATCAGGAGATAAATATCACGGAGTTACAAAGTTTAACGTTAACACAGGAGAACAAAAAAAAAGTGCATCAAACACTCCTTCTTATACAAAAGTTTTTGCTGAGACTTTAATAAAACATGCACAAAACGACACAAAAATAGTTGGTATTACTGCCGCAATGCCTTCAGGTACAGGCATGGACTTATTTCAAAAAAAATTTCCAGATAGAATGTTTGATGTTGGTATTGCTGAACAACATGCCGTTACATTTGCCGCAGGATTAGCTACGGAAGGATTCAAACCGTTTGCAGCAATATATTCAACTTTTTTACAACGAGCTTATGATCAAGTTGTTCATGATGTAGCAATCCAATCTCTTCCGGTAAGATTTGCAATTGATAGAGCTGGATTAGTAGGCGCAGATGGAGCAACACATGCTGGTTCATTTGATATAACTTATCTCTCAACTTTACCAAATTTTGTCGTGATGGGAGCTAGTGATGAGGCAGAATTAGTTAAAATGATCAATACTTCAGTAAAAATTAACGATAGACCATCAGCTTTTAGATACCCTCGAGGAAATGGAATTGGAATAGAATTACCAACCATAGATGAAGTTTTAGAAATTGGTAAAGGTCGAATAATTCAGGAAGGAAAAAATGTAGCAATCATAAATTTTGGTGGTAGATTAAATGAGTGTATTATTGCAAGTGAAAAACTTAAATCCAAAGGAATTAAACCGACAATTATAGATGCTAGATTTGCCAAGCCATTAGATGAAAAATTAATTGGTGAAGTCGCTTCATCACATGAAGTTGTGATAACTATTGAGGAAGGATCAATTGGAGGTTTTGGATCTCATGTATCACAATACCTTTTTAACAAAGGTATTCTAGACCGCGGATTAAAATTTAGATCCATGATCTTACCTGATATTTTTATTGATCAAGATACACCAGAGAATATGTATAAATTGGCAGGGCTTGATGCAGACTCAATTGTAAAAAAAGTCTTAGAGACCTTAGAAGCAAAAGTTATCTTTGCTAAGAAAAGTTAACTAACCACACTGTGCTTTGTGCATCATCAGATGATCAAGTAATACACAAGCAAGCATTGCCTCTCCAATAGGTACCGCTCTAATTCCGACACAAGGGTCATGACGACCTTTAACAGAAATGTTAGTATTTTTACCGGATTTATCTATTGTTTCTCTCTTAGTCAAAATGGATGAGGTTGGTTTGACCGCAAACGAGACTATAATTTCTTGACCAGACGAAATACCACCTAAAATTCCACCAGCATTATTAGTTTTAAATTTGATCTGACCTGAATTTTTTCTTATCTCATCAGAATTTTCTTCACCACTTAGAAAAGCTGATTTAAAACCTGCACCAATATTTACACCTTTGACCGCATTAATTCCCATGAGTGCACTTGCTATATCCGCATCTAATTTTGAGTAAATTGGCGCTCCAAGTCCTACAGGTATACCCCGGGCACGTAACTCAATTATTGCTCCACAAGATGAACCAGATTTTCTTACACTTAAAAGATATTCTTCCCATAATTTAATTGCTTTTTTGTCGGGGCAAAAAAATGGATTTTTTCTTATTTCTTTGTCATCCCAGTTATCAGTATTACAAGACATGATTCCAAGTTGAGTAACTGCACCAATAATCTTAAATTTTTTTCCAATTAGATTATTTAAAACAATCTTAGCAATTGCTCCAGCTACTACTCTTCCTGCAGTTTCCCTAGCCGATTGTCTACCTCCACCTCGATAGTCTCGTATCCCATATTTTTTAAAGTAAGTAAAATCTGCATGCCCTGGTCTAAATTTATTCTTAATAGTTTCATAGTCTCGTGAACGAGTATCTTCATTATGAATTAACACTGAAATTGGTGTCCCAGTCGTTTTACCTTCAAAAACACCTGATAAAATTATTGGCTTATCCGCCTCTTTTCTCTGGGTAGTAAATTTAGATTGCCCAGGTTTTCTTTTATCAAGTTCAGTTTGAATTTCTTTTTCAGATATTTTTATATTAGGTGGGCAACCATCAATTACTACTCCAATTGCAGGTCCATGTGACTCACCCCATGTTGTAAATCTAAATATTTTTCCAAAAGTATTAAAAGACATGATTAAATGATATATAAGTTATTTTAGATAATTTATGAATCAAAAAAGTGGCAAAAATTCGCTAGGTTTGAATAAAAATTTTGGAGAATACGACAATCCGATTGAATTATTTCAAATTTGGTTTGAGGAAGCAAAAAAAACAGAAATAAACGATCCGAATGCTGTAGCGTTGGCTTCAGTTGATAATTTAAATCATGCTAATATTCGAATGGTTTTATTAAAGGGATTAGATAATAGAGGTTTTGTTTTTTATACAAATTTTAACAGTACCAAAGGCACAGAGATTAAAAAAAATAAGTTTGCCGCAATGTGCTTTCATTGGAAAAGTCTAAGAAGACAAGTTAGAGTTCGAGGGGCTGTACAAGAAGTTAGCAAAAAAGAAGCAGATGATTATTTTAATAGTCGACCCTACGGCAGCAGAATAGGAGCATGGGCCTCATCTCAATCTTCACAATTAGATAATAGAGAAACATTAATAAAAAAGATTTCTGAATTTGAGAAAAAATATAGCGATAAAAATAATGTTCCAAGACCTGAGCATTGGTCAGGTTGGCGAATAATTCCAGATGAAATTGAGTTTTGGCTCGATGGTGAGTTCAGAATTCATGAACGATTAGTTTATAGAAAAAAAAATTCTACTTGGGAAAAAATTATTTTATACCCTTAAAAGTCTCTTTTAAGACTAAATTGAGTTAAATCTTGAAGCAATTTTTTTATCTTTGAGTTTTCAAATATTGCAAGAGAGTCATGAGCAACATTAACAAAATGCTCAGCTCGTTTAAAACACGCGTCCAAAGTTTTATATTTATTCATTAATTCTATGACTTTGTTTAATTCAAACTCAGTTCGTTCTTTTTTAACAAATAGCATTTTTAAAAAATCTCTTTCGTATTGTTCACTTCTCTGGAATGTAATGATAATTGGAAAAGTAGTTTTGCCTTCAAAAAAATCTTTTCCTATCTTTTTTCCAAATATTTTTTCTTTAGAATAAAAATCTAAAGCATCGTCAGCGATCTGAAAAGCAGTGCCAAGATTTTTACCATAAGAAGCAAGTGCTTCTAATTCGTTTTTATTTTTTTTTGCTATAATGCCACCGACCTCAACGGCTGCTGAAAATAACGCCGCTGTCTTCATATTAATAATTTTTAAATAAGTCTCCTCTAATAAATCAGCTTTTCCTTTGTGTTGTAATTGTAATACTTCTCCCTGTGCTATCATAGCGGAAGTAGAAGACAATAATTTTAAGACATTTAAATCTCCGTCATTGACCATCATTTCAAAGCAACGACTTAGTAAGTAATCTCCAACTAAAATAGAAGATTGATTACCCCAAATTGAGTTAGTTGTTTTTTTATTTCTTCGTAATGTACTTTCATCAATTACATCATCATGAAGAAGTGTTGCACTATGAATTAATTCAACACATGCTGCTAAATTTATATCTCTTCCACCATCTTTGTAATTTGAGAGATTTGCTGAGGCTAAAGTTAGAAGCGCTCTTAATCTTTTACCTCCAGAACTCAAATGATAATCTGTCATCTGTTTGACAAGATCAACTTCAGTTGAAAGTTTAGTTTGAATTAACTCCTCTACTTGACCAAGTCTTTCTTGGAAAGAAGACTTTAAGGTATCAAAAGCATTGAATGCATTTTTTTTAATTGGAATTATATTCATAGAAATATTATATAGTTAATTAACAGATTAAGAGATTAAAATACTTAATTTAATGACGCATATAAATTTCAACTATAAGTAGCGAATTTAAGTCTTAAACTTTAATATTAAATTGATATAACAAATAAAATACTTAAAAAAATGTTCTCTTTATTTAAAAAAAAAACTGTTATTCCCCACATTAGACTCGCTGGAGTAATTGGTTCGGTTGGAAAATTTAAACAAGGAATTGATTTTTCAGGTCAACAAGAAATTATAAAGAAAGCTTTTTCCTTAAAGAAAATTAAAAATGTGGCAATAACAATTAACTCTCCTGGAGGTTCACCAGTTCAATCACATTTAATTTATTCTTATATAAGGGAATTAGCTGAAAAGAAAAAAATTAAGGTATTAGTATTTGCTGAGGATGTTGCTGCCTCAGGTGGATACTTAATTGCCTGCGCTGGTGATGAAATTTATGCTAATTCAAGTTCAATCGTAGGTTCAATTGGTGTAATCAGCGCCTCATTTGGTTTTAAAGATATGATAAAAAAAATTGGTGTGGAGCGAAGAATTTATACTGCGGGTAAAAATAAAAGTACGTTAGATCCTTTTGTTGAGGAGAAAGAGGAAGATGTGAATAGATTGAAAAAAATTCAATTAGAGTTACATCAAGATTTTATAAATGTAGTTAAAACGAGCAGAGGGTCAAAACTTATTGATCCAGATAAAAATAATACCTTTACAGGTGAATTTTGGTCAGGTGCAAGCGCATTAAAACTAGGTCTTGTTGATGGACTTGGCAATGCTGATCAAATTTTGAAAGAAAAATTTGGCAAAGATGTTGTTATCAAAAAGTTTGAAAAACCTCGTAGTTGGTTAAGTAAACGATTTGGTTCATCAGCAGAAGATCAATTAGATCAATTAATTAATTTTTTCGAGGAGAAAAGTCTCTGGCAAAAATTTGGATTATAATTAATGCCAAAAAAAAATATATCTAAAAAAAAACAAACAGTCTCTTTTCAAGAGATGATTTTAAATTTACAAAAATTTTGGGGTAAGAATGGTTGCATTATTTTACAGCCTTACGACATGGAGGTTGGAGCAGGAACCTTTCATCCAGCAACAACGCTAAGGTCTTTGGGATCAAAACCTTGGAGCGCTGCTTACGTTCAACCATCAAGAAGACCTACTGATGGCAGATATGGAGAAAATCCTAATCGACTTCAACATTACTATCAATTTCAAGTTATTATTAAGCCGTCACCAAAGAATATAAAACAACTTTATTTACGAAGTTTGTCTTCGATTGGCATCGATGCAAAAGATCATGATATTAGATTTGTAGAAGATGATTGGGAAAGTCCAACACTGGGTGCGGCGGGTTTAGGTTGGGAAGTTTGGTGTGATGGTATGGAAATAACTCAGTTCACTTATTTTCAACAAATGTTAGGGTATGAATGTAAACCCGTCCCAGTCGAAATAACCTATGGGTTAGAGAGATTGTGTATGTTTGTTCAAGGTAAAAATAACGTATTTGAAATTGATTGGAATTCTGAAGGAGTAAAATACAAAGACGTATTTTTAGAAGCTGAAAAAGAATATTCAGCCTATAATTTTGAAAATGCTAATACTGAATCCTTGCTTAAATCTTTTGAGTTTGCTGAAAAAGAAAGTAAAGCTTTAGTGGAACAAAAATTAGTATTACCAGCGTATGATCAATGTTTAAAAGCAAGTCATTTATTTAACTTGCTTGATGCTAGAGGGGTTATAAGTGTAGCTGAGAGAACAGGTTATATCAATCGCATAAGGGAATTAGCTAAAACAGTAGGATCAGCTTGGCTGGAAAAAAATTAGGTTAATGTCAGAGTTGCTACTTGAAATTTATTCAGAGGAAATTCCCTCAGGGCTTCAAGCACAAGCTAGGTCGCAACTCCAAAATAGTTTTGAAAAACTCTTTCAAGAGAATAATTTAAAATTTAAATCATTAAATGTTTATTCGACACCAACTAGGTTATGCTTGCATGCAAACCAGTTGACCACAAAAGTAATCATACCATCTAAGGAGATACGCGGACCCAAAGTCGGAGTTCCTGAAAACATAGTTTCAAGTTTTCTTAATAGTCATCAAGCAAACAGTGCTGATCTTACTGAAAAAGAAACAGACAAGGGGAAGTTTTATTTTTTAAAGACCAAAACTTCTACAATTTTTACTGAGGAAATTTTAACTCAAAATATTTCCAAAATATTATCTGCAATTAATTGGAAAAAATCAATGAAGTGGTCAACTTTTGATTTGCTTTGGGGAAGGCCTCTTTCTTCAATTTTTTGTATTTTTAATAAAAAATCCATCAACATCAATTTTCATCACATTAACTCTTCTGATCAAATAGTTTTTGAAGATGAGAAAAAAACTCTTGCCAAAAAAGTTAATGATTTTAAGGGTTATCTTAGTTTTCTCAAAACACTGAATATAGAGATTGATCAAAGCAAAAGAAAAAAAATTATTTTAGATTACTTTGAGAATTATTGCAAAAATCATGATTATCAATTGAATATGAATAATAAGTTGGTCGACGAAGTAGTTGATTTGATTGATAAACCCTATGTAATGATTAATGAATTTAACAAAGAATTTCTAGAATTACCTTCTGAAATAATCATTTCAACTTTAGAGTACCACCAGAAATTTTTTCCAATTTTTAATCACAAAAATAAATTAATTAATAAATTTTTTGTAGTTGCTAATAAAAAAGATAGCAAAGGCTTTATTAAAAAAGGCAACAGAAAAGTTGTTGATGCGAGATTGACAGATGCTAAGTTTTTTTGGGATCGCGACCAATCTAAGAACTTAATAAAACAAGCAAGTAATTTAAAAAAGATTATTTTTTATGAAAAACTAGGAACCGTTTTTGATAAAACGGTAAGAATGAGAAAATTATCTACTATTTTTTCTGATAAACTTAACCTAAACAAGGACCAGGTTGAATTAGCCTGTTCAATTTCAAAATCAGATTTAATATCAGAGTTGGTGGGTGAGTATCCTGAACTTCAAGGAGTGATGGGACAATATTTTGCTCTAGCACAAGGTTTCGATGAAGATGTCGCCCTTGCTATTGGTGAGCAATATTTGCCGACTGGTAAATCTGAAAATGTACCCAAAAAACCTTTGAGCTCAACTTTAGCAATGATTGAAAAAATTGATACGCTAACAGGTTTTTTTCTTATCAATGAAAAACCAACAAGTTCAAAAGATCCTTTTGCACTTAGGCGAGCAGCAATTGGTATTTTAAGAATTTTAACAGAAAATAAAATAAATATTAAAATGCAAGATGTTATTGAATTATCACTACGGTCTTATTTTGAACAAGGGCTTAAAGAAAGCAATGATGATATTGTAAATGAAATATTAAAATTTTTTAACGATAGAATGAAAAATATCCTCAAAGAAAAAAAAATAAGACCAGACTTGATCGAGGCTTCGCTCAGTGAATTCGCTGGTGATGATTTTTATGTCTTATTTCAAAAGAGTCAATTAATGAACAAATATCTCAATAAAGATTTGGGTAAAAATACAATTTATTCTTACAAACGTGCCCACAATATCTTAGAAGGCGAGAATAAAAAATCTTCAGAAAAATATTTAGGTACACCCAATCCGGTTTTATTTAAATTTGATGAAGAAAAAATTTTGTTTGAAAAAATAAGTGAAATCAAAAATAGCTTTTTTTCCAGCAAAGAGGAAATCAATTACGAAAATATGTTAGAAAAGCTTTCAGAAACAAGACCTTTTATTGATAATTTCTTTGATAACGTTATTGTGAATGACCAACATGTTGATATTAAAAATAATCGACTTGAATTATTAACTTTGTTTTGTAAAACCTTTAATAGGTTGATAGATTTTTCAAAAATAGAGAGTGCATAGTGAAAAAATTAGTATTTTCATTTACAGATAAAGCAATCAAGAAGTTAAAAAAACCTAAAGAGATCTTAGGCGGCAAAGGAGCTAATTTAGCTGAAATGGGAAGATTGGGACTTCCCGTTCCCCCAGGCTTTACTATTTCAACAGCTGTTTGTGATTTATTTTACAAAAATAAGAAACAGTTACCAAAAACAATTCTGACAAGCATTAAAAGTGAGTTAAAACAAATCGAAAAAATTACAAAGAAAAAATTTGGTGATCTAAATAATCCATTATTAGTTTCAGTAAGATCAGGAGCAAGGATTTCAATGCCGGGTATGATGGATACTATTTTAAATTTAGGACTGAATGATAAAACCGTTGTATCTCTAAAAAACAAAACTGCGAATGGGCGATTTGCCAAAGATAGCTACCGTAGATTTATTCAAATGTATAGTAATGTTGTTTTGGGAGTAGATGGACATTACTTTGAAGAGACCATTGATAATTTTAAATTAACCAAAGGAGTCCTTTTAGACACAGATTTAAACGAACAAGATTGGGATGATTTAATTAAAAATTTCAAAGATATCGTTAAACAAAAAGCAAAAATAGATTTTCCACAAAATGTTGAAGAGCAATTGTACGGAGCTATCAGTGCTGTTTTCTTGTCTTGGGAAAGTCAGAGAGCAAAAACTTATAGAAAATTAAATCAAATCCCAGATCATTGGGGAACGGCTGTTAATGTGCAGGCAATGGTATTTGGCAATATGGGAAATGATTGTGCAACTGGAGTAGCCTTTACGAGAAATCCGTCTACGGGTGAAAATCATTTTTTCGGTGAGTATTTAATTAATGCTCAGGGTGAAGATGTTGTAGCTGGTACAAGAACACCACAATACATTACTAAGCAAGCTAAATTAGAAGCTAAAGCAACAGAACCCTCAATGGAAGAGACTATGCCTAAAGTATTTAGTGAACTAAGAAAAATATTTTTGAAATTAGAAAAACATTATAAAGACATGCAAGATATCGAGTTTACAGTTGAGAATAATAAATTGTGGATGTTACAAACGCGTTCAGGCAAAAGAACAGCTAAAGCTGCAATTAAAATTGCTGTTGATATGGTAAAAGAAAAATTGATATCAAAAAAAGAAGCTATCCTGAGAGTAGATCCAAATACTTTGGATACTTTATTACATCCAACACTTGACGACAAAGTCGAGAAAAAAATAATTGCAAGCGGACTTCCAGCTTCACCTGGAGCTGCCAGCGGAAAAGTAGTTTTTTCTGCTGATGAAGCTGAACGTTTGAATGAAATGAAACAAGATACAATATTAGTGAGAGTTGAGACTTCACCTGAAGATATTCATGGTATGCATGCAGCCAGAGGCATCTTAACTGCGAGAGGCGGAATGACCAGTCATGCTGCAGTTGTGGCGAGAGGTATGGGGCGTCCTTGTGTTTCAGGTTCTAGTGAAATTACTATCGATTATGAGTCAAAACTTTTCAAAGCAGGAGACATCGAGATCAAAGAGGGCGATATCATTACGATCGATGGCGGCAGTGGTAAGGTCATGCTTGGATATGTGCCAACAGTTAAACCTGATATCTCGGGAGATTTTTCTATCATTATGAAATGGTCAGATGAATTTAGAAAATTAAAGGTTAGAACTAATGCGGAGACGCCAAACGATACAAAAACTGCAAGAGATTTTGGGGCAGAGGGTATTGGACTTTGTAGAACTGAGCATATGTTTTTTGATGAAAAAAGAATTTTATCTGTAAGACAAATGATTTTATCTAAAACTCGAGAAGATCGAAGTAGTGCACTGGATAAACTATTGCCTTACCAAAAAGACGATTTCAAAGAAATATTCAAAGTTATGCATGGACTTCCAGTAACGGTTAGATTGCTAGATCCACCTTTACATGAATTTTTACCTAAAACTGATAGAGAAATAGAACAAGTCGGTCGTGAATTAAACTTAGGACCTAAAGAAGTAAAAGATAGAATAGAGGAATTACATGAACAAAACCCAATGTTAGGTCATCGAGGATGTCGACTGGGTATATCATATCCTGAAATTTACGAGATGCAGTGCCGAGCTATTTTTGATGCTTTGGTTGAATTAAAAAAAGAAAAAGTAAAATCTGCTTTTCCTGAGATTATGATACCACTAGTTTCAACAGATACAGAACTTAAGATAATGAGAGCGCTCGTTGATCGTATCGCTCATGAAATCCAAAAAGCAAACAATTTAAAGATAGATTATATGGTTGGTACTATGATTGAATTACCAAGAGCAGCTCTACAAGCAAAAGCAATCTCAAAATATGCAGATTTTTTTAGTTTTGGTACAAATGACTTAACTCAAACAACACTTGGAATTAGCAGAGACGATTCTGGAAAATTTTTAAATGACTATATAAACAATAAAGTTTTTGAAATTGATCCGTTTGTAAGTATTGATCAAGATGGAGTAGGGGAATTAGTTGAGTTAGCATCCAAAAGAGGAAAACAAAATAATAAAAAACTAAAATTAGGTATATGTGGTGAACATGGCGGAGATCCTAACAGTATTCACTTCTGTGCCAAAGCTGGTCTTAACTATGTTTCTTGTTCACCTTTCAGGGTGCCTGTGGCAAGATTGGCAGCCGCTCAAGCCGCTTTAAGAAATTAAACTTAAACTAGAGTCGAAAGTTTTAAAGCTATGTGTCAGCGCACCGATTGAAATTCTACTGACACCAGTCCTTGAAATTTTGGTGACATTATCAAGCTTAGCATTTCCTGAATATTCAGTTTGATATTTATTTTTACATAATCTTAAGCATTCTTTTAATAACTTAGCGCTCATATTATCAAACAAAATTCTTTTAAATTTTAAACCAATAACTTGTTTGAGCTGACTGATATTTTCAATTTCAACAGTAACAGTCTTTTTGGTTTTAATAGCTTTTTTAATTAAATTTCTTAGATTACTAGTAGCACTTATGTGATTATCTTTAATAAGAACTTCATCACTTAAGTTATATCTATGATTATAACCACCACCTTTTTTAACCGCATATTTTTCTAATAGTCTTAGGTTCGGGGTTGTTTTTCTGGTACAGCAAATTTTTGTTTTCTTTCCAACTTTTTTTACAAATTGATTGGTTAAAGTAGCTATGCCAGAGGCATGATTTAGAAAATTTAATGCTGTTCTTTCTGCTATTAAAATTGTTTTGATTGTAGCTTTAATTTCAGCAATAACTTTTTTCTTTTTAATTTTTTTGCCATCTTGAGTTCTTTTTTTAAACTTTGTCTCTTTTCCTATAATTCTAAAAGCTGCTTCACAAAAATCTAAACCCGCAATAATCCCATCTTGTTTGGCAATAATCTTGGCTGTTATTTTTTTATTTTTTAAAGATAATAAATTAGTAGTTATATCTCCTCGAGGATATAAATCTTCCTGGAGTGCTCTTTTTACAGTGGAATAAATGTACTTTTTATTTATTGTTGGCACTGACTTAACGACCAATTTCGGTCATTCTTAATACTGAAGTTCTAGCGGCATTAGCAATTCTAGGATCAATTTTGATCTCGTTTGTTTCTTTTTCTAAACAACTTAAAATTTTTTCTAAAGTAATTTTTTTCATGTAAGGGCAGAGATTACAAGGCTTTACAAACTCTACATTTGGATTATCAATTTGAACATTGTCACTCATTGAACATTCTGTGACTAACATAACTTTTTTAGGTTGGTTTTGTGTTACATAATTAATCATGCCTGATGTTGAACCTGTAAAATCTGAAGCTTTAATTACATCGGGTGGACACTCTGGATGAGCAATAATTTTTATACCCGGGTTGGTTTTTTTGATATCTTCAATTTCTTTTGCGGTAAATTGTTCATGCACTATACAAGTACCCTTCCAAGAAATAATTTTAGTTTTTGTTTTAGAAGCAACATATTTTGCAAGGTAATGGTCAGGCAAAAAAATCACTTTGTCAGTTTTAAGCGATTCAACAACTTTTACAGCATTGGCGGAAGTACAACAAATATCGGTCTCAGCTTTAACATCTGCAGACGTATTTACATAGGATACTACAGGCACGCCTGGATATTGTTTTTTTAACATTCTTACATCTTCCCCCGTGATGGAAGAGGACAGAGAGCAGCCGGCCTGTAAATCTGGTATTAAAACTTTTTTTTCGGGATTCATTAGTTTTGCTGTTTCAGCCATGAAATGCACACCGCATAAAATAATAATATCCGCTGAAGTTTTAGAAGCCTCAACTGCTAGCGCTAACGAGTCAGCCTTGATGTCAGCTACCCCATGATAAATTTCGGGTGTTTGATAATTGTGAGCCAGAATAATGGCGTTTTTCTCTTTTTTTAATTGATTGATTTTTTCTATAAGCGGTAAGTGAACTTTTAATTCCACTTCGGGAATTACTTTGGAAATTTTACTTATAATTCCATTAGCGTTTACATTTAAACTGAACTGTGTAGACATACTTATTCCAATCTATCAACTTGAACTTAAATTGTCATTATCTTATTGTCGCATAATTAAAGGCTTAATGCGGTCGTGCTGAAATTGGTAGACAGGCACGCTTGAGGGGCGTGTGGGTTTCCCGTGAGAGTTCGAGTCTCTCCGACCGCACCAAATCGTTTATACACAATCTAATTTAGAGCTTATTTACAACCCAAGAGAGGAGTATAATTTTGCTATGGTAAGATATTTAATTTACCTTCAAAAATTACTTTTTCTAAATTTAATTTTAATATTTTTCACACAATTCATCTTAGCACAGGAAAAAAAGAAAATTGAAACTCAAGAACAGTTTGAAAAGATTTATAAATCAATTGTTAGGATCACCAGCATTGTTCCTGATAATGCTCGAACCGCTGGTTCATTAGGAACAGTTAGAAGGGGTACAGGTGTTGTGATTGACAATAAACATATTTTGACGATTGGTTATATTGTGGTTGAAGCTGAACAAATAGAAATAGCTTTACCCGATGGCAAAGCAGTTCCAGGTGATTTAGTTGCTTACGATCATAGTTCAGGTTTTGGAATTTTAAAAACTATTTTGCCTATTAGACTTGAACCTTTAAATTTAGGGGACTCAGATACGATTACTGATCAAGATTTATTATTTGTGATGCCTTTTCCAGATCAAGGTCAAGGTTCTGGAGCCAAAGCAGTCTCAAGAAGATCGTTCGCGGGTTGGTGGGAATACTATTTAGAAAAACCAATTTATACTTACCCAATGAACCAATCTTGGGCAGGTACACCTTTATTAAATGAATTTGGTGAGGTAGTTGGCATCGGTTCCTTGTATGTTCAAGAGTCAGTACCAGGCATACAATCGCCTGGAAATTTATTTGTGCCAATTAATATTTTAAAACCAATTTTTTCTGATTTAATTAAAAACGGTAGAAGAACTACAAAAATTAATCCTTATATGGGTCTCACTTCAGACGATAGCACCGGTAGAGTGAATATCACTCGTGTCAGTGAAAATGGACCTGCCGCAAAAGCCGGGGTCATGCCAAATGATATTATTCTCTCCGTGAACGGCGTTAATATAAATTCAATCAAAGAATTTTATTTAACCGCTTGGTCTTTCGGTGGACCAGGGACACCACTTAAATTAGAAGTTGAACGTGACCAAAAAAAAATATCTTTCGATATAAAAACAGTTGATCGAATGGATTATTTTGTTAAACCTAAGTATTATTAATTTTTTCTTTGATGGCAAAACAATATAAAGCAATGGTGCTTTCGTGTATCGATCCACGCTTTCAACCATTAGTGCAACAATATTTAAAAAGAAGAAAACTTTCTGGGCAATACAGCGCCTTTACGATTGCCGGCGCCGCGATAGGGGTAACGGCAAAAAAATTTAATCAATGGCATAAAACATTTATTGATAATTTAGCCACTTCTATAAAATTACATAAAATTAAAAAACTTATAGCAATCAACCATCAAGATTGTGGAGCTGCCAAAATCGCAGTCAATAAAAAGGAATTAAACCAAACTGAGGAATTTAAAATACACCATATGGCATTTAAATCCTTAAAAAAAAGACTAAAAAAAAATTTTCCCAAATTAAGACTAGAAACTTTAGTCATTGATTTAAGAGGGAGAATTAAGAATTTAAAAATTTAGGGTAATTGATAATTAATTTTTTGTTTCCCGCCTGAATTTCTTTATTGGCAAAGCTCTTAATATCAGGATCAAATAATTTAATTAATGCAAAAGTTTTAGGTTTTTTAATTAGAATTTTACCTATAGTATTTTTTTCAAGTTTAATTTCTTCGTCATTGTCATCTTCTATGATTGTGACAGGTAATAATTTTCTTCTAATTTTTCCACGTAATTTCATTCGTGACGTATTTTCCTGACCAATGTAACAACCTTTTTTAAAATCTATTCCATTAAGTTCTTCAAAATTTGCCTCAATACCAAATAATTGATCTCTTAAACGGTCAAGATTAGTGACAGGAATACCTTGCTCATGAGCTATATTAACATAACTCTCTCCATCTGTAGTTTTTAGTCCTAATTTTTTAATAGAAAGGTATAATTTTTCTGTTGTTGAAATTATTCTAGCCCCCAAATTGTTTGATCTTGGGTCTAAAAAAATTGGACTGTCTCTAAAACTTATAACATTTACTTTTGAGTTAAGTTCCGACTGTAATTCTTTAAACTTTTCATTACTAATGATAGCAACCCCATATTCTGTTGAGAGATTTTTAATCGTTATTTTAGAACGTAATTTAAATTTATTTAGAAAAGCAATGAGATCAGTAATGTCATTTTCATAACATTCTAGAAAAAATTGCTCATTATTTTTTATAACAAAGAACTCAAATAAATATTTACCTTGTGGTGTAAATATTCCAGAAAAAATTGCATTTTCATTATCTGTTTTATTGATATCGTTTGAGATTAAATTCTGTAAAAAGTCTTTCGAATCTTCTCCAGAAATTGATATTAATCCTCGATCCTTTGTGATTATAACTTGATTTTTTTCCATAATTGCAAATTAATTCACTATAATATATTTAATATTCAATGTCCGAAAATTTTGATTTAATTTTAAAAAATGGTTCTTGTTATATTGAAAAAAAACTTGTTAAGACTGATTTAGGTATTTCTGGCGGTAAGATTAAAAAGCTTGGAGCTTTAAGCAAAGACAAAGGGAATAACGTTCAAGATATTTCTGGATTAACTGTGTTACCAGGAGCCATTGATACCCAAGTTCACTTTAGAGAACCTCCAGGAGCCGCTGATGTTGAGGATTTAAATTCTGGTAGTAGAGCTGCTATTGCTGGGGGAATTACCGCAGTATTTGAAATGCCCAATACTAATCCACCAACTTCAAGCATGGAAGAATTTAATAAAAAATTAGCTTTAGCTAAAAATAGAATGTATTGTAACTATGCATTTTACTTTGGTGCTACTCCAGACAATCAATCTAATCTTGCTAATTTAAAAGGTGTTGAGGGATGTTGTGGAGTTAAATTATTCGCTGGTTCTTCTACCGGTAATCTTTTAGTGCACAAAGAAGAAGATATTGAAAAAGCCTTTGCAGCAACCTCAAAAATAATTTCAGTTCATTCGGAAGACGAAGATATGCTTAACTTAAGAAAAAGATTTATAGAAAAAGGCAATGTTCATACACATCCCCTCTGGCGAAATGAAGAGTGCGCCATCGCTTCTACTAGAAAAATTGTTAAAATTGCAAAGCGATTGGGTAAGCGCGCACATATCTTGCATGTCACTACCAAGGAAGAAGTTGATTTTCTTTCTCAAAACAAAGGTTTAATTACTTTTGAAATTACTCCCCAACATTTAACTTTATACGCACCAGATTGTTATGACCAATTAGGTACCTTTGCCCAAATGAATCCGCCAATTAGAAGCAAGCCACATTACGATCGACTTTGGTATGCTGTAAAAAATGATTATGTCGATACTATTGGTTCAGATCATGCTCCTCATTCAAAGGTGAATAAAAATAAAGAATATCCCAATTCTCCTTCGGGTATGCCAGGTGTGCAAACCTTGATGCCGGTTATGCTTAATCACATGAACGAGGGTAAAATTAAATTAGAACAGTTAGTTGCGCTGGTCTGTGAAAATCCAGTTAAAATTTTTGGTATTAAAAATAAAGGTAAGATCAAAGAGGGATTTGATGCAGATCTTACGATCTGTGATTTAAATAAGACAATCACGATAAAGAATGAAGATATAGAGAGTGGATGCAAGTGGTCACCATTTAATAACTATACATTTAAAGGCTATCCAACCATGACGATTATTGCGGGTGAGATTAAAATGGCGCATGGCAAAATACTTGGAGACCCGACAGGAAAACCGTTATCTTTTAATTAAGTTTTTAAAATTCCGTGAGTTTTTAGATCTGCTTTAATTTCGTCTAGAATAGCTGGATCATCAATGGTGGGTGGAACATTGTAAGATTCATTATCAGCAATTTTTCTAACCGTACCTCGCAAAACTTTTCCCGATCTTGTTTTTGGCAATCGTTTAACAATGATGGCAATTTTAAAGGCTGCCACAGGACCAACCTTTTCTCTAACTAAATCAACACACTCTTTAGTAATTTCCTTTTGATCTCTATCTACCCCAGCTTTCAAAGCAATTAGACCAATTGGGATTTGACCTTTTAATTTATCAGCTATACCAACCACTGCACACTCAGCAACATTTTTATGCTCAGCTAAAACTTCTTCAATTGCACCAGTCGACAATCTATGACCTGCTACGTTAATAATGTCATCAGTCCGCGACATGATCCAAACATAACCATCTTCATCAATATGTCCTGCATCATAAGTTTGATAGTAACCTGGATAATTCGACATGTAATTTTCTTTATATCGATCATCTGCTCCCCAAAGTGTAGGAAAAGTTCCTGGTGGCAGGGGAAGTTTAACAACAATATCTCCCATCTCACCAGGTTTTGCTTCAGTCTTATCTGCTTTCATTATTTTTAAATCATAACCAGGCACCGGCTTAAATGCAGAACCATACTTAGTTTTTAATAATTCGATACCCGTACAATTGCCTGAAATCGACCAAGAAGTTTCAGTCTGCCACCAGTGATCGATCACTGGAACTTTTAAAAGTTTCTCCGCCCATTTAATTGTGTCAGGATCTGATCTTTCACCTGCTAAAAAAAGACATTTGAAATGACTGAGATCATATTTTTTTACAAATTTTCCTTCAGGATCTTCTTTTTTAATTGCTCTGATTGCAGTTGGAGCAGTAAACAATGATTTAATTTTATGTTCTGATATTACTCTCCAAAAAACTCCAGGATCAGGCGTACCTATGGGTTTACCTTCAAACAAAACTGTCGTACAGCCTTTGAATAATGGACCATAGACAATATAAGAGTGACCTACAATCCAACCGATATCACTTGCTGACCACCAAACATCATTTTCATCAACGTTGTAAATTGCTTTCATCGTCCATTTAAGAGCCACAATGTGTCCAGCGATATCTCTGACAATACCTTTAGGAAGACCAGTTGTGCCTGAGGTATAAAGTATGTAGGCATAATCGCTTCCTTTTAACTGTTCACATTCAACTGGGTTTGTGTTTTTCATAACATCGTCCCAAGTCAGATCTAGTTTTGCATTTAATTCACATTTGAATTTCTCTCTTTGAAAAATTATACACTTCGTTGGTTTATGTTTTGCTAATTCAATAGCTTTATTTAGTAATGGTTTATACTCAACTGTTCTTCCAGGTTCAAAACCACATGAAGCTGAGATAATAATCTTTGCTTTTGAGTCATCAATACGACTGGCAAGTTCTTTAGCAGCGAATCCACCAAAGACCACTGAGTGAACCACTCCAATACGAGCACAAGCTAGCATGGCAATGACTGCTTCTGGTATCATCGGCATATAAATTATTGCCCGTTCACCCTTTTTAAGACCTAAATTTTTTAAAGCACCAGCAAATTTAGCAACTTGCTCTTTAAGTTGAGTAAAAGTGTAAGTTTTTTTTGCGCCTGTGATTGGGCTATCATAAATAATTGCTAGCCGATCACCACGACCTCGCTCAATATGATAATCAACAGCGTTGTAGCAAGTATTAGTAACACCATCTTCAAACCATTTATAAAAAGGAGGGTTCGATGAATTTAAAATAGTTGTTGGTTTCTTATACCAAAAGATTTCTTCAGAAATATTTTGCCAAAATTTCTCTTTATTATTGATCGAATCTTTGTAAATATCTAAATACTTCACTGTTTAATTGTCTCCCCTAAATTAAATTATATTACAACTTTGCCACTAATATCCCTAAAAAAAAATAAAAAAATCAATAAAATCAACGTGTTTTGGACGATAAAAAGGTTGATCTAAGTGTTTATTTTTATATGTTCATGACAGTTATTCATCTTAGATTTATTCTAAGTTGGGTAGTTTAAATTTAAACTATTAATTAACAAATGAGGGAGGTTTTCATGAGAAAACTTATCTTAGCAGTATTAGGAACAGCGGCTTTTTTAGGCTTAGCTACTTCTGCAAATGCTGCTGATACCGTGATGCTAGCACAGAATGACTTCGTTGGAGTTTCTTTCTGGATAGTATCAATGGGATGTATGGCTGCTACTGCTTTCTTCTTTTTAGAAAGAGGTTCAGTTGCTCCTGCATGGAGAGTTTCAATAACAGTTGCTGGATTGGTAACTGGTGTTGCTTTCATTCACTATTTATACATGAGAGAATACTGGGTCATGTACTCAGAGTCTCCAACAGTATACAGATATATTGACTGGTTAATTACTGTGCCATTGCTAATGTTAGAGTTCTACTTTGTATTAGCAGCAGTAAGAAAAGTTCCAGGTTCTGTATTCTGGAAACTTTTACTAGGTACTTTAGTAATGTTAATCGGTGGCTACTTAGGTGAAGCTGGTTACATCCAACCATTCGTAGGTTTCATTATCGGAATGGCTGGCTGGATATACATTCTATATGAAGTATTTTCTGGTGAAGCTGGTACGTTAGCACAAAAGAGCGGTAACAAAGCATTAGCTACTGCTTTCAGTGCTATGAGAATAATTGTTACAATCGGTTGGGCAGTATACCCACTTGGTTATGTATTTGGTTACTTAACTGGTGGAGTTGACCCTAACGCGTTGAACATTATTTACAACGCTGCTGACTTCATAAATAAAATTGCATTTGGTCTAATTATTTGGGCTGCTGCAATGCAGAATACTAGAGTATCAAGAAGCTAGTATTTAATAAATAAATTAGGGCAAGCATGTTTTATTACATGCTTGCCCTTTTTTTTTAGATCCTTATATTCAAATTTAAATGCCAAAAATTACGTATATAGATAGCGAGAATAATAAAAAAACAATTGAAGTTGAAAATGGTCTTTCAGTCATGGAGGGTGCAATTCAAAATAACATTCCAGGCATTGATGCTGATTGTGGAGGTTCTATGGCTTGTGCCACGTGCCATGTTTATGTCGCAGAAGACTGGTATGATAAATTAAATAAAATTGAAGAGGCTGAACAAGATATGCTTGATTTAGCATTTGAACCCAAAAAAAACAGTAGGTTAAGTTGTCAATTAATAGTCTCTGAGGAACTAGATGGTCTTGTAGTTACAACGCCATCAAAACAAAATTAATTATGAAAGAAACTGATGTTGTTATCATTGGAGCTGGTCCCACAGGACTCTTTGCGGTTCACCAGTTAGGAATTATTGGATTATCATGCGAGGTTATAGATAATCTTAACAAACCAGGTGGTCAATGTATTGAACTTTACCCAGATAAGCCTATTTTTGATATTCCAGCAATACCAGAGTGTACTGGAGAGGAATTAACAAAAAATCTTCTAAAACAAATCGAACCTTTTAAAAAAAACTTTCACTTAAATGAACGTGTTCAGGTATTAAAACAAGATAATGATAAATGGTTAGTTGAAACTAATAAGGGTAATAAGTTTAAGTGTTCAAGTATTATTATTGCAGGTGGTGTAGGATCATTTGAACCTAGAAAAATTTCGTTAACTGCATTAGAAAAATTTGAAAATAAACAAGTTTTTTACTCAATCTCCAATAAATCAATTTTCAAAGATCAAATAATATCTATTTTTGGTGGCGGAGACTCAGCTCTAGATTGGGCTGTTGAACTGTCTAAAACTGCGAAAAAGGTTTACTTAATTCATAGACGTAATGAATTTAGAGGTGCACAACATACCTTGGATCAAATTAAAACTTTAGAAAAATCCAATAAAGTAATATTAAAAACGCCTTTTCAAATTGAAGGAATAAAAGAAGCTAAAAAATTAGAATCGATTTCTATTAAAAATGAAGAGGGTAAAGTTGAGGAAATTCAAACTGACTTTGTACTCGGTTTTTTTGGATTAATTATGAAATTAGGGCCTATTTTAGATTGGGGTTTAAATATTGATAAAAAAACTGTTGCTGTTAACACAGAAACTTTTGAAACCAATAAAAAAGGTATATTTGCTATTGGTGATATTTGTACTTATCCAGGTAAATTAAAACTTATACTTTCTGGTTTTCATGAAGGGGCACTAGCTGCACGAGCATGTTTTACGAGGGCAAGACCAAATGAGAAATATAGATTTGAATTCACCACGTCGTCAAAAACTATTCAAGAAAGATTAAAAAAATAATTGTGATTGAAATATTAACTGCCAATACACCCAACGGAAAAAAAATCTCTATTATGCTGGAAGAAATTGGCTTTGATTACAAAATTACCAAAATTAATATTATGAAAGACGATCAATTTAAACCAGATTTTAAAGCAATTAGCCCTTTTAGTAAAATTCCAGTAATCATCGATCATGATAATGGTAAAAAAATTTTTGAGTCTGGTGCAATACTTATCTACTTAGCTGAAAAAAGTGGTAAGTTTTTTGAAAAAAACCAAAGTTTAGAAATAACTCAATGGTTGATGGCACAAATGGCATATATTGGACCGATGTTAGGTCAACATCATCAATTTCATCACTACAATCCTGGAAAGAGTAAATTTGGTGAAGAGAGATACTTTAAGATTTGTAGAAGAATATATTCAGAATTAGATGAGCGTTTGTCTGTTTCAAAGTTTCTAGCAGGATCGGATTACACCATCGCAGATATTGCTACTTTTCCTTGGATCGCAAGACACGAATGGCATGACATAGGACTAAAAGATCATAAAAATTTAACCAGGTGGTATTTAGATATCTCTGCAAGAAATGCTGTAAAACTTGGATATGATATTTTTAAAACAGGTGAGGAAATTCCAAAACCTTAGTCTTCAGCAAAAATTTTTTCATTTCGCTCATGTTTTTCCTGAGCTTCTATTGATAAAGTTGCGATTGGTCTTGCAATTAACCTTTTAAGTCCTATTGGTTCTCCGGTCTCCAAACAATAACCGTAGGTTCCATCTTTAATTCGTCTTAATGCTGCTTCAATTTTCTCGATAAGTTTTCTGCTTCTCGATAGCGTTCTCATCTCTAAAGATTTATCAGTGTAAGAAGATGCTTGATCTACCACATCTGCAGAAGTTGAATTATCATCAGAAGAATTTAGTATATTTGATAAATTATTAGTCTTAATGATATCTTTTTTCCAGTTTTGAAGTGCCTCAGTAAAGTATTTTTTGTGTTTGTCACACATGTATTTTTCTTTTTCTGATGGTGAATAAGTTTTTTTGCTGCTCGCTTTTGGCATATTTTTAAAGCGGCGAGTATATAACTCAAATTATTCATGTCAATAGACTTAAAATTGTATTAAAAATTGATCATGAAAAGTGATTTAAAGTTATTTTATATTTATCTTTTTAGTCATTTGATTATTTGGACTTTGGTTCCAACTTTTACAAATAATAATCTACCCCTAGATACAATAGAGGCATTAGCCTGGGGAAGTAATTTAGATTGGGGTTTTAATAAACACCCGCCTATCAGTGCAGTATTTGTTGAATTAACTTATTTTTTTTTTGGTAATAACGATTGGGCTTATTATTTACTCAGCCAGATTTGTGTTATTTTCGCTTTTTATATTGTTTTTATTCTATCTCAAGAAATTCTAAAAAATGATAAATTGGCTATAATTTCAGTTTTATTGTTAGAAGCTATCTATTTTCATAATTATACAACTCCAGAATTCAATGTTTATGTTTGCCAGTTGCCCTTTAGAGCGCTAACCGTTTTGTACTGCTGGAAATGTTTCAATGAAACAAAGCCCAATATAATAAATTGGATTTTATTAGGATTCTTCTGTGCCCTTGGATTTTTAACACATTATTTATTTATTTATTTAATTTTGGGTATTAAAATAATCTTTTTTATAAAAATCTATAACACTAAAATTTTTAAAAAGATCTATTTCATTCCAGGGACTGTTTTTATCTTAATTCTAATACCTCACATTATATGGTTATTTGAGAATGATTTTATAACATTAACTTATGGCATTAAAAGAACTGGATTAGAAGATAATTTTTGGTTCAATCATTTCAAATTTCCAATTGAACTTATTGTAAAACAAACTTTAATATTATTAATATTTTTTTTCCTTTTAATTTTATCTTTAAAAAAATTTTCAATAAAATCTTTAAAAAAAGATAAAAGTTTAAAATTTTTATTACTAATTAATTTTGTTCCTATTCTATTAATTATTATTACTTCTGCAATTATGGGTGTAAAAATTAGAACCATGTGGCTTTCACCTTTCTATCTTTTTTTTGGATTAATGTTTATTTATATGTTTAAAAAAAATCTCAAACAAAAATTAATTTTATTTTATTCAACTTTTATTTTTCTTTATTTATTATCTCCCACAATTTATGGCATTGTTTCAATTCAAAATGAAAACAAAAGAACTGATTACGAAGGGAAAGAGATTGCCTATTTAGTTGAAAAGAGATGGATAGAAAACTTCTCTACGGATATTAAATATGTTGTGGGTGACGAGTGGTTTGCTGGAAATTTGTCTTATCATTTGAGCTCAAGACCTAAATGGTATTATAATATTAAAGATAAAATAAACGAATTAGATCCTGACGGTGGAGTAATTTATACTTGGTATGATGCAGATAATTCAAAACAAAAAATATGCCCTGGTCTTTACGGTAGAATTGATAATCAAGGTATCTGCATGATTGGAAAATGAAGAAAGTAATAATCCTTAATCCAGTTTTTAATGATTGGAAATCTGTTAATAAACTTTATGCTGAGATCAGCAGACAAATTTCAGCATTGAAGCAATTTGAATTTTCTTTAATCTTAGTTAATGATGCTTCAACAGAAACTGAGTATACGCTTCATAAACCACATAATATAAAATCTCTTACAATTCTTAATATGAGAGAAAACCGAAGCCATCAAAGATGTATTGCGGCAGGTTTAAAATATATTATGCAAAATATTAATTTTGATTATGTGGTCGTAATGGATGCAGATGGTGAAGATCGACCAGAGGAAATAGTAATGCTTTTAGATAAAATGGTTGCAAATAACCAACCCCCTGTTGTTGCTAAACGCATCAAAAGATCTGAAGGATTAATGTTTAGAATACTTTATCACATACATAAAATTATAACTTATATTTTTACTGGTAAAATTATGAATTTTGGAAACTTTGTTTGTTTGACAAAAGATAATGTATCTAAAATAATTAATGAAAGATCCTTATGGAATAATTTTTCTGGAACAATTAGAAATAAATTTAAAAAATTAGAAAGCATCAATTGTATCAGAGGCAATAGATATTTTGGACCTAGCAAAATGTCATTTTTAAAATTATTTATTCACTCAATGTCAATTATCTCTGTTTTCAATAAGGTAGTTTATCTAAGATCAATACTGTATCTCGCTACAGCCTTTTTATTAGAATTTATTTTTAGTTTAAATATTTTTAAATCTTTTTTGATATTATTATTGTTCTTTAATTTGATTATCTTTTTTTCATCTCGAAGATCTAACGCTGAAGGACTCAATACTGCTCTAGATAATATTCGGGATACAAAAAGCGATATACACTAGTTGGTTGTATTATGAGTCTAATAGTGAATCAAAAGTGAATCAAAACGTGAACATCGAATACCGAATGAGGTATCTCTGTGGATAAATATTACAATATTTGGTTCATACTAGCGATTTACTTGTAACTTAAAAACATATTAAATCTGCTCAATGATCATTGAGTATTACTATAGCGTTGCCTCACCATTTGCTTACCTCGGCTCTAAAAGATTTCAAGATCTTGTAAAAAAGTACAAAGTTGAAGTTCTAGAGAAACCCTGTGACTTGGTAGGAGGCATTTTTCCTAAAACTGGTGGTTTGCCAGTTCCACAAAGAAGTCCAGAAAGACAAAAATATCGACTAGATGAATTAAAACGTTGGAGTGAGTTTCTGAATATTAAACTTAACTTAAAACCAAAATTTTTTCCCCCAACAAATCCTCATCTGCCTAATTATTTTGTCATTGCATCAATCAAATTAGGTAAAAAACTGATTTTAGGACACGAGTTATTAAAAAATCTTTGGTCAGATGAAAAAGATATATCTGACATTAAAGTAATTGAGCAGGCATGTGAGAAGGTAGGTTTAAGTTTTAAAGATTTAAGTCAGGTTACTCTTTCAAAAGAGAATGAAATTGAGTACAAAAAAAATACTGAAGAAGCTATAGCTAATGGAGTTTTTGGAGCTCCTACATATATATTTGATAAAGAGTTATTCTGGGGGCAAGACAGAATAAATTTTTTAGAATTAGCTATACAAAAAAAAGTCTAATGAATCTTCTCAAAAGGTATTTACTTTTTTTTAAAGAACAAGAAGCTGTCGGTGAACCATTTCACGATAAGGTTGGACAATTAAATAATTTTTATTTACCAATAGCAGATTATATAAATAAGAATGTCCTTAAAAAAAAAAGAACATTTGTCATTGGTTTAGCAGGTGGCCAAGGATCTGGCAAAAGCACCATAAGTCAAATTTTAAAATTAATTTTACAATACAAATACAAACTTTCGACTGTAATTTTTTCAATTGACGATCTTTATAAAACTAGGAAAGAGAGGATTGTTATGTCTAAAAAAATTCATCCTTTATTTCAAACACGTGGCGTTCCAGGAACTCACGATATAAATTTAGCTACAAATATACTTAAGATTATTAAAAGAAAAAAATTTAAAAGTTTTCATATCCCCACCTTTGATAAATCAAAGGACGATAGAAATAAAAAAAAGAAGTGGCAATTTGTAAAGCGGTGCCCAAATGTTGTATTTTTTGAAGGCTGGTGCGTAGGTGCTAGGCCACAAAATCAAAAAAAGTTGTTAAAACCTATTAATAATTTAGAAAAATTTGAAGATAAGGAATCTGTATGGAGGCAAAAAGTAAATCTTGAGTTAAAAAATAAATATATTAATGTCTTCAAAAAATTAGACAAATTTATATTTTTAAAAGTACCTTCATTTAAACATGTTTTAAAATGGAGAATGCTTCAAGAACAAAAACTTAAATATAAAAAAAAAGGTTCAAGAATAATGAACAATAAAGAAATTAAAAGATTTGTAATGTTTTATGAAAGAATAACCAAACAAATGCTTGCGGACCGTTTTAAATATGCAGATGTAATAATTGATTTAGATAATAAACACAAATTAAGTAAAATTAAATTTTTATGATTCAATTTCTTAAAATATCTTTAATAACTTTATTATCATTTAACTTTTTAAATGCTGCGGAATTAGGTAATTATTTAAAAAGTGCTTATGAAGGAAACTCTAAATTAAATGCGGAAAGACAAAATTTTTCTGCCATCAACGAAAATAAAAATATATCAAGAAGCAAGTTTCTTCCAAATTTAACTATTTCAGGAGATATTTCAGATCAAAATTCTACAAATAGAACAAATTCTAGTGGAAGTACTTTATCAGACACCAACCTTCAATCAGAAACAAGATCTTACGAAATTACCCAAAAAATATTTGATGGTTTTCAAGGTATTAATAATTATAAAAAATCTGAATTAGAAGTCGAACAAGCAAAAATTAAACTTAAAAGTACAGAGCAATCAGTGATGTTAGACGCACTCAACGCGTATTATGATTTATATTACAAGGGAGAAAGCCTTAAATTTTATAAAGAAAATAATGACCTTTTTGAAAGACAAGTTGAAACCGATAGAGCACGTTTGCAAAGAGGCGAAATAAGTCTTACTGATTTAGCCCAATCAGAATCTTCATTAGCCGGTGCTTATGCTAATTTAATAAGATCGGAAACAGAATATGTAGCTAGTAAGGAAAATTTTGTAAGGGTGATTGGTACCGAAGTTCCTGAAATTGTTTCTTTTGTTGATTTCAAGCTTAACTTACCTAACAATTTAGTAACTGCTTTACAAGAGTCTGAAAAAAATAACCCTGGATTATTAATCTCTCAAATTGATTATTTAATATCTGAAAAAGATTTAAATATAGAGAGAGCGGGCCTTTCTCCATCAGCTACTTTGTCATTTAAATCTTCAGAGTCCTCAGGCACAAGTTCTACTGTTGATGATCAAGATCAAGAGACAGTGAAAGCGACTGTTACATGGCCTATTTTTAAAGGTGGAGAAAATCTCTCAACTATAAAAAAAGCAAAATATAAAGTCGCTCAGTACAAATTACTTTACGAGGATAATCTTAAAAAAAATAAGACTGATACTTCAAATTCATGGTCTAAATTTCAATCATTTCAGAGTGTTTTAAAGTCTACCGAAGCCCAGGTAAAAGCCGCTGAAATTGCTAATGAGGGAATTACTTTAGAATACGAGACAGGCAAAAAAAGGACTACGTTAGAGGTAATTCAATCCAGAACACTTTTATTAAATGCTAAAATTAATCTTGCTAAAGCTCAAAAAGACTACATGATTTCAAAATTTGAACTTATGGCTATTATCGGCAGGCTTACTTTCGATAATCTAACAGCAAGCTAATACCCCTCATTTTGCTCATAAAATATTAATACTTGCTAAAAAGAACAAAATGTGTACATTTATATTAACGATTCGATTAAAAAAAAGAGGTAAAATATGAATAAAAATAATTTAAAAGTTGTTAAGTCAGATAACAAAAAAGAGCAGGAAAATAAGGCAAAACAAAAGTCTTTAGATGCTGCAATTAGTCAAATAGACCAAAACTTTGGAAAAGGCTCAATTATGAGATTGGGTCAACAGAAAGCGATAGATATAGAAGCTATTTCTACTGGTTCTTTAAGTCTTGATCTAGCATTAGGCATTGGCGGTCTACCAAAAGGTAGAATAATTGAAATTTATGGACCAGAATCTTCAGGAAAAACAACATTGGCATTACAAGTAGTTGCTGAAGCTCAAAAAGCAGGCGGCATTTGTGCTTTCGTTGACGCTGAACATGCAATGGATCCAAGTTATGCCAAAAAATTAGGTGTAAAAACAGATGAATTACTAATTTCACAACCAGATACAGGTGAGCAAGCTTTAGAAATTGCAGATACCCTAATTAAATCAGGTTCAGTTTCAGTATTAGTTATAGACTCTGTTGCTGCTTTAACACCAAAAGCTGAGTTAGAAGGTGAAATGGGCGACACTCACGTTGGTCTTCAATCCAGATTAATGAGTCAGGCGCTGAGAAAATTAACGGGATCTATAGCAAAAGCAAACACTATGGTGATTTTTATAAATCAAATAAGAATGAAAATTGGTGTGATGTTTGGAAACCCTGAGACTACATCTGGTGGAAACGCTTTAAAATTTTACTCATCTGTAAGAATGGATATTAGAAGAGTAGGAGCAATTAAAGACAAAGATGAAATAATTGGAAATACAACTAGGGTTAAAGTAGTTAAAAACAAAGTTGCACCTCCTTTTAAAGTAGTTGAATTTGATCTAATGTATGGCAAAGGTATCAGCAAATCAGGTGAACTTATTGATTTAGGTGCTAAAGCTGAAATTTTAGAGAAATCTGGTGCTTGGTATGCTTACAAAGGTGAGAAAATTGGACAAGGCAGAGAGAATGCCAAATCTTATTTAGAGCAAAATACTCAAGTTGCTGATGAAATAGAAAAAGCCATCAGAGATAAAGCAGGTTTAATTTCTAAAAAAATAGAAGGAAATCCATCTCCAAAAGAAAAAATTAGCGATAAAGAAGAATAAATTCCATCGAATACTCTCAAACACGGAAGTTTTAACAAACTTCCGTGTTTTTATTTTATTTTCAATTATAGACAATAAAAAAATATAACTGTATTTTAATCAATATGGCTAAATTTCTACTTACAGATGTAAGAAAAAAATATTTAGATTATTTTAAAAAAAATAATCATGAAGAAGTGCATTCAAGCAATTTAGTTCCAAATAACGATCCAACTTTAATGTTTACCAATTCTGGGATGGTACAATTTAAAAATGTTTTTACAGGCTTAGAAAAAAGATCTTATAAAACTGCAACTACTGCACAAAAATGTGTTCGAGCAGGCGGTAAACATAATGATTTAGATAATGTTGGTTATACTCCTCGTCACCACACATTTTTTGAGATGTTAGGTAATTTTTCCTTTGGTGATTATTTTAAAGAACAAGCTATTAATTATGCCTGGCAATTATTAACAAAAGAATTTTCTCTACCCAAAGAAAAATTAACAGCGACTGTTTTTTCAGAAGACGAAGAGTCCTTTAAGTTATGGAAAAAAGTAGCAGGACTTCCTGAAAGTAGAATAATTAAAATTTCAACTACTGATAATTTCTGGTCAATGGGTGATACAGGTCCATGTGGTCCTTGTTCAGAAATTTTTTATGATCATGGGGACAAACTTCATGGGGGACCACCAGGGTCGAAAGATCAAGATGGAGATCGTTTTATTGAGATTTGGAATTTAGTATTTATGCAATTTGAACAAATAGATAAAAATAAAAGAATAAATCTACCCAAGCCTTCGGTCGATACAGGAATGGGTCTTGAAAGAATGACTGCTGTCTTACAAGGAACTCATGACAACTATGAAATAGATCATTTTCAAAAAATAATGCAAGCATCAGCTGATATAACAAAAACAAAAGTAAACTCAAATACAATAGCAAGTCATCGTGTAATAGCTGATCATTTAAGAGCTGCAAGTTTTTTAATTGCTGAGGGCGTTTTACCTTCCAATGAAGGAAGAGGTTATGTGCTAAGAAGGATCATGAGAAGGGGTATGCGACACGCACATACGCTTGGTTGCAAAGATCCTGTATTTTTTAGACTATTTAATAGTCTCTTATCAGAAATGGACTCTAGTTATCCAGAATTAGGACGAGCTAAAGATTTAATAATAGAGACTTTAAAAAATGAAGAGGAAAAATTTTCATCTTTACTCGTAAGAGGTATTAAAATTTTAGAAGAAAATATCTTAAAAGTTAAAAATAAAACTTTACCGGGTGAGGTTGCTTTTAAATTATATGATACTTATGGTTTTCCACTTGATCTTACTGCTGATATTTTAAAAAACAAAAAATTAAAAGTTGATATTGAAGAATTTAATAAACACATGGAACAAAGTAAAAATCTTGCTAGAGCTAATTGGAAAGGCTCAGGTGATAAATCTTTGGATAAAAAATGGTTTAAGGTTAGAGAAAATCTAAATCCTACAGAATTTTTAGGTTATGAATTTGAAAAAGCACAGGGAGTAGTTTTAAAATTATCTGTAAATGATGAATTTAAAGATACAGCTAAAGCAGGAGATAAAATTGCAGTTATTACCAATCAAACACCTTTTTATGCAGAATCGGGAGGGCAAGTAGGTGATCAAGGTAAAATTTTTAATGATAATTGCGAAATAGTTATAAATGATACTCAAAAAAAGTTTGGCGATTTATTTTTACACATCGGAGAAGTTAAAACAGGTGCAATTAAAACTGGTCAATCCGTATCTTTGGAAATTAATAAAGAAAAAAGAGATAATTCAAAAGCATATCATTCAGCGACACATTTATTGCATGAGTCTTTAAGGCGAACTCTCGGTAAGCATGTAGCGCAAAAAGGATCACTGGTAACACCTGAAAGACTTAGATTTGATTTTAGTCATAATAAACCTATAGAAAAAGATGACTTAATCAAAATTGATAAAATGGTTAATAATTATGTTCAAAGTTCTTCAGAAGTACAAACACGAATTATGACTCCTAAAGAAGCTACAGATCTAGGTGCACTTGCTTTGTTTGGGGAAAAATATGGCGAGGAAGTGAGAGTGGTTTTTATGGGTAAAGAAAATAATAATTTCTTTTCGATAGAGTTGTGTGGAGGAACTCATGTCAAAAATACTAAGGACATAGGTAAATTTAAAGTTATAAGTCAATCTTCAATCGCTTCAGGGATTAGAAGAGTAGAAGCTTTAAGAGGGAAGCAATTAGAAATATACGAACAAAATATTCAACAAATTAATCAAACAAAATCTGAAGAGGAAGACAAATTAATTGAAACATTAAAAAAAGAACTAATAAATTTAAATATTAGTCTTCCCCCAAACCTAAGCAATCTTGAAAAACCTGATCAAATAAAGGAGCTTAATAAAAAATTAGAGTCTGAAAAAATTAAAAAAATATTATCAGATAAGAATAAAAACATTATTAATGACAAAAAAATTAACAATTTTATTTTCAGATACCAGTTTATTGAGGGTCTCCCATCAAAAGAACTAAGAAAGTTAGTTGATCAAGGAAAAAAAGAAATAAAAGAAGGCGTAGTATTAGCTATCAGTGTCTCTGATGATAAAATAGGATTAGCAGTAGGCGTTACTAATAAATTAATAGAAAAATATGATGCTGTTAAATTAGTAAAACAAGCTGCGCAAGTTCTAGGAGGTTCAGGCGGCGGTGGAAGAAAAGATTTTGCCCAAGCAGGCGGGGTGAAGAAGGCTGATATTTCTAAAGTTAGAGAGATTATAGAGTCTAGTTTAATTTAATTTTTTCTTTAAATTGGAATTAATAGCTTCTAGAAATTGGTTCGTTGTTAAATATTTAGAATTTTTATCTATTAAAATTGCTAAATCTTTCGTCATAGATCCACTTTCAACTGTTTCAACGCAAACTTTTTCTAATGTATTAGCAAAATCAATCAGCTCTTTATTTGAATCTAATTTACCTCTATGTGCCAGTCCTCTTGTCCAAGCAAAAATCGATGCTATAGGATTCGTGGATGTTTCTTTGCCTTGTTGATGTTGTCTATAGTGTCTAGTCACGGTTCCATGTGCCGCTTCAGACTCAACAGTTTTACCATCCGGTGTCATTAAAACACTAGTCATCAAACCCAAAGAACCAAATCCTTGAGCAACCGTGTCTGATTGCACATCACCATCGTAATTTTTACAGGCCCATATATATGCACCATTCCATTTCATGGCACATGCAACCATATCGTCAATCAATCGGTGTTCGTAAGTAATTTTATTTTTCTCAAACTCAGCTTTAAATTCTTTTTCAAACACTTCTTGAAATAAATCTTTAAATCTACCATCATAAACTTTTAAAATTGTATTCTTTGTTGACATATAGACAGGCCATTTTCTATTCAGGCCATAGTTCATGCAGGCACGGGCAAAATCTTTAATTGAGTTGTCCAAATTATACATTGCTAATGAGATACCTGAACTTGGAAAATCAAAAACTTCCTCTTCTATTTTGTCTTTACCATCTTCAGAAGTCCAACTTATTTTTAATTTACCTTTACCAGGAACTTTAAAATCAGTGGCTCGATATTGATCACCAAAAGCATGTCTTCCAATTACAATTGGCTGCGTCCACCCAGGTACAAGTTTAGGAATATTTTTGCAAATAATCGGCTCCCTAAATACTGTGCCTCCTAAAATATTTCTTATTGTTCCATTTGGTGACTTCCACATTTTTTGAAGGTTAAACTCTTTAACTCTAGCTTCGTCAGGAGTAATAGTTGCACATTTAACACCTACACCATATTTTTTTATAGCATTAGCAGCATCAACAGTGATTTGATCAGAAGTTTTGTCACGGCTTTCCATACCTAGGTCGTAATACTTCAATTCGATGTCTAAATAAGGTTTGATTAATTTATCTTTGATAAAAGACCAGATAATTCTAGTCATTTCATCACCGTCTAATTCTACTACAGGGTTTTTAACTTTAATTTTCGCCATAAATTATAAATTGATTTTAAGCGCTTTTTATACATATTACGTTAAAATAGTAAATTAAAATGTTTGATACAATTTTTCCAAAAATTCATAAAGAGGGATATAAATTCCTTGCTATCGGGATAATTCTTTCTTTGATCTTGATAAATTTTAATAATTTTTTAGGACTGTTAGCAATTTTGCTAACTATTTGGGTATATTTTTTCTTTAGAGATCCAGAAAGAATATCAATCGGGAATGATAACTTTTTAGTCAGTCCAGCAGATGGCGTTGTCTCAGAAATAAATGAGATTCAAGGACCCAGTGAACTTGGACTTGAAAATAAAAAATTTACTAGAGTAAGTATTTTTATGAATGTTTTTAACTGTCACGTAAACCGTATTCCTACGTCAGGTCAAATTGAAAAATTGTTTTATAAACCAGGAAAATTTTTGAATGCAACCTTAAATAAAGCAAGCGAGGAAAATGAAAGGCATTACTATCAATTAAAAGATAAAACTAACAAAACAATAATTATTGTGCAAATTGCTGGTTTGATAGCTAGAAGAATAGTTTGTGAAGTTCAAGAGGGACAAAATTTGTCTCAAGGTGATAGAATAGGTATGATCAGATTTGGTAGTAGAGTGGATGTTATATTTGAAAGTTCTAAACAGATATTTGTAAAATTAGGTCAAAATGTAATTGCCGGCGAAAGTCTAATAGCAGAATTATAATATGGAGCAGAATAAACAACAGATCAAATTAGTATCTGCAAAAAAAACTAGATATATGCTTCCAAATATAATTACTTTGATTGGCGTTTCACTAGGGATCACCTCTATCAAGTATTCTTTAGACGGAAATTTTACAATGGCTGTAATATTTATTTTAATAGCCTCATTGTTAGATGCTCTAGATGGTCGTGTAGCAAGATTAATTAAAGGCACATCTGATTTTGGTAAAGAATTGGATTCTCTAACAGACTTTGTGAGTTTTGGTATTGCTCCAGCATTTATTATTTATTTTTGGGAACTTAATAGTTATGGTAAAATTGGATGGGCTATAGTATTAATTTTTTCAATTTGTTGCGTTTTAAGACTGGCGAGATTTAATTTAACTTCAGCACAAAGCAATGAGGAATGGAAATTAAATTATTTTGAGGGGATACCATCACCAGCTGGTGCAATTTTGATATTATTACCTCTTATTTATGAAATGTCAGATTTTAATACAGGATTAAATTTAAGATTTATTTCTCCAATACTAACATTAATCGTTGCAATAATGTTGATTAGCAAACTTCCAACTTTTTCTTTTAAAAAAATTAGTTTTAAATCTAGTCACACGCCTTTTATTTTTTTAATAATAGGATTAGCATTAATCGGTTTAATTTTTTATACATTTGAAGCCCTTCTTGTTTTTGGCATACTATATATTTTACATATTCCTATAAGTTTAATTACATATATAAGAAAAAATAATTTACAAAAAAAGTTTGATGATGAAGAGCATGAAAATATTCTTTAAATGGTTAATAAAAAGTCAAAATCATGGATAATCAAAAAACATCGAGATCCTTTTTTTAAACAGGCAAAAGTTACAGGATATAGATCAAGAGCTGTTTATAAATTATTAGAAATTCACAATAGATTTAAAATATTAAAACCAAACTCAAATTTAGTTGATCTCGGAGCAGCTCCTGGTGGTTGGTCACAATTAGCATCTGAAAAAATAAGAAATGGCAAAATCCTTGCAGTTGATATTAAAGATATCCAACCAATAAAAAATGTAAAATTTATCAAGAAAGATTTTAATTTGGTAGAAACCCAGGAAGAGATAGCAAGATTTTTTGATAATAAAATAGATATTATCGTATCTGATATGGCTGCAGATACTACAGGAAATAAAGATTTAGATTGTATCAGGACCAATGGGCTAACCTTAGATGTTCTTTCTTTTGGTAAAAAGTATCTAAAGCCAGGTGGGCATTTAGTAGCTAAACTATTCATGGGAACAGATTTTGATTTGGTGCAACAAAATGCCAAGAAAAACTTTAAAAAAATACATTTTTTTAACCCTGAAGCTAGCAAAAAGGAATCCAAAGAGACATACATTGTTTGTTTGAAGTGAAGACTTTATAAATTATTAGAATAATATATAAATGTATATGGATTCTATTAAAGAAGCTTTAACTTATGATGATGTCCTTCTAACTCCAAAGTATTCGTCTGTTCTTCCATCTTCAACTCAATTAAGTACGGAATTAAGTAAAAATTTAAGGTTAAGAATTCCATTTATTTCATCAGCTATGGATACTGTGACAGAGTCAAAAATGGCAATCGCAATAGCAAATGAAGGAGGTTTGGGTATTATACATAGAAATCTTTCTCTAAAAAAACACTCTAATGAAGTAAAAAAAGTAAAAAACAAAAAATTAATTGTTGGAGCAGCTATTGGCACAACGAAACAAGATTTATTGAGATCGCGAATGCTTTTTGACTCGGGGGCAGATCTTATAGTGATTGATACTGCACATGGATTTAGTCAAAGAGTTATTGTCACTCTACGAGAATTAAAAAAAATAAATATGAAAATTCCAATTTGTGTAGGCAATATAGCAACCGGTGAGGCAGCAATAAGACTTTATAACGAAGGCGCAGACATATTAAAAATAGGAATAGGACCTGGTTCAATATGTACAACCAGAATAGTATCTGGAGTTGGTTTTCCACAATTAAGTGCAATAATTAATATCAAGAAAAGTTTAAAAAAAAGAAAAATTAAACTGATCGCCGATGGCGGAGTGAAATTCTCAGGTGATATTGCTAAAGGCTTAGCAGCTGGAGCTGATGCCATTATGATGGGATCTATATTCTCAGGCACTGATGAAGCACCTGGAAAAAAATTTAAGTTAAAAGGTAAATTATATAAATCATACAGAGGTATGGGTTCAGCGGGGGCAATGATGGCTGGTTCATTTGATAGATATTTTCAAAAAGATGAAAAAGATATAAAAAAATTTGTTCCAGAAGGAGTTGAAGCCAGAGTGCCTTATAAAGGTTCAATAAAAAATATTATACATCAGTTAGTAGGAGGATTAAGATCATCCATGGGATATATAGGTGCCAAAAATATTAATGAGCTTAAGAAAAAAGGTGAATTTATTAAAATAACTAAAGCAGGATTTTATGAAAGTATGGTACATAGTGTAGAGAAAATATGAAGCAAAACAATCTAAATTTATTACTATTTATAATTGTATTATGTTTATCATTTAACAATTTATATGCAGAAAAAAATTTTTTTGATGAGGGTGTTAAGCTTTTTGATTCAAAAAAATTTGATCAATCAAAAATAAAATTTGAACAAGATATTGTTTTTAACCCTAAAAATGAAAAATCATATTTGTATTTAGCTAAAATATTTAAAGAGCAAGGGGAAGATAATTTAGAGGAAAATAATTTAAAAACAGTTATCTTATTAAATCCTAAAAATGAAGAGGCGCTTTATTTTTTAGCAGAACTAGATATAAAAAAATCTAATTTTTCATTAGCCAAAGAGCACTTATCTACACTTAAGAGAGTGTGTCAAAACTTTTGTAAACAGCACGAGTCACTTCTAAAAGAACTATCAACTATTTCAAAATAATTTGATGCAAAGCCTTATCAATAAGGAAAAAATTATTATTGTAGATTTTGGCTCTCAGGTTACAAAGTTAATTGCCCGAAGAGTAAGAGAAAGCAATGTATATTCTGAAATTCTAAGTTTTAAGGAATTCAATAAAATAAAAGAATTCACAAATATAAAAGGTGTAATTTTATCAGGTGGGCCATCTTCAGTAACTTCTAGAAAATTTCCAAATATTTCTACAGACGTTTTTAAAAATAACATTCCGGTTTTAGGGATTTGCTATGGATTGCAAATTATTGCAAAAATTTTTGGGGGCATAATCAAAAAACAAACTAATTTAAGAGAATTTGGCAAAGCTATTCTAAAAAAGAAAATGAATTCAGAAATTTTGTCCTCTATAAATTTAAACACACAAAATATAGTTTGGATGAGTCACCAAGATAAAGTCATTAAAAAACCCAAAAATTTTAAAACAATAGCATCAACTGAAAACTCAAAAAATACTATTATTGAACATAAAAATAAAAAAATATTTGGGGTTCAGTTTCATCCTGAGGTTACTCATACAGCAATTGGAAAGAAGATTTTAGAAAATTTTATCTTTAGTATATGTTTGTGTAAAAGAAATTGGAAATTAGAAATTGAGTCCAAAAAATTAATCAGACAAATTAAAATTACCACTACAAATCAAAAAGTGATATGTGCTTTATCTGGTGGTGTTGATAGTGCTGTGACAGCTGTTTTAATTCAAAAAGCTATAGGAAAAAACCTAACATGTATTATGGTAGATACGGGTTTTTTGCGAAAAAATGAGTTTAGTAAAGTTTATAGTATTTTAAAGAAAAAACATAAATTAAATATCAAAAAGATAAACGCACAAAAAATTTTTTTAAATGCACTCAAAAATATAAAAGATCCTGAGAGAAAAAGAAAAATAATTGGAAAAATTTTTATTAGATTATTTGAAAAATTTGCAAAGCAACACTCAAATGCAAAATTTTTAGCTCAGGGTACACTTTATCCTGATATGATAGAAAGCAAGTCTACGTACGGAAGCTCTTCTACAATTAAATCGCACCATAATGTTGGTGGTATACCAAAAAAGATGAGTTTAAATTTACTTGAACCTTTATCAAGTTTTTTTAAAGATGAAGTTAGAAAACTTGGCAAACAATTAAAATTAGATAAATTTATTTTAAATAGGCATCCTTTTCCTGGACCTGGCTTAGCAATAAGGATTCCAGGAAATATTACTTTAAAAAAAATTCATATTCTTCAAGAAGCTGATGATATTTTTATTAATAGTTTAAAGAAAAAAGGTTTGTATCATAAGATATGGCAAGCTTATTGTGCATTATTACCGGTTAAATCCGTCGGCGTCATGGGTGATAGTAGGACTTATGAGAATATTTGTTTACTTAGAGCTGTTACTTCTGAAGATGGTATGACAGCTAGTTTTTATCAATTTGAAAATTCATATCTTGAAGAAATCTCAAATGAGATTATTAACAGTGTTCCAGGCATTAATAGAGTAGTATATGATATTACTTCAAAACCACCTGGTACAATAGAATTAGAATAAATTAATGAAGATTAGAAAATTGCAACAACTTAAACAGAAACGAAAAATAGTTTGCTTAACTGCATATACTAAATCGATGGCGCAAAATGTAGATCAATTTTGTGATTTAATTTTAGTAGGTGACTCAATGGGAACTGCATTATATGGAATGAAAAATACCCATTCAGTTAATATGTCCATGATTATAAATCATGCCAAAAGTGTAAGACTGGGAACTTCGAAGTCGGCACTTGTTGTTGATATGCCATTCAAAACATATGGAAACGCTAAGCAAGCTTTAAAAAACGCAAAGTTAATTATGAAACAAACAAAGTGTGATGCAGTAAAACTAGAAAGCAATGGGAAAAACTATTCAATTATTAAAAATCTAGTTAAGAATAAAATTCCGGTAATGGGGCATATAGGTTACACACCACAAAATAAAAAAAAATTTAAACCAGAAGGAATTACAACCAGAGAGCAATTGAAATTATTAAACGAGTCAAAAAAAATTGAACAAGCTGGTGCTTTTTCTATTGTATTAGAATGCGTTTCAACCAAAACTGCCAAACAAATTACAGAGGAATTAAAAATACCAACTATAGGTATAGGTTCTTCCAAATATTGTGACGGACAAGTTTTAGTAACTGAAGATCTTTTGGGGCTTAGTGGATTTAAACCAAAATTCGTAAAAAAATATAATAATTTAAATCAAAGGATAAAAAAAAATATCAAAAAATTTTCAGAAGATGTTATAAAAAAACGTTTTCCTAATAAAAAACATGAATTTTAAAAATTATGAGTGATGCAGAAAATATAAGTTTATTAGATAAAACTATGAATTTTTTTGTTAATAATAAAAAAAAAATTATAGCAGCTATCTTAATAATAATACTCTCGGTATTCTCAAAGTTAACTTTTGATTATTTTAGTGAAAAAAAACAACTTGCTATTTCAAATCAATTCAACAATGCTAAAATATTATTATCTCAAAATAAAAATGATGAAGCATTAAATCTATTTAAAAGTATTATTTCATCAAAAAATAAATTTTATTCTTCTTTATCTTTAAATTATGTTATTTCTAATAATTTAATAGAAGATCAAAAAACTGTTATTGAATTATTTGATACCGCTTTAACCTCAAAAAGTCTTGATCAGGAAGAAAAAAATCTAATCATGTACAAAAAAGGTATTTATTTATTTTCTCAAAAACAAAATGAGATTGCTTTACAAGTTATGAACATAATTATAAATGACAATACAATTTGGAAAAAGTTAGCTGCGCAAACTGTCTCAAATTATTATTCAGTTTTAGGTGAAGAACAGAAGGCAGAAGAATATAATAATATTATAAAATCTGAATGATAAAACTGAAAGTATATTTAACAATTCTAGTCTCAGTTTTAATTTTATCACAATGTTCTTTTGATACCAAAACAAAAATTTGGAAAAATGCTGCAAATGATAATCAGTTTTCAATCTCTAATGATAGAGTAAAACAACTAATTGATTTAAATCCTTCGGATGATAATTTTGATCAAAAGATTGAATTTAAAGATCAAATTCAAATTAATAATTTAGAATCTCAAAAAAATATAAAATGGATAAATCAATATTTGAATTCATCTAATCATATACCGAATTTGTTCTACAATTCTGGTCAAACCATTTTATCTAAAAGTAAAAAATTAAGTAATTTAAACAAGACAGAAATATTGAGATTAAACTATAAAATACCATTTTTATTGCTGAATGATGATAAATTGGTTTCTTATGATAACAAAGGGACCATTTTTATTTATTCTCTAAATGAAAAGAAAAAAATATTTAAATATAATTTTTACCACAAAGCTTATAAAAAATATTTTAAGATTTTAAACTTTACTATTTCAGAAGATAATATTTTAGTTGTAACAGATAATTTAGGATTTGTTTATGCTATCGATTTAAATAAATATCAGATTATATGGGCAAAAAATATTGGCATACCATTAAGATCAAATGTTTTAATTGAAAAATCTCAGATTTTTTTCTCAGACGAAAATAATAACTTATATTCAATAAGTGCTATTAATGGTGAAAACAATTGGAAACTTGCCACTACTTCATCATCACTATCCTCTGAATTTAAAAATAGCCTTACAATTAATTCAGATACAAATACTCTTTTCTTTTTAACTACTAGTGGAGAATTCTATGCATTGAATTATGAAATTAAACAAATAAAATGGGTTATAAACTTTAAAAATCCTAGCAATAAATTAGATATTTTTTACTCTACTGATCCCGTAGTATTTAAAAATCAATTATTTTTGAGCAAAGATAATAATTTTATTAGCGTTGAAAATGATACAGGAAGAGTTTTATGGTCTAAAAACATTAAAGCAAAAATAGTTCCAAAATTTACTAATCAAACTGTAAATATCTATACGGACTCAGGCAATCTTGTTTCGTTGGATTATAATAATGGCAACGTAATATGGTCAAAAAAAATATTTGATGACATTAATGATGAATTTAATATTACCCAAAAAAAAGTAGGTGAGATTAATGATATTTTAATCTTAAATGGTTCAATAATTATGTTTTCAAATAATGGCTACATGATTGAATACGATACTAAAGGAAATATTAAAAAATTGAGTAAAATAGTAAAAAATATTTTTTCTAATATTATTGTTGTAGATGGAAATTTGTTTTTTTTGGATAAAAATATTAGGTTAATTAAACTTAGTTAGTTGATTTCGCACTTAATTCAGACAATTTTATCAGTTTATTTTCTAAATTATCTTTTGGTTCTATAGGGTAATCACCGGTAAAATAATGATCAGATAGTTGGGGACTTGCCTTATCTCTTTTTGCATACCCTAATCCTCTGTATAAACCTTCCAAACTAAGAAATTTAAGAGAAGTTGCTCCAAGCATGTCACATATCTCTTGAGTTGTTTTATTATTTGCTAACAACTCCTCTTTTGTAGGCATATCAATACCATAAAAATCAGGAAATCTTATCTCAGGACATGATATTCTAACATGTATCTCTTTTACTTCAGCATCAAATAACATTTTGATAATTTTTGAGCATGTTGTCCCTCTGACTATTGAGTCATCTATCAGTATGACCACTTTATTTCTTAATTGAGATTTAGTGGGATTTAATTTTAATTTTACTCCAAAGTCTCTTATGTGTTGAGTGGGCTCAATAAAAGTTCTGCCAACATAGTGATTTCTTATTAAACCTAATTCAAATTTTTTATTTGTTTCTTGACTATAACCAATTGCAGCAGGGACACCTGAGTCAGGTACAGGAACAATAATTGCATTTTTATCTTGTATATCTGACTCTTTTGCTAATTCTGAACCTAATTGTTTTCGAAATTCATACGCTGTTTTTCCTTTAATAATACTATCTGGTCTAGAAAAATATATATACTCAAAAACGCATGGTCTCTCAGGTTTATGCGGAAAAGGTTTAATTGACTTAAGACTGTCATTTTCAATTATTATTATCTCACCATTTTCTACTTCTCTAACAAATTTTGCCCCAACAATATCCAGCGCACAAGTCTCTGAACATAAAATATAGGAATTCTTTAACTTACCTATTACTAAAGGCCTAATTCCTAAACCATCTCTTATGCCAATTAATTTAGAATTTGTCATAACTAAAAGCGAGTAGGCACCTTCTATTTGATTTAATGAGTCAATGATTTTATCAACGATATTTATTTTTTGTGATTTTGCAATCAATTGAACAATAGTTTCGGTATCAGAAGTAGAAGAAAAAATAGAACCATTTTTAACAAGTTTTTTTCTCAGTTCCCTTGCATTAGTTAGATTTCCATTGTGACAAATACTTACCGCTCCACCATACAAATCTGCAAAAAATGGTTGAATATTTTTTAAAGTACCTCCACCCGATGTAGAATAACGATTATGCCCAATTGCTGAAAAGCCAGGTAATCTATTTAATGTTTCTTTCTTAGTAAAAGCATCACCCACTAGACCAAATCTTTTTTCAGAATGAAAATCTTTTCCATCAAAAGAAATAATTCCACAGCCTTCCTGACCTCTATGTTGTAAAGCATGAAGACCCAAGGCCACAATAGCTGAAGCATTACCATGGTTAGAAATACCAAAAACACCACATTTTTCTTTAAGCATAATATTTATAAGTTTTGGACATTATCTTTAGTATCAATTAAATCCTCTCTAGTAGGAAACTCCTTGATTAATAACATACTTCCTTTTTCAACAAAATTGTAAGCAATTGAATTATCAACATCATATTTCCAATTATTAAAAGGATACACCCAATTAATTATTGAAAATAAACAAACTGAAACTACATATCCTTTAAAAACACCAAAAAATAAACCAAAAGTTTTATCTAAAGAACCCATACCTGTCCATTTGATTGATCGACTTAGTGTTTTCCCACTTAGAATAATTATAAATAAAAATAAAACATATAAAATTATTCCTAATCCGATTTGATTCAAAAAAGGGGAGTCAACATAATCTGACACCCATGGCTGAAGCTGCGGTAAAAAAATTATTGTTAAAATTAGTGCAAACACCCACTTCAAAAAAGACAACAAGCTCAAAACAAATCCTTTAGATAAGCTTTGAAATGTATTGTATAAAATTAAAAACAAAAAAACTCCATCGAACCAACCAAAACTTTTTAGATTTTCAAAAAATATTTCAAGCATAATTGCTAATTATTTTTTAAGGGCTTAAATAAAATTAGCAAACTAGGGAGTAAAGTTAATACCAATAACATTGCTAAAAACATTGCAAGTCCAGTAAATAATCCAAAATAAATTGTTGGAATAAATTTAGACAAAATTAATATAGAAAAACCGAAAATTATTGTGATAGAGGTATTTAAAATTGCTACACCTACTGATTGGTGGCATTTATCTATACATCTTTCATAATCTTTTGAAACACTAAATTCTTCTTTAAATCGATAAATATAATGAATACTGTTATCGACGGCTATTCCTATTGTAATTGCCGCAATGGTAATAGTCATCATGTCTAAAGGAATATTTAAAATTCCAATAATACCTAAGATCATTAGTGCTGCTAAAAAGTTTGGAATTACTCCTATTATCGATAATTTTATATCCCTGAAAAGAATTATGAACATTAGAAGTATGCCAAGCATAACAAATCCTAAAGTTAGAATTTGAGATTTAAATAAACTTTGGAGTAAATTATTAAAAATAATTAGTACACCGGATAATCGATATTCATCTTTATTGAGATTAATCTTATTTTCAAGATCAGTCTCAATCATATTAATTAATTTATTTCTTTCTAGATCTTCCAGTGAGTCTTTAATTCTAGCACTAATCCTCGCTTCATTTGATGCAACCGATATGTAAGGTGAGATTATCTCTTTTTTTATATTTTCTGGAAGTTTGCTATTTAATACTGACATTTCTAAAGTTCCTAGCTGTTTTCCATTCAAGTCTTCTGCTACCCTTATAATTGAAGCAAATGACATAACTTTACCAACTTCAGGTAAACTCTCTAAATAGTCATGAACATTATTTATTTTATCAATTTTATCCCTAGTAAACCAATAAGCACCATTATCATTTTCATTATCCCACTCTTCAAATTCATCATTAGTATTATTCTTTTTAACTTTAAGTGAAGGAAATTTTATTATTATATCAAACGGTGTTGTTCCACCTAATTTTTCATCGATAAGTTTCATACCGCTATAAATTTCAGTATCTTTATCAAAATAATTTATAAAACTATTTTCGACTTTTAATTTCGTAATTCCAAAAATACTTATAATTAATAAAAGAATTGAAAAATTTTTTATAAATTTAAAATTATTTGTAGCGATATAAGATAAAAACTGATTTATTTTTGAATGAGAATTATTATCTACTTTATTTATATCTGTACTTTTGAATGTAAGAATATTTAATAAAGATGGCAAAATTAAAAAAGTGACAAGCAATGAAACTATTAATCCCATAGTCATCATCCAGCCAAAATCAATTATAGGTCTAATGTTACTAAAGATAAGAGATAAAAATGCACATACAGTTGTTAAGACAGTATATAAAATTGGTAAGAACATTTTTTTAACGGCTTCATTTATTCTTTCGAGAATTGCAAGTTCAGGTTTTTCTTTACTTATTTGTAAGTATCTTACTGTTAAATGAATATTCATTGCCATATTGAGTATTAACATTAATGCAATAAAGTTTGACGAGATAACTGTTACTTTCCACCCAATTAAACCTAAAATACCCATCATAGATAAAACTGAAGTAACACAACAACACAAGGGAATTACAATCCATTTAATTTCCCGAAAAATTAACCAGAGAATAATTACTATAAACAGTAAGACACCTATACCAAACACTATTATATCACTCTTAATAAAACTCATCATATCATCTGCAATCATTGGGATTCCGCCCAGATGAATTTTTGAAGATTTTTGATATTTGTTTATTAAGCTTCTAATTTCACTAATGTTTTGATGATTTCTCTTGTTATAAAGATTTCTATAATCGTTATATTCCTTATTAAAATTTTTAAATGATTGCTTTTCCTCATTGTTAAGTCCTGTTGAATATTGCCTCTCAATAAAACTATTTCTTATTTTTATAAAGTTATCTAATTTTGTATCTTTTTCTAGATAAACAATAATACCTGAAGTTTTAGCATCTTCACTAATAATATAATTTTTAAAAATAATACTTTGAGTAAGTTCTTTTATAGCTTGTTCTTTGTCAATTTCAGGATTTGCAAGAGTCTTAAAACTTTTTATCCTTTCCATTAATGGTTCATCTGAACTTTTAAATAATGGGACATCTAAAATTGTTATGACATTTTCAACCCAATTTAAGTTTAATATATCTTGTTTTAAATTTTTTAAGTCTAGTATGGTATCATCATCTACAAAGTCTTTTATAGGCGTATAAGTTAAAACAAGAAAGTCTCTAGCACCGTATTTATTGTTTACTTCTCTGAGATATTTTAAATCAGTATCATTTTCTAATAAAAGAGCATCAGAAGAAGCATCTAAATTAAAGTTTTTAATATGGATGCTCAAATAAATTAAAACTAAAAGACTAAGCGATAGAACAATTTTAGGAAATTTTAATATAGTATTATGATAAATGCTTTGCATTTGGGCTTAATCTATATTTATATTATTTTCTAAGATTGAAAAGATGTTTAAAACTAATTTGTGGTTAAATCTTTAAATTTAGTGAACATTCCTTCAAATTCGACTTTAATATTGCCTGTTGGTCCGTGCCTTTGTTTTCCAATCAAGATTTCTGCCAGACCGCTTATTTCACTCATTTTTGATTGCCATTCAGCATGTTCAATAGATCCTGGTTTTGGTTCCTTTTTTTCGAGATAATATTCTTCCCTGAATACAAATAAAACAACATCTGCATCTTGTTCAATAGAACCAGACTCACGGAGATCCGAAAGCTGAGGTTTTTTATCATCCCTTTGCTCTACAGCTCTTGAGAGTTGAGATAAAGCTAATACAGGTACTGATAACTCTTTTGCTAGAGCTTTTAAGCCTTGAGTAATTTCTGATATTTCTTGAACTCTGTTACCATCATATTTAAGATTATTAGTCCGCATTAATTGAATATAATCTACAACTATTAAATCTAAGCCATGCAATCTCTTGATTCTACGTGCCCTGTTACTGAGCGTAGAGATTGTAATAGCTGGTGTTTCATCTATAAATAACGGAATATCATAAATATTTCTTGAAACCTCTATATACTTATTTATCTCGTCTTGAGTTGCTTTACCTCTTCGAATATTATTTGAAGTTACTCTCGCTTGCTCTGATAAAATTCTTGTAGAAAGTTGTTCTGATGACATTTCCAAAGAAAAAAAAGCTATAGAAGAATTTTTTTTATCATCCAATAATTTTTTCGAAGCATGGTAAGCAATATTTGTTGCAAGCGCTGTTTTTCCCATTGAGGGTCTTCCAGCAATTATAATCAAATCAGATTTATGTAATCCACCTAATTTTTCATCTAAGTCTTTTAAACCTGTAGGAACACCAACGATAGCATTTTCACTTTTCATGGCTTGTTTAGCCATTTCAATTGACTGATCTAATGCTTGATTAAAACTTAGAATAGATTTAGTGAAATTTCCTCTTTCGGCTAAATCAAACAAAACTCTTTCTGTATTTTCTATTATTTTTTCACTTGAAATTTCTTGATTATCATCTTTTGCATTATATTCTAACTCATCTGATACTTTAATTAACTCTCTTCTAATAAATGTATCATGAATAATTTTTGCATAATCAATAGTTTGCCTACTTGAAGCAGATAACTTTGTTATTTTTGATATATACTCATTGCCACCAATCTCATTCAGACTATTATTATTCTCAAAATAATTCTTTAGAGTAATCGGGTTAGCAACCATGCCTTTGTTGTGCAAGTTGTTGATTACAGAATATATCTTCTGATGAATGGGGTCATAAAATTTTTCCTCAGAAATTATATTTGATACTTCATCAATTAGATCATTATTTACCAATAAACTACCAATTACTACTTGTTCTGCCTCTAAATTAGAGGGAGCATAGGTTGCATTAATATTTGAAAGTTTAATTTTAGTATTGTCCATTTGATAAATAGATAGAGGTAAGGTGTGGAATATTAAATAAAAAAGTTACACACTAAAAATTCAACCTGTGGAAAATTATTTCTTCGCGCTCTCAATCTTTTTAACAATTATTGAAAGTTTAGCTGACACTTCAGAATGAAGGTTAATTTCAACAACATAACTGCCAATAGTATTAATTTCCTTCTTAAGTTGAATATTGGATGGATTAATTTTAGTTTTTAAATCTTTCTCAATCAATAAAGAAATTTCTTTTGGCTTTATGTTTGCATATAAGTCACCATTTTCCTTAGTCTCTTTAGATATTGAAATTTTTTTATTATTAATTTTTTCCGCTAAAACTGTAAATTCTTTTTTAATTTCCTGATTTTTTTTATTTAATTCATCCTTTTTTTGTTTAACATATTCAATATTTTCTTTATTAGCCCTTAAAGCTTTACCTAATTTAAGTAAAAAATTACGACCAAAACCATCTTTAACTTCAACTTGATCTCCAATTTTTCCTAAATTAATTATATTTTCTAACAAAATAACTTGCATATTTTTTTATATTAACGCTAAGGATCTAGCTTTTTTTATTTCCAAACTTAATTTTCTTTGTTTATTTTGCGACACAGATGTGATTCTTGTTGGAAGAATTTTATTAAATTCAGATACGTATCTTTTAAGCAACTTGATATTTTTATAGTCAACAACAGGAGCATCTTTTTTTGATAAAGGGCAATTTCTTTTAAATTTCAAATCACTTTTTTGAAATAAACTTAATTTACCTAGTGAAGAACTTTGAGATCTATTTTTTTTACCTTTTTTTCTTTTCATGTCGAATTTATTGATTTTTGAAAAATTCTGTTTTTAAATCAAGTTGTTTATATTTTACAATTAAATATCTTATAACTTCTCTATCTATATTTATGGATTTTTTAATAGTTTCAATTGTTTTTGGGTTTCCTTCAAATTTAAAGTGAATGTAATAACCTTTATTAAATTTTTTTATCTTTCTGGAAAAATTTAATATTCCCCATTCCTCTGTTTTTAGAACTTTTCCGTCAGTTTCATTGATTAATTTTTTATATTTATCTCTAATTTTATCAAACTGAGGTTTTGATAAATCTTGCCTTGCAATTAAAGTATGTTCGTAAAAATTCATATTTAAAAAGTTGGCGTTTTATACTATTTTAAAATATTCATTTCAATATTTAAAAATGGTATAAATACCACATTTATGAAAGCTTTATTGTTCCCTGGACAAGGATCCCAAACAGTGGGTATGGGTAAAGAGTTTTATGATAACTTCCCAAAAGTTAAAGATTACTTTCAGTTAGCCGATGATACTTTAAAAATAAACTTATCAAAAATTATTTTAAACGGTCCTGATAATGAACTTACGTTAACTAAACACACTCAACCAGCAATATTATTAACTAGCTATTCAATATTTAGTATTATGAAAGAGGAATTTGGAATTAATCTTTCAGATTTTAAATTTTGTGCAGGTCATTCTTTGGGAGAATATACTGCTTTAGTTTCATCAGAATCATTATTATTTAAAGAAGCAATCAAAGCAGTGTATCATAGAGGGGAGTATATGCAGGAAGCAGTTCCATTAGGTCAAGGTTCAATGTTAGCTGTTTTAGGTTCTAGTATTAATGAAGTCGAAAATTTTATAAATGAAATAAAAAAATCAAATACTGATATATGTGAAATAGCTAATGATAATGCCATAGGTCAAATTATTGTCAGTGGAAGTGTAAATTCAATAAATTCTCTTAAAGAAAAATTAAAATTATCTAATAAAAAATCTATCCAACTACCTGTAAGTGCCCCATTTCATTGTTCATTAATGAATCCAGCTGAAATGAAAATGAAACAAGTCCTAGATAATATACAAATCAATGAACCATTAATTCCTATAGTTCATAATGTAAATGCTCAAGGAAATCAAAAAAAAGATCTTGTAAAAAATTTGTTATTAAAGCAAATTAGCTCACGGGTTCGTTGGCGAGAAAGCTTAATTTACATGAACAATCAAGGTGTTAAAGTATTTATTGAAATAGGTCCTGGTAAAGCATTATCGGGGATGCTAAAAAGAACTATTAAAAACATTAATACATTTTCAATTAATAGTATTGAGGAAATTAAGAATATCAAAAATGTTTAATTTGACTGAAAAAAAAGTTTTAATTACTGGAGCTACTGGTGGAATAGGTAATAGTCTGGTAGAAAAGTTTTATTCAGAGAAATCTTTAGTTATTGCAACAGGAACCAATAATGAAAAGCTCGATAATCTTAAAAATAAATTTCCAAAATTAAAAACAATAAACTTTAGTTTAGATAAACATAGTGAAATAGAAAATTTTATTGAAAATGTACACAATCAATTCAATGGATTAGATATAGTCATTAATAATGCCGGCATTACAAAAGACAATTTATCTATTCGTATGAAAGACGAAGAATGGAAAAGAGTAATAGATCTAAATTTAACCTCAACTTTTTTAATTTGTAAGTTTTCTATAAAAAAATTTCTTAAACAAAAAAAAGGAAAAATTATTAATATAACCTCAATAGTTGGCCACACAGGTAATGTTGGGCAGACAAATTATACCGCTTCAAAAGCGGGTATTGTAGCCTTCTCCAAAAGTTTATCTCTTGAATATTCAAAAAAAAATATAAATATCAATTGTATTTCACCAGGTTTTATTAAAACAGAAATGACAAAAAAAATACCTGAAGAATATCGGAAAGTTATAGAAGGTAAGATATCCTGCGGCAAGTTAGGAGATCCATTAGATGTCGCTAATTGTGCTCTATTTTTAGCATCTGATTTATCGGATTATATACACGGCGAAACAATTCATGTTAATGGCGGCATGTATATGGCTTGACAAAATTTTATAAATAACTATTAAGTGAGTTTATTCATGTCAAAAGAAATAACAGATAAAGTAAAAAAAATAGTTGCAGATCATTTAGGTATTGAGGTTGAGAAGGTTACTGAACAATCGAGTTTTATTGATGATTTAGGTGCTGACAGTCTTGATACTGTAGAGTTGGTTATGGCTTTCGAGGAAGAGTTTGGTTCAGAGATCTCTGATAGCGAAGCTGAAAAAATACTTACTGTGGGTGATGCAATTAAATTTATTTCAAGCAAATCTTCTTAATAATTTATTATTGAAGGTAAATGCTAAAAAATGAGAGGAAAGTCTCGATTATACTTTCATCGCCGTCTGGTGCAGGCAAAACTACCCTAGCTAAAAAAATTAAAGAAAACTTTTCTAGTTTTGAAATCTCAATCTCTCACACCACAAGAACAAAAAGGCCTGGAGAGAAAAATGGAATAGATTATTTCTTTATAACTAAAAAAGAATTTTTAGAAAAAATAGAAAAAAAAGAATTTTACGAACATGCAAATATATTTGGTAATTTGTATGGAAGTTCAAAAAATACTGTTAAAAATATTCAAGAACAAGATAAATTTATAGTATTTGATATTGATTGGCAGGGAGCAAGACAATTAACAAAAAATAAAGATTTAAATCTTATAAAAATATTTATTTTACCACCAAGCAAAAGTGAACTAATTAAAAGATTAAACTTAAGAAAAAAAGATAAGGAAAAAAGTATTAAAGAAAGAATTTCTTTTTATGAAAAAGATATTACGCATTGGAAAGAATATGATTATATTTTTTTAAATAATGATTTAGAAGTTTGTTTTTCGCAGATTAGAAAATTACTAAACTCAATTATTTAAAATAGTTATTTAATATTTTCAAACATTTCTGTTATTTGATAATATTTGTTTGGTGTTAATTCGCTTGGTCTTTCACGCAAGGTAAGTCCTAGTTTTTCAGCATAAAATTCATAGTCCTTAAATAGTTTTTGAAATGTTTTTTTTATTATTTTTCTTTTTTGTGAAAAAAAGATATTTGTTATAAATTCTAAATTAGAAAGATCTTTGATTTCGATTTTAGGTATTTTTGGTTCTATTAATAAAACCATTGACTCCACTTTTGGCTTAGGGATAAAACAATTTTTTTTAACTAAAAAATAATTTTTTATTTTTAATCTGTAATTTGAAATTATATTTAATCGACCATAATCAGATTTGTTACTTGATGAAATAATTTTTTCTGCCACTTCTTTTTGAAACATAAATATTAATTTTGAATAATTGGGTGGCCACGAGTTGAATTTTATAAATTTTACTAAAATTTGAGTAGAAATATTGTATGGCAGATTTCCAAATATTATACTATCTTTTTCTAAAATTGACTCAACATTTAAATTCATTATATCTTCATTCAAAATTTTATAATTTGTATATTTTATTTTTTCATTTAGATTTTTAAACAGGTCTTTATCTTTTTCAACAAGAGTTAAGTTTTTAGGATTTTTTTTTATTATTTCAAAAGTTAATGCTCCATTTCCAGGTCCAATTTCAAGTATGGATTTATCCTTAACTAAATCTAAATTAATTATTTTTTTTATAATATTTTTATCGTGTAAAAAATTCTGACCCAAAGATCTTTTATATTTTTGCATTTATTGAATTGAATAAATTTATGCATTTTTTTAAACTGCTTGTATTTCCTTTGTTTTTATATATTAACTTCGCAGCTGTTCCATGATCTGGTGACATTCTTAAATAATCCAATCCAAAAGTTATATTTACAGCATTAAATCCATGTATAGCTTTAAATATTGGTAATACCTGATCATGATACATACCAACTATAATATTAAATTTTTTTTTATTTAATAAGATTGTGTCTGCAGGAAAAGGACCATCTAACTTAATCCCAATTTTTTTTAAATGATTTACTGCTGGAAGTATAACTTTAGTTTCTTTTGAAAATTTTGAAAATTCATTATTATGGGGGTTTAAACCCAAGACAACTATAGTAGGTTTTATTTTAAAAAATTTCTTATAATATAAATTTATAGTTTTAATCTTATCTATTATTTTATCTTTGGTAATGCTTTGATTAACTTTATTTAGAGGAATATGAGTTGTGATTGGAGAGACAGAAAATTTATCTCCGTACAAAAACATTGCTTCTTTACCGTTTATTTTATTAATACTAGCTAAGTATTCAGTCAATCCTGTTAGTTTAAAATCAAGATTTCTTTTATCAATTGGGCAATTAATAAAACCAGAAATTATTTTATTTTTTGATAATTTATTAGCTAAATTTACACTATTTCTAATATAATTTTTAATTAAATTTTTATCTATCTTTTTTAAATTTAATTTTGTTGGAATATTTAAGATGTTTAATTTTTTAAAGTCTAAGTTTTTAAAATTACTATCTAGATTGTTTAATTTAACTTTTATCTTATTCTTTTTTAATTGGTTTTCAAAAATTTTGTAATTACCTATTATTATATATTTTTTTTGATTCGATGAAGAATTTTTCCAAATTTTTGCAATTATCTCCGTATTAATACTTATAGGGTCGCCTGCAATTATAGCAAATAATCTTTTCATAAGAATGAAATTTTTAAAGAACTTTCAAGGTTTGCAAAATGCGAGGATGAAAAAAGGTTCAGTTTTTCTTCTTTTTTTTTATTTATGATTTTTTCTTTTTCAATCTCTATATCTAAAGATTCTTCAGTAACAATAATTCTCTCAAGGTAAAAAATATTCACATATTCATCAATCTCTAAAGGTTCAGTAAATGATCCTTCATTTAATTTTGAAACTAAATTGAAAACTTTTTTATTGATTTGATTTTCATCAAAAATGCCTAGTTTACCGTCATTTTTTTTTGTTTCCGATATACTGTATGTTTTAACTGCCTCTTTAAAGCCATTCTCTTTAATAAAATTTGAGACCTCTAAATATTTTTCAGAAGAAAATTCTTGTTTTGATATTTGGATTTCCGATAACTCGTATCTTTTTTTCGATTGATATGATTTAAGTAATGAATTTAATTCATTTTCTACTTCCTGCGGATTTATTTTAACTTGATTCTTGTATAGTTGTAATATTAGTCTATTCCATTTTAATTCGACAATTACAGAGTCTAAAAAGACATCATAATTAAGATTATAATTTTTAAAATAAGATCTTAAACCAAAATTATTAGTTAGGGTTTTATCTAAATTCTCCAAATAAGCATTATACTGAGTTTTATCATATTCTTCAATTTTATATTTTTTTACTTCTTTTGATTTGATCTTTCTATTTATTAAATTTTTTATTGCTTGATTTTTAAATTTATCAATATTGTCTTGTGTAATATCTAATTTTTGAAAAACAAGATTAGTTCTAATCTCATTTTCTAAATCGTATGAAGTTATAATTTCATTCCCTACTTTGACAATTATTTTATTTTCATTAGGAATTAATTTTGAGTAGATTGGAAAAAAAAATAATATTAATATTAAAGTTGTTATCTTTTTAACCATTGCAATTAATTTAAATTTGGAGAGGAAATAGCGTCAAATGGTCTAAAAGTAATATTTAGCATTAATACGTCTTCTTGATCTAAATCTCTATCTGTATAAAATTCTCTTCTGAAAATTAAACCAGCCTTTAAACAATCATTTATATACTCGTAACTTAAATTATAAAATTCAGCAGAATTTGTCTCAAAATTTCTCTTTGTGGAAAATGAAAGTGAGGATGAATTATCAAAACTATAAGATAGACCAGAACTAATATAATTACCTGTTCCTATATGGTTTCTTTCTTCTAAATACGAAACATTAAATTTAAATTTATTTTTTTCAAAATTTGTCTGTAATTCTGTATAATTTACGTCTGAATAATTTTCATCTAAATTAAAATTTAATTTAATATTAGTGTTTTCATTAAAATTATACGTTGCAGAACCAACTAAATCAGAAACTTTTTGATTTAAAGAAGTTTTATCTGGCATATCAAAGTTATAAGTTTCATTAAAAATCTGCCCTATTTCAATGCTAGCTCTAGTTGAACTAATATTTTCATCCTTATCTAATTCTTTTAAAGCGTAATTGAAACCAAGAGCTGTCGAGAATCCCTTATCAATAATATCAAGCGTTGCAGATTTATTTAGGTCATAAAGTCTATCATACGTTAATCTATACCCATCACTATCTCTTATGTCCCGCATATGTCCTGGTGCATATTTAAAAAAGATTTTAGGTGTTAATTCAGATAGATATGAACCGGTTGATTTGATTAATGGTAAAGATGCTAGATAACCAATAACACCAGATAGTTCTGCTTGACCTCCATCTGTTTTAAATGATTTATCAGCCTCAGTATCTGCATTATAATTAACAGTTTTTAATTGCGCACTTAATTGAGTATTTACACCAATTTTATTTTGTTTTTGTTTTGACTCCCAATTAAAGTCATTAATAAAAAATTCTGTTTGATTATTTACATCAAAGTTACGTACTTGTAAATTCGATGTCCAATTTATTGGACCTAGTGCCTCACTAGTTTGAATCTCTTTCTCCATAGTTAACCAAGGTAAAAAATACTCATACCTAAAGTTACTTTTTTTATTTAAATCTTCAGTCATTGATAAATCTATTCCTAAGTCTATATTTTGGCCGCTATAAAAATAATTAATCTCATTTTTAAGAACTTCTAATTCTTTTTTAGCCAGGATATTATCAACATCATGAACTTTTAAATAAGTATCATTTGAAGATCGTTGCACGTTTACCGTTAGATTAGAAAAACTAAAATCATCTTCATAGGATCTAGTAAACTTAGAAAAGAAATGAGTTCTTGAACCTCCGGATTTATTTTTATCGATTTTTTTATAGCCCTCTGTATAGCCAGTATCTACAACTAGGTTCGAATTTTTAAATGCTTGTCTATATTCTAAAAAAAGTAAAGGATTTTCACTCGAATAAAGTTTTGGTGTTATTGTAAAATCTTTGTCTTCACTTACATCCCAAAAGTAAGGAATTTTAATTGATGATCCTAAATTTGAACTATCAGCATAAGAGGGCGCAAGTAATCCGGATTGTCTTTTAACTGTTGGATCTGGATGAAAAAGTTTTGGAAAGTAAAAAATTGGAAAATCAAAAAACTTTAGAACCGCATTATCATAGTAAATAGTTTTTTTTGCTAAATCATGTCTGATTTTTTCAGCTTGTAAATTCCAAACTGGACATTTGTCATCACCCTTATCTTCGCAGTATGTAAAAATTCCTTTGGTAAATTCTCTTTGATTTTCATTAATCATAACGCTATTAGAAAAAAATCTAGGATCATTTCTTTCGTCAATTTTATAATCAGGGCCTAAAAAACCTCTAACATCTGTTCCCACCATTTGTTGTTTTTGTTGATCAATATAAATCTGAGAGAATTGGTAGACATTATTTCTAATATCTTTTACTTCCACTTCACCTTGTGAAAAGATAAAACCAGTATTAGTATTATATTCAAACATATCTAAAAAAATTAGATTCCCATCTTTATCACTAATCTGGGTTTTTTCTGCTGAGGTTATTTTTTGATTAAAATTATCAAAAATTATATTTGTACCCTCAATTTTGTATCCATTATTTGTTGTAATTTTTGTATTATTAAATGATTTAACTTTATCTTCTTTTTTTTGATATCGAACCTCGTCGCTAAAAAGCTTATTACCTTTATCATCTATTACAATTACATTTCCTGTAAATATAGTTTCATTTTTTTCTACAAAACTTTTTATGTTGTTTGCTGAGATATTTAATTCTTTTGAAAATGAATCAAACGGTAATAAGATTAAAAATAAAATTATCAAACATGTTTCAAATTTTTTTGTGATATATATTTTATTTTTCATTTATTTGAATTATTCCAATACTGCTGAATATTGATAAAATTATTATCGGTATCCAAATTGATAACAGTAGATTTATTTTCCCAGTTTGTCCTAATGCCATTGATAAATCTTTGAGATAATAGACTGCCACACATGTAAAAATTGAAACAAAAAAAATTGAGATATTATTTGTTTTCTTCATATCTGATAAAATAAATATTGCAGCTAATAAGACCATTAACACTAAGTAAATCGGCAAAGATAACAAACTATGAATTCTCTCCTTTAATTTCTGTTCATTGTAACCTCTTTTTATGAGAAAATGATAATTGTTCACTAAATTAAAAAAGGAGAGAGTGTGTGTATTTTTAAAAATAGAATTAATTTTTAAGATATCATAATTAGTGTTTAACTCCATAACTTCATATTTTTCATTTTTAGAATTTTCAAAATTAAAAACTTTTACATTTTTTAATATCCAAACCATATTTGATATATCTACACTATCTGCATTGACTCTTGATAATAAATTGTCATCGTTTAAGAATGTATAAATAGTAACATCTTTTAATATTTCATTGTCAAGAGACTCAGCATTTACTATTAGTTTTCTCTCTTCAGTTTGGTCTTTAATCCAAATACCATTTTTATTAAAAGATATTAAATGATTGACTTCATCAGAATATCTAGCTTTTGTTATTTCATAGTATTGTAGAAGACTCGAAGTTATAGGATTGATTGCTATAATTACAATTATTCCAAAAATAAATGCAATAGATGAAGATAATTTAGCAATATCAAAATTAGATAATCCAAATACTTTCAGGGACAATAAATCTTTATTAAGTTTAATTGATCTAAAAAACCAAATAGCTGATAGAAAAATAATAAAAGGTAATAAATTTATAATTAGATCTGGCAAGAATGATAATGTTAATATAAATGGTAAAATTAAATCAGTATTATATTTTTTGAAATATTCAATTTCTTCAAATAAATTTAAAATTATTCCTAAACAAAAAAAAATAAAGGTTGCTAACAATAAGATTTTTGAAAAATTTAAAACAATATATTTATTTATAACTTTATTCATTTTTTTAATTCATTTTTTCTCTTAAACTTTTATAAATTAATAACAAATATACTAATGGACTTATTATAAAAGGGAACATTAAATAACTTATGGCATTTAGTTCAGATTTGCCTGTATATCTGATAAACATTTCAGAAATTAATATAATCAAGAAACCTAAAATAAAAATAAAATTTCTTTTTAAATTGTTTACCTCTTTTTCTTGTTTTGAAAATATAGTATAGCAAACGACTAGTGTCATAAGTATAATGTAGATTGGCATCACTAATCTTCTAAGTGTAGTTTCAATAACTTCGCCTTTAATTTTATCTAACGGGCAATTTAAAAGAAGTCTCTCATTACCAAATAAACATAAGATTAAAGTTTCTGTTTTTGTTTCTCTCAGTTTAGGTTGTTGAATTGTTCTATTTTGTAATAAATCTATTAGAATTTCAGTTTTCTTAAATTTTAATGATGTAACCGTGGCATCATTGTAAGAATGAATTATTCCATCAAACAAAATCAATTTATCATTTTCAATATAACCTCTTTTCGCAGTTATTGTTTTATCTTTAGCGGTCTCATCATTTAATAATCCAGTTAGAGAATTAGAATTGTCTCTTATGAAAATGTTTTCGAACTCATTATTCTCATCTTTTTTATCAATAAAAAAAGTTACATTTTTAAAAGTATCTGTGAAATCATTTTCTTTGATTGCAGAACTTACTTGATTTAAATCTGATGTTTTTAAAATTACTCTTGAGTAATTTAAAGCGTAAGGAGTGACATAAGTAGATAGGATCAAATTTAGAAATACTACAACAATTGAAATTCCAATTATTAAATTTACTATGTGTATCTTGCTTATTCCCATAGACCATATAATTAAAAATTCTTTTTGATTTTTAAATCTATAAATCGCAATTATTAATGCTAATAAAAAAGAAATAGGAATAAATTTTGTGGCGATATTAGATATATTTAAAAATGAGTATACAAAGTAAGTCGAGATTGAGTGGGCATCATCAATGATTAAATTCAAGTAATTAACTGCCCTTACAGTCCATGCAATTAAAGTAAAGGCAAATAAAATAGTAAAAAAAATCCTTAAAATCTCAAAAGTTAAATGTTTATAGATTTTGTTTCTTAGCATAAGAATATAATGTATATAATTAATCCAACTTTTAAAAAAATTCAACTATTGGTTTAATATATGATCAATTTTGTAAAAAATTTTAACACTGAAAAAGCCAATTTAGGTTTTTTTGTTTCGGAGGATTCAAATTTTTCAAATTTAGATAGAATTGATCTAAATTTAAAAAAGACCATATCTCAATTTTTTAATAATCATAAAAAAGCAAGCGAAGGAAAAAAAATCTTTTCTTTAGATTTATCAATTAAACAAAAAATATTTTTAATTCTTGTTAAGAAAAATTTAAAAACTTTTGAAATCAATCAATTAGGTGCAGATTTTAAAAATATAATTTCAAATGAAAAAAAAATTACAGAAGTATTTTTTTATGCAGACTTAAGTTTTTTAAAAAACAAAGAATTAGAAAAAAATGTTATCAATGAATTTGCATACGGTTTCGAGCTAAAAAGCTATAGTTTTGAAAAATATAAATCAAAAAAGAAAACCAATCTTCAAAAAATTATTTTTGCGTCAAAATATAGTGAGCAATTAGAAAAAGAATATGTTTATTTGAATTCAGTTAAAAATGGAGTTTATTTAACCCGGGATCTAATTTCCGAACCCCCAAATATTCTTTATCCAAAAAAATATGTTGAAGAAATAAAAAAACTTAGTTCATTAGGATTAAAAATTAAAATCTATGATGAAAAAGAAATGAAAAAATTAGGAATGAATGCTTTACTTGGAGTTGGACAAGGTAGTTCAAGAGAATCTTTTTTAGTTACCCTCCATTGGGATGGTGGCAAAAAAAATGATAAACCATTAGCCTTTGTAGGGAAAGGTGTTTGTTTTGATACCGGAGGGATTTCACTCAAACCAGCAAGATTTATGGAAGAAATGAAATATGACATGGGAGGATCTGCTGTTGTAGTTGGTCTAATGAAGTCCGTTGCTTTAAGAAAAGCAAAAGTCAATGCAGTTGGTGTAGTAGGTCTTGTTGAAAATATGCCAGACGGAAATGCGCAAAGACCGGGCGATATAGTAAAATCTTATTCAGGAAAAACAATAGAGATTTTAAATACAGACGCAGAAGGAAGACTTGTATTAGCTGATGCATTATCATTTACTGAAGATAAATTTAAACCAAAATTTATTATTGATTTAGCTACTTTAACTGGTGCAATTATAATTTCTCTAGGCGAAGAGTTTGCAGGACTATTTTCAAATGACGACAAATTATCTAGAAATTTATTTGATGTTGGTGAGGAGATAAATGAGAAAGTATGGAGATTACCACTTCATAAAAATTATGATAAATTGATTAATTCAAGTTACGCAGACGTGCAGAATATTAATTATGCAGGTGGAGCTGGCTCTATAACAGCTGCACAATTTTTGAAGAGATTTATAAATAATACTCCTTGGGTTCATTTAGATATTGCCGGAATGGCCTTTTCAAAAAAAGCAGCGAATTTAAATTCTGGTGGTGCAACAGGTTACGGTGTAAGGCTGTTGTCTGATTTTATCAAAAAATTTTACGAATAATAATGGAAAGAACATTATCTATAATTAAGCCAGATGCTGTAGAAAGAAATTTAGTAGATGAAATAAAAAAAATTTTTACTGATAATAATTTAAAAATTATTAATTCAAAAAAAATTCAAATTTCAAAAGATGAAGCTGCTGAATTTTACAAAGTTCATCAAACAAAACCTTTTTATAATGATTTGTGTAATTACTTGTCCTCTGGACCAATTATTGTGATGATTCTAGAGGGGGAAAATGCAATTACAAAAAATAGAAAAATTATGGGAGCAACAAATCCAAAGGAAGCAGAAGAGGGCACTATACGTAAAAAATTTGGGATTTCAATTGATAAGAATTCCGTGCATGGTTCCGACTCCCCAGAAAATGCAAAAACAGAAATTAATTTCTTTTTTAAAAACTAATTCCTGTAAATCTTAATTAAAGATTGAAAATAGAGATTATGCTCAATTTTTTGAGTTCTGATTTTTAAAACATCTTCATCAAATTGTTGCTCTGTATAAAACCATTTTTGATTAATTATTTTACCGGAGTCTAATTTTTCTGTGACATAATGAGTGGTACATCCCATTCTTTTATCCTTATTCAGTTTTACTTTTTTATATGTATTTAAACCTTTATGTTTAGGTAGTAATGATGGGTGGATATTAATAATTTTTCCTCTAAAACTCTTCAAAAAATATTTTGGTATTATGCTCATATAGCCTGCAAGACATATTAAAGAAATTCTTTTTATTTTTAAAATGTGTAAAAGTTGGTTTGTGCCTCTTAGATCTTTTTTTTTAAAAAAGTAAAAGGGTATGCTGTATTTTTTTGAAATGTTGTTTCCTTTTGCCTTATAATTGTTTGATACTATTAATTTGATATTTATTGGGAAATTATAATCTCTTGTATGTTTTAGTATATTTAATAAATTTGTCCCTTGACCTGATATAAATACGGAACAATTTCTTTTTACCACTGAATTTTACCTTTAAGATTAATCCTCTTACTTTCATTAGATACAAATCCTATTTGATAAGGTTCATATTCTTTAGTAAAAATTTTTTTTATATGTTTGATATTTTTCTTTTTTGTAATAATACAGAAACCTATTCCACAATTAAATGTATTTAACATTTCTGATGATGAAATATTGTGTTTCTTCAACCACTTAAATATTTTTTTTATTTTAATTTTACTTAGATCAATATTAAGACTCAAATTAGTTGGAATAGATCTATCTAAATTTTCTATAAGCCCTCCACCTGTTATATGAGCACATGATTTAATTAAGTTTTTTTTACACAGAGATAAAATTTCATTTACATAAATTTTAGTCGGTTTTAATAATTGTTTTTGAATTTTGTGACTTAACTTTTTATTTTTTATGACTGATCTTACCAGAGAATATCCATTAGAATGAATCCCAGAAGACGGAATTGCTAATATAATATCTCCATTTTTAACTTTTTTTTTTGATAAAATTTTTTTTTTGGATACTATTCCAACCGCAAAGCCAGCTAAATCAAATTTATTTTTTTGATATGTGCCAGGCATCTCAGCAGTTTCACCACCAATTAATTTGCACCCAGATAGTCTGCAACCAGCCAAGATACCATTTATAATTTTTTTTGTTTTTTTTAGATTGAGTTTTCCAACCGCGAGATAATCTAAAAAAAATAAAGGTTTAGCTCCTTGAACAATTAGATCGTTTACAGACATAGCAACTAAATCAATTCCAATACTGTCAAATTTTTTAAAATCATTAGCTATTTCAATTTTAGTCCCAACCCCATCTGTACATGAAACAATTAATGGATCTTTAATTTTTTGATTTGAAATATCAAAAGTTGCACCAAATGCACCTATATTATCAAAACCTGTTTTTTTTGTTTGACTTGTTTTTTTAGCTATATATTTAACAAGAGTATTTGCTAACCTTATGTTAACGCCACTTTTTTTATACGTATTAGATTTTTTCTTCACTTCGTATATTATACAAATTAATGTTTAAAATATTTAAATTAGTAATAATAATTATTACATTTATTCTAATTAAAACTGAAACAAGTTATGCCTCTAATTCATTAATAGATGTTGATAAATTAGAATTAAAGATCTCTGATGATCTTGGTGATGGAGAAATCTTAGAGAGAACTTATCTGAAAAGTTTTAATAAATTAATTGCTAAAATTGTTTTATCAAAAGATTATCCCTTGGCACAATCAGAAGCGACGCAAGATGTAATCAAAGATATGGTTTTTTCATACAAACTAAAAGACTCAAGAAGTAATGACAATATAAATGATCAAAGAGATTATGTGGAGGTTAACTATAAATACGATAAATTAAAAGTTTATAATTTTTTAAGAAAACTCAATATTTCTTTTAGTAGCGCCTCAGAAATTGAAGTCTCAATTTTTCCAGTATTAGTAATTAACAACAATTTAAATATATTT
>Ga0181570_10000137_pt1 | contig 68442 bp, 58 predicted proteins | sample 101ome_18_FD_148667 | JGI IMG/M metagenome (GOLD analysis project Ga0181570, IMG submission 148667) | Coastal salt marsh microbial communities from the Groves Creek Marsh, Skidaway Island, Georgia - 101406AT metaG (spades assembly) | ecosystem: Environmental > Aquatic > Marine > Intertidal zone...
GGGCTGCATCTTCCAAGCGCTCGCCACCCAAGAAGGCCCGATCGCCAACTGGCAATCCCACGTTGCGGACCCGGTTCACTCCAACGTCCTCACCAACGCGGCCAAGGGCTTCGGCTTCTACTAAGCGGTTCACCGATAGCGACGTCGCGTTAGCGTTGTCCTTTTAGATAAACCGTAGGGTACTATTAATAAAAACGATTTTCGAATCAACAAAACAACGCCACGTCAGACGCTCCCCCTCCTCCGTCGTCGTCGTCTTCGTCGTCTTTCGCATAGCGCCCTCCGTCCTCGTCCAGTCGCCTCGCGCATCCTTTCGAGCAACCGACCGCGCGGACGTTGATTTCCGGGTGCATCATCGTCCAACCCCGCCGTCGGCTCGCCGTGCCGCATCGTCGGGCGCGTCGCGGCGAGACGCGCGCGGTGCGCGCACGTCGCAATGTCTAAAGACGTCGACGGGCGCGGCGTACGTTCGCTCACGCGTCGATACGTCGTCGTCTACGCGCTCGCCACGTTCGGGGACTGGATTCAAGGAGCGTATCTCTACGCCGCGTATCGAGGACACGGATTGGCGAAACGAGAGATTGGATGCGTGTACGTGTTGGGATACGCGGTGAGCGCGACGCTCGGCACGGCGGTGGCGGCGATGGGGGATGGACACGGACACAAGAGGTTGGTGGAGGCGTACGGATGGTTGTATGCGGCGAGCTGTGGGTTGCTCCGGTCGAACGCGATGGCGGCGCTGTTGACGAGCAGGGTGCTGGGAGGGGTGGCGTATTCGCTTCTATTTTCGAGCTTTGAGTCGTGGGTGATCATGGAGGCGGACGAGATGAGGATTGATCGGAAAAAGTTGGTGGGATTGTTTAGCGTGGCGACGTTTTTCAACGCGGCGAGCGCCGTGGTGGCAGGGTTGGTGGGTAATCTCGTCGTTGAACTGTCAGAATCGGATAAATTTACTTGGATTGGGATGGAAATAGGGACGAGTAGGCTGACAAGTCTGGACGGAGAGCGCAAAGAACAGAGCGCGTTGACGCTGTCTACGAATGCGTACACGCCCGCGTTCGACGTCGGGGCGGTGTCTCTGATTCTCTGCGCCGTTTGTGCGAGGATTCTCTGGCCAAATCGAACGACAGGGCGTCCGAATAGCGATACTCTAGGACCCCCGGGATCACCAGCATCGACCGAGGACGCCGCGAGCCTGACGGCGGCGGTAAAAATGATCATGAGAAAGAAGGAGTTGTTTTGGCTCGGCGCCACGAATTCGTTATACGAGGCTTCGCTTCATCTGTTCGTGTTCGTTTGGACGCCCGTCCTGGAAAAGCGTGCCACGGATGGAGACTTAATTCCTCACGGACTTTTATTTAGCGCTTTCATGATTTGCAAAATGGTCGGTAGTCAGGCTTTCAACGTGTTTGGATCGAAGATTGCGGCGGAGACGATGCTGCGTTTCGTGCTCTCTGGATCGGCGCTTTGTTTCACCGTCGCGACGCTTTCCACCAATTACTGGCTCACAGTGCTCGCTTTTTGCGCCTTCGAATTCGGGCTAGGAGTGTACTGGCCGACGATGTCCATTCTTCGCGCGCAACACGTTCCGAACAATCTGCGAGCGACCATGACGAGCGCTTTTAGGATTCCGCTCAACTTTCTCGTCGTCGCGCTGCTCCTGTGCGCAGGTTATGCAAGCGATCGCGTGCTGCTCGGGTTGTGCGCGGGGACGATGATCACTAGCGTGTATAGTTTCCGGTTAGATGGGTGAGTGCAATTGATTTGTTGTAGTGATATACTTCAGTAGCTCCGATGCAGGAGATAGTTACATGTTATCGTTCGCGTGAGCTGCGCGACTGCGCTAGGCTATGTCTCGCCGCGGCGAGACTTTTGAATCCACTTTAACGACCGTCTCTCATTTCTTCGTCGGAGTCGGAACGCACGACCCAATTTGGATCGCCTTGACTCGCTTGGATTCACTTCCGCTCATGCACTCCACGCTGAGAACACGCTTCATGCCTTGACCCTTCGGGTTGGGCACCGAGCCGCCGACATCAGAGAGCTCTATGTATTGCTTGTTTGTCACGGCGAACGCACTTCCACGAATCTTGCCTTCCGCGTGAAGTGCGATTTCGTCGTCGACGAAACGAATGTCTAAGGTGCGCTGATGCGTGTACAAACCCGCGTCTTGCATGGGCAACACCCACGCGGCATCGTCGCTCTCGTTGTGGTGCGAGTGCCACCAACCCGGCGGGGTGATGAAAACTCCTCCCGGAACCCAATCGCATCGGATTGGATCGATGATAAAACCATCCTTGTCGATCTCTTTACCCATCAGGGTGTACACGCCCGGTTTCGCCGCGACAGCAAGATCCAAAGCGACCGAGTTGTGTCTGTGCGGTCGCTGCACGCTTTGCGCGGGAATCGAGTTGAGAAGAGACCACAAAACGTGCGTCAATGTCTTCGTCTGGGAGCACGCCTTGTTACCGAGCAAGACGCCGCAGCGGTTGTTGCTTCGATCGCTCGCGTGCTTGATCTCCTCCACGCGTTCGAGCATTTGTGATTTACGATAGAGGGTCGGTTCAAATTTCTTCTTCGCCGACGGATTGACGCCGAGGTACGTCATGAGCGGTTCGTCGTGCACCCAGTACAAAGCCGCACCTCCGTGCGCCTCAGCACCCGTGCACGCGTGCTTGATGGTACCTTGCGTCACCGGAACGACGAACATGTCCCCAGTGCTCCACGTAATCTTCCCGTGTTCGCTCTCACTCTCGCCGCTTCCTCGAATGACGTAAAATGCCTGTGACGTTGCGTTTGCTTTCGTCTCGATCGATTCCCCCTCGACGATTCTCACGAACGACGCCATCAAGTTCGGCGACGTGCACGATTCCTCAATCTCCAAGAAATCGTTAATATCGAACGGCACGACGCGCGTCTCGCCGTTTTCGTGTAAATCCGCCGGGTGCACCAAGACGGGAATCGGACGCATGTCCGGATTCGCCGCGCTTCCGTACTCGAAAATGTCCGCCGATTTCCCCCATTTCTTCTCTTCGCGCGCGACGGCGTCGAGTTTCGCGTCCTCGCGCGCGTTCACCGTCACCTGGACCTCCGTCGCCGCGGACATGGCTCTCGCGCGAGGCTGGAAAAGATGGAAATCAGGGAGCCTGTCGCGTCCGCACGCGTTCCGTTTGAACCGCGCCTCGACGTGTGACGCGCGCCTCTTCGTTCGCGGTCGCCTCGACGACGTTGACGCGCACGAATTCGCGCGCGGTCGTCTCGTTCGCGTCGCGCAAGTCGCGCCGCGCACTCGCGTCGCCGCGTTTGGTTCACCGCGTCGCGACCGGGAAAGGGGGGGGGACGCACCAATCACGACTCAACAAACCGATCCAGAAGTTGAAACAAAGTCGGCCCCGCGTGGTGCAGAACACGAGGAGTGACTGACGAACGGGCGCGGCGGCTCGCGTCGCGGATGAACGCTGATGTGCGCGAGATGCCGATTACAAAGGACGACTCTCGCGTCGAACACGAGCGCATGTTTTATGGATTCGAGTGGCTAAAGCTACGGGTGACGACAACCGCCAGCCGCCCGACGTCGAGACGGCGAAACGGTGGACGAATTTAGTACGCCTTGTTGAGGATGACGCCTTCGAAGGTTTGTTGGAACCACTTCATGGCGTCAGCCTTGGTAAGCTTGTGCTGCTTACCAATCTTCTTCTGCTGCTTGCGGCGACGGGAAACACGGTAACCCGGGCGCTCCAACACGACGTAGAAATCCATACCGTAGATACCCGTGGACGGATCGTACTTGATACCGAGGTCAATGTGTTCGGAGATACCGAAGCCAAAGTTGCCGGTGGCACTAAAGTTCTTCTTGAGAAGTTCGAATTCCTTCACCTTGAGCCCGCTCTCCTGTGAATCGATGCAAAGACGTGACGCAACGTCAGTCGACCGAACGCGCGCTGCGAGACGGCGCGACGAGGCGCGCGAGAGACCCTAGCGAAGACGCACCAAAATTTGCATCGCCTTGTCACGGTTACCGATGGTGACGTGGGCGGAAATCTTTTCGTTACGGCGGATACCGAACGTACGGACGGTGTACCGCGCCTTGGAGAAGATCGGTTGTTGACCGGTGAGTTGCTCCAACACCTGTGGGGAGAAAAGCCGTCGGCGGTCAGTCTCTCGCGTTCGCGTCTCTCCCTCTCTCGCGCGCATCCACCTCGCATCATCCGTCGTCCACGATATCGCGCGACACGAAACCTACCTTCGCCGCCTTCGTGAGGCGATCACCGCTCTCCCCAACGCAAATGTTAAGGACGAGCTTGTGAATGCGGATGGCCCGCATCGGGTTCTCAGTCTTCTCAGCCTGTGGAGGTTGGACACAGATCACAGTCAGTCATCTTCCTCTACGAACGCTCGCACGACCTCTGACGCGACCACACGGACGTCCTCACGATTCAAAACATATCCACACATCCATCTTCACCCACGATCGCGTCCGACGCATCGCCTCCGCGCGCACACGCCGCGCCATCCTCCCGCCCGCGCGCGTCCAAAAAACCCTACTCCCCACATCGCTCGCGCGCGTCATCGCCTCGCGCCCCCCTCGCGCGCCCGCTCCCGACGCCGCACATCGACGGTCGAGACGCATCCACACCCTCTCGCGCGCGCGATCGCCCTCGTTCCGTTCGCACGCACCATGACGTTCGTGCTAGTGCGTCAAGAAAAGGCGGACCGCGCGCGCGGCGACTCGAGGACGACGACGACGACCGCGCCCGAGGCTGGGCGGGTCGGTCGCATTCGCACCCGGACCACGACACGTCATGAAACGCCCTCCTCGCGCGCGCCCGATCGCGTCGGGTCGGTCGTCGTTCCCCTCGTCCTCGACCCTTTCTTGATGGCGTCCCGCGATCGCATTACGCGAAATCGAATCCCGCGGGAAATCGAGGGGGTAAATTTTTTTTTCTTCGTGCGTCCCTCCGAGGGTAAAAACGATTCTCGGGGGTCATCGAGGTTCGTGAACCGAAAAATACCCCCCACCCCCTCCCCCCCATAGAAGGGTGTCGGACATTCGGACACAAAGCACGTGCTGACGTGGCAAACCCACCTCGGGAATTCCCGGGGAAACGAGAGAGTGGGGTGAATCGACCGGTCGTGATCGAAGAAACACCCCCCCACCGAAAAGAGAAATTCGGTCGACGGGAAAGAGAAAAAGGAGGACGGATCCGCGCGGGACGTCATTCCCACACGCTCCGCACACTCGCGGTCGCACACAACCGACGCACGTCAGCGCTCACGAAAACACACAACTCAGTCATCATGAACGAAGCTACCATGTCCATGTCCGGTCGCGTACGTGTTCGCGCGCGAGGTGACGCGACGCGGAAGAATCGCGCAAAACGGAAATTGCGCGAAAATTAAGGGATTGCGACACGTCAGCGACTGACTTTTGTGATCACGCGCGCGCACACAGATTGTCGTCGGCGGTAACGGTTCCTGCGCGGAAGATTCTTTCAAGATCTCCGCCTCCGCCCCGATCTGCAACGGCTCCGGCTCCGTGTCGCTCTGCGCCAAGCCAAACTACCGCCCGAGGTGCGCGATCGACGCGCACAATTCCACGATTCTCCCCGATCGCGATCGACGCGGATGATGGCGTGCGAGCTGGCGTGTTCGACGTTGAGTGTCGACGCGCGACGCGATGTCGACGACGATGGCGATGAAAACGCATAGAAATATTTTTTATACGCGCGTTCGCGCGCGCGTCGTCGCGCACGCGTCGTCGCGCGCCGAGGGGAAGAAGCGAATGATCATCGACTGACGGCAACCCACGCGATATTTTGTCCTCGTGCCCCACACGCAGCGTCTCCTCCAAGAATGGTGTTTCCCACAACATCGACCCGGCGGACATGGTCGGCTTGACCAACATGTCTGATTACGACATCTCCGTGAACAAGTCCGCGACGCTCGCCGGTCAAGACTGCGACGTCACGCTCGGCATGCACAACGTCAAGTCTCGCCAAGCCGGTTCTTTGAGAATCGCCACCAACCACGACAAGCTCGGCGACGTCACCGTCACGCTCGCGCAAGCCGGCGCCAAGGTTGACGGCGATACCGAAGGCGCCGATCGCGCTTCCGTCAAGGTGAACTTGCCGTTGAAGGACATGATCAACAACGATGACGTCACTGCGTCTGTTGAGTACGACGTTCCGAGCCAAAACGCCACCGTCAACTTGGGCTACTCCTCTGGCGACGTCAAGGTCGGCCTCAAGTCCAAGGTCAACGTCAACTCCCAAAAGGCGACGCACAAGGCCACCGTCAACTACTCTGGTATTGAAGGTGTCGGCGTGGCTGTTGAAGTCGACCAAGATGTCGCCGGTAAGCTCTCCGTTACCAAGGACAGATATGAGCTTCGTGTGCCGTTCTCCAAGGATGGTGGCGTGAACGCTGACGACGTTCAACTCCGCATGACGTGGAGCCAAGACTTGTAAACTTTTTAGTTTACCCTTGCTCTTGCATCGTGGGTCGGGTTTTTTTGTAAAGTATTTTCATCGTCGAGAAGAGTGTAACGACAATCGGCGTACGAGATACGTGATGTGATGGTGTGTGTATAAGAACGACTATCCACCGTGAACACATAAAGTGTGTAATATGAAATGAGTTCAATAATCTCTTGCATCTGTATCTAAATACATCTCTATGCCTATATTAATTCTAAGCGCAACCTTGCTGAATGATCCGCAAGTCGCGATCAACGTAATCTAGTTCAGGAATTCTGAAAACTGCGCTCTCTGGCGACCACGTCGCTCCGTCGTTTGTGGAAACCCGTACAACGGTGTCGTGCTCGGCGTCGACGACGCTTGGTATCTCGACCCTTACGAGTGCAGAGGACACGTGGTGCGCGGAAACGAATGTCGTCTTACCCGCGTGTTCAAAAGACACGCGAAGTGTCCCACCGTCTTGCAAAGATTTGAAGTAGCGTCCATTCACGTTCAAAGGCATGCCAAAGGCGTTGGATACGTGCCACCAAGCTCCGCCGAATATTTTCAACGCTGGTAACACAAATTTTTCAGTCTCGTAAGGCGTCTCAGGTCGCCCCTCGTACACGTCGTGTGCAAATTCTTCCGACACCGTCGTCACATCTTCTAGGGGCGTGCAATCACTGTCTGCGAACGCTGGACGATAACCGTACGGTGGGGCAAGCGCGCTCACCGTAAACGACGACACGAGCGGAGGAGTGACGTACTGAAAAGTAAAGGGTGATGTGATATCCTCACCTCCACGAACCGCAAGTGCCATCGTGACGAATGCAATGTCAGTGCGGAACGCCTGGTCTCCCAAGGCTGCTCGCCAAGAGCAGTAGCCAATGTCTGAATTCGATGAATCCACCGTCAGAGACGCAAGACTAAAATCTCTGTCTCCCTTCATGTAACATTCGTACAGCGCTTTCTGCGCGCTCGGTGCAGAAGAAAACGAGCCTTCGAAATAATCTGCACTGGGGACATGGGTAATGTCGCCTTTGCCGTAGTATTTTAACATCGTGAGACCATTTGCCAAGAAAACTTCGCCATGGTGACCGGGGTCACCCTGACTCACGGCGAAGCGGATTTCGGACGCATCATACGAACCAAAAGCAGGTGAAATGCACCGCATCTTCGTCGTCGTGGTAACGTTAGACCACAACCAGTCCGCCAAGACCTGGATCGTGCCAAACCTACACACCGTACTCAACGTCGACGCGGTGCCGTTCTTCGCGAGCACCGAAACTTCGGTACCGCCGTCGACGCTCATGAAGGGACTCGAAAGGAGCTCTATCGAAGTCATGGCGGCGTAGAGGTTCGCAACGCTGCTAGCGTTGTTGATCCCATCGACAACTTTCACCACCGGTCCGGTACCATCGAGTGAGTCGTCAAACGTTTCGACGGCGAGGCGGGCCACGAGTTGCGTCATCCAGCCGCCTCCATCCTGGGTCAAATCCCAGTTTACAGAGTTTTCTTCGACTTTCGGCGCGAGACATTTCATCAGAGAGCTACTCTGCCAGTGGCAGACGTTGGGGTCGTTGATCTCGCTGAGTCCATTCGCAGCGATGTGCAGCGATACTCCGTCACCTGGAAGAAATCCCGAACCCGAGAGAGTGAGCGACCATCCCCCGTACAAGGGACCGAGCGCCCCGGCGGACACGATACCGCCAACATATACGTCATCTCGAACCATGACGTGCACATCACTCGGCACAAAGGTGTCGCTCATACGCAACAAGTAGTTATCCACGTGCACCGCTCTGAAACCCGATGAGGATGCACCGAACTTGGCCGTATTACAGCGGACTCGCTCCGCGTTTAGCCACGTTGCACCGACACCCTTTTCGTCAAGTTGACACCGTGGACTCAAACTTGGAAAATTATAGCCCACGATTTGAAAAGTCGGAGCACTCGTTGCGACCGAAAACACGCTCGGAGGCCAGATCGCCGTTACCACTGGATGTGTGGAGTAATAAACATCTCCAGTGGAGGTGGGGGAATTCCACTTGGTGTATGAAGTCAGCATCGACGACGCAAATAAAGTCACGAACAATGGTATCGCCACTGGAGCTGATTGAGTAGCAGCTGGAGACACGCATTCAAATGTTTCAGATTCATTGTACCGAGCGGAGATCGGGCGTATAGTTCCAAACGCACAGGCAACATCGAAAGATGTCACCTTCCCAGATACGTGGTCGACAAACGCCCCGGAAGCATCCGCTATGCTGTGAGTTATCGCGACCGACACTACGCTTCCACCGAGCTCGGAAATGGCCGTTAGCGCTTGATCTGGTCCAGCATAGACGGTATAGCTCGATATGACTACGGTCATCCATCCGCCATAAAGATTGAGAGATTTTCCGGGAGCAAAATTGAACGTTAAAATTAGTTCGACCGTTTGCCGAGCCTCGAGCGTGTCAGGGGCATAAGATCCAGGATATTCGCATCTTGCAATAGTATCCGATATTATCGTCGCATTGGTGGCAAAGTGAAAGTTCCCGTCTCGCTGAAAGGTGCACAGAGGGTGGTAAAAGCCACTTCCCGCAGACTGCGCAAAACCATAACCGACCACGGTGATGACTGAGCCAAGAGCCCAATCGACCGTAGATGGCATGACACTGGTGATTTCTCCGTGACTGTACGTCAAAACCGGTTGATCATACGTAGGAAGTGAATTTGCACCGGCAGAAACGTACGTTGAGTCATACGGCCTGGTCGTTACAAAGTAGTCCACAGGTGTTTCACCCGAGCAGCATCCCATAGAATAGTCACAAAACACTGGTAGAACTGAAGCAATCCCATCGGTTGCACTCGGTGCATCGCATAAAACTTCAGTATCAGAAACCACCTTTGCTATCGTGGTGATCGATCCATACATCGATGAACCAAATATGCACACAGCATTCACTCCATCAAATTGCGCCACAGAGCTGCTGCCCCATGATGAAGCAGGGCGGCGAAATCGCTCACCAATCAGACTCACTTGGGAAGGTTTGTGAGTGTTAATGATGCTTGGTGCCGCCCACATGACGGAAGCACACGTGAAATTGCGCGCAACGATCCATTCATGGTAAGTCAGTGTCCACGTCGCTGAACTTCCGCTATCTCTATCTGATACAGCACTGCCACATCCAGCATCAAAGGGGACGTAAGATTCCAATCCAGTTTCCGTCCCCGCCATGAAACGTTCCATATTAGTATAGATGTCCTCCGTAGACCGTGCTATTGACCAGTAACGCACTTCATCTATGGAAAATCCAACAAGACCACTGCCTCCGATAGTACCGTGCGGCATGGCAAACCCAACGTTTGTGAGCTCACTGTGGAAGACACCATTTACAATCAAACGAAGATTCGCACCAGGCGCACTGTATGCGGCTGGGTAACTATTCTCATACATCACAAACGCCAGATGAACCCAAGTCCCCAGCGGCGCTTCGTAATTGAACGTGCCGCCAGTGACACCGGTTGGCGGAACAACACCAATCTTGCCAGTTGCGCCAGCCATTTCCAGCATGATGCTGCTCGCGTCGCTCGAGCTTTGGAACAGTACCTGTTCACTCAGCCACGCATCTCTACGGACCCACGCCTCGATCGTCCAGGGAGGAGATACCGCCAAGGTGGAAGAAGATATAATCTTAGGTGATGCTGCTGATGACCCTGAACAGCTCGATGTTTCCGAAGTCCCGCGCACCGGGATTCGAATGGCTCTGCGACGATCCGGTGGACACGTATTAGCGATCTCATCGTATGTCGTCCTCGCGTTTTCTGTTGCGACTTCATTCGACTTTTCGAACAGGCTGTACGAAAATCCTCGAACCAAGATGTTGGCGGTAACTGTCGCGACACTGATTGAACCCGTCGTCGCTGTGTGGGCAATCGTCGTGATATCGATGCCCGTTGACCCAGCGCTCTCTCCTGTCGCGCCATCCCAACCTTTGAAGGCGAACGAAGCGACAAACTGGTCGTCAAGAGTTGCCACGTTTGGAATGAACCTCACGAAGTCATTATCAGTGGCAGTCAAAAGTGTGGCAGACGTCTCACTGAGTGAATCGCCAAAATTTGTCCACGTTGAACGTCCGTCAGTTGAATACTGCCACGTACCACGTGTTTGATCCGCACCCACCAAGGCTATTCCGTGAGGAATACGTCTGAGGGATGGCATTGCATCATAATCGATGACATTCGCACCGAGAACATCTTTGAAAGTAGTACCAAGGTTACCAGTATCCGTGTACGCGATCGCTGGCACTTCATAGTGAGCGTTGACATCCAAAACTGGTGGATCATTCGTCGACGTAACGGTAATCGTAGAATGGGCCGGTAAATCGACTACTTGCGAAAGATCTGTCGTGCTCGTCGATGGCTTCAAATCAAACCCGAATGTGCTCGAATACTCGTCATTGGTGTACAAACCATCGCCGGGCGTGAACCTGAAACCACTCAATGCGTCCGAAGCTGATACGAGAGTGTTATTAGCTAAAGGTGCACTCAACGCCGACTCAAGCACGAGTTGACCACCCACGATGGCGCTCACTTCGTAAGCAACCGGGACCACGGATCCATCCGACGGTTGGGACGCTAACTGGATTGCTCCCGACGCCGTTTGCAACCTTTCGGTCGTCGATGCATCCAAAGAAGAGGCATCGGGCCTAGACACAACACTAGACAGTTGAATATCAAAGTCTCTCTGGATCGTTGTCGCCACGTTCCCACACCGATCTGTGACCCGAATTTCTACTCTGTACGTCGCGTCTGAGAGTGAGCCAAGATTGGATAGTTCGACCGTGACATCCTCATTTACTGGTCCGTTTGTGTACGTGTGATAGGTCGTCCAAGTTTGAAGCGGCGAAGGACTCGAAGCCCCGTCGCTCGGTCGCGTGAGCTGAACTTCTAGTGTCGCTAATCCTGACTGCACCGTAGCGCCCACTGAATCTACATCGGTACTCGATACCAAGTACGCGAGGGAAGCTGTGGGTGCGGCCGTACCATTAGCTAATCCACTGATGAAACTCACCGTGGGATTGACGTTATCCACTATATACAACAGGGCGATCTCGTTCGTCGAGATCTCCGTGCGCGATTGTCCTGCATACGTCTCGATGGAAACTGCGCGGAACGAAAACATGTTGTAGCCGAAGCTCGGAGTCACACTCACCGTCTTGACACCGTTCGGCAGTCTGGTGTATGTCTTGATATAATCATTCGTCGTACTGTACTCGAATTGCACGGTGCTCGAAGATGGCCCGGAAAAATCCATACGAAACGTTATCGCTGCGTTGGACGTCAAGTACGACGACGGCGTCGAGTACGCGGAATCCCAATCCACCTCGAAAAGTGATTCGATGATCCAATCGTACACCGCCGGAGTCGGATCTGGCGTGCTATCTCCCCCTAAACCTCGCACTTTGAATTGATGATTACCGATCGACAGATTCATGTACGTCACCGGAGTCGCGCCGCAATACGCCCACGCGCTCCCGTCCAAGCTACACTCCCTCCCGCAGAGATCACACAGCGCCCCATTGACGTCATAGATGAAAAAATTAAATGACGCCCAATTTTGTCTCGCCGGTGGTGCTAATTTATCGCACGACACCGTGTTCGTCGAGTCGTTTGGCGAGCACCTCCCGCCCGGCGTCGAGGTAAAATCCAACAACGTGTCCGCCGCCCCGTTGGGCGCCCCCGCGATCGGCGCCCCCGTGGACACGCTCGACGCATCCGACATCATCACCACGGTCGCCATCACCGTCATCACCGCCGTTATCGCCGTCACCGCGACGCGCGCGGGCGTCCATCGCCGCTCGGCCGTTGTTCGCCCCGCGGCCGAACGTCTCGTCATCGTCGCCTCCTCGCGCCTCACGATGCCTTCATCTCGCCCTTTCGCTCGCACGCGCGATCACTCGCGTCTCGCCGCGTCTCGTCGCGCGCCGGGCGCCCGCGCGTTCGCTCGAGGCGCGCAGTGCGGTCGACGCCCGCGTCCAGACGCGCGTCGTGTTCAAAACGCCATTGTTCGGTCGCGCGAACGCGCCGATGAGTCTCAACCTCCGCGCGCGCACGCGGAACGCCGAGCCTCGACACACGCGGGCGGAAGACCTCGCGTCCATCGAGCGCGCGCGCGCGAGTGCGCTCGCGAGCGGGAGCGCGAGAGAGGATCCGAACGCCGAGCGCAAGCTTAAGCTGGGAGAGGCGCTTCGACGACTGGACACGACGCTCCTCGGCGCGCCGTGGTGCGACAAGTGCAAGCAACAGAAAGAATTACTCGCCGAGTTACTCCCGGGACGATGGCGGGCGCACTACGCCGACTGTGGCAGCGCGTCGAGATGCCTGACGTGCTCCAAGTGCAAGACGACGCCGACGTGGCGCGTGAACGGGCGCAGGTATCCGGGCGTGTTCGATCTATCCACCCTCACCGAACTCGTCGGTCTTCAGGCTGAAGGCTCGCGAGAGAGCGTGGAGGAGGCCGTGCTCGACGCCGTGGACGCCGGGGATCCGTTGGGGGGATTGAAGCTCGGCCAACTTCCCGTGCGAGGTCGCAACCGGCGACATCGAAGACGCGCGGGATGGGCTAAGAGGGCCGCCATCACGCTCGCAGCGCGAGAGCGAGGGCAGTTTTGGTGCGAGTTCGGAGAATTACTCACTCCAGGCGTCGCCGCGCGCGCCAGGGCCGCCGCTGCCGCCGGCGAGGCGCTCGCTCCGCTGTGACTCGACGCGTAGCCGCCGTAGAGAAGGATAAATCAAAGTAGCCAAGAATCTTTCATATCGTCATCTCTCGACGCGCCACGGCGACGACGCGCGCGGGAGAGGTCGCCGAACGACATGGGTCTGTCTAAAGACCAACTCCGTCGCCGGGCGCGGACGTTGCGCGCGAACGCTCGGCGTGGGCGCGCGTGCGGAGGATGCATCGTTCTCGTGACGATCATCGCGCTGGCGTTGGGACTGACACAGGTGGCGCTCAATCCGATGTACGATCCGGCGCTGGACGCGCGATGCGTGAAGACGCTCAAGCAGACGCAGAAGGAGTGGTTCGAGACGAGGGCGTGTCACTACGACGCGAGGGAAGGGCACGCTGATTTCGTGGCAGCGGAGCTGGCGCTGCGCGTGCGCGCCAAGCACGCGCCGGGGCCGTGCGTGGTGATGACGGTCGGATTACCCACGGCGGGGAAAGATTACGTGTACAGCGAAGAGACGCTGCGGAGAGAGGGGGCGGTGGAACCGGGATTGGCGATGAACATGGGATTTTGGTTGGAGTCCATGTTGGAGGCGGGAGCGTTCGAATGCAAGACGATGACGTACGTGGACGAACGCGCGGTGGCCACTCTCAGGAAGACGCTGTTGAGTCGTGGACATCAAAACGTAGTCGTTGATAAATTATGGAACGATCGACGGGTGAGTCGACAGTTGGACGAAGAGTTTGATAACGCGGTGCAGTCTTCGCCACTCGCCAAGCTCACCGTGTTGATCAACGACGCGAAGCGATCTCGTTCGCAATTTGCGCGATTTGCGAAAGGTCTAGCTAGTGGAAAGGTGAGTACGCTCATATGGAGGCGAGAGATTTCGAACAAGGCTCAAAAGAAGGCGTTGCTGAAGGAGGTGAAACTCGTGACGCAGTACGGGTACTCCATCTACCTCGCCGGTGCTAGCGCAGATCACACCGGTCGTGTATCTCCGACTGCGTACTTGAGGATCGATCACGGCGCTTGGGACGACATTTACTCCATGCCTAACACAGGCATTGAGCTCACCTTGGTGGCCGTCGCTCGAGATAACAAATTCAAATCGTTGTTGGATCAAACCTTTGGCTTGTGCCCGGTGAAGGCGACTGTTCTCAACTTTAACGAACCCAAGGGTCACAATTGTCACTGCGACGTCGATAAATTCGCCGACGAGATCGTCGACCCCAAGTGTAGCCTGAATGCCCGTCTCGGCTCGTCGTCGTACAACTGGTTCTGGAGCTTCCTCACCGGTCGAACGAAGTTGGAGGGCATCGACGAGCTCGATCAGGCGCTACAAAGCTTGGGAGATGGCGGCGACGATCGTAAAATGTAAAACGCGCGCGCGCTTATTCACGTGTAGAAGTATCCGTCTAGAGTGTATTTAATCCATTTCAGCATCTTACAAAGAGTTATAAATCGTTCGTGTTCGAGACTCGAGCAAAGCCCGTCTAGCGTCCTCGCCCGCGGTGTAAATCCGCCAAATCAAGTAAATCCATCTCCTCGTCGTCTTGACCATCCTGGACGACGCCCTTGACCTGGGGCACGTAATGCATCAGCATGTTCTCGATCCCACTCTTCAACGTCACGCTCGAGGACGGGCACCCATCGCACGACCCCTGTAACTGCACCTTGACCAGTCCGCTCTCGTGATTGAAACTCTTAAACACGATGTCCCCACCATCCTCCGCCACCGCCGGTCGAATCCTCGTCTCGAGCAACTCTTTGATCATCGCCACCGTCTCATCGTCGTCCTCATCGATGGCCGTCCCGCTCGATTCCAGCGTGCTCTCATCCATCACCGCCTCTCCGCTCGCGTAAAAGTTCATGATGGCTTCAAACGTCTGCGGCTTCACCGTCTCCCAATCCGCCTCCTCCGACTTGGTCACCGTCACGAAATCCAACCCAAAAAACACATTCGTCACGCCGTCGATGTTAAACAATCGCTTCGCCAGCGGCGACGCCATCGCCTCTCGAGCCGACGCAAAGTTCTTCGACCCCTCCGCGTACACGTCCCGCCCCGGCTGAAACATCAGACTCGATGGATTCGGCGTCGTCTGCGTCTGTATGAAGACGGACCGGGCGGACATCGTCCACGGCACGAGACGCGTCGTCGCCATCACCATCCGCGCGTCCGTCACGGCCGCGAACGGCGTCGCGAACGCCGCCACGGGCGTCGCCGCGCCCCGTCGCGTCCAGACGTCCCTCGTCGTCATCGTCGTCGTCATCGTCGTCGCTCGAGGCGCCGTCATCGTCGCGCGACGCGCGCGAAGCGCTCGAACCATCGCGCGTCGTCCCGCGTCCCACATCATCGGCCACTCTCGCGACGCTCGCGCGTCGTCGTGTGCGCGACGACGACGCGAGGATGACGGATGCCGAAGAATCATCATCATCATTCATCACCTCTTTCGCCCGCACGCCCCGACGACGCTCGACCGACCGTCGACGGAGACGCGCCCCGTGGACGCGCCCCGTCGACGCGAACGGGCGCGACCGACGCGCGCGCGCCCGCTCGCCCGCGAACGCGCGCGTCCGAAGGCGTCATGGCCGCGCCAGGAGACGCCGCGCCGCCGCCCCCCGTGACGACGGACGGCGCCGGTCCCGACGAGGACGACGACGAGGACGAGCGCGCGGAGTCGTTCATCGACGAGCGCGCGGCGGATTACGAGGAGGTGGCCGATCTCGACGAGGACGACGAGGCGCCGATGTCGTCGGACGACGAGGACGACGAGGAGGCGGGCGGGGACGACGACGCGCTCATGGAGGACAGGGACGCGGCGGCGACGGCGACGCTCTCGCCCGACCGAGACGACGCCGAGTGCGTGGCGTGTGCGCACGCGGCGCCGGTGTATTGCGTGGCGTGGTCGTGCGATCGCGAGTGCGCGACGGTGGCGAGCGGAGGTGGGGATGACAAGGGATACTTTCGACGAGGGAGCGAACCGGCGAGAGAGTTGCGAGGGCACGAGGAGAGCGTCTCGGCGACGGCGTTTTCGACGGATGGTGCGCTGTTGGCGACGGGTGGATTGGACGGACGCGTGTGCGTGTTCGATGGTCAAACTGGTGAGCTGCGTCGCACGCTGGAAGGGCCCGGTGGTGGGATCGAGTGGGTGGCGTGGCACCCGAGAGGACGCGTGTGTCTCGCCGGAAGCGAAGATTTCACGGCGTGGATGTGGAACGGGGACGACGGAGCGCTCATGCAGGTATTTAGCGGACACAGCGAGCGTGTGTCGTGCGGTGGATTCACACCGGACGGTAAACAAGTTGTCACGGGTTCGTACGATGGGTCGCTTCGCGTGTGGCAGCCGAGAACCGGGGCGTGCGAGCACCTCTTCCGAGGACATCCGTTTCACGACGGTCCGTTGACGTGCGTGGCGTTTCATTCGTCTACGCCGGGGTTGACCATCACCGGAAGCGAAGACAACACTGCTCGTCTCGTCAGCACGACCACGGGTAAGGTGCTCGCGCCTCTCGTGGCGCACACGGAGACTATCGAATCCGTCGGTTTTTGCGACGTCATGCCGCTCGCTGCCACCGGTTCGCTCGACGGCAATATCATCGTCTGGGACACGAACTCCTGTCAATCGCGCGGGACGCTCACCCACGGCGGCGGCGTGAGCACGCTTCGTTGGATTCCGAACACGATGTGTCTCTACAGGTACGTCCAGAACGTGTGTACTCGCGTTTCGTCTCGCCTCGCAACAAAAGGGCCTCGCGCGTTTCCGCACGTAACGCGCGGCGGTGGACATAGTTTGCGTACATAGACTCGCCTCGTCTCGACACGCGCGCGAATCACATCGGGTTCACACCTCCTTCGCGTCGCGCGTCGATGCGACGCCACATTCTCCTTCACACGCGCGTTCGCCCCGCTCTCTCTCGCGTCCGCGTTTGACTGACGAAAGACACATCGTTTCCGCGCGCGCAGCGCCGCCGTCGACGGCGTCGTTCGACTCTGGGACGCCCGCACGTCCTCCTGCGTCCGCGAGGCTCGCGGGCACACAAAAACGATCCTCGATTTCGCCGTGAGTCCCGACGGATCTCGCGTCATCACCGCGAGCGATGATTGCACGGCGCGCGTCTTCCACTTTGGTTCCTGAAAAAACAACAACCCGTCGCATCACAGTCACATCACATCGATCACCCCTCTCGTCACACGTCCGCGTGCGTCGCATGCCCGACCGCCGCGCGCGATGACGGACCAGCCTCCACCGCGCCGTGGACGCTGCGAGTGCCCGAAATGCGCGCGACGCGACCGCGCGTTGATCCCGAGACGCGCATCCACCGTCCAGACTCGATTGGGCGCCCGCGAGATTTCATTGGCGCCGCGCGATCGACATCTCCATCACTTTCGATCCATCCCGCCGAGATTGACCATCCCGATCGAGCGCGTCGTCGACCGCGATCGAAAGATGCTGTCGTGCGTTCTGCTCGGGTTTCTCGCGGATGGGGATCATCTGGTGAGTTACTCGACGCGAGACGACGGCGGCGGCGGCGACTTGCAATTGCAAATATGGACCTTTCGACCGGGACGGAGGGCGGAGCTGTTGGCGACGTCGCCGTTGTTCGAGAGCGATGGTGGTGATTTTCGTCAGTCGTGGTGGGAGAGGATGCGGTGGACGGGGGAGACGGCGGCGCTGCGGGCAGAGTTCGGGGAGATGGGACCGGAGACGCACTTGCGCGTGTCGGTGTGCGAGAGTTGGGATAGGAAGACGTTGGTGGTGCACGGAGAGTTGGGAGACAGAGGGCACGATGGGAATAGAAGAGCGAGAAAGTGTTGCGTGACGGTATTGCCGTCGCCGGTGGCGGTACCGCGCGGAACGCCGATCGCGGCGACGCACATGACGTACGTCTCCGCCGCTGAGTCGCCGTTTCATCCGAGTTGGAGCGGCGTGACGCCGGCGGCGACGCCGAGAGAGTGCACGCTCGAGCTCGGGGACGATGGACGAGGGCATGAGCAAGGTGATGAAGATCCGTACGCGTTCGATGAGAGCGAGCGCGGTCTGAGGCATCGGGTGAAGAAGCAGAAAACCGCCGCCGAGAGAGAAGTGATGGATGGCGGGAAATTTACACTCAACACGGGGGACGCGCTCTTCACGGTGGACATCTCGACGGCGACTTTGAATCCGCGCGAACCTCACGATCGCGCGCTCATGGAGGCGCAGTTGCAAGAAAATATCGGTGCGCACGTCTCTGTCGTTCCGCCGTGTCACTCTCCTCTGGTGACATGGCACGGATGCAAGACGTACGACTCGGGCGTGGGCGAGGACGACGTCTACCTGGAAGATCAAGGCGCATTCGGAGACGCGTCTCCGTGGATCTTCGTGTCCACCCTGCCGCCATCGGTGCGCATGTGTATCATTACCCCTTGGATCGCACTCGAGATGGACAAGGTGTTGAATAGTTCTCTGCGAGCGGCGTTGGATTTCGGATTTAGCATTCGCGACTACGAGCTTCTTCCTCTCCAGTATGGATTGAGCTCCAAGGACGGTGAAGAGCCGAGCATGCTCGTCGCCTGTCTCAGTGTCCTCGAACCGAGTTCTTGGAGCCATAAACCGACGTGTCCGGGCACGATGCGCGTTGTGGTCACCGTCATCGATCGACAACTTGATCGCACTCCCGGCGGAGGAACCGTCGTGTACAGTCACGAACTCCCCGTGCTCAAAGCTGGAAGGCAATCGACAAGGCAGCTGATTCACAGCGCTCGTCAACACGTGATGGAAGTGCGAAGATCCATCGTAATTCCGACGGCCAGATGGACGCGAAACGCGTCGAGCATGTCGAATAATTACGCCGTGACGTGTGGGCTCTCTGTACCGGTCATCAGGCACTCGACGCTACCGATTTGCATCGTCGGATACGGCGCGAGCGCCTTGCGGCGATCGTGAAAACGCATAAAAGACATGTACATGTACGATACGACAAATATTGATTTAACTAAACTTCTAGATATGTGTATTCAATACGACCGCTACTTTGCTGTATTTTTTGACCCCAGCGTGACGCCAGTAAACGCCGACCAAAGTCGAATAGTCCCTGAGTCTCCCGCATACGCCAACACCAATTCCTTTGGATGGAACTCGACCGTGTTCATCGGTTCCTTGTTCTTAATCCTCGCCACGCAATCCGCGGTGCCCACGTCCGCGACGTCCATAAATAAATCCTCTGAAGCCGAGGCTAGGTACTTGCTATCGTGGCTAAAGGAGAGCGAGCGAATGGGACAGTCGAGTCGCACGACGGTGTCGTAGCAGAAATTAGTCTTCGAATCCCACATCGCCACGATGGCGTCAGCCGCGCCCGTGGCGATGAAATCACCCTTTGGATCTACGTCGATACAGTAGCATCCTCCGTGATGTCCGAAATTGGAAGACTGGGACGTCAGAGATCCCGTCTTTTCGTCAAACGTCAACCTTTCCATTTTACCCTCGTCCCCTTTCCTGGCCGCGACGAGGAAATCCTTACCGTTCGGCGCCCACACCATCTGATTCACCTCAAAGTCAAATTTCTCTTCCCACACCACCTTCATCGTCTTCGCGTCTATGACGGAGATGACGTCGTCTTTATTGCCCACCGCAATGTGGGCTCCGCTCGGCGACCACGCCGCATTCATCAGTGCCGCCTTCATATCGATCGTCGTCGAGCACTTCCCGCTCCGAACGTCCCAAATCTTGACCATCTTATCGAAACTCACCGACACCAAGCGATCGCCCCCCTGACGAGACGGATCGAATCGCAACTGCTCCACCGAATTTGCGTGTCCCGACAGCGCCGTCGACTTGCCTGAGCCCGCGGCGTGTTCGACGTCGTGCAGCCGCACCTCCTGCTCCACGCCCGCCGACGCGAGCTTCAATCCACCGGGCGACCACGCGACGCAAGAGACGCGCTTTTTGTGTCCGGCAAGCTCGGTGATTCGCTGCGACACGAGACGCATCTCTGGTCAGTCTCTGCGCGTCGGGATTCTTTCGGATTGGCGCGGTGACGCACCGTGTTCGAGTCGTCGAAGGGGAGTTTCACCGGTTCAAACTCCCCCGGATTGGACATGTACATCCCCTCGAGCGAGAGCGCGCTCTCGTCGATGCCGAGCGGTCGAGGCGGGAGGGAATCCATGGCTGAGTTTTCTCTCGGGCGCGCTCGCGAGTGAGGACCCGACGAGACATCGACGTCGACGACCGACGCGGATCGGTGACTCGAGGTGTGAAGGTGCGAAACGCAAAGCGAAGAGCGCGCTCGTGACAATTATTCGCGATTCCAAAATCTAATTACAAACACAGCGAAGATGCCCATCTCGCGTCACGTCCGCGAGCCGGTCCGGCGGCGACGTCCCTCACTTCTTCAAAGTCTTATGTAACTGCGCCGCCGCCTTGGCGGACATCGCCGCGTCCGTCGAAGACATCAATTTCGTCGTCTCGATTCTATCGCATCCCACCATCGATCGCAAGAGGCACGTCAAGGTTCGAGAGTCGTGGTTCTTCGGAAATGTGTACACACACAACCCATCGTACGGTCCCGTTTGCGCCACGTAAAACGACTTGAGCGTCCCACCGAGCATGCCTACCACCTGACGAACGATTCTCTCTTGATCTTCCACGCTTTCCATGGTCGCTTTCGCCTTCTCGCGCTGCATGGTGAACTGCGTCAAGAACGTCGGCTCCGTGGGTTCAAACTTCACCTACGAGCGTTCATCCCCGCGTTCGTTCGCATCGTTTCGTCAGTCACCGTGCCTCGCTCGCGCACGCACACACGCGGTGTCACCCATCGCATCGTCGTCCCGTCGTCGCTCGCGTCGCGCTCGCGTCGCGCGCACGCACCGCTTTCTTGGGCGCGTACGCCAACTCCTCCTGCTCCGCCCCCTGGAACGTCCCGAACGCGCGCGCGCGCGTCCCCGCCACAGCCTGCACCGCCTGCGCACGCGCACGCGCCGCCGTCGTCGCCACTCGTCGCATCATCGTCGCCTCGTCGCGTCGCCTCGTGGCGCTCGCGTCGCCGTCGCCGTGCGAATGCCCTCTTGAGGTTGGTTTGTAGATCCGAGGTCCGGCAACTTTCAGACATTCGATACGTTTGATATCAAATTTTAAGCGATGAATATATCATAATGATTCGTGAGAGTAAGATCCGGACAGAAGACACGTGTACGAATACACATTGAACGATCAAATAGAAATAAATTGCACGGGAGTGCGTCGTCACCCGCGCCATCGAAGCGTCCGCCGGACACCACCGCGCGCGAGCGACGGGAGCAGCGACGCGAGACCGACAGACACCATGCCGTTTTGTACTTTGAACGCGGCGTTCGTCGTCGCCAGCGCCACCTTTGTCGGCGGCGCGGTCGTCGCCGTGAAGTCGGGCGCGGATGCGGACAGCGCGCTGGGGAAGTGGCGACGGGCGCGGGAGGCGAAGGAGGCGGCCGAGGCGGTGCGTGCGCGACGACGAGACGCGATCGAGGACGTGGTGGGGTGATCCATGGAGCCGGAGCGCGGTCACGCGATCGAACGGGGGCGAACGGGGCGCGCGTCCGCGCGGTGGAAAAGACCGGGCGGAGAGTGAGTGGATGGATAAAGCGAGCGCGAGACCACCCGGAGGACTGACGACGACACACGCGTTTCACGAACAGGCGGCCAAGGGTAAGGGGGGTAAGAACGCCAAGGGGAAGAAGAAGTGAGCGTTCTCACGAGCGGTGCGACGTCGAGAAAGTGAGATGCGGGCGCGCGAGGTTGAGCCGCGCGCGAGTCGCGAGAGCGAGCGCAAAGATTTGAAATCGTTGTAGTCAAACGAACTAACGAAGTTAGCGCATTACACGAGTGAGTATGTTTACTTATTCGCGCGTCATCTCCCTTCATCGCTCTCTTTTTCACCCGCCAAAACTACATGGTAAGATCCATGATCGCCGAAACGATGTCGCCAGGGTTCTTCTTCAAGGCAGCAACAGCCTTGGCTCGGGACACGTTGGCTTGCGTCATGACAAGCTCGATGTCCTTCGCTTCGATCCCAGTCTCGTCGACGTCACCTTCCTCTTCGACTTCCTCAACGGTCGCCTTCGGCGCTTCCGTGGCTTCCGCAGAGGCGGCTTCAGCCTTGAAGGCGTTCTTCAGCTGCGCAGCTTGGGCAGCCAAATCCTCCATCTTGGCTTCACCGAAGATGACGTACGAGTCAGAACCCGGAGCGTGGAACACATCCGGAGCGTTGATCACGAACATCGCTTGCTTGCTCTTGCGGAAAGTGACACGTTGGACATCGTCGAGTTGGTCCAAGCCCAACTTTTGCATAGTCTTACGAGCCTTCTTCTCGGCCTTGCTAATGTGGCCGTCGTCCGCTGAAAACGCGCAAAAAATCGATACAAAACATCCGTCAGTGTCTATTCTTCGTGTCGAACGCCTCTCGCGCGTCCAATGCGCGGGCAATCGCGAACGGCGAGGTGATCCTCACGACCCTTCGAGCGATCGCCACGAGGTTTGGGCAGCGCACAACCGCGAGCATTTCACACGTACCGTGGTCATCTTCCTCCTCTTCGGACTCGACGTCCTGTGCGACGCGATGTAAATAATCGTCACGAGTCAGTTTCTTCGCGCACACGCGTCTCGATCGCGTCGCATCGCGCTCCCGAGCGCGCCAATAGCTCGAATGCGCGTCCCAATACAAACCCTATTTCCTCCACACTCGTCCCGCTCGACGCCCCTTCCTCGCGCGCGCGGTCGCCGACGAGAGGTTTCAGCGCACCTCGAGCTTCGGGGGTTTCTCTTCTTCCGCGCTCATGTTCGTCGGTGCGTCGCGTGCTTCGGAAAGACGGGCTCGGACGACGCCTCGCGCGAGTTGGGGAATCAATCAGCGCGCGCGCTACAGTTGCCGGGTCTTTTTGAGGTCTCTGTATGATGTTTTCTACGCGAACGCGACGTCCATCTAAGGCGCGCGGGGAAGCGATCCGTTGACGCACGCGGCGAGAATCTCGGATGGGGTGTACCACGGGATGTAGCCCGCTCGAGTTTCGTCGTCGCGCGGCGTGGCGCCCTCGCGAAGACGAATGACAAAGTCGGCGCCGGAGCGCGCGAGAGAGGCTCCAGCGACGGACAAGAGCTCTTCGATGACGGTTCGAACTCCTTTTGGGGTCATCGTGGGATCCGAACCTCTCGGAACGGTGTCGAAAAAATACGTCTTTCCGGCGAACGGATTGCGTTCGCGCGTGGAGACGGGGTCGTAACCGTGCTCAGTTTCAAACTTTTTGTCTCGAAGGATGAACGGTTTGTTTCGCGGCGGATAAAAGTTGCCCCTCTTGCTTGATTTCTCCACCCAACACGTCTTGGCGATGGGACACCCTCTGAGTACACTCGCCATCACGTTCTTGGTCCGCTTCAACGGTGGTTCGGTGACGAATACGGTGAAATCCGCGATGGATTCGACGACCGTTCCGCCGAGCTTTTGGATTTTCTTCGTCAAATCCTTCCTTTGCCTATCGCTATATCCCGAACTAAGCAGCACGCGCACGCTCTCGACGCTTCCGGTGTCATCCTTTGTCGAGGCATCCACCTTTCGACGCTTAATATTCCTATTCCCCTTCCCCTTTGCGCCGATTTCTGAGGTTGTGGCTTGCACCGTCTCAGCCGCGGCGCTCATCCTCAGAGACAACGCAGTCTCCTCCCCTTCACACTGCTCCTCCGCCTCATTCACATCCACCGAATCTTCCTCCTCCTCGTCCTCCTCCTCTACAGCGGTCGTCGTCTTCGTCGGCGTCGTCTTTTTCGATTTCTCCGCCTCTTGCCTCGCCTCCTGCGCCTTTAACACCACCCCGCGCTTCGGTCGACCCCTCGCATTCAATCTCGCCGCCGCCTCCGCCCTCGCCGCCTCTCGCTCCCGCTCGCGCGCCTCCACCTCCCGCATCGCTCCATCCCCCCGCACTCTCGCCGCCGCTTCCGCGTCGTACGCCGACCACGCGCGTCTCGGTCCGACGACGTCGGCGTCGTCCACATCTGAATCATCACTTTCACTGTCCGACAACGCCCGCACGCCCCGATCGTCCTCGTCCGCGTCCGAGTCACGCGTCATCATCGAATCCTCGTCCGAACGCGCGCGCGCGTCGTCCTTCACCGCGTGCGCGCCGACCACGGGCGAGAGAGATTCGTGACCGTTGGTGAAGACGATCGTCATCCCCGCCAAGTCATCATCAAAGTCGTCGTCGTCGAACGACGCCTCGCGCGCGTCGTCGAACGACGCCTCGCGCGGATCATCCACCGCTCGATCCGCGTCCATCATCGAATCGACGTCGACGTCGCGCGCGAGACGTCACCGAGTGTCGGACCGGTGGATGGATGGATGTCACCCGAACGAATCATCTCGAGGCGCGAAGTCGACGTTTCGAGGCGTTTCCGACGCGCGCGACCGCACACCGACGCGCGCGTGCGCACGAGTCGACGCACAACAAACCGCACGACGCTCCCGCGCACGCGCTCACCCGACCGCGTCCGCGATGACGATCGATTTCGCGCGTTCGGGCGCGGGCCTGGACCCGATTCGTCACGCGTCGATACGAGACGTCGCGGAGACAGCCATCGCGCTCGGGTTCGTGCGCGGGGACGCGAGATCGGACGCGCGCGTCGAGCGGCGCGCGGACGTGAATGGATTTTTTCGAATGTTTTCCGTCAACTCGTTGTCCAACTTTAAGCGCGTCTTCGCGAGGAACGCGCTCGAGACGCCGAGGGTGGGCGGGCCGGTGTTCGTCGAGGAGCGCTCGGTGGTGCGCGACGAGGAGGTGACGTGGGAGGTGCCGGCGATGGAGGAGTACGAGAAATTGGCAAAGAATTGGGATAAAGAACACGTGCACAAGTGGAGGATGCTTCCGAAGCCCGGTGGGGCGGTGTGTCGACCGGATGATTGGTACGCGCTGCACGCGGCGAAGCAGCAGGCGGAGAAGGGCGACGTGCAGGGAGAGAAACCGATGTGGGCGTCGCACGGAGGCATCGCGTACGACGATCGAGAGCGATGGGAGTTTTGGAATAAACTCAAAGGTTTATCCGCGAGCGAGGCGAAGCGAAAATTTTTGGAGGCGTACGGCAAGGCTATGCTTCCCGAACGCGAGTCGCTCAACTTTCGCAAGTATTGACGCCGTCTCCGCGAAGACGTCCAATTCATCAACGTCGCTGCATAAACGACGTTCGATCGCCGCGCGTCGCGCGTGCAATAATCAAGACATTCAACGATCGTTCCATCGCCCGCGCGCGGTCGTCGCCGCGTCTCGCGTCCTCGTTCGAGCGTTCAGACCCGCGCGGACGAAGAGCGCCTCACAGTCTGTCCCGCTATCCGCGCGAACCGTCGGTATCGATGCTGTCCACGCGCGTCGTCACCGCGCGTCCCAACGCGCGCGCCTCGATCGACAAAAACGCTCGTCGCTCGACGTCTCGCCGCCGCGCGAGCGTTCCGAGCGTCGCGCGCGCGACGCCGTCGCCGCGAGAAGATGATGACGTGCACACTCGTGCCGACGAGCGTGCGGGCGTCGCCGCGCGCTCCCACGCCGCCGCGCGCGGCGTCCAGCGCCGACGCGTGCTCGCATCGATCGCTGCGGGAGTGCTCGCGAGCTACACGCCCGCGGACGCGCGCGCGGCGCTGTCCCTCGCTCCGCCGGTGGCTGGCGGCGCCGCGGCGGGACGCGCGCGCCCGATTTACTTTGGCAACGGATGTTTCTGGGGACGTCAGCACACGTTTTACGAGGCCGAGCTCTCCCTCGGCCGCACGGACGATACCATCACCTCCGTCGTCGGCTACGCGGGCGGCGCGAGCGTTCGACCGGAGGATTCTCCGGTGTGCTATTATTACGGACCGTCGGAGACGGTGTACGAGCGTCTGGGCCACTGCGAAGTCGTCGCCGTGGACGCGGCGGACGAGAAAGAACTCAGAGTGCTCGCGGATGCCTATTTCGCGAGTTTCCAAAAGATTCCAGGTCTGGGCATGCAGCGCGTCGATCCTCAGGACGCCGGTCCCGGGTACAGAAACTGCGTCGCGCTCCCCGGCGGCGTCGATTCGCCCCTCTTCCCGGCGATTCAAGCCGCCAACGTCAACGGCATGAAACTCGTCCCCGGTACCGGTAACAACATGAAACCGAAACCTTCCGAGACCGACATCATCAACACGGTGTGGATCTACGACAGCGATCGCCTTCCGTTCTTCCCCGCCGAGGTGTACCACCAATTTCACGACGGTCTCGGCTACAAATTTCCCGTCGCCTACACCAGAGACCTCAAAGCCTCCGCGTTGGAGCGCGGTCTCATCGCCCCCACCGGATGTCCGGAGATGCGCGAGCGCAGTTTCGCCGATTTCGTCTCCTTTTCCGCGTGATTGTTCGTTCAGTCACGCAGTAGTTCAGTCACACCACCTAGTAATAATCAATCGAGTCGCGCGCGTCGACGCGTCCCGAGCCTCACTCTAGGGCGCGCATTCCATTCATCGTCATGGAGCGCGAACTCACGGCGGAGGAGCTCCGCGCCTCCATCGCCGCCATGCCGGCTCGCGAGGAACCCGACTTTTTGCGTCCGCATCGCGCGACGGTGACGCACGAACCGCCGACGGCGACAATGTCGCTCGAAGGATTCAAGACGGCGCTGCTCAAGCGACGATTGGCTGAGATCGACGCCGCGGATCGCGCGCGCGTCGTGAGTAAGACGACCATCGCGCGAGAGATCAAGGCGATCAAACACGAACTGCGAGGAACCAAGGCGCGGGCGGCGGCGGCGAGGTTGGCGTCGAGACACAGAGAGATCGCGGAGGAGACGCGAGAGGCGAGAGCGGACGCCGAGCGCGCCAAGCGAAGAGTCGCGCAACTCCGGGAGGAACTGGAGGAGGAGGCGAAAGACATCGAGAAGGCGATCAGGGAGGAACGAGAGGAGCGCGCGGTGGCGCTCAAGGAGAACGAGAAGAAGAGACAGGAGCGCAGGGCGGTGGTGGAGGCGGAGATTGAGCGGCAGCGATCCAAGAGACATAAACTCGTTGCGTCGCTCAAGGACATCATCGCGCAGCAAAAGGAGCTTCAGAAGAGTATGTAACGTCGAATGTATCATCGAGTTCGTCATTTCACGCGCGTCGGCGCGCGAAACGCTAGAAATGTTGTAGTATTGAGGTCAAACGTAGCGACCAACGCGTCTCGAGCTCGTCGCGCTCGATTTGCCCACGTCACACGATGACTCGCGCCGCGTCCTCTCAACCCGCGTCGACGTCCGCGTCGACGCGTCCGAGCGCGCGGCGCGCTCAGAACGCGCGTCGAATCGTTCGTGCGTGCGCTACCGCGTCGAAAGTCGTCGTCGTCGGCGCCGGTTGGGGCGGTCTCGGCGCCGCGAAGACGCTCTGCGAGGCTGGCTGCGACGTCACGCTCATCGACGCCCAGGACGATCCAACGGGGGCGACGCCGACGGTGACGGCGAGTGGAAAACCGTTTGAAGCCGGTACGCGCGGATTCTGGAAGGATTACCCGAACATCACGAGTCTCGTGCGAGAGCTGGGCGTCGAGGAGAAAGACGCGTTCACCGAGTACACGCCGTCATCGTTTTGGTCTCCCGATGGATTAGAGGCCACGGCGCCGGTGTTCGGGGACTCGATGGCGTTGCCGAGTCCATTGGGACAAATCTTTGCGACTTTTGATAACTTTAAGCGCCTGCCGTTGACGGATCGAGCGTCGATGGTTGGTTTATTGTACGCGATGCTCGACTTGAATCGAGACGAAAAGACATTCGAGGCGTACGATAGACTCACAGCGCACGAATTGTTCATACGCATGGGACTGAGCAAGCGATTGGTGGATGATTTCATTCGACCGACGCTGCTCGTGGGATTGTTTAAGCCGCCGGAGGAATTGTCGGCGGCGGTGGTCATGGAATTATTGTATTACTACGCGTTGGCGCATCAAGACTCGTTCGACGTGCGTTGGATCAAGACGAAGAGCATCTCCGAGGTCATCGTGGCGCCGTTGTGCGAAAATTTGCAGCGAGATCATGGATTAAAGGTGATGGGAGGTACGTTCGCCAGTCGAGTGGACGTGGACGAGTCGACGCGACGCGCGACGGCGGTGCACTTCGCCAAGAAAACTGGGGAAAAGGGAGTCATCGAAGACGTGGACGCCGTCGTCTTCGCGCTCGGCGCCAAGGGCATGAGGAGTGTCGTGTCCAATTCATCTGTGTTGGCTCGCGTAGCGCCCGAATTCAGCGCGGCGGCGTCTCTCGGCGCCATCGATGTCGTGGCGACGAGAATCTGGTTTGACCAGTACGTCGACGTCGCTCATCCGGCCAACGTGTTCAGTCGATTCAGCGGCCTTCGCGGCGCCGGCGGTACGTTTTTCATGCTCGATCAGTTGCAAAAAGATTCCGAAGTGGAGCTTTGGGGAGGCGAAGAGCCCAAAGGAAGCGTCATCGCCGCGGACTTTTACAACGGCACCGCCGTCGCCTGCATGAGCGACGAGGACGTCGTCAAATTATTAACCGAGGAGCTCCTCCCCGCCGCCGTACCGGGATTCGCCGGGGTCAAGGCGTTGGATTTCGAAGTTCGACGATATCCCGGCGCGGTGAGCTGGTTCTCCCCGGGAAGCTATCCCAAGCGTCCTCCGCTCGAAAGCGAAAACATCAAAAACATCGTCTGCGCGGGCGACTGGGTCCGCATGGGCGATCGAGAACACGGCGCCAAGGGTCTGTGTCAAGAGCGCGCGTACGTCTGCGGATTAGAGGCTGGTAACTCGCTCCTTCGTCGAGGCGTCGTGACTCCGTCCGGCGGCGTCTCAGGCGGCGCCGGTCATCCCGTGATTCCGATTCGACCGGATGAGGCGCAAGTCGTGCTCGGCCGCGCGCTCAACAAACAAGTCATGGATGCGCTCGATCCCTTCGGATTGGCCTCGCCGTGGATTCGTTAACGACGTAACGATTATTCATACTAGCACATACGCTCGCGTTACTTTAACGTCACGCACCATTGAAGAGAATGATACGCGCGTCGACGCCGCGGCGCCTCGCGCGAGGGCTCATTCCTCCGATGACGCACCATCCGTCACACACCGTCGCTCCATGCGCGCCGCGTCCTCACCCGCGTCCGCGCGCCTCGTTCGAGACCACCGCGTCCATCGTCTCCGTCGCGTCGACGCGCGACGCGTCGCCCTCACGCGCGCCACCGACGACGACGCGCACGACGACGACGACGCGCGCGCGTCGACATCCTCATCCATCCTTCCCGCCGACGCCGAGGACGGTCTCCGTCGCTACCGCGCCGTCCTCGCCCCGCTCTTCCTCGCCGGTGGGTTCCTCCACGTCCCAGATCTCTTCGGCGTCGGTCCGATCGCCGGCGCCTTCGACGCGTCGTCGCTGGGCGAGCTGTCCCCGGGCGCGCGCGCGTTGACGGCGCTGTGGGCCGTCGGCGGACCGGCGGCGGCGGCGGGACTCGCGATGGGTTCGTTCGTCGGCGACGTCGCCGTGACGTGCGTGGCGAGCGCGGAGATCATCGTGGGAATCGATTTTCCGGGCGCGATCGCGCCGGCGGAGATTCCGGGACCGATCGTCGCGGCGCAGATCGTGAACCTGGCGTCGCTCGTCGGTTTACGCGCGTGGCAGACGGCGGAGAAGAGACGCGGCGAGACGCGCGCGCGAGCGGCGGGAACGGAATCGAATCGATAGGCGCGGCGCGCGCGCGTTCGGACGCGTTCGCATCCGTCCGTCGGGAGGGTGGATAGACAAAACAAAACGTTGTAGTATTAAAAAACGTACGTCGGACGGGCGGAGGAGCGGCGGAGCGGAGAGACGACGCCGACGTACGAAACGTGTCGTCGTCGTCGTCATCGTCGATTCGCGCATCCATCATCGCTCTCTTTTACGGTAAAAACACGCATCGCGCTCGCTTAGAGTTGACCGGACTTGGCGATCGTCACCGTGCGAGACGTCGCACCGGATTGCGAACCGACGGCTTCGATCGCCTTGACGACGTCCATGCCCTTGCTCACGGCGCCGAAGACGACGTGCTTCCCGTCCAACCACGCCGTCGTCGACGTGCACAGGAAGAACTGCGACCCGTTCGTGCCCGGACCAGCGTTCGCCATGGACAAAATCCCCGGACCAGTGTGCTTGAGTTGAAAGTTTTCATCCTCAAACTTGTTGCCGTAGATGGATTTGCCCCCCGTGCCGTTGTGGTTGGTGAAATCGCCCCCTTGGCACATGAAACCCGGGATGACGCGGTGGAAGCTCGACCCTTGGTATCCGAAACCCTTTTCACCCGTGCACAGCGCGCGGAAGTTTTCTATCGTCGATAATCAGATGCGCAGTCAGTCATCCAGTCATCCAGTCATCCAGTCGCGTCGTCGAGTCGAGTCAATCATCGATCGGGTCGATCGTCGTCCAATCGCGCCGCGTCACGCACCAGCCGTCTTGGGCACGACATCCGCGCGAAGCTATGATCGAGAGAAAACACCATCGTCATCGTATCGTCAGTCATCTCTCAAAGCGCGTCCGCGAATCACACCCCATCATCGAATGGAATGGAATGGAATCGAGATGACGATCCTTCGACGATCTTTCGACGCCGATCGATCCGTCGACGACGCACCGTCATCTCGATGCGGCCGGCGGGTTGACCACCGATCTCGACGTCGAAGTAGCACACGGGGTTGGACATGGTCGGCGTCGATGCGTTCGCGCGCGAAAGTGTCGTCGCATCGATCCATCGATCGATGATCGACGATCGTCCCCAGTCGGAGATTACTTTTTCGGCGGCGAAAAGGCGGGACGCGGGGACGGGACGCGAGGGGGGGCGGAGGGACCAGGGGACGCGGTGAAAGCCTAGAGTGTCGAACGGGGGTTTACACGAACGAACGAACGAACGAACGAACGAACGAGGGATGGATGGATGGATGGACGCGACGGCGCGCGGGAAGCGCGGCGACGCGTCGCGTCAGCCGGCGGAGATCTTCACCTCGGGCTTGAGGAGAATCTTGAGTTGGTCGTATACGACGAAGGCGATGGCGATGCTGGGCATGATTTTGACGTAATTGGCGCTTAAACCGTGGAAGAGGGCGGAGACGCCCTCCTCGGCGACGGTTCGGCGGAAACAGTCAAACATGCCGGAGTACACGGGACCGGAGGCGGCGCCGGCTTGGACCCAGCCGGAGACTTGGAGACGACGACGACAGACGTCGAAAGGGTACGCCACCGTCTGACCGACGGCGCCGGCGATGCCCCCGCACACTAAACCAGAAAATACGCTGAGATCGGAGGGTGAATTCAAGCCCTGAAGTTTCACCGCTTGATCCTTGAGCGTCTCGTAAATGGCAAAATTTAAGCCGACGTAGGGAATGACGCCGATGACGGAGGGCGTCCACCCTTTGTAAAATGCCCCTAATCCCTCCTTTTGCGCGATCACGGTGAACGCGTGATAAATACCTCGATAATTAGCCCCCCCACCGGACGTTTGCACCGTCAAACGTCCACGAATCATGTCCAAAGGGTACGTCGCCGACATGGCGACGATGCCCGCGCCGGCGCCGCCGCCCAGACGCGTGAGCACGTCCATCTCCGCGTTCTCATCGAACGCGCGTCTCACTTCCAACAGACCATGCGCCATGTGTTCGTAACAAAAGAACTTGACCGCGCTGTTGGGGACGATTCGAACGCAATTGGCGCCGTTCCCTTTGAATAAACCTTTCACCCCCTCCGTCTTCCACATGTGCGACAAACCCGACACCAGTCCTCCGTACGCCCCCGACGTGGATACCTGCGCGCGCGAACGGCGGCGGTTTCGTCAGTCTGTCGCTCGAATCAAACACACCGCGTCGTCGTCGTCGACGACGTCTCACGCATCGCGACGCCCGGAATCGACTCTCGCGCGTCGTCGTCGTCGTCGTCGTCGTCGTCCCCGCGCGCACCTGTTGTAAAATCTTCAACCGCTCCAACGGCGCCACCGCCGTCCTCGACCTGCGCGCGAGACCGCCCGATCGGCGCACACATCGTCAGTCATCACCTCCCTCACCCCCCCCGTCTCCCCGCGCCTCGTCCGCACCACGACCGCGACCATCGCCGCCACCCATCCACGCCCGGCGGGTCTTTCCGCGTCGTCGAATCTTCCCCTCCTCGCGTCGTCGCACGCACACTCCTCCCGCGATGCCACCCGCGGCGAGACTCTTCGCGATCGCCCCGAGCGTCAGGCTCGGTCGCTCGGTCGCCTCGCGCGCGCCATCGCCCGCCATGTCGACTCGACGCGTCGACTCGCTCTGGCGGCTCGACGCTCGACGTCGACCGGGCCATCACAATCGGGCGTCGTCATCGCGCGACGCCGTCTCTCTCTCGCGCGCGATCGCGCGATCGGTCGTGACGCGCGATCGAGCGGCATGCGTTCGATCGCGTCGTCGTCCGCGTCTCGAGCGCGCGACGGGTCGGGGCGCGCGCGACCGCGACGTCGATGGGTGACGACGCGCACCGTCGTCGTCGTCGCGGGCGCGCGCAAGCGTCGGGGTGGAGACGGCGATCGAGCGCGCGGTGGGGACGGGGCGAATGAATCGTCGTCGTCGTCGTCGGCGCCGAGAATCACGAAACGGACGAACGGGATGAGCGTGTCGACGCAGATTAAGCTCGTGGAGCGTTTTCGGTCGCTGAGCTCGAACAAGGCGGACGGGACGCCGGGAGGTGCGGGGACGAGCGGACGTGGCGCGAAACCGATCGAGGGCGTGCGAAGGAAAGAGGAAGAGCCGCGCGATCGCGCGTACGAGGCGGAATTGGCGAGACGGAGGATGGAGAAGAAGAAGGAGGAGAGGTTGCGAGGCGAGCTCGAACGGTTTTCGGGACGCGGGGCGCCGCCGTTGGTATTCGTGGATGGGTACAATGTGTGCGGATTAGAGGAGAATGGGGTGAAAGAGGCGAACGAGGCGTTTCAGCGAGGGGACATGGACGCGGCGAGGGTGGCGCTGACGAAGGAGGTGATGGATTTTAAGAGTTTTAGCGGATACGCGGTGTCGTTGGTGTGGGACGCCGATCGAAGCGTCGATAAAGTCGAAGACGAAATTGAGGGCGACGTCGAGGTGGATGGGTTCCAGACCGTATACAGCGTGAAGAACGACGCGGACTCTTGGATTGAGGCGCGCGTGAGCGAGGAGATGGAGGCTTCGAGAAAGTCTGGGGAGGCGAAACGCGTGGTGTACGTGGCAACGTCGGACGGCGCGCTGAGCTCCATCGTGCGCGGCAACGGCGCGTTCGTCATCTCCGCCAAAGTCTTTTGCGAAGAGATGCGCAAGGCGAGTCAGGGTGAGAAGGAAATTTTAGAGGAGATGGCCATCGCGGCGAGATGGAACACGTCCAAAAAGATTAGTCGAGTCGGCGTCAAGGACGACGACGTCAAGCGTAAATTGATGGAAATGTACAAAACCGCGCCGAGCATGGAGACTCCCGCGAACGCGCCCAAGGGTGACTTTAAGCGTCAAGCCGAGACGACAAAGGCGAAAAGAGGCGCCACGAACGCGCCAAAGTGGGCCAACCTTCGCGCGCAGCAGCAACAGCGCAAAAGGGATTGACAGTATTGTAATGATTTGTAGCACATGAAAAAGCGCGCCGAGCCAGTCCATCTTCACCGTCCGCACTCGCGCGCGCGTCGCGCGTCGAGCCGCGTCCGAGTCACAGACGGCGTCGACGTCGATGTCGTCCATCTCTCTGTCGCGCGTCTCGCGCGTCGTCTCGCCGGCGTCTCGCGCGGGAGAGTCGAGCGCGCGCGTCTCGCGCAGCCGCCGGGCGCTCGTCTCTCGCGCACGGTGCGTTCGCGCGGCGTCGGTCGCGCCCGCGGCGCCGACGACGCCGGTGAATAAAAAAACGGAGCGGTACGCGCCGCTGCCGAGAGTGCCGAACGAGCGCGTGCACTGGATCGACGACGTGGACGGGTTGAAGCGCACGACCGCGGCGGTTCGAGCGCTCGACTCAGCCGCGAGAGACGCGTCGACGAGCGTTCGACAGCCCCCGTGCGTCGGGCTCGACGGGGAGTGGAGACCTGGAGATAACTCACCGGTGGCGCTGTTGCAGATCGCGACGCGAGAGGAGGTATTTTTGATTGATTTACTCGCGACGGCGCCGCGGGGAGCGGGTCAAGAGCTCAACGACGCCACGGATGAGCTCTTGCAGGCGGTGCTCTGGAGCGAACATCTGTACAAGCTCGGTTTTAGCTTTGAGTATGACATTAAGCGCATGAAAGCGTCGTATTCGCATCTGAAAGTGTGGGGAGAGAAGAGTAAGAACTTGATTGACGTGAAGCAGCTGGCGTTTGCGGCGAGTCCAAACAAAATGCCGTTGCGTTGCGGCTTGGCGGTGTTGACGCGACAGGTGATTGGCTGTATATTAGATAAGAAGCAACAATGCAGCGATTGGGGGAAGAGACCGCTGACTGAGGACCAGATTGCGTACGCAGCGGCTGATGGGTACAGTTTGTGTCTCATCTTTGACAAGTGCTTGATGATGATCGACAAGGAGGAAGAAATTCCGGCTCTCTTGCAAAAAGTTGTGGAGTTGGGGGAGCCGTTGCGAGGTCTTCCACGAAAGGTGAAAAAAGTTCGCGTGAAGGCTCAGCGAGCTGCGAAAAAAGCGGCGAAGAAGGGTGGACAGGGCAAGCCATGTCAGTTTGCCAGAGAAACTCCCATCGAGAAGGCGACAGCCGACGTCGTCAATTCTTTAGAGAGCGTCGGCGCCACTCTCTCCAGCGGCCGCAAAGGTGCCGTGGAATTACTCGCCGGAGATGTTCCGATTCGCACGAAAAACGATGGGCGCAACATTGACAGATGGGCGAACGCGATTTCAGTCTTCGTTTCAGTAGGAAAGCCTCAGACGAAAGGACCGACATCCTTCTGGGAGAAGGATGGGGAGTTGTACATGAAATGGGATGGGAGAGCATCGGGCGCGCTCAACGATGATATCGCATGTCTGCGCCGATCGGTTTCCGCCGAATCTGACGGTGAGTCGGGCGACAACGCTCTCTTATTCATGCGGCGACCACCCGGACAGTTCGTCTTTTGTGGTCGTCTCGAGTGCGTGGGCGCTGTACAATCCGACGATTCCGCCGTCCTCTTGCGTCTCGTCGACGGCGCGCGCGTACGCGCGAGCGACACGTACCACCAGCTCATTGGCTGCAGACTCTCGGGCGAAGCCCAGGGCGCGAGCGGGGCGTGACTCGTTTATTTACTTAGTTGCAGGAGAGAAAAGTGTTGTAACTCGTTTAGTTTGACAAACTTCTAGAAGCTCGATCTCACTACTTAGCACGAAACCTTGTACTTGCGCGCCGGGTCGAGGAACAGCTGGCTCGCCGGCTTGGAGGCCAACGGACCGTGGTTGCTGGCAACCTTGACGTTGACACCATCCGAAATAAGGCGACCAGAGTCCTTCCACTTCATGTAGTCTTCGCGAGAGTACTTCGTGAAACCCCACTGCTTAGACTTAACAATCTTTTGGCGACCCGGGAACTTGAACTTGGCACGGCGGAACGCTTCGACAGCCTTGTCCGCGTGCACGTCCTTGGTACGGATGGACAACATGATTTGACCAATGGACACCCGCGCAGCGACACCTTGCGGCTTACCGTACGCACCACGCATACCCGTTTGCAAGCGATCCGCACCAGCGCACGACAACATCTTGTTGATACGCAACACGTGGAACGGGTGCAAGCGCACGCGAAGGTGGAAACCTTCCTTACCCGCCTTGGTCACCATGTACTTGTTGGCAGCAATGCGCCCAGCCTCCATCGCCTCGGAGCCGATTTGTTCCTTCTCGAAACTGCGCGCGTTAAAAGAGCGATCGAAAAATTTCACATGTCAGTTTTCTCGCGTCTCATCGCGTCTCGTCGGTCGCGCATCGCCGTCACCGCGCGGTGTACGCGACCCGCGCCCGTCCGAGTAGGGTCTGTTTGCGCGTGGCGAACGCATCACTTCGCTCTCGTCCCAACACGTACCTCACGAGGTGCACGCACGCCGGGAACGCATCGCACGAATACTTCTTCATACCCGCATCGTAGATGCGAATCTTCGGATCTGCGCCGTCGGAAACCATCGTCGTCGCCCTCGTCAGTCGTTCCGCGTCGATCATCGTTTTAGGGTTATTTGCACGCTCGAGTCGCACACATCGCTCGTCCACGCGCTTCGACACGCACCCGGAACACCGCGGCAGTACCGAGACTTCGGGTACGGCTTGTTCTTGATCACGCGGTAGCACTTCGCGGGACGTCTAGCCATCGCGCTTCGTCTAGTTCCGCGTCGAGAAGAGGCGGATGGTGCGCTCGACCCGCGCGGCATCCATCCCGCGTTCGAAGACGCCGCGGGCGGGCTCTCGGCGTCGTTTTTGTTTTAGTTCTTTTCACTAAGAGACAGAGGAAAAGAATATGCCTTAATACTGTACCGAAACAGCTCCGTTTGTCCTATTTTAAAATGGAGGGACAGATGGATCGTATAATAAAACAGAAATCTAGATCAAGGAAAATTAGGCCAATGACCCCGTTTTCGCGCGCGAACCTAAGGCTCGCCGCGGCGATCGGCCCCGCACAACGACGCCGACGATGGGATTGACGACGTCGAGGATGGAGGCAGCGGCCGCGTCCACGGCTCTCGGTGCGGAAGATGCCGCGGCCGAGGCCGCGGCGCAGGCGGCCAAGTCGAGCGCGCCGGAGACTGGGCGCGTCAACTATAATGACTTGCCCTGCCCGGTGAAGTACGAAGAGATGCAGCGAGAGGTCATGATGTCGCTCAAGGCGGATCTGTTCGAGGGTGCGAGGTTCGATTACAACAAACAGTTGAACCAAAAGTTTTTCCTCAGTCACGGTTTTTTCCTCGGTAACGTGGAGGTGCCGGCGCAGGGTGGGCAGATTATTAAGATTCCGACGTCGACGTACGAGTTCGGCGCCAACGTGGTGGACCAGAACTACATGCTCGTGGGGAGAATTTTGACGGATGGCAGAGTGAGCGGTAGGTTAAAATATGATATGAGCGATTGGTTGTCGTTGAAGCTGCAATCGACCAAGGAGACGGGTTTCTCGCAGATCATGTTCGACGCCGACTTCAAGGGTTTGGACTACCAAGCGCAAGTCAAGTACGGAAGCGGGCAGTTCTATGGGGTCAACTACCTGCAGAGCGTCACGCCGACGCTCGCGTTGGGTGGTGAGGGGTTCTACTTGGGTAGTCAGGGTAAGTCTGGCGTCGGATTCGCCGCGAGGTACGCGGACGATAAGACTGTCGCGACTGGGCAGGTTGCGACGACGGGCCTGTTGTCGCTCACGTACTGCATGAAAGTGAGTGAAAAGGCGATGTTGGCGACCGATTTCTTGTGGAACTGGAATCAACGTAGCGCCACGGCCAGCGTCGGATATGACTACATCCTGAGACAGTGCAGAATTCGCGGTCGAATCGATAACCACGGAGTCGTCTCCACCTACCTCGAGGAGCGCCTCAACGTCGGTTTGAACCTCATCCTCTCCGCTGAGGTCGACCACGTCAACAAGAACCACAAGTTTGGTTTCGGCATGACGGTGGGCGAGTAAATAAATAGCTCGGACGACCGTGCACTTTCTCACGTAACGCATAGCATTTGTAATCACCCGAAAAAAGTTGCGGATCGTTTCGTTTCCTCTGCGGCGGCGTCCCGCCCGCGCCTTCAACTGGGCACCATCTGTCCCGACGTCATCTCGCGCCTCATCGCGTCGAGCGCGCGCGGCGTCATGGCGGTGAGCGTGAAGCCCGCGCAACGGGAAGACGTCGCCGGCGACGACGAGTGGGTCGTCGTCAAGGATCGAAGCATCGAGCGCGGGTGGGGAATGTCTCTCTTTCGCGACCGTTGTATGACCCACAGCGCATCGGAGGGCGCGCGGCGAATCGATCGCGCGCTCGTGAAGCACGGATACGCGAAGACGTTGGGCGAAGCGAAAGCGATGGTCACGGCGGGACGCATCGCGATCGACGGCGTGCCGGCGATGAAGGCGGATGAGCGCGCGGAGATGGGTCAACTGACCATCGACGGGCGAGCCTTGGATTGATTCGATTCGTCGGCGCGCGCATCGCGATCGCGGTGGGGCAATTCTGGTGCAAAATAATCAATACTTTCTGTAAAATGTAATACATTGTTGGGCATTTCTTTTGACTAAGTGGGCAATGAAACTCGAGACGTTCCTCTATCGTTGCAGTTGTCCAAAGTTGACTGCGACGCCAATCTTTCTGAAAGAATGAGCTATCGTGTTTCCTAGCACGGTGACGGTGAATTTCATGTCGCGTCCCTGAGGTATAAACCCAGGGGGAAGTTTATCCAATGGATTTTCATCTTTCGGCACGTCCGCGCCTCTGAGGACTTCGCCAGCGCGTTGCATGGCTCGCATTCCGGCGAGTCCAGCCTTCACCTTTGGAGGATATGCGGGATTGCTGGGATCCTCTCGAAGCAAGGTTGCTAAACTCGTGTTCTCCCAATTCGGCGGTGCTAGAGACTTTTGGCTCGTCGTCGATGGCAACGCAGCAACCGTTCTCGGAGGTTGCGTCGGTACCGGCGTCGACGGGCGAGGCACCGGAACCATTCGTGGAACCGGTGGCGCCGCAGATTGCTTCCACTTTTCCGATAAGCGTTCCTCTTGTACTTCTTTGTCGATACCAGACAAAAACGCACGCACAGATGCCGAATACATATCCAAAGTCGCACTGCCACTGCTCGATAAGAAGATGTTCCCGGAGTTTTTCATTCGTTCAGCATAACTCTCCGCACCCATGAAAATCATGGGAAATCGAACAAAGTTCCTCGATCTTTGCGGTACCTTGAAACTTTGACGCTTCGTGGTCATCATCGGCTTGGATTTCATTTCTTGAGGCCTATTCACGAAGACGGTGTCGTTCGTGACGTCCTCTTCGATGTCAAACGTGTCAGCAAGATGACCCTCCACGTCCAACATGGGGAATGAATCATCCAAAAGTGAGTCCAAGCCGAGATCGAAATCTTCTTCGGTGTGAGGATCGTCGAAAGAAAAGTTGTTCACATCGTTCGGTGCGAAACTTGGTACGTCGACGCTAGTTGCAAACATATCGACATCCGTCGTCAAGGGACCAAAACTCGCCCCGCCCGCAGCCTTGGATACCTTCGTCGATGGAGGTCGCTTCGGGGTCGCCGAAGGTGGCTTCACTTTCTTTGGTTTGATGAAACCCGAATTGATCGGCAAGCCACGCAATTTATTCAACATTCTCCGCGCTCTCTCGAGCATCATTGCCGCGAGTTGATGAATCTCGGTGGACGGTGGATTGTAAAGCAACGCATTACGATACATCTTCTCCACGTCTACGCAGAACGGGTAAAAGCTCAAGTACTCATTGTTTTTCAGGCGGGCGCGTATCGTGGTGAAGTCCATGGGTTCAGAGATGACCGAAAAGTAACCCGGGGCGATATCCTCAGTGACTGGGTACGCGAAGACGTGCGTTTTGTCCAACTTTTGCAACTTATTCAACGCATCCTCAATCTTCTTCTTCGACACCGGCCCCTCATTCTTCATCTTGGGAGGATCGATCGTTAAATTCTGTCCACCAACCTTCGGAAGCTCAGGCACGACCTCCTCCGCCTCTCTGGCGCTCGTCGATGCGGGCGTCTCGTCTCGCTCCTCGCCGCCGTACCCCATCTGATCGAATATCGCCGCCCTCGGCGCCGTGCCTCGCGCTAATCCACTCGGCACTTTCCCACCCCCCCCATCCACCGCTCGCTGCAACCCTCGCGGCGCCCCCGACAAGGTGGGCGCGGTCCTCGCGTCGACCTCGCCGTCCGGCAACAGCTCACTCAATCGCGCCATCTTCCTCTTCAACTCCCGTATCCGTCTATCTTCCTCGCTCTCCGGTTCGCTCTCGCGCGAACGCTTCAACGCCCCACCATCGCTCGCGCACCTCGCGCTGTCGCTCGCGTCCCCCACCGGTGCCACCGGGCGCTTCAGCGTGAACGTAAGCTTTGGGAGTTTTCTCGGCCCGTCGCCCATGTCTCCTCCCCGCGGCGCGCGCGCGTCCACCGCGGCGCCTTCACCACCCCCCTCCCACGCGTCCCTCGCGTCCCCGTCGCCGCGTTCGCGTTCGCGTTCGCGCGCAAGCGTCGCGCGACGTCTACGAAATCGCGCGCGAGAGTCGCGTTCGAGCGGCAGGGTCGCGGCGGTGCGTGTCGCGACATTTCGAGCCGCGGGACGCGCGGCGCGGCGCGGCGTCGTCTGGATCGATCGAGCGCGCGTCAGCGAGCGGCGAGGCGACGACGAAGAGACGCGCGCGTCGTTCGAGCCCGGGCGCGAGCGCGGAGACGCGCGCGGTGACGAGGCATTCACGTTCGTTCGGGCGGTCATTTGATTTCGTTCGACTGTTTGATTTCTGGGACGGAACGAGTTACGAGTCGGCGCGCTCGGTGACGCGCTCGGTGCGAGCGACGGGCGCGAAGAACGAGGTGAGGAACGATGGCGCACGATGGTGGAGCGACGTGGCGACCGCCGCCGCGGATCGGGATGGTGAAGAATTTTCCCGCAGAGGACGCGGTGCTCATTGGGCCCGAACTCTTCGCGGAGTGTTCGCGGCGAAGGTACCTCGGGCTGAGCGAAGGGTTGAAGATGGAGTTCGCGGCGACGCTTACGAGCTCGCGAACGCGCTATCGCAAGCTTTGGAAGAGGTTATTGGTGCACCTACAGACGTCGTTGGCGTTGGCGGGAGCGCTGGTGAAGCGAGATTTGATTGAGTCCGGGCAGGGGCGGGGACATAGGATGGACATGGCCACGGTGGTACTCGTGGCGATGTACAATAGTTACACGCGGTACATAGATACGGCGTTGGATAAGCGGATGCAAGAATCTCTGACCCGGGCGATGAAAGGGAAACTAGAGAAGGAGAAGGTGATCGCGCAGACGTTTCTCGAAATCAGCAACTCGGAGGGCATGAAGGCTGATTTCAATCCAATGGTCGTCATGCGTTCGTTACGGAAGCAACAGCACGCATCTGTCAAGCAGCAGTTCCAGTATAACGGCGAAGAGAATGTGAGCACGGATCATATCAGACTGTTGTTACTCGTGTCCCTGTACACTTCAGATTCAAACAGAAGCGCATTTCCAGGCGTCAAAGTGGGTCAGGAGCTGTGGGTCCGCAGGCAACAGTTGCTCGTCATCATATATGAGTGCATTCGTGCGGGCGCGTTGGATTATGATTACGCCCCGATGGCGGATTCGATTGGATCGAATCGAATCTGGCTGAATATTTCCCAGGAAGGCGTCGACGATCTCGACGATATGACTCAGGCAGGCTTTTTGGTCAGTCTTAAGTTGAGTTCGAGCAAGTACACGACTTCCACGGCCTATCGCTTGACGAAAGAAGGTTATCAGCACTTGAAAACGCATCTGCGTCGGAGAGATAGGGCGGCGATCGAGCAAGTCGTCTACGCAAATAGTGAAGAGTTGACACCGGGTAACCTGTTTCTGGCAAAATGGAGTCGTAGAAAGGAGTGCTTCTACCTGAGAAACGCCAACGGCGATTCAAAAAAAAGTGATGTCACCGAAATCGAAGAAGTTTCGTACGTTTCTTCTCCTTTCATTCCGAGGCACATGCGGAAGTGGGGTCGCGGGTGCCTGAGTAACAGCGACAAAACGGATGCGCTGACCAAAGCTTTGAGCACCATCAAAGACGAATTGGACGAGCAGTTGAGCTTCGACCAATTGCGAATAGTCGTTGGTGAATGGGTGCCTATGGGCACTAATCAGCTACAGAGCTTAAACGACAAGCTCGGATCGACTGAGCGCGTGTCAGGCAGTTACTTGACGAGCGAGTTGGACACAAATCCAGACAACCCATTCTTCCATGGTAAAATAGACGGTCTCACTCGGGTCAACGTGCTGGATTTCGACGAAACAGCGTACGTCAACTTTGAAGCCGAAATCAACTTCGAAGTGACCCCTGGTATTGTACAGATTGAAAACTTTGGCGTCCACGTCAGTGAAGACGGGTTCGTAGCATACGGCTTGGTTTTGGACGGCATGATGAAAGTGATGGATGGCTGCGGCTTGTCACTCGATCACATCGCGCGTCTTCTGAGAGATATCGGTACCGATTCGAGTGATCTCATCGATAACTTACTGACGTCTCATCAGCGAACCTTGTTGGATCTCGTCTTCTTGGGGGAATCGGTAAATCGTGAAAAGTTCAACGTATTCTTCACCAGTAGAATAAACAGGAACGGTTATGATGAGATGCCCATGGCCCACGAACTATTGGACTTGGAAGATATGGAGAATGAGATTCGTCAAATCATCGGTGAGGTGGAGTGTGGTTTCCAGCTTTCTCGTGATGACGAGTTGATCATAATTGGTTCCAACGGCGTCATCGTGTGTTCAAAGGAGACTGAAAAGCTCGAGCCACTGGTGATGCAGTATATCTCCGTAGTTTCTCGAAACTTGTTCATTCAGTCGTTGTACCGACGGACGTTTATCACGGTGGACATGCTGCGTGAAATCGATCGCCTGATAGACGAGCACGATGCTGATCCAAACAACTTTGCGAAAATTCGACAACTCATCGCAACCGTCTCCGCCGATATCATTCTCATGCGAGAAGTACAAAGCTACCTGCTCGAGTCTCTTACAGATCCAACGAACCTCAACGAAGATGATCCAGTCGTACAGAGAGCTGCAAAGATTCTCCAGCTCACGGGGACGAAAGCGCGCATCAAACGTCGAATCAATGATATTCGTAAAAATTTAGAAGGCGCAAGCAGCGAGTTGCGCGCGTTGAAGAGCGCCGCCGACGTCATCCAGGAGAGTCGAACGTTCAAGGTGAGCGAAGCCGTATCCAACAACACCAGAAATTTGGAAGAAGTCTATCGAGCCAACGAGCGGGCCTCGACGTCTCTAGAAATCATGCAAATCGTATTGACGGGTTCTCTCGCTTTCGCGATCCTCGATCGAATTCACGGTTTGTATCTCGGCGTTGCGAGCGAGATCGACTGGTCTATTAAAGCCTTTGACTGGTACTTGCAAACTCCGGGCGTCATGTTTGCCGTCAACATATTTTGGTGGTTCGTACTGGGTGTGTTTTTCAACCGAATCATCCAGTTTGCGGGCGTCAAGTCTGCCGGTATTTTGGCCATTCGATATAAGATCAACCATCGCATCAATCTCGAAGCGCTGCCTGCGTTTTTGAAGGATACCAAACCGGAGATGGAAGATACCGAAACCGACTCACGGACGGACGTCAAGAAACTAACGTGGGATGAACGCGATCGGATTCGCTGGAAGGGACGTCCACCGAAGATTGAAATCGTCATCGACATGAAGAATGGGTTTTTGCTCTCCGCCTTTATTCAAATTGCCACTCGAATGAGCAAATGCAAGCACGCCGAGGCAAAGAAACACTTCTTCGGTCGTCTTCGTGAGATGAATTTAATCTCAGGTCCCGTTCACGGCTTGGAGACGGCAAAGGAAGCGGAGTACGTGTACCGACCGCCATTTCTCAGTTCGACGCAAAAGTTCACGCGTTGGTTGAAGATGACCACCGAGGACATTCTTCACTTCTTTACGTTTTGATCGTCTATTTGTAACTCTATCGCTAAGATTTCGTAGTCTACTATACAGTACAAGTACACAGGTTCACACAACACAACACACAACATTCTATCCCGCTTCCCGTGCGTTTCAGTTTCACTTCCCGCGCAACATTCTATCCCGCTCACGCAAAATTGGATGTTTCGGTTTGATGGCGCGCGGCGCACCGGACGCTTTCTGGAACGACGGTTTCTTCTTCGCGCCGCCTCGGTTGGCGTCGAATTCGAGATAGGCACCGTCGGCGCCGGACAGATGCGCCATGGAACCTGTGGTCCTTCTTGCCACGCCCACGGGTTTGCGAGCCTGTTGAATAGCGTCTTCATCTTCTGGGAGGACTTCCTCTCCTGCCTCGGCTTCACCGGCGCTCAACACCTTCGCCAGAAGATCAAGTTGTTTTTCTTGCGTCGAGTACAACAGCTGCGGTTTGTCCTGGGGACCGATCAAATCGGTGACGACTTTGAACGCGTAGCCCTGCTGAATGAGAAACTGCTGTCTCTTCGTGCTGTAATACATCTCCGCGGTGTCGGTAGAAACCAACGAGTAGAAGAAGGCGTTGTGTTCGTCGGCGTTCGTTTTCTTTCCACTCAGTTGCGCCGCCTTTGGTCGCAAAATGCGACCTAAGCGCTGCGCCTCTTGGCGTCGACTCCCGGCGTGCGATGAAATTTGAATGATGACGTTTGCTTCGGGAATGTCGATGGAGTTATCACCGACTTTGGAGAGGAAGATGGTGTTGATTTCGTTACTGTACTTGAACGCGTGCAAGACTCGCGTGCGCTCAGCGTGCGACGTGTCGCCGTAAATCAGTGGACGTCTCAACGCAGTTGCGTATTCTCGCAGAGCAAAAATGTTATCACTGAACACAATCACTTTATCCTTTCGCTGTTGCTCGTGAAACTGCATCAAAAATTGACACGCCATGAACTTGTTTGGATTCATGCAGTACAAAATTTGTTTCTTGTTGCCGTAGTTGGCGTCGCAGTATTTGCGGAAAAATTCCGCCGTCATCGGGCACCAGACTTCGACGCACTGCACGTTTGCGATGTGTCCATCGCGTTGTAAATCCAACCAATTGGCCTCGTACAGTTTCGGCCCGATTAAAAAGTTGAGGTGATCAACTTTATCATCCTCACGCACGAGAGTAGCCGTGAGTCCCAATTTACAATGAGCCTTGGTGATGCCAATCACCTTGCGAAACATAGCCGCGGGAACGACGTGTACCTCGTCGAGGAGCATGCAACCCCACTCACGCGATCTGATAGCCTCTAAGATTCGTTCACTCCCTTCGCTTCTCTTTCCTCCAGCACTGACCATGTTGTACGTCGTCACGCACACGCACGCTTCGTCAGGCGGTGGGAACTCATCCTTGTTCTGCGAGGTGAAGCGCACTATGTTGGCGTCTGTCAAGTTGGTCCACAGTTTGAACTGAGCCGACCACTGATCAACGCTCACACTCGAAGTGCACAGACATAAGCAAGATTTCCGAATTCGAGCGGCTGCGGCGATGCCGGTTAAACTCTTGCCCGCACCGCACGGAAGTACAATGATGCCGCTGCGTGCTCGTCCGTTGCCGAACATTTTTGACAATGACTTCTCCTGATACGGACGAATTCTCGTCATGGGTTTGAGTTCGATCGCCAAATCAGGATTTCTCGTATCGTTTCTAAAGTCGTACTCTTCGAGCGTCGGATAGCCGAGATTACCCGGAAGACATCTCTGCTTCACGTGTTCGACCTGCCTGGCCTCTATCTCAAAACTGTGCATCTGTCTATCGGGATCGTACTCGGGAAGGTAATCTTGCTTGTACTTCTCGTCCAGTTGATCTGCCGGTACGTCCACACCCCCCACGGCCGCATCGTCTTCCTCCGTGATGTCGAGAAGCTTCTGAGCACCCTTCTCCTTGAGAGCGTGCGAGACGTGAAACGTCGCGTTCGCTGACCCGGCCACTCGAGCGGCTCGAATGACGTCATCTTGGAGCAACTCTTGCAACACCTTTGGATCGTTCGATTCCAGGTAAAATTTGTTGCGCTGTAAAACGAGCTTGACCTTGCCGTAGTTCTCGGTACATTCGTGCACAAAGTCGTGAATCTCGTCGCTGAGATGCGTCTTGCTCAACCTATCCAACACCGACAAAATCGTGGACGTCTCCAATCCCACCGACACCGCCGCGTACAGCGAGTGCGGTGTCAACACGTATTCGTGCATGTTGGCCGGTCGGCACACGGGTTCCGCGACGGAAATCAAGAAATCATACGCCGCCTTGTACACGGGCGAAAACGATTCCAAGAAGATTCTCCCGTCGTCGCACACCCACAGCGGTCGATTCGCGTGATCGGGTTTCAACCGCAGATCGCTGAAATCATTGTCACCAAAACCATCTCCTCCCGCCCACAACGCGTCTTCGAGCTCGCTGTCGCTCTCGCTCGGACCGTAGTCGTTCAACTCGGCGTCTTCGCTGAGAAAGCTCACCTTGGGCGCGCGATCGTGCTTCATCTTCATCTTCACGCTCAGTTTCAGCTTTGGCCTCTCATCGACGATCTCCTCCTTCACGTCGAACTCTTCCTCTTCGCCCGCGTCGTCGTCGCGATCCGGATCCTCAGCCTCGCGCGTCGTCGCGCTCGGCCTCTTGAGGGTTAATTTCAACGCTTTCCCCGTCGACGCCGTCTTCGCCGCCTTCCCCATCGGCGCGTCCTCGGGTTCGACGCTCGCGGGACTTCGCCCTCGTCGTCTCCCGCCCGCCATGACGCGCGACGATGACGCGCGAGCGCGTTGTGACGATCGCGGGTGGAGACGTCGCGGCCAATCCGACGGGCGGCACCGACAGACACGAGCGCGCGACGCGCGCGCATCATGGACGACGCGCAGGAGAAGAAACGGGCGAAACTGGCGTCGAGATTCGGCGATGAAAACGCCGACATCGGATTCGCGCCGATTCCGAGCGGATTCGGCGCGTCGAGCGGCGTCGGTGGAGGCGCGACGCCGAGCCATTTGAAATCTGAAGCCGCGAACGGTCTCGCGAACGGTGGGGCAAAACCAGCGGATGTGCCCGTGTCGTACGTGTGCGAGGCAGTGGATGCGTTGAAATTTCATCCCTGGTCGCGTGGATGTGGGTTCGAGGCGTCCAAGACGAACGAAGAGGAGGCGTTCGACGCGGAGTTTACCCATCAGGTGTTTCGAGAGGATGAGAGCATCTTCGGATACGCGGGCCTGCGCATGGACGTGTTCGTCTGTCGGACGTCGCTGCGAGCGCTGTTGAAGACTAAGTACGATAATAAAATCTCGAGCGCGATGAATCCGGCGGATCCGGTAGAGGATCAGATGCGCGAGTGGTTCGATTCGGAAGGTTTGTGTGAGCTGTACACGGATGATAAGAGGTTCGAAGCCGAGGCGGAGATGGCGGAACCGTGTGGCGGTGGGACGATCGTGGCTGAGAGTTACAGCGACGATGGCGTGACGACGAGAATAACGGCCTACGAGTTGGCCACGAATGAGGAAGCTAGAAAGTGGCACGCCGCGATGGAGGCGTACGCGGTGTTTTTCATCGACGCCGCGAGTAAAATTGATAATACCGATCCTCGATGGACGTTGCTCGTCGCGACGAGACATCACGCCGACGGACGTTGGGAAACGGCAGGATTCACGACCGTGTATCGATTCTACTCGTATCCAGATTCGGAACGAGCGAGATTGAGCCAGATTTTAGTTCTCCCACCGTATCAGCGACAAGGTCTCGGTGGGAAGATGTTGGAAGCTGTTCGAAAGCTCGCACTCGATCGATCGATGCGTGATTTGACTGTAGAAGACCCAACCGATCAATTACAGCGCCTTCGCGACGTGCACGATGTCAAGGCGTGCCTGAATCTCCCAGAGTTGATGGCGAAAGTTCAAGCGGCGGCGGTTGAAGCGGCCCGAGCGCAAACGCAGGACGCAAGACGCGGCGCACTGGCGTGCACGCAACAAATATCTGACATGGCTGCGGCAAAGTTGAAGATTTGCAAACCTCAAATGCGCCGTATATGGGAGGCGCTGCTATTCATTTTCGCAAAACGTTCGAACGCGCCGGAGAACAGTCCAGTCGCGGACGCCTTCAAGGAACTTATCGTTCGTCGCCTCAAGGCGATGTACAATTCAAATTCAGACAAGGACATCGGCACGAAGCGCATCATCCCAATCGGGGAGAACGATTTTGTCATGACCAAAGCGCGTGGATCGGTCGGAGAGGCGCCGCAGATGGAGAATCCGGCGGAGGGCCAAGCTGACATAACCGAAGCGCTCGGCGAGCTCTTTCAAGAGTGCGTTCAGAATTTATCCTTCATCTACGCGCAGTGCAAGATCTGAGGCAAAGTCATACATATGTAACGTTAGCAAAGTGTCACCTCACCCACGTCTCGTCTATGCAGTCTTTCACCCCTCTACAAACCATCCTCGCGACATCGCGTTCGACGCAAAACTAACCGCGCAAAACCCAACCGAGACAATCCAAACGCGACAGACGCCAGACCACGCCGCGCGCGCGGTCGTTCGTCGTCGTCGTTCGCGAGGAACTAGGACAATAGATCGCACGATGAAGCTCAATGTCGTTTCCCGAAGCGGGCGACCGGTCGTTGCGAACGGAATCGTCGTCCCGAATGACGCGAAAGTGAGCGACCTCAAACGATCCTTCCACGCGCTCAAGCGTAAGCTGTACCCGTCTCGCCAGCGCTTCACGACCGTCCCGGCGAAGGGCGCGGCGAAGGGTACGGCGTTGGAGGACGGCAAGCTCTTGAGCGAGTACGGTCTCAAAGATGGCGACACGATCGTGTTCAAGGATTTGGGTCCGCAGGTGAGCTACAAGGCTGTCTTCTTCTTTGAATACCTCGGCCCGCTCTTGGCGTACCTTCCGTTCTACTTCATGCGAGAAGAAATTTACGGCGGCATTTTCGGCATCAAGAACGCCGGCAAACCGCTTCTCGAGGCGCAAACGTTGGCCATGTACTTTCACTCCGCGCACTACGTCAAGCGCATCTTGGAGACGTTCTTCGTGCACAAATTCTCGCACGCGACGATGCCCATCTTCAACCTCATTAGGAACTGCGGATACTACTGGACGTTCGGTGCTTTCATGTCTTATTTTATCAACCACCCGGCGTACACGCCGGTCGGACGAACGCAGATGTTGGCGGGTTTCGCCTTGAGCGCCGTCATGCAACTGAGCAACTTGCGTTGCCACATTATCCTCGCCAACTTGCGCAAGGACGGAGCTAAGGGTTACGTGATTCCGAGCGGTTTCTTGTTCAACTACGTGACGTGCGCGAACTACGCGACCGAGATTTACCAATGGCTCGGATTTAATATTGCGACTCAGAGTGTGATGGGCTACACATTCATGTGCTGCGGGGGTGCGCAAATGATGCAGTGGGCCATCGCCAAGCACAAGAGATTGAGGAAGTTGTTCGATGGTAAGGACGGCAAGCCGAAGTTCCGTCGAGCTTTCATCTTGCTCCCGCCTTTCTTCTAGAGTGATTTGATAAATTACACAGTTTGGTAAACTACTTGCGAATAAACGTGCGCCCGCTTGCTGTCGTCATCTTCTTACCGTTCGGATCCACCTTTTTCGCGCGCTTTAAAATACTCAACCACGACTCCACTTTGCTTCGCATGCGACTATGCCAGTACGCCTTCGAATACTTGATGTGATAACTCACGAAGGCGGGAAACGTCATAATATTCCACACGGTGTCCTCCAAACGATCAGCGGAGACGTGACGCTTGAATAACACGAAAGAGATGTACCCACCGTTCGCGTCAAGTGCACGTTTCATCCCGTCGGGCGATTCCTTCAACTCCAACGGCGCTGCCTTCAGGTAGGAAACCGCCGGCGCCGTGGAGAGCTCCTTTTGCCCGCGACGAACTTCTGCGAACTGCGTCAGGAACTGCGTCGCGATCACCGCATCATGGGAGTTGGAAAAACGCATGGGGAAAATCACAGTAACCTGCTCGGATTGCGGTTTGATGAACATCACCTCTCCCGGGCGGCGCTCGAACCAGTCTAAACTCCCCTCCACGCCGCCGGTTTCCCAGAGAGATCGCAAATGCGACCGCAATTTCGTCCCATACGCCGCGCAGCGCACCATCGCCACCCTGCGCGCGATCATAGTTCTCTTATCCTCCTCATCGATCGCCGCGAGCGCCTTCACGTCCACGCGCACGGTCACGTCGTACCCCGCGCTCGGCGTCTCGTTCACCGAAATTGTCCCGGCGCTCGCCACGAGCGCCTCCACGTCCGCGCGTCCGCGCGCCGCGTCCCACGCCCCCTTCGGCGCACCAACGCTCACTTCCAGAGCGTCCCCATCCTTGTCTCCCGACAGCGTATTCACGGCGTACCGCACGTCGTCGAACTCAACCGCCGAGGCTCCGAGCGGCGTCGACAGCGTCGTGACGTCCGACGCACGTTTCGCCTCCACGCGCGCGCGCACGGCGTCGAACACGAAACGACTCGCGCGCGCAATCTCACCGAATCCTCCGGACGCGTCCATGTCACCACGTCGTCGCCCGCGCGACCGAGTTTGACGCGGCGCATTTTGGATTAGTGTTTCACATCGCGCGTCATCCTTCGGTCGCTACTCTCGCGCGGGCATGCGCGTCCTCGCGTCGCTCGCGCTCGCGCTCGCGCTCGTGACGTCCGCGGACGCGTCGCGCGCGCGCATCAGTCGCGAAGACGCCTTCATCGGGTACTCGGAGCGCGCCTCACCGTCGAGAGCGGCGCAGACGGCTGATGCACTCGAGGGCGTCGCGCTGCGCCTTCGCACGCGAGCGGGGGCGATCGACGTGACGCTTCGCGAAGACTGGGCGCCGGAGATGGTGCGTTCGATCGTGGACGCGGTGCGCGTCGGCGGGGCGTGCGCGAGCGAGACGGCGAGCGGGTGTAATTTTTATAGAGCTGAGGCGGTGCCCGCGCGGGGAGACGTGGACGCGTACGGCGGTCCCGGTCCGCCGTACGCGCTTTTACAGGGGACGTTCGAGGGATTGGGGCATCACGAGCGAGAGAAGACGCCGCCGGTCGTGCGTCGTGGATACGCGTGCTTGATCGGCAAGGGGCCTGATTTTTTCATAGGTACGCGCGACCACGACGAATGGGGGACGGCGCACATCGTATTCGGCGTTGTGTCGGACATGCGCGCGGTCGACGAGATTGCAGATGAATACCCGAGGCACCCGGAGACGTGGGGGATGACGAACGTGACCGTGCTGAACGAAAAAGTGGTTTTCACGGCTGAAATAGTTCGATTGTAGTGGCTAGGTAGATTGCTAGAAACGCGGCGGTGCGCGCGCGCAGAGACTCACTCGTCTGTGGCTACGACGGGGATATTTCGCTTGCGCACGGTATCCGCGGTGAGTCCCACGTCTGGTTTCGTGACAGTTGTCGTTTCGTCGTCGGGTTGAACCTCCTCCTCCTCCTTGTCGTTGCGCCGCGGTGGTGCCGGTGCAACTGTCTCGTCGGCTTCTCGTTCCGTCGCATCGGTTTCCCTCTTCACCTCTGTCTCGCTAACAACCTTTGCGGAGTCAGAAGAAGCCTCTAAATCGGCGGAGATGGCGGCTTTCAACGCCCTCTGGTGGTCCTCCATGATGGACTCTTTAATGCCTTGCATCCGCTGCGTGATTAACTGCGAACCGCCGAAGACTTGCAACCAGTAAATACCAGCGAGTTGCGTGTGTCGCCAGAGTGGAAACCAACCGAGTGCACTCTTCGAGAGCTCTTGACAGAGCGACCATATCATCGCGTGTGCGAGCCAATACGTCAACAAGTTCTTCAAAGAATCTTCCTGACGTTTCTCCATCTCTTTTCGAATTTGCGCGCGATTCGGATGTTGCGCCTGCGCCTTGATTTGGTTATACTTGAGTAACCCGTCAATGGTGAAGACGAACGGCACGACCAAACCCGCCATGTCACATCCATAAATCGTGATCAATCCTGGAGTGAAGAAAAAGACCGTGCACATGACCAAGGGCACGCTCATGTTGTCCAAGACGAGTCGCAGCGCCTCAGACGCGCGGCGAGAACGAAACCGAATGACAATCACGCCAATCTGCAACGCCTGACGCACCGAGCGTCTCAGGACCATGGACGCTCTCCCCGCTTTACCACTCGGCTCGTTCAAATGCGTCAGCGCTCGCGAAACTAGAGGCGACGCAGACTCTAAGATGATGTGACTTCCCCGAGTGAGGCGCGAGTTAAGCCAAATTGTAAAGATGACCAAAAGCTCTGGCCACCAAGGGAAAAACCAACGCACGCTATAAGCTATCAGAGGAAAATCGACCGCCATCATGAAAGGCGCGCACGACGCCCAGAATCGCAACCACTTTTCGATGCGAGCCATGTCATCGCTCTCCATCGCTAGCATCGTTTGAACCATGGGCGTCAAGAGCGCCACCGTCGCGAGCACCTCTCTCTTCCGCACAATCTTCCTCACGAACCGAGGCATGATTCGGAATATGGAAATCGCCACCGCGAAAAACAACACGTGTGGCAACGCACTGGCCGCTAATCGACTCTTACTTCGCACTTCTCTCACGACGACGCCGTATCTGCGTCTCACCTCTGCGCCGCCCGCGGCGACTCTCCTGTACACCTTCGCGTACGGTTCCAACACGGCGCGCACCCGCCGAATAATCCAAAGTCGCTTCCTGATGATGAAAAATCTCAATTTATTTCTATACCTCGCCCTCTTCAGGTGTTTCACAAACTGCCAACACAGGTGATACACGTACGCCGCGCCGATGACGGCGAGCGCCCACTGCACCAGCACTCTCGGTTCCGTCTCTCTCACGATCCTCGTCGTCTCTTTCGCGGCCGCGCCGACCCCTCTCGCCACCCTGCGGCGAACGACGTTCGTCACCGGCGCGAACACGCGAGACCAGAGCGCCAACGAGAGCTTTGTCGACGCGAGCGCGGCGGAGAGCGCGGACCTGAGCTCCAACGCCTCGATCCTCGCTCGGGCGCGCATTCCGTCCGCATCGCTCGCGAGCGCGGAGAGAACGTCTTCGCCGACGGTGTATTCACGCGTGAGAAGCGCGCACGCGATGGAGACGCCCGTCAGGAAGGCGACGACGAGCGCGCGAAGCTCCATCGTCGCGTGGCGTTCTGAGGTGTGCCGTCCGCGAGCGAGCGTCTGAGCTCTACTCGGTTAAAAATCTACTGCTTTAAATTCTCTACTAGGCCTCATCTATTCTATCTACTCTAAGGGGTAAAGGTCTTCGCTGACGCGAGTGTTGGCACTCGCGCACGCGACGAGCCACGACGGAGAGACGCAGTGAACGCGCCCATTCGTCTTCTTTGCCCACTTCACCTTGTCTGTTCCGGAAGATCGAGCGATGACGTGTGTGACCGCGTCGCCATCGTTCTCTATGGACGCCGCGAACTCGGCACCGAGCGTGCTCGCGAGTAAGCGAAGAGGATGTCGCTCTGGTCTTCGATCTTGAAGTGCGGTGACGCCGCTCATCATAAACTTGACTCCGCACAGAGGTAAATCTGTTCGAGTCGGCGCGATGAGAAGCTTGCGAACGTCAGGTTCGTCGTCGTGTTCGCGAGAAGTCTTAAAGTAGGTCCTGTGAACGCTCTCGATGACGGCCAAAACGTCTAGGAGCACGGCTCTGCTCCCCGACGCGCCGAGTTCGCCTTCATCCACCATGGAGCGTTCCATCACAGATTGTCCCTTTTGTTGGAACGACGCGGCACTTCCCGGGAAAAAGTGATAACGATCAATTCGTATCAAATTACCTTGGTTTTGCGGCCACACACGCTCGGTATCGTCGACGATGATTGCGCTCGTCTCTCCGCCAAGCACGATGTCCAAATCTTTGACGTGCGAACTCGTTGAGTCATTGTTTGAGATGACTCGACCGTGAAAAATATTTCCCGTGGGATCGATCAATTTGACCATCTCTTTAGCGTACGCTTTATCGCCCATCGTGTACACGTACGGCTGGCAGATTTTCGACACCGCTTCCAAAAACTCGAACACGAGAGGTCGCAACTTTGTGAAAAATCCCATGTGTCGCAAACAATAGAGCAGAGGACGCTGCCCTTCTTTCAACCCCTGCTGCTCTTGAGCGATACACTCGTGCAACAAATCGTGCTGCTCTTGCGACAACTCCTTGAACTGCGACGAGTTTAGCAGCGTGTGATCCAAATCCAGAATTAAAGTCAACTTGCCGTTTTCCAACACGCGCGCCTTCTCCTCTCGCTTAGCCTTTGCGAGCTCTTCGTTCGACAGCGTGAGTCCCTCGTGAATGTACGTCATCGATGTCGTAAAGTGCCCGCGTAAACCCTCGCTCTCACTTCCGCGAGTCCCCGACCGTCCGCTCGCGTCGTTCCCCGCTCCCTTGCGTTCGCCGCACACCACGCAAATGTCAAACATAAACGCCGGGTGCGCGCACTTCTCGCTCGGTTTCACCGCCGCGCTCGCGCTCGACGGATTCAACTTTCGTCGCAGCACTCTCGGACCTCCCCTCGCGCCCGCGCTCTCGCGCTTCTCCGCGTCGTCGTCCACCGAGCTCTTCTTCTCTTGCCCCACCTCCGCGAACAGTTCCGCCTCCAGCGCGTCCGCGAGCGAATCATCGCTCGAGCTCGCGTCCGCCGCGTCCTCGCGATCGTCCTCTCTCGCGTCTTCGTCCACCATCCAGACCGTCGACGCCGACGCGCGCGCGTCGAGGTGTCCCGCCCGCGCGCCGAGCGCCAACGAACGAATGCCAGATTCCTCACATTTCCCCTCGCTCGACGCCCTGCGCGCGCTCCTCTGGTCGACGTCGACTCATCCGAGCCATGCGCGCGACGACACTCTTCACTCTTCTCCTCGCGTGCGCGTGCACGTGCGCGCCCGAGCTCGCGCGCGCGCGAAGCGTCCTTCCCGCGCGAGGGCACGTCGAGCTCACCGCGGGCCCGCGTTCGACGACGGACGATTGCGACGCGTGTCAAACCTTCATGAAGGCGGTGGAGCGGAAGATTTCGCAGGGTAAAATTCAGGGCGAGATGGCGGCGGCGATCGCGGAGATGTGCGAGGAGGCGACGCACGGGGAGACGAGTCAGATGAGCGTGTGCGTCGCTGCGGGCGAGGCGGGACTGCGATTCGCGACGAGGTACTTGGAAAATCACCCCGAACTCGGTGATAAGGCGTGTCAGGCGTTGGAGATGTGTGATGACGCGCGGGCTCCGCATTCGGCGGCGGAATCGGTGGTGCGATCGATGGGTGCGAGCGAGACGCGGATGGTGCGCGCTGCGGCGGCGAGCGCTCGAACCGTCGCCGACGGCGAGACGTGTGCGGATTGCGTCATGGCGAGTAATCTGTTAGCGAACGAGCTGAGATCGAACACGACGATCGCTTTCATCGTCTCCGAGGTGGACGCGCTGTGTACCGCCCTCGGTACGGAATTGGCGCCCGAGTGCGACGCACTCGTCGAGCCGTACGTGCCAGTGCTCTTAAACGCGCTCGCTGACAAGTTGAAGGACGCGTGCACGACGATGGGCATCTGTCCTAAAGACGAGCGTTGAGCTGTGCAACGTTACCATTCACCGCGCCCGGCGCGGATCTTTGTTTCTCTCCATTGTAAGAAAGGTAATTAGTCGACGCGCAGAGGATAGCGCGCCTCACACGGATGCGCGTCATGCGCGCCGCCAAGTCGACGCCGACAATCGCCTCGATCACCGGTCGCGCACGAATACCATCCGCGTCTCGTTGCGCGGTCACTCGAGCGATGCGATGCGCAGATGAGGCGTCGCGCGCCCCGAAGATTGCGCCGCCCCCGCATCCAACCTACTCCATCGACGCCGTCGTGCGCGCCGCTCTCGACGAGGACGTTGGCGATGTCGGCGACGTCAGCTCGCTGAGCACTATCCCCGCCGACACGCGATCGACCGCGACGCTCCTCGCCAAGGCGACGGGCACGCTCGCCGGGGAGCATCTGAGCAGCGTCGTCCTCGCGGCGGTGGACCCGGAGCTCGAGGTGGAGTGGATGAAACGCGACGGCGATCGCATCGAGAAGGGTGAAATCTTCATGCGCGTCACCGGCAACGCGAGGAGCATCCTGCGCGCGGAGCGAGTGGTGTTGAACTTTATGCAACGTATGAGCGGCATCGCGACGATGACGCGGGCGTACGCCGACGCGGCGGCGCCGGCGACGATGTTGGAGACTCGCAAGACGGTGCCGGGTCTGCGCGTGATCGATAAGTGGGCGGTGTTGATCGGTGGAGGTAAAAATCATCGCATCGGTCTGTTCGATATGGTGATGATCAAGGATAATCACATCGCCGCCGCGGGCGGTATCTCAAACGCGGTGGAGGCGTGCGAAAAGTATCTCCTCGAGCACGGTTTGAGCGACGTGAAAATCGAGGTCGAGGCGCGCACGATGGACGAAGTGCGAACCGTCATTGATCTCCTTGACAACCCGAACGTCGTGACGAAGAGCGTCACGCGCTTGATGCTCGATAACATGTCCATCGACGACATGAAGACAGCGGTGGCGCTCGTCGCCGGCCGCGTCGACACCGAAGCCTCCGGCAACGTGACCCTCGACACCGTCCACGACATCGGTCAAACCGGCGTAACGTACATATCCAGCGGTGCTCTCACGCACAGCGTCTCCGCGTTGGATATCTCCCTCAACATCGACGTGTAGCTATCATTAACTCATTCATTCATTGTAAAGACGCCGCCTTCGCAACCAACCAACCAATCGAATCGCATCATCGTCACACGCGCCCGCGTCTCATGCCCATCGCGTCGTGACCTCGAACTCGACGCGATGGGTAATCAACACTCCGCGCCTCCCAAGGTGCAGATGAGCGACATACTCGCCGTCGACGTCCCGAGCCTGGTGTATAAGGACCAACTGCACGGCACGGGGCGATTTTTAAAATCCATCGTGTGTCGCGTGGACGATGCGCGGGTGGACGCGCGGGCGGTGACGCGCGGGCGGGACGACGGTATCGCGTTGGTCAAGGTGTACATGAAGCGACCGGGGGCGTTTCCCGATCTGCGCGCGCACGAACAGGCGGTGCACGAGATTTGCGAGGCATTGACGACGCCGGAGCCCGAGTATCCGCACTGTTGGCCGTTCACGCGCGCGTTGGAGACGGAGAACGCGGTGTACCTGATGCGACAATTTTGTCACATGTCACTTCTCGACAGACTGAGCGCGAGACCGTTTTTGAGCGACATTGAGCGGGCGTGGTTTGCGTATCAGCTGTTGCACGCGGCGAGAGACTCGCACGCGAGAGGCGTCGAACATGGGGACATTAAGTGTGAGAACGTGTTGGTGACGTCATGGGGATGGTGTTTCTTGTGTGATTACGCGTCGTATAAACCCGCGGAGATTCCTGCGGATAATCCCGCGGCGTTTACGTATTTTTTTGATAGCGATGGTCGACGGAGGTGCTGTCTCGCTCCAGAACGGTTTTCAAACGAAAAGACAGCCTTGACGGATAACATGTTGGAGGAGTCACCGACGAAGTTGCATCCGAGCGCCGATATTTTTGCGCTCGGGTGCACGCTCGCGGAGCTGTACATGGATGGAAAGTCGTTGTTCGACTTATCAGACGCGTTGTCGTATCGACGCGGCGAGCACGATCCCACGGAGACGCTCAAGAGCAGAGTGAAAAATGAGCAGGCGCGCGCGATGATTTCGTCCATGGTGGCCATGGATCCGAATCAACGACGCAGCGCGCACGAGTACTTGGTCGAATACAAGGAGTCGAGTCTATTTCCGTCGTACTTTGCGCTTTTGCACGCGTTCAGCGCAAAGTTTCTCAATTTAGAAGCGAATGGTAGATTGGCATCGGTGGAGAGCGAGTTGGACGGTATGCTGGCTGCCATCCTTAGAAGCGAGAGCGGTCTTAGCGCGAGTGTACCAAACGCCTCGGACGAAGAACTCGTCGGTTTGGCGCTCTCATCAGGCACACACAAGTGTCCCGGCGTGAGTCTCGTCGCGACGCACGTGTGTTCTTCAATGCGCGGAGCGACGAATGCCAGCGCGCGGGTGCTCGCGCTGAAACTGTTGCAAAAGACTGCTACTTTAGCGACCGATCACTGCACTCTACAGTTGATCCTGCCTTATTGTGCGTCCATGCTTCAGGACCAGGCGGCGTCCGTGAGAGCCGCTGCATTGCGCACGATGGCGAACATTTTAGAAAACGTCGAGGAACTTCCGAAATCCGACTTTGGTTTATTCCCAGAGTACATTTGGCCGATGCTGAGCAACGCGGCCGGCGACACGGAGTCACTCGTTCGCGTCACGCTCACGAGATTTTTAGCAAAGTTTGCGCGGCTGAGCCTCGTGTTTTTACAATACGCCGTCGCCAACTCAGGGCAGGGCGGCGATCTGATTAGTTTTGACGAGGAGTTGGCATCGACGAGGGACGCGGTGCAAAACATTTTGTTCAACATACTTCATGAAAAAGTGAGCGGGGTCGAAGACGCCGTGTGGGAAGAGCTCTTGAAGAACAGCTCTGATTTGGCGCGTTTCTTCGGTCGTGACAGCACGAATGACTTTCTCATGCCGCTCATGATTACGTGCCTCAATGTACAATCGCCGCAGCGTCGATGTTCGTTTTTCAAGCACGTCTCCGGCGTCGGAAAGTTCATCGGCCAGGCGTCGTGTGAACGCGTCTTGATACCGTGCATAGATCGCTGTCTCATAGACACGCACGATTCAGTCATCGCACAGGCGTTGCGGTGCATGTCTGAGCTCGCGGCGACTTCGTCAGAGAGCACACGAGGCGACGACTCTACCATTGGCAAGCGTTCTATTCTGATGATGGCTAAATCCACTGGTCCTTTGTTGTGTCACCCGTCGCCATCAGTGAGGACCTCAGCGCAGGAGTACTTCGCCACCGCGGCGCAGACTTTGGGTCCCGTGGATGCGCTGGCGCTTCTTGTTCCCATTGTCCAACCGTTCTTGGACGCGTCGGATCAACACAGGGTAAAGCTCCTCGGCTTGACTGCAGATTTCTTGACTGAGAGTGATGTCTTAGCGACATGCTTGTACCCACCGCCGCCGAGAGCTGCGTTTGAAAACGCCGTGTCGCTGGCTGCTGGGATGCGCACCGCCGCCGTGTACGCCGCTGTTCAAGCGCCGCTTGATCGACCCATCGACACGGAGCACATGCAAACCGAGGACGAAAAAGCCATCGCGGCCTACAACGTGGAGATGGAATTCCCAGGCATCAAGGCGATGTCGTCGTACATCAAACTGCTCGCCCACGCCCGTCAAACGCGCATGAGCGTGCAAAATTCTGGCATTGACAAACCATCGTACTCGTCAAACGAACCACCGAGCATAGTCGAGGGCGCGGATTCGGATTATCTTGTCGACGTAAACGACGCGTGGACGACTGTTTTCGGCGCCAGAAGGCCACTCATCGCGCCACAGGACGCACAAGCCGTCATGCTTCGCGACGGTGTCGAAGAGGACACCTTACTCGTCGACGCCGCGGAATCATCCATGGTGGATACGTTATCGGCGGCGGTGCGTCGTTTCGACCTCGGCGCAGGACGGTTTAAAACGAACGGTCCTCCGGACATGGACACCAACGCCTCGACGAGCGGTGCATCGGATTCGTGGGCGCCTCGAGGAGTGCTCGTGGCGCATCTCTTAGAACACAGAGGCACGGTGACGTCCATCGCCGTAGACAAGGACGAGGTGTTCTTCGCGACTGGAAGCGAAGACGGTAGTTGCAAAATTTGGGATTCTCGTCGCATAGAGAAGGATGTCTCGTTCCAGTCTCGCTTGACGTACGCGTCTCAAGGTGGTAAAATTACATCCATCGCGAGCACGTCCGACTCTCACATCGTCAGCGGGAGCGATAACGGAACGGTGCACGCGTGGCGCGTCGAGTACACGACGAAGGAGGCGGGCAAGACTCCCGGCGAGAAGACCGTGCCGGATAGGTACACCGGCGCGGCGGAGATTCGTCACGTGAACAAATCAGAGGGTGCTGTGAACGCGGTGACGTCCCTGAGCGAACACATGGCGTGCTATATCACGCAGGGCGGCGCCGTGTACGGTTGGGATTACCGGTCGCCGCGAGACGCGTTTCGCATGCCGCTCAATCCGAAGCTCGGCGTCGCGTCGTCGCTCGCGTTAGACACGAGCGGCTCGGCGTCGTGGCTCGTCATCGGCACCGCGAGTGGGTCCATCAATTTACTCGACATGCGTTTCCAAACGTGCGTACAGGAGTGGAACCACCCGTCTCGAGGTGCGGGCATCGAAGCCATGGCGATTTCTCCGATGTCGCCTCAACAAAGCTCCGCGGGAGCCGTCGCACGTCCACTCGTGTGGTGCAGCGCGGGACACGACGAAGTCGCGCTCTGGGATATCGCCGATGGAGGTTGTCGGCGCATTTTGAGGGTCCTTCGCGGTCAGGACGCCGCCCTAGACGCCGCCGCCAGAGCGCCGCCGTGCGCCATGGACGCGAACGGTCGCCTGCGCATCGTGCCTCGTTCGCAGAGCGCGCACGTCCACTCTTCGACGCTGGTGAACACGGCGTACGGCAATTTTAGCGAAGACTTACGCGCGGACGAATTGTTGTCCACGCCCTCGCGTCCATCCGGCGTGCGCGCGCTGCTCGCCCTTCCCGACGGCGGCATCGTCTCGGGAAGCACCGACGCATGCATTCGCGTCTGGTATCCCGGAGACGCGACGAAATCGCGCGTCGTCTCCGGGAAAATCTCCGGCCCACGACCGAAATTCGCTGAACAATCCGTGAGCGGCGTCGTCATCCAGCAGGAGTACCCGGCGCGAGCGCCCGGGAACGCGCGACAGAGGTCGGCGCAAAACGCTTCGCACGAGCGACACGATTGCCATCGAGACGCCGTCGTCGCTCTCGCCGCCGTCTCCGGGACGTCCGGAAAAATGCTCATCTCCGCCAGTCGAGACATGAGCGTCAAGGTTTGGAAATGATGGGCGCACTACCGCGCCGAACGACTCGTCTCGCGCGTCGTTGTCACGTGTACGACAAGTCTGTACTATGTACGCGGCGCTCGTCGCCCGTCCCGAGTCCCGCGGTCCCATCCACGCGTCTCGTCACACCGCGTCTCGTCACCGCGCGCGATGCCGTCGCTCACGTCTCCCGCGACGACGACGACGACGACGACGACGACGCGACACATCGCGCGTGTCGCCTCCTCGCGCGCGTCCCGCGCGTCGCCCTCGCGCGCCGAGTGTCCGTTCCCACGTCGCCGCGCACCCGCGCGCCCCACGCACATCGCGCGCGCCGCGCCCGCGAGCACCGATCGCTACGCCGCCTGGCTTCGAGACCGCAACGTTCGAGGCGATGCGCTCGACGTTGCCTACGTCACCGGCGCCGCGGACGCCGCCGAGTCGCACCGAGGGTGCGTGGCGACGAGGGACGTGCGCGCGGAGGATGCGTTGGTGACGCTTCCGCGGGGCGCGGCGCTGTGCGTGACGGAGGGGCAAGAGAATCCGATCGGTGATTTCGCGAGCGATGAACTGTGGGACGCGATCGGGGAGGAGAAGTGGGCGCTTCGAGTGGCGTTGGTGTTGCTGAGAGAGCGGGCGTTGGGGGAGGAGAGCGAGTTCGCGGCGTACGCGGCGCAGCTTCCGAAGGAGTACGCGCTCGTGGCGTCGTATTCAGAGGAGGATGTGCGCGCGATGCAGTACCCGCCGGCGGAGAAGATGGCGAGAGAACAGAGGGATGAAAACGCAGAGGCGATTAGATTGGTGAGAAAGCACGCGGTGAGCGGCGGTGCGTTGGCGAGGATGTCGGACGAGGACGTCGTGTGGGCGTTGGACACCGTGAGGTCTCGCGTGTTTAGCGGTCGAATGACGGACGACGCCAAGCTCAGGGCTAAGTTATTGCCGCGTTCGCTCGCGGTGGGGATGTGTTTTGCCACCTTTATGACGGCACCGAGTGTGGAGGGGCGCTGGTTGGCCGTGTTCGCCGTGCTCGCGCTCACCGTCTTTGACAGCGCGAGCAACAGCGATCGCGACAGCAAGACGGCGTACGTGCTCATGCCCCTCATCGACGCCATCAATCACAAGACGATGCTCAAGACGGAGTTTGAATTCAGTGGAGGAGCTTTCGTGTTGCGCGCGCCGAGGGATTACAAGCGAGGTGAGGAGGTTTTCATCTCGTACGGTGTCTTGAACAACGACGAATTGATCACGCGGTACGGTTTCGTCGACGCCGACAACGTCGCCGACGTCTATCGATTCGAAGGTTTCTTACCATTCCTTCAGGCGAATCACGAACCGATGAAACGTGCGCTCGGTGCCGATCCAAATCGTTTAGCCACCATCAAGCGCACGCATCCAGAGCTCGACGAGGCGCTGTGGAACGGCAACTTTATCTCCGACGGAAACGCCGAGGATAAACTTCTCTGGGCGCTTCGCGCGGCGCTCGCGACGCCAGAGGAATTCGCCGCCGCGAACGGCGTCGACGGATTCAAACTCGGTGGAGGCGCTCCAGACAGGCGCGCCGCCGACGCCGTGCACGCCGCCGTCACCGCGCGTCTCGACGCGTGTCCGACGACGCTCGAGCGCGACGCCGAGGAACTCGCCGCCGCCGACGGAACGAGAAAAACCTCCATCGCGTTTCGCATTCGCAAAAAACGCATCCTCCGCGACGCGAGCAGAATCTACGACACCTCAAAGAAATGATGATAACAATATCAGTACTAGTACTAGTACTATTTTTTAATCTACAGCATCGGTGCGTATCACTCGCGTTCGGCGGCGTCGACGGCGGTTACCCGTCGTAACCGAAAATAGAAAAAATCGCGCGCGCGCGCGACGACGTCACAATTTCACAGCCTTCAACAACCCCGCCAGCTCATCCTCCTCCTCCACGCTCCTCGTCCCATTCCTCTTCCCCCTCTCCAATATCTCCAACGCCTTTTCGATCAATTCACACTGTTGTTTCGCGTATCTCGACCCTCGCGGCAACGCCCGCATCTTTCGCCATCGCGCCTCCAACGCGCGTCGCCGTCCCGCGTCCGTCACCCCCTCCCCCTCCCTCCCGCTCTCCTCCAGCGCGCGACCGACGCGATTCCGCTCGTCCTCATCATCGCTCCCGTACCGACGCGTCGCCCGCGCGCGCGCCGACCCGCTCGCCCCGCGTCGCCGCGCGAGCGTCGACAGGTCGCCGACCACCTTTTTGGTCGCGATTCGCCCCGACGTCGTCGACGGCGACGGCGACGCGACGGCGCCTCGAGACGCGCGCGCGCGACGACGAGTGCGATGACGCATCGCGAGCTCCATCGCGTCGGCGTCGTCGACGTCGGCGTCGGAACCGGACGTCGCGCGAGGCGTCGTCATTAATTAGTGCGTCGCCGCGGAATGACGACGATGACGATGACGACGACGCCGACGGCGCCGCGATGGCGCGCGCGACGACGCGTCGTCTCGCGCGCACCCCGACCGCAACTCTCGCGCGCGACCGCGGACGCGGACGAGACGACGACGACCGACGACGACGACGACGCGCGTCGACTCACGGCCGCGCTTCGACACGCGCGCGCGAGCGCGTCCGCCGCGTACTCCCCGGGCGCGGGATTGGGTCTCACGCCCGAGGAACAGAGCGAGGCCGCGTACGCCGATCTCCTCGATACCTCCCTCGGCGTCGTCGAGCGCGACGACGAGGACGAGGATGAAGACGACGACGGATTATCCGCCGCCGAGGCGCGCGCGTACGCGTCGGGCGGATCGATGGATCGGGCGTCGATGGCGATGAAGAACGATGGAAACGCGTTTAAAACGGCGTATGAATTATTCAAGGCGCTCAGTCGAGGCGCGCACATCGTGAACGACGATACCGGGGGACGGGGACGACGCGACGAATGATCGATTCTTCGCGTCTCGAGGCGAATTCGTTTTTTGAAATCGACGCACACATCGCGCGACAGACGCCGACGCGCGGGGTGCGCGCATGGTGTGGACGCTGGAAACGACGGCGACGGGCGCGCGGGTCGTGATCGAGGTGGCGCGCGACGACGACGATCCGGGAGTCGTCGTCGGGAGGCATAAAGATTGCGCGCTTCGCGCGGGCGAGGGCGACGCCACCGTCTCTCGAAGACACGCGGCGTTCAGAGTGTCTCGAGACGGGGGGTTGTGGTGTCGAGATCTCGGGTCCACGCACGGGACGCGCGCGCGAGCGGTGGAGATCGGGGCGGCGTGGACCGAGGTGCGCGGCGACGATGGCGAGGGGACTTCAGCGACGGTGACGCTCGGGAGAGGACCGACGACGGTGACGTGCGCCAGGCGAGAGGAGGACGGTGGGAGTGAGACGGAACCGGAGGATGATGGGAGTGAGACAGAACCGGATGATGACGGCGCGAGGACGATGGTGACGGAGGATGGGGAGATGACGCGTCGACGACGACGGAACGCGTACGCGGAGACGTTGGGCGAGGCGTCGACGAAGACGTTGGAGACGCCGGCGGTGAGACGAGAGAGACGAGTCGATAAGAGTGCGAGAGGGAGCGGGAGGGTGAATTTCAAGAGATTCGTCAAGCAGCGCGTCGTCGGGTTGAACGAGGGCGGTGGTAAGACGAAGGGGGGCAAGTCTCCGAAGAAAAAGCGCGCCGCCGTCGCGACGAATCGACGCGACGTCGTGCACATCGAGATGAACGAAGACGCCAAGGAGGAGCTCAAACGCGTGGCGGCGTTGGACGAGGAGGCTGAAACTCTGTGGGACGCGAAAGTGTCCGCCGCCGGTGCGCGCAAAGCGCCGGCGAAGAGGAAGAGATGACCATGTAGAATACATTTTTTAATACAACGACGCACGCGCTATTCAAAGTCACGAAAAGATGAAATCGACGAATCCCTCGACGTCGTCGGGTTTGATATCGCTCAAATCGTGGTTTGCGTCGATATAGTGCACACGCGCGCTCTTCGCGACGCGCGCGAAGGCTTCTCGAACGCGTTCGTTGTGCGCTCGCGCGACGTCGGGGGCGTACGGCACGTACTCGTCCGCGGTCGACACCACCAAACGAACGTCCACGTGCGCGCACTTACCTCCTCGCAACTTGTCGTCAATTTTTGACGGCGCGCGTCCAGAGCCGTCGAAAATATCGAGAGAGAACCAATCGTCGTCGCCGCCGACGCCGGCGAGCGAGACGAACCGTCTCGCGTTCGTGCGAACGCCATACGTCCCCGGCGTCTCCTCCGGCATGATTTCCTCCAGCTCCATCGTCATCGCCCGCTCCACCCACGACCGCATCACCTCTGCACCGTTCTCGGCGTCGTACCAATCCCGATCGGACACGCCCGCCTGCAACACGATTTTCGTCACCCGACGCGCCGATTCGTACTCCCCCGCCAAGAAATGACACGCGCTCTGACATCCCGTCGAGTGTCCGACCAACACGATGCTTGTCACCATAGGGCACATTCTTCGCACGTGCCGCACGCACGCATCGATCTCACGAGCGTCGTCGTCGAGCGTCCGCTCGCCGTACCGCTCGTACGAGCTCGAGAGCTCAAACCGAACGAGCGCCGCCCCTCGCGCGACGCACGCCCTCGAGAGCGCACCACCGTTCGCGTACGCGAGCGATTCGGGTCCATCCGTGAGTCCCGGAACGACGATCACGGCCGTCGTCGCGCGCGCGTCGTCACCGCCCTCGACGACGCACTCGTACGTCGTCTCGGGACAATTGTACTTTTCCGAGCGCGCGCTGTTCGCGGACGACATCGGTACTCGCGACGCGCGCCTCCTCCTCGGTGAACGCGACGATGACGATGATAAAGACGCGACGCGCGGTGACGCGCGCGCGCGGCGCGAGACGACGCGCACGACGCGCGCGATGGCGTTCGGATAAAAAGTGACGTCGTTCGTCATTCGCAGACGCAAAGAGATGCTGCTCACGCTCACCGCGACGTCCCGACCCGCGCTCGCGCCGCGCGCGCGCGTCACCGCTCGACGCTCGACGGCGTCTCTCTCGCGCTCGACGGCGTCTCTCTCGCGCGTCGTCGTCGTCGCCCGTGCCGGCGCCGATGAAAAGATGACTGAGAACGTCGTCGACGCCAAGAAGATGGTCGCGCTCGCGCCGGCGGTGTTGGGCGCGTGTTACGCGGGCGCGGCGAACGCGGCGGTGGATCCGATCGCGAGCGCGTTGGCGGCGTACGGACACTACCTCGGCCTTGTGCTCGTCGTCGGCGCGTTGGCGACGGAGCGATGGACGGTGAAGGCGAACATGAGCGACGAGGAGGAGCAAAGGTTGGTCATCGCGGATTCCGTGTACGGCATCGCCGGCGTGTTGGTGTTGTATACCGGATACCTTCGCGCGACCGAGTACGGCAAGGGCTGGGAGTTTTACAGCCACGAGCCCATCTTCTGGGTCAAGATGTGGTTGTTCACAGTCATGGGCAGCAGCAGTCTCTTCCCTACCATTCAAATCATCAAGCGCGCGGCGGCCAAGGCGAAGGGAGACGTCGAACCGATGTCGGAAAAGCTCGCGACGCGCATCACGAAGATTGTGAACGGTGAATTGCTCGCGGTGTGCTCCATTCCGCTCGCGGCTGCGTTGATGTCTCGCGGCGTCGCGTACTCTGCGGATATGCCGTGGCAAGCGGGCGCGGCGCCCATCGCGCTCACGTCCGTCGCGCTCGGCGCCAAGTACGTCAAGGAGGCGATCAATTGGGAAGAGGACGCGTAAGCTATCCGCCAGCTATTCTATTCTTTGTCATACAAGCTACGCATTTGAAAGCTAAAAGATGCCCGAAGCCATCTATCTAAACAACGGAGTGGGCTTTCCGCCCTTTGATTTCTTCTTCGAGGACGCGGCGTACACCGGCCGCGCGTTCGCGGCGTCGATCGTCGGACGTTTCTTTTTCGTCTTTGTCGCGTCCGCGAGCGCCGCGTTCGGATTCGCCGGAGGCAAATTTAATCCCTTGCTTCGCGTCAACTCCACGTCTCGCTCGAAAATCGCCACGAAAAATCCCTCCATGTCGTCCTCCACGGGATCGGCGCGAATCAAACACCGCGCGTCCGATTCAGATAATCCATCGATGACGTATCCACGACGGTGCCACTTCGGAAGCGCTCGCATCAATCCGAACCCGCGCTCTTTCGCCGCGTCGAGCACGTCTCGCACGACTTGCTCGTTTTCCTCGACGTGCACGCTACACGTGCTGTACGATATTCGCTGCACCTCTGGAAACTTGAAAGCGTGCGTCAACACAGACTTTTGAAACGTTGCGAGCTTTTCCACGCGTTCGACGTCGTGCGCGTCGACTTCCGAGTCGTCGTCTTCATCCGCCAACGCGTCTCGAAGCATGATGTCGCCTCTGTTCACCTCCGTGCCCGAGCCCGAGCACGACGGATCGAGCAAGAGGGCTCGAACGCTTGCATACGCGTCGTTCTCTGGATCAACGGTTAAAAAGTCTTGACATTTCGCGCGAATGATCCCCTGACTTCCCGTCTTTGCGGCGTTCTCCTTCAATCTCTTCAACCGTCTCGCGTCGGCGTCGAACGCGTGCACGCCGCCCTCGCGTCCCACCATGGCGGCCAACTGCGTCGTCTTATTGCCCGGCGCCGCGCACCCGTCAACGCACGCCCATCCACGCTCGGGCGCTAACGCCACCGCCGGCAGACAACTCGCGCGTCCCTGAAGCACCACCGCACCCTTCGTCACCATCTCGTGCGCGTGCAAATCCGTCCCCGCCGGAAACACGAGCAACGTGTCCACCAACCCATCGATCGCGCACTCGTACCCATCCTCCCTGAACGCCCGCATCGCCTCCTCCACCGTCATCTTCAGCGTGTTCACCCTCGCCGTGCGCGAGTATCGCGCCACCGATGTCGATCTCGACGACATTTTCGCCACCAACGCGCTCGCCGTCGCCGCGCCCTCTCTCGTCTTCGCCCGCTCCAACGCGTCCCGCAGCGCCTCCTCGTTCGCGCGAACCGTCTCGCACCCCACCCCGCCTCGCCAACGGTGTAAATGTTTCCCATTTCCGAATAACGTCTCATACGCGCGCACGTACGCCTCTCCACGACGCGTCCAGGCGTCGTCGTCGTCGTCGTCGTTCCTGCGCGTCTCTGTCCCATTCGAATTCGTCGTCGCGAGCGTTCCCAACGCGCCGCCGACGTCCGCGAAGAGCGCTCGAATGACGCGCGCGCTCTTGATGGTTTCACACGTCACCGCGTGCGTCGCGCGCTTCCACCGCACGTCGCGCGCGAGCGTGCGCGCCTTGACGCTCGCGCCTCGCCGGCGGCGGGACGCCGAGGCGAGGAGCTCGGCGACGACGCGCGCGGCGTCCTCGCGCGTTTCCGTGGCGGCGCGCGCGGCGTCGACGCGCGCGCGATCGCGCGACATGGTCGTCGCGAGTCGAGTCACCGCGACGACGGCTCGGTGTGAGGGAGCGAGCGGTGCATTCTTCATCTTTCATAAAGTGCGTCTTGATTGAAGTCTTGATAAAAAAAGTGTTGAAGTGAGACGTCGTGGGCGGCGCTCAATAGCTTATTTGACCGGATTCGGGTTGACCGGATTCGGGTTGACCGGATTCGGGTCGCCCGGATTCGGGTTGACCGGAGTGTTACAGACGGCACCGGGATCGTTGACGCAGTTGCAGTTGGTGGGACAACTCGGCGTCGCCGCCGGACACTGCGGACAGCAACCGTTCGCATCCTTTTGACCTTGCACAGGGCATCCACCGCCGGGCGTGCCTGGTGGCGGCGCGGAGGGCGCTCCTCCACTTGCCGTGATGGCGTTTTCATTCATGGA